>Ga0209323_10001026_pt1 | contig 18468 bp, 21 predicted proteins | sample Rifsed19ft2_FD_184014 | JGI IMG/M metagenome (GOLD analysis project Ga0209323, IMG submission 184014) | Soil microbial communities from Rifle, Colorado, USA - sediment 19ft 2 (version 2) | ecosystem: Environmental > Terrestrial > Deep subsurface > Rock core/Sediment | place: Rifle, Colorado...
TTGATGACTTTGAAGAGCTGGATAGATTATTTAAAGACATGGGTATCAGGGAGTGGACTGTTGATGTTCCATGCATAACAGGAAGGCTAAAAGAGAACATGGAATTTCAGATAAGACCTGAAGAAGGTGGGAAATATCTGAGATATGGTTATGGCGGTGGTATTCATACATTAGCATCAGGTTTTGCATGTGGGCTTCATTTAATGGCAGTAATGGCAGATGGAAAAGTTGCGAAATGTACCTTTTATTCTGATAATCCTGCTGGTAGGGTTGAAGAGGGATTGAGGACATGCTGGCAAAGGATAAATCCTATAAGGCTTGATGAGCTTGAATGCGACTGTGAATATATTGAGTCCTGTAGAGGAGGCTGTAGATACAGGGCTCAGCTTTTTGGTAACCCTCTGGGGAAGGATTTTGATAGATGTGCTCTTTATGGTATTATAAAAAAAGAAGTCGAATCTCTGGTCATAAAGTCTGGAGACTCTTAAGATAGGAGGTACAAGATGATTATCAGAAAAGTAACAAAGAGGGTTTCAACAACCTGCAAATGTAAGAATTCCTGCTGATATTCTGAGAAAACAGCAAACCCCGTTAGAAGACCTTTCGCCCTTCTAACGGGAATGCTCATACGGGGCATTCTAACGGGGTAAAGATTTCAATTGGAGGCGTGCTAAAAGGCACGCCTTATTTTTCTTATATTATTAAAGCCCTTTTGCTCGCAGTTCAAAATTCTTTATAAACTGCTGAACCTGTACACCGAGGTAAACACATTTCACATTATTCATACAATCATCAGCATCTTTCTTTTCAAGATGTGTTGTAAGTTCATGTTTATCCTTTGTAAATTTTACAATGTAGGCATTCTTTTGTTCATCGAAAACAAGACCAACAGAAATGCCGTGCTTTGCTATTTCAGGATACATTTCCAGTATCTTGTCCTCCAATGCAACTTTGTTGTAACCCATAATCGCCTCCTTTTAAATAATTTTTTGTTATTAGAAATTATAAAGAAGGAAATAATGCGGAGCTATCAGTAATAATCTGATTTTTTTGTAGGATATTCATTCATTTCTCTATCAGTGTTTATCCTACAAACAAAGGTTATTATTCCAGATTCTGCGGCTAAACGCAGGGCTCTCTTTTATGTTTTACACCACAGGACTATTATAAACCTAATTTTTGTGGTGGAAAGTCAATTGCTTCACATGAAGCTCGAATTACTTTCTGAGTCTTCTTGCTGATCTTTAATGTTTCAAATACTGCCTTTAGTCTGTCCGGATCAATATGCTGGGCAATGACGGAGCACTGCTCAAGGTCTTTATCCTTTTTGCTTTCACCACGTCTTCTCTGTGACGTAATCAACTTATGGATAAAGTAGGCTTCAGGAATCGGCGCCCTCACCTCGAAATCACTAAAGTCAGCAATAAAAGGGAAGCTGAGAAGTAAATCAACAAAAGGAAAGGGAGAAGCAGTGATATTCCATCTCCTGACTGACACAACGGCATCATCTCTTCCGCCTTTCCTGTGGATGACAAATTCAATAGTGAAATTTTCACGGGTAAACCTGCGAATGCCCGTTTGCATGACGACAGGGAGATATCCGAGATCGATGATAAGCTTTTCAAGATCCACTCTTCTATCCCTGCCCGGATGAATAAATTTGACTGCAAAATCAATGTCCAGCGTTCGAAGTGTATAGTTTATGCCGAACACTTCTTGATACAAAGGCATAACCCAGCTACCGATGAGCATGGACTCCTCAAAAAAACCTACTGAGTGGAGAGCCTGCAAAAGCTCTCGAACTTCAGCAGGGAAGATATCCTTATTCTTTACTGTGATATACATGTCCTCGTCCTTTACCAGCACGCATGATTTTGTTTAGATAAATAATCTTGCTCTTATAAGACTGAATTTCCTTCTCATATTTTTTTCTCAATTCAAGTTTTTTCAATAAATCTTTGACGTGAATATTGGGTATATGTTCATTGATGACCTTTTTGCCTTCACGGTATTTCAGGTAGAAATAGGAATAAACCTTGTCCTTATACCGTTTCTTTCGCTCATTTATTACGCCTTTCGGAAGCTCAGAAACAGATTTCTTAAGGCTGTTAAGCATCTCCTGACACCGCTTCAATTCGTCCTGAAGCATGCCACTAATGACTTTGTCTTTTTCCACCACTTTCATGCTATTATTATCCATATTGTGGTGGAAAATAGCAAGTCTCAAATTCACAGAAGTCTTTATCTAAGGGCTCATTAAGTAGTTCAGTTGCAATGAGAAACTCAACAGGTGCTTTATTATCTGTCAATACTTTATCAAACTCTCCTATTTGAGGTAAAAGTCCTATCTTAATAGGATAGCAGCTAGCCAAAATCCAGATATTCTGTTCAGCGTTACCATGATCATACAAGAGCGATAACCCCTGCGCGAGGGGCGACTGGAATACATCTTAACAAGATGGTTAGTTTCATCAGTTTCAATCCACGCCCCTGCGCGAGGGGCGACTAAAACCCTTTCTGTGGTTGTACTTTCTGCGAAGTTTCAATCCACGCCCCTGCGCGAGGGGCGACGCTGATATAAGGTCATACAAACTTAGAACATAGGTTTCAATCCACGCCCCTGCGCGAGGGGCGACCTATTGAATCTATTATCGAACTGTATAACAAAGGTTTCAATCCACGCCCCTGCGCGAGGGGCGACAAAAATGCAGATCGGCTTAAATCAATAGTTCTCGTTTCAATCCACGCCCCTGCGCGAGGGGCGACATATTGAGGGATTCTACCGAGCCAGTTGAGACAGGTTTCAATCCACGCCCCTGCGCGAGGGGCGACATAAACAAGACCGCTGAGATGTTTCCATAAACCAGTTTCAATCCACGCCCCTGCGCGAGGGGCGACCGCAAATAAAAATATACCTATCGAATCAATTATCGGTTTCAATCCACGCCCCTGCGCGAGGGGCGACAAACGCCAAATGGCGAAGGCGGTGTTTTCTATTCGTTTCAATCCACGCCCCTGCGCGAGGGGCGACCATACATATTAAGGGTTGGTGGTAGAAGGTATCAGTTTCAATCCACGCCCCTGCGCGAGGGGCGACATTATCCAAGGTTACATAATGATTATTATCGGAGTTTCAATCCACGCCCCTGCGCGAGGGGCGACTCCCTCCTCCTCCTTCTTATAATCGCACCCTGGTTTCAATCCACGCCCCTGCGCGAGGGGCGACTCCAGGATCGCCGAGATGGCATTTATTAATGAGTTTCAATCCACGCCCCTGCGCGAGGGGCGACAGATGGAGAAGATGACAAAGGAAGAGATGCTCAAGTTTCAATCCACGCCCCTGCGCGAGGGGCGACTCCTGCACTTTTGTCATTGTCTGCACATTGGCAATGTTTCAATCCACGCCCCTGCGCGAGGGGCGACCTCTGGATCACTTACACTCCGAAAGGCAAACAGGTTTCAATCCACGCCCCTGCGCGAGGGGCGACATGTTCTAAGTTCAACGTTGAACCTCGAATGTAGGTTTCAATCCACGCCCCTGCGCGAGGGGCGACATTACAAACAGCAGATGGAAGTCGTCAATCAAAGTTTCAATCCACGCCCCTGCGCGAGGGGCGACATCCAGCGGTAGACCGTTGACTTGGCAACATCAAAAGTTTCAATCCACGCCCCTGCGCGAGGGGCGACGTTTAAACATCATTTGCTCTCCGGGTTTCTATCAGTTTCAATCCACGCCCCTGCGCGAGGGGCGACCTATCATTTTCACCTGTTCTATGCTCTATGTTTGTTTCAATCCACGCCCCTGCGCGAGGGGCGACTAATACTGCACACAGATAGAAGCATCCAGGACATGGTTTCAATCCACGCCCCTGCGCGAGGGGCGACCATTCTGGGAAAAGAATTATCCTCCGAACGGATATGTTTCAATCCACGCCCCTGCGCGAGGGGCGACCCTGTCTATTGGAATGCGGAGCTGCCGGTCTTCGTTTCAATCCACGCCCCTGCGCGAGGGGCGACGGGAAGTCTTGGGCTAATGCTTGGTCTATTACTAGTTTCAATCCACGCCCCTGCGCGAGGGGCGACACTATGGCTCTTTCTGATGTTGTATTGGTACATAGTTTCAATCCACGCCCCTGCGCGAGGGGCGACATCATCATCTGTATGAAGAGTCGCCGTGTTATTGTTTCAATCCACGCCCCTGCGCGAGGGGCGACCTCCTTTCGGAGTTTTGTGATATCCATAGGGGATGTTTCAATCCACGCCCCTGCGCGAGGGGCGACTATTGTCCGATAGCCTTTTCAGAAATACCGGAGAGTTTCAATCCACGCCCCTGCGCGAGGGGCGACTACTGCTATAAGCGAGCTGCCACAAACCGAAGCCGTTTCAATCCACGCCCCTGCGCGAGGGGCGACAGTCGGGCAATGACGTAAACAATAAGCCATGGAATGTTTCAATCCACGCCCCTGCGCGAGGGGCGACTTTACGGAATAGATTTTCAAACAAACTTTGATACGTTTCAATCCACGCCCCTGCGCGAGGGGCGACTGCTGAAGCGCCTGAAAGAAGGGAGATCATACAGGTTTCAATCCACGCCCCTGCGCGAGGGGCGACGCATGAGAATCAAGGACCATGACCTTTGAGTCATGTTTCAATCCACGCCCCTGCGCGAGGGGCGACATTGTTTTCAAGCTCGGCCTTAATGAAAGACATAGTTTCAATCCACGCCCCTGCGCGAGGGGCGACTCATGGCCTCCCTCTTATACCGAGCTTGTCTTTTAGTTTCAATCCACGCCCCTGCGCGAGGGGCGACGTTCTAAGTTTACCCATCAAATTATAATTGTAAGTTTCAATCCACGCCCCTGCGCGAGGGGCGACGGCCGAGATTATTGCGGTTGAATGGTGGAGTTAATGTTTCAATCCACGCCCCTGCGCGAGGGGCGACACAACTCTTTGTAAATCTTTTCGGCCTTTTTAATGTTTCAATCCACGCCCCTGCGCGAGGGGCGACTATAGATTTTATGAAGGACCTGATTAATTATCTGTTTCAATCCACGCCCCTGCGCGAGGGGCGACTTGGCAAAAATTTAGAATCCCGATGACTGAAATGAACAGCGTTTCAATCCACGCCCCTGCGCGAGGGGCGACTGATTCGCTCATGCCCATGATATCAGCGATATTGTTTCAATCCACGCCCCTGCGCGAGGGGCGACGGCAGAGCTCAAAGGCAGGAGCATTAAATGAAAGGTTTCAATCCACGCCCCTGCGCGAGGGGCGACGAATACTGCTGATCATCAAGGTTAAAGCATGAAGTTTCAATCCACGCCCCTGCGCGAGGGGCGACTTTAGCATGGAGAGTGCGTCGGGTCCGTCGTCATGTTTCAATCCACGCCCCTGCGCGAGGGGCGACCTGACACTATGACACTCTGTCACTCTGACGCTCGTTTCAATCCACGCCCCTGCGCGAGGGGCGACTGGTTGCTTTGCTCTATTCATCACTACTGATCCGTTTCAATCCACGCCCCTGCGCGAGGGGCGACTGTTGGGCAAGGGAATCGATTCATGGGTCTATAGTTTCAATCCACGCCCCTGCGCGAGGGGCGACCTTTGCTTCTGAATCAATTCAATGCTGCCGGTGCGTTTCAATCCACGCCCCTGCGCGAGGGGCGACCAGCAACAAACGTAACCTCTGCGACTAATTACTCGTTTCAATCCACGCCCCTGCGCGAGGGGCGACAAAGGATATTGAAGGCGACGGGGATAGGGTTTATGTTTCAATCCACGCCCCTGCGCGAGGGGCGACTGTCTACTTATAACTATTTATAAAATAAGGATGCATAGTCCGCTTTTTGCGAACATCCCTTAAAAAGCTTTTAAAAAATGCAGTTGTCAAAGAACAAAACAGAATTTTCTGTTGTTTCTTAATATGTTTTAATCTTTGCGAACTCATCAGCATAATCATGTGATCTTCCGGTTCGCAACAGCATTTCAAACAATCAGCGGCCCTTCCTGATCTATTGTCGCCTTGGCCCCGATATGTTCGACGCGATGATGCCAATTAGAACCAAGATAATAAAACCTTAGGCTGTCCTTATCAGGATCAATCTCTGAAATCAACCTCTCTTTCAGCTTAGTCCATTGCGCTGGATCAACAATGCATTCAAAGACAGAATATTGGACTCTCTGCCCGTAATCCTTACATGCTTTCGCAACCCTGCGCAATCGACGCTGGCCTTTTCCCTCATCAGTCGCAACATCGTAGCTTACAATCACAAACATATTACTTCCTCACTTCCATATAAAAGGCGGATAATTATCTATATCCCCGCGCAAAAATCGCGCCATCAGCAGCGCCTGCACATAAGGAAGAAGACCAATTTCCACTTTCTCCTTAATAAAAGGGTGTTCTATTTCCTCCTGCTTCCGTTTCTGATAAGCAACAAGAACTGTTTTTCTCGTGTCATCATCCATCCATACTGCCCCTGATTCCTTCTTCTTAAATCCCTTGGCCTGTACCTGCCCGAGATTGATTAAAGAAAGAGTGAGCCGGTCAGCAATAAACGGCCTGAATTCCTCCATCAGGTCAAGGGCAAGGCCATATCTGCCAGGTCGGTCTCTGTGCAAAAAACCAACAGCAGGGTCAAGCCCCACTGTTTCAATGCCTGACCGAACATCATGCATCAACAGCGTATAAATAAACGACAGCAGGCAGTTCACGTTATCAAGTGGTGGTCTCCGGTTCCGTTCATGGAATCTAAAATCATCTTTCTGCGACGTCACCAAATAGTCAAATACATCAAAGTAGGCATTTGCCGATTCTCCCTCTATCCCTCGAACAATATCAAGAGGAGATTCAGTCTGTAATCTTCTCATTGAATTTGCAAGCTTCTGCGAAGCCTGAGAAATTGCGTCAGTGTCTATTTTGTCCGAATGATCTCTCAATGCGCGCTGAATCACCGTGCGGCAGTTTGCAAGCTTTCCTGTCAATACTGCCCGCGCAATCGATGCGGATGCTTTCAGGTCATCAGCACGACGGTACTGCTCGCGCCTGAGAAGCACATTGCCCGACACGGGTCCCTGTACTTTTGCGAGGAAACTGCCGTTTTCCGTAAGAAAGCTGATTGCAACCTGGTTCTCAGCACAGAACCCCATGAGATATGGGCTGCATGAAACCTGACCGAAGCAGACAATTCCGCCGAGAGTGTGAACAGGCAGACGCAAAGATACCTCTCCATCAATCTTCACAATAACCGTCTCTCCTTCTTTTGAAAGATACGCGCCCTGGGTTGTAACAAAGAGAGTGTTAAGAAGTTTTTTCATTCCGTCCCCAAGTTAAAACATCTTCAATAACACTGAAGCGCTTATAATTTCGACAGACTTGTACTTGCCCATATACAGCAAATCCTTGTCTCCTGTGACAATAAAGTCTGCTGATGCGGATACAGCACATGCAATAAATTTGTCGTCATTGGTGTCCCTGCATATTCCTTCAACATCATCTGTAATTTCTATAACTTCAAAGTACGGGAGGAGTTCTTCTTCAATAAGCACTTTTATTTCCTGACGCGTCAGAGAAAACTTTGGATATTCAAGAACAGCCTCAAACTCTGCAAAAGTTTCTCTTGAGAGTACAGGAATAATTTTACCCTTCTTCCAAAGATCGACTATCCTTGCGAGGCCGCCTTTAAACAACAGGGCCGAGACCAGTATATTGGTGTCAAGAACAACTCTTCCTATCGTTTTTTCCTTCTTGCCCACTTCACCGCCTCATCCACATCGCTTTCTGTAACACCGAGTTTCTTGAGTTTCTCTCTCACTCCCTCAAGTGTCATATCCGCACGGGTTATCTTGACCGGCATAAGAATTATCTTTCTTTCCTTTACGGTGACGTCAAAATAATCCGTATCCGGAAATTCCTTGACGATCTCTTTCGGCAACGTAAGCTGATTCTTCGATGTTTTCTTTGCAAGCATGTTTCCTTACCTCCTTACTATAAGGATATCCTATTAAACCGGAAATTGCAAGGAGATATTGCAGATCATTCTTCTACCGCCTTCATCAGATAATTGCCCACCTTTCTGCTTACCCTCGGCATGCAAAGTTCATATAAAGAACATTTTTTACACTTCTTTGAGTATTCAGGTTTTGGAGTCGTTCCCGATTCAATCAGGTCATGCACTTTTCTCGCCGCTTCTTCCGTTTCCCGCCATAGTTTCTCGTCAAAAACAACATCTTCCCTGCGCCGCGTCCTCCCATAATAGAGCGCGCCTTTTTTGATTTCAACATTGAGCATCTCTTCAAGACAGATCGCCTGAGCGCAAAGCTGAACCTTGTCGCAATCATCTATTTTGGGTTTCCCGCGTTTGTATTCAACGGGAAAAGGTATCCATATCCCATCATCCATCCTATGGAATTCGACTACATCAGCCTTGCCGATGAGACCGAGCCTGAGAGACCTTATAGGTACGGCGTACTCGATGCGGACATTTCCCCTTGATTCACGATTCGTCGTATCAACTTTGTCATGCATGATCCTGCCCTCGGCGGTAAAAAGATTCTCATCCCATAACTGCTCGATGTGAATTAAGGCACACCTGCGAGGGCAGTAAAGATACTGATTGAGAGCGGAAATGGGGTTCAGATCCGACTCATCATAGTTTTTGTTAAATTCGTCGTTATCCATGAATCTTTTTCAAACCCGCAGTGCTGTCATCCCACGCCCACAACTCAACACCGCTTGGAATACGGTCTTTATGAATTTGAACAGTATAGTGTTCAAACCGTCGTGGAGTTGTTACATTGTCAGTGTTCATCGCCTCTATATTCTTCTGAATGTCTACCACCTTGCCGATGTCAAGTAATGCCTGTGCTGGAGCGCAGCCGAGCTTCGCCTGTCTTGCCCTCTGTTCAGGAGTAGCATCGTTACCTACATGTTTGAATACATATATTCCCCGTCGAGCCATATATCCCTTGCTTGAAGAACGGTCATGATCATACATTTTTGCAAGCGCTTCCCAAAGAAGAGCAAGATCATTCTCTTCTGAAAAACCAGTGCCGTCTGCAAGATGGGCGCTGATAAATCCCTTAGTAGCATAAAGACCATAAGGAATAAGATTTTTTCTACCCATTGTGCGAAGTTTGTCCTCATCCTGTTCATTCTCCCATTTAAGATAGTCTTCAGACGTTTTGGCTCCTTTTACATCTACTGCTACAGCCATACGTGTAATGGAAATATCGAGAGGCAATACAGGATCAAGAGAGCGGGCAAAAGAAAATTGTACAGGTCCACGTACCTGTCCCGCGTTAGGCCCTGTACTCATTACCGCACCAAATGCGCGCACATCGTAAAAGGTTTTACACATCCATTCACGTGCCAGTCTTACCTTATCTTTTGAAGCACCTTTTTCAGGTACGCCACCTGTTTCTTCGTATGCTTTAGTTATAGGTCGGTTTAGATTTGTTGCATGTTCAATAAAAATCGCATTTGGAGTAATATTGCCATGTGCTATCTGCACATAGTTACGGACACGGCGTTTTAGTGCCACATCAGAAACTAATCCTCTCATATCTTCAGGATCAATGCGTGGAGCATTACCTGCATCCGGGTCGCCATTAGGGTTACCGTTTTCACAGTCAAACAGATACAGAAATTCATAACGGTTTTGGATACTCATTATTTTTCCTCCTTTTTATTAGGATTGTTATTCTCGATATCTTTCTGTTTTCCACCTTTGCCAGCATTGAGTGAGGCAAGTTGCTGATAATAGCCGAGCGCAAACAGACTCTGCTCCTCTAATGTGAGCGTACGAGGAACAGCATCTTTAATGCGACCCATTATCTCCGCAATCTGATCCTCATACCAATAAACCAGACCACCCTCCAATTTACCGAGGTGGTTTTTAGCATTGGCAGCAAGCCGTCCAAGAATAAGACCCGGGGTCTGGCTTGCAGCAGTGTAGTAACGCTGCACAACTCCTGCCCCCACATCGCCGAGCGCAGCCCGCTGCAAACGGGCAAACACTGCAAGTAGCCTGCCGCAATGATAAGCGGGATGCGGGTGTTCGGGATTTAAGTATGGTTGCATATTGTCATCTCCTTTCCTTAGCAAATAAGATTTTATGATTGCAAAGCGTGTTTCCATTGGTGGCATATCTGAAACGATATCCGATCTGATCCTCATGAGTGTACGGCTCATTGCCGACGCAGGGATCGAGCAACCGGTGATAGCAGATCGCCATAGCTCATGAATTAGTGGGGGCGGCACATCATCAATGTTTCGCAATATCTTTCCATCCTTGGATAGAAACTCAATGGCATTTACTACAGAAAAGAACTTCGGGCGTTGCGTAAGACCTTTGCCTTCACGGCCAACTATAGATAGATCACTGAACCAGCGGTCAATATTAGCCACAAGGTTTTCAAATGATCCCTCTATTACCTCACGCACCATAACTCTGCCAGCAGCGCCGGATAGCATCAAAGCAATATAGCGGTTATTCGCAAGGTCAGGGCGTTTCCCATCGTGTATTGATCTGAGCAGCGCTCGTGCTTTCAGCTCGGCAGAAACCTGAGTTTGCTCCAATGGTTCAGTAAGCCATGGTAATGGATCATCTTCATCAGGTACTGTCTCAAGAAACCAGTAAGTGGTGAGCGTACTGCCAAGCTTTACTCCTTTCTTTTTGATTAAATCACTCAATGTTTCAGCATATGCCGTAGCAGTTTCTTCTGACATGGCTGCATTGGTTGCCTGCTCAAGTCCATAAGACTGAAATGCCTCTTTATCAAAACCTGACAGAACATCGCCAGTACCTAACCCGCCGACGCCAGCTAATCCTGTAATCTTTTTTGGGTGCACCAAGATTGGTTCAATAAGTTCGCCCGTAGCCACACATCGCATCTTAGAGCCAGTACTATTAGGTTTCTTGATACTTTTCCTGAACTCACGCCACCAGCCATGCCAATCATTGTGTTCGAGGGGGATTAAACTATCTATCATAATAGTTGCAGTATCTGTAGGCTTAGCTTTTTGCTGCTTCAAATCAGAGCGAATTGCTGCAAGATTACCCTCATCTGCCAAAATTTTTGTTGCAATTGATAAATATGATACAACACGTGAAGCATTTTTCAGCAAGCTACAGAAATATTCATGTTTAGTCCGAGACTTATCTTTTTCCTTTGATTCCAAATCATCTTTCCAATAGAGGGCAACCGTAGACAAGCTCTCCGCCAGAAAATGAGAGCGTGCTTCTCCGCCTCCAACCAGCTCAGGCTGACTAAGGATAGGGCAGTAAGAAAATTCCCGCCCTTTCCCTTCCGATAGGGGAATAATCCCAGTATATTGTCCATCACTTTTACAGGTTATTGCCCATTTTACAGTTTTGCGGGTGAACCCTGGTTCTGTCTTTCCAGCCTTCTTCAGGAGTGCATCAAGCATGCGGCACCTCCTCTACTTTTTTGACCGCTGGATCATTGTATTGGGGTACAGCTATTAAGCCTTTGGAAATATGTGCATGAAATACGCTGATACGCGGTGGGGCATTGTTATCGTTTGCATGGTTAAGGTCAAATACGTCGTAAAGCATCCAGCCGAGATCCAAATCCAAGTTGATAGGGGGATGACGCTGAGATTCGCTATCTACTAAATCAAAGTAAGCTGGAAATTCTCTGCAACCGAAATATGGCTGGTAGAAACACTTGCCATGACTTGCAAGCCGCTCAAATTGGGCATCGAGAGTTTTAGAATTCTGTTCATTACCACGAAAGGCAAGATGTGCATAAATACGGTAGCGAACGTCCTTCAATGCCATAGTCTGACGTTGTGTTCGGCCCTTTTGATCAGTGCCAAGTAGATTCCGGTCACCGTCTGCCCATAGCGGTTCTATTTCAGACTTCCCATTTTTCCATGCAAGTATTGTACGTTCACTGGGAGCTTTGTCTTTTACTTCATTACGCCGCAGAGCGATATACTGTGGTAGCGAGAGGATTTCGATTTTTTCAACCTGCCAGTAGAAACCGTAGGACCTTTTCCAATAGATAGCGTCGAAAATCCCTCGCGCTGCTGATGGTGTAATGACAGGATAGCTAAAACGTTCAACTTTCATTTCAGGACGAGTAAAACACGCAAAATCGCCCCACACCTCAAGACAATGGGTTTTACCTCGCATAATTTTTCCTCCCTTCATCCAATCCAGATATTAAGTGACCCCGATGGAGTCAGTCCCAACTTCGGATGGTAATCTTCTTTTTTAATATAGATAAACCAGTCGTTTTGTTCCTTATCCTTTCGCCCTGCAACCTTCACAGTAATAAGTGAATCCCAAATAGTGTCATCAGGTTTAGGGCGATAGAGACTGACAGTAAGCGGACGGGCGCGCCTGATCCATTCAGAAGTTAGTCCGATTTTATTTCCTTCATCGCATAGCTCGTCAAATTCTTCGATGAGAGGCTGGTATGGCACGAGAACGTTGATGGCATCTTGTTTAATTAATCGATATTCCTTTGCTATATCAGGAAAACTTCCAGCCGTGACATATTCCAATAGCCTTTTGGTTCTATTCATCGCTTCTGGTCTGCTGATATCGTAAAGTTCGTGATAGTAAGCTGTTATAAAATCCGGATTATCAAGATACATTTTATCTGCGCCATGTCGCCTGAACAGCATCTTTGTTATCTGTGCTGCCTGCGCATAACCGTCATCAGGAAATTCTTTTTCGTTATTTTCAATCAAAGGCTGAAACACATAAACTTTTCCAAGCTTAACCAGCCGATCTTCACGGTTGCATCTGCCCGCCGCCTGAATGATGGCTTCAAGAGGCGCATATGCACGAAAGACTACCGGAAAATCAACATCCACACCTGCCTCGATACATTGAGTGGCTACGAGATGCAAGGGCTGTTCGTTAAGAAGCCGGTTACATACTGCATCCAAAACAACCCTACGATGAGCAGGGCAAAGGTTAGTAGAAAGGTGAAACGCGTCCTTGCCGATTTTTTCCCAAAGTATCTTGGCATGACGTTTAATGTTCACAATGCATAGTGCCTGAAACTGGTTATTTAAGTGATCAGCGAGTTCATCCCAACTTGTACCTTTGTCTGGACTGTCCCATGAAAGAAGTACACGTTTCATATTGTTAAAAAGGTTTTGCGGCTCAGAAATAATTTTGTCTGGCTGCCAGCCAGTTGTGCAATGATATTTAACGGTTTCATGTAGATGTTCAAAGGCAGGCTGAGTAGCCGTTGAAAATACCACACTTGAACCGTAGTTGTGTACAATGTGTGATAATGCTGCAAGAGTTGGCACTGCAAGATTTGCAGGCAGAGTCTGTACTTCATCAAATAAAATTACTGACCTCGTTAGACGGTGAAGTTTTCTGCAAGCTGAAGGGCGGTTGGAAAAAAGTGATTCAAGCATCTGAACGCTCGTTGTAACAATTATCGGAGCATCCCAATTCTCAGCAAGCAACCGCCTCTGTCTTTCAGCAGCCTCTTGTTCACCAGATTTGCCTTCACTATCAGATTTAGTCTTTTCGACCCCGACATCCGCAAGCGAATGATGTTCCAAGACATAGTGTCGTCCAAAGCGAGATTCAAAAATCCCTCGGTAAATAGATGCAGTTTGTTCAATGATTGAGAGGTAAGGGAGGACTATTATCACCCTTCTCAATTTTTTCTCTATCGCATGCTTCAGGGCAAACGCTAACATCGCCAATGTCTTGCCACTGCCGGTTGGTGCGGTAAGGGTAAACAAACCTGTTTTCGAATCAGCCGCTTTCAGACAGTTGTTGAGCAATGAAGATCGCACATCTGCAACTTTCTGCGAAGCCTGCGTCTGAGCTTGCACCTCTTTTATATGCTCAAGCAGTATTTCCAATGCACGTTCTTCCTGTAATACCGGACCTCGTTGACGATATTGTTTTCCTTCTATTGTGCCGTTGAAATGTGCTTCAGTATCCAAAAAATCTGCATCAACGAGCGCAGAGAATACCATGCGGATATCCAGCATAGTGCTGATAGTGCTATTTAAATCATTACCTAATAACGTACGGTTAATTTTGGGCTCTATTCCATCAGCAAGCATCCGGGATTTTATGAGATCAAGATTTGATTCACTTAACCGAAGTTGCAATGGATGATTTATAGCGAGTTGCGCTGGATTGAGAGTCCTCAGGTGCATACCATTGAGATGCTGCAAACCAATGTGATGTCCTTCGATAGACATTGCAGCAGCTATGGCTTTAAATTCAAAAAGTGATAGCCAAGCACCAAGTGACCAGTGATCTATTCCCTGTACTTCACCTTTAAGTCTATCTTGAAACAAATCGCCATATTTACCGAAATCGTGGAGTAGTCCTGCCAAACTTGCTTCATCTGCTAAAGATGTATCTGCAAGGAATTCACCTGCCAGTTTACTTACCGAAGACAAATGATCCGATAGGTGGTGCTTTATACCCACTTTATTACGGCTATGAGCAAACAGTTCAATCATGCTTATTATTTCCCCAAATCATGCCATAACCCCGCCAGATATACCCAATTCCCCGCATCCGAATTCCGCCGCGAAGGATGCAGCGAGTTCAGCCGTACCCTTCAGATGTTCTTCTCTACGAGTCTTCGACAAGCCGATGCCATTCATTAACCGGCTTTCCTTCAATGCTGTGGGCATAAAATTCCATGGTCTATCTGTTGTCCTTTGAAGCACAAACTTCCCTACGTCATGTTATAGACGGATATTTACCCCCCATTCCCTGTATAGAATTCAGCGACAAATTTCTGGGCAAGGTTAACAGTCTCCTCAGATGTTCACAAAGGAAGTTATAGCGCCCCTCGTCAGCGATATGGGCAATTGGCTCGTTGAGGTTCATTGAAGAATCCTCATGCATTCCCCCACATATTATGCTGAGAATCCGAATTTTATTGTTATTCTGCATCTCTTTAATAGCAAGTGTCAACTTTCTATTCACTTTTCTTTCACTACGAGTCTTTAGAAACAAAGTCCGTTTTTCATTAGTAAGCCAAACTCTTACAAACAAAAAGGCAACATTCTTACAAAAAAATCAGACTTTTACTGATACCATTTCTTTTTTTGTAATTGTATTGTAACGGCGACCACTATGATGACCTGCATAAAATGCAATTACGAGAATTTATTTTAAACAAGCTGTTATTAATAATTCTGCTTATTGCAGGCTATACAATGCTGCTTATTGTAGGCTGTAGCTCTCCCGACTGCTCAAACAGGGCTGCACGGTTAAATTCCTACTATGAAGGCATGAGCATTAAGACATATATAGGCGTCTGTCCTTATGGAAAAGGCCAGAGTCATGCCTATGTTATTGTAAAAAATCAGTTTTATGACAGTTTGACACTCTATAAGATGCAGAGGTCTTTGGAGGGATGTATTATATTTGATGATCCTGAGACCTTGAAACCTTATATGAGTAAGAAAACATGGGAAAAGGAATGGAAGTTTTAAGATGTGAGCATTGCGCCGACGTCCTATTAATTTAGCAGTTCATTCAGAGTTAATATCTGTTTTATATAGCATCTACTACTTGCTGCAGGGTTCTGAGGGTTAAGGTGAAAGGTTTAAGTTTTCTGACATTGGGCATTTACTAACTACTAACTACTAACTACTTACTACTGACTTTTTCACGCCCAGGGAGTGCCTCCGTCAACGATGCTGTGCTCCTCCCACATAAACCAGCTTCCCGTGTCTGACATAAAGAAATAGGTATTAGCAAAAATATTGTAGTGCTCTTGCTCTTCCTTAACGAGTCTCTCAAAGAGAGCCTTCTCTTTTTCCGTTTTTGCCCCTGCCGCAGCCTTTTTATAAAATTCAACTCCTTCTTTTTCCATCTGCATTGCAATCTTAAAAGCCTCAAGCTCATCCATAGTTGCTTCAACTCTCTTCAACATGCCAGTTTTCATTGACTCAAAGACAGTCTTGATATTCTTCATTGGACTTACATCCTGAATAGTTATATTTAATCCTTTGAAAATCTGAGTGAGGGTTTCAAGATGTCTTTTTTCATCTTCGGCGATGGTAAGGAACATTTGTTTACCAACGGCATTTTTTGTCTTCTCAGCTGCTTCTGTATAAAACTTTATTGCGTCTGTCTCCATTTTTATGGCTATTTCTACAGCATTCATTTTTAATACCTCACTATATCTAAGATTTTTAAAGTCCCTTATAAATTATATTGTATAAAATCGAGCATATTATATCATATTTAAATTTCAATAACCTTCCTGTCTCAAAGGGAAGCATCTCCTAAGTATCAGTAAATGACATGATATGGTATTTGAGCGGGTTTTTTTGCTGATATTCCATTGAGAATATTTCTAATATAAAGAGGCAAAAGCCTCGGAGTCCCGATCTTATCGGGACGAGAATGAGCGAAAATACTATATCATGTCATTACTGGTTTATTTCAAAAGAGATATCTCCGTACCTTTATCCATGCTATAAATAGGATAGATAATATAGTTTTTTACCCATGGTTGCCTGACCGTGAAGTCTGTTCTATGCCAAAGAAATACCCATGGTGCATCTGCAACAATCATTTCCTCTGCCTTTTCATAAAGGAGATCCCTTTCTTCTCTATTCAATGTATACTGTGCTTTTTCAATAAATAAATCCACAGCAGGATTGCTATATCTTGTCCTGTTTCCAGCGGCGCCAAAATTAGAAGAGTGGAATAAAGGAAAAAGGAAGTTTTCAGGATCAGGGTAATCCGCCCACCAGCTCAAATAAAACATATGAGGCTCTCCCTTGTTGACTGCCTCTTTATAAGCACTCCATTCGAGTTGTTTTATCTGTACATCTATCCCTGCGGCTTTGATATAGGATTGGATAACCTCTGCAATATCAACAACTTCCTGGTCTGCTGTAATATAAAAGTTTATAGTAATGCCTTCCACCCCTTCTTTTCTGATAATCTCTTTTGCCTTGTGAGGATTGTATTCATAATATGGAGGGCTCTTCCATTGTCGTAATCTGTCTGGCACAGGACCGACTGCTAATCTGCCACGGACTTCATATATTGAATTTAATATTTTTTCTCTATCAATAGCATAACTCATAGCCTTTCTGACAAGATTATTGTTAAAAGGAGGTTTCGAACAATTAAGGCCAAGATAATAGGTGTTGATACCCTTGAGGGATGAAATGAGGCCCTTCATTGCAGGGTCATTCTTAAATCTCGAATATTCTGAGGCCGGTATCGTAATGATGTCAAGGTTACCGAGTTCAAATTCTGTTACTGTTGTCAGATCTTCAGAGATTATCCGATAAATTATGCCTTTGACCTTCGGAGCACCTTCAAAATAATCCTCTCTCTTTTCGAGTCTTATTTCCCTGTTTGGCAACCATTCTTTAAGCACAAAAGGCCCTGTTCCCACAGGATGGCTTGAAAAGTCAGGCCCGAGTCTTTCAGCATCTTCAAAAGGAATAACATAAGCAGCGGCCATGGTGAGGAGGCTGAGAAAAGGAGAAAAAGGCTTTTTCAGATTTATTTCAAGTGTATAGTCATCTATTACCCTTATTCCTTTAACATCTTTAGCCCTGCCCTTCATAAACTCATCAGCACCATAAATTTTGTCAAGCACCCATGTATTGGGAGATTTACTCTTTGGGTCCATGATTCTATGAAAAGAGTATTTAAAATCATGAGCCTTGACTTCCCTTCTGTTTGAGAAATATATACCCTTTCTTAACCTAAAAGTATAAGTTAAGCCATCTGAAGAAACTGACCAGTCCTTTGCAATATCTGGCTGTATGCTCAGGTCCTCACCGAGTTTTACAAGTCCGTTGAAGATTTTTGCAGCTATTAAACCACCTGTTACATCCACTATCAGAGCAGGGTCAAGTGTTGTAGGATTAGTATTGAGTCTGTAATAGAGATAGCCTTCAAGGCGGTTTTTAGAGGAACATGAGGTTAGAACAAGTAGCAAGAGTGCTATTAAAAATATTTTAAATCCTAAGCAACATATTTTAAACAAATTCATATGGTATTAACGACTGGATATAGTATTTTCGCTCATTCTCGGTCTAACTTCTTCCGAGGGCTTTGCTTCTTTATTGTAGTGTATTCTTAACCCAAGAGATGCAGACATTGCTCAAAAATTTATTTAACTTGATAAATTATTGGGAATATCTTTATTCGTTTTATTCATTAAAATATTTCAAAAGCCATTCAGTTAAAGGTACACTGAGGTATCAAAAAATAAATTTTATCACAACATCTGCATCTCTCAATTGTATTATTTAGATTAATGGACTATCTGCAAAATAATCCGCTCAAACCATTATGCCAATTCATCGGCACAAAGAGGCATGAAAATACTTCACCCTCCCCTCTATCCCCTCCCATCAAGGGAGGGGTAAAAGTGAGGTACAACATAGTAACATAGGAAACAAAACAACCTACGGACATGGGTAACAGATTAATATTCAGGGCAAGGAGGAAAAGA
>Ga0209323_10001030_pt1 | contig 18448 bp, 15 predicted proteins | sample Rifsed19ft2_FD_184014 | JGI IMG/M metagenome (GOLD analysis project Ga0209323, IMG submission 184014) | Soil microbial communities from Rifle, Colorado, USA - sediment 19ft 2 (version 2) | ecosystem: Environmental > Terrestrial > Deep subsurface > Rock core/Sediment | place: Rifle, Colorado...
AGAGTGGCATTTGCACAGCTTTGATTTGGATTATGCAAAAAATATAGTTCGTGATGTCTTTCTAATTGAAAAGATTAAATTTGTTCCTTCTCTACTATTCCCAGTTAGAATTGTGGTTTCATGCATCAAAAGATAATTAATGAATGTCTTATTAGTTAATCCTCCCGATGATTTGGAATCTCTGTTAGGAGCAGGCGCCAATTTAATTACTCCATTTGAGCCTTTAGGTTTGCTTTACCTCGCAGCAGTTGCTAGAGATGCTGGTTATAATATCTCAGTTATTGACGCTTATATAGAGAAGTTACCTATCGAGAAACTTAAACGTAAGATAACAGAATCTAAAGCAGACATAATTGGTTTTACTTCGTTTACATCTAACGGGGCGATATTGTATGAACTTGGTAAATGGATAAAAGTTAATTTACCGGAAACTATTGTTGTCTTTGGAAATGTTCATGCAGAAGTTTATGCCGAGGCATACCTCAGGAATAAATGTTGTGACGTTGTTGTCCGGGGCGAAGGAGAATATACCTTTTTAAAGATTTTGCGTACATTAGAAAACAAGAGTAAAGATTTTTCAGATGTTCCTGCTGTTTCTTTTTTAAAAGACAGAGAGTTTATTACTACACCTGGGATTAAGGTTATTGAAAATTTAAGCGACTTGCCTTTTCCCGCCAGAGACCTTGTTAATCAAAAATTCTATAATATTCCCTCAATAAGTAATCTTCCTTACTCTGGTAAGAAAAACACAATTGGTAAGCACATGTTTACCTCGCGTGGGTGTCCTCATCGCTGTACGTTCTGCGTTGTCCATAATTCAAATAGACAGAGGCAAAATGATGTAATAAAAGTTGTTGATGAGATGGAACTCTTAGTAAAACAATATAAAGCTGATTATATCTTCATTATGGATTCGCTTTTTATTAGTAACAAAAAGAGGGTTGTTGATATTTGCTCTGAGATTAAAAGACGTAATCTGGATTTTAAGTGGGGTTGCGAAGCACATGTGCGTTTTGTTGATGCAGAACTTGTAAAGATTATGGAATCAGCCGGATGTTATGACATGGCCTTTGGTATAGAATCTGGCGTTCAGCGGTTGCTCGATAATGTTAGAAAAGGAACACAGCTTGAAAAAATAGAAGAAGCCATAAAGACGGTAAAAAGAGATAGCAAAATAAAGGTTTCTGGATTGTTTATTCTGGGGTTACCGGGGGAGACATATAATGATTCATTACAGACTATTGATTTTGCCAGGAAACTTCCTTTAGACATGGCACAGTTCAGCATATTGGTGCCTTATCCTGGCTCTCCATTATTTAATGAACTGGCGGCAAAGGGAGAGATTGATACAGGAATTAGAGAGGACGGAACTATAGACACTTCTGTATGGCTGAGATACTCTGCCTATATATCATATACAAAAAACAATCCTATATGGGTTACTAAAGATTTAACCGGTGAAATGCTGAAAAAATTACAAAAGAAAGCCTTAAGGAATTTTTATTTAAGGCCTAGGCAATTTTGGAATCAATTAAAGCGTATACGTGTATGTCAATTATGGAGTGTAACTAAAACGTTCTTTGAGACGTTTTATTGAGTATTTAAGAATAAATTAGTTTTTGTGTCAGAGCTTAATGTTGTAGTGCTGGATTAGGGTATATTTTTGTTTTTCTTGGTTAATCATGCTGGTTGGTATTTATTTTTTTTCTGCCTTTCTGTTTTATTGGATAGTAAACAGACCTTTTGTAAAATTGGTATGTCATCAGGATGCTGGTTGGCATGCATATTGGGCAGCATCTCGAAATAAAGGGGTGGATTTACGCCAGCAATTAAATATTCTTATGGGCTGTGCCCGTATTGGCTCTATGTATCCTTATCTTCTCTGGTTTAAATTATTTGGTATTCAAAATCCCGAATTTATTTCCAGAAAAGTTTTTCTTGTGCTTAATTGTTGTACATCTGTGATTCTCTTTTTCGCTTTGAGAGTTTTTATTCCGGAGCAAACAATTTTATCGTTTTTGATTCCATTTGTATATTTACTTTTTTCAAGCAATCCTTTTTGGGGTATACATTATGAGACATCGGAACGTACAACCAATTTTATAAATGCTATCATTTTTCTCTTAGTAAGTTTTTTTTTGGTTATACCTAATGGTTACCTTTTGGGTGTAGTCGTCTTTTTAATGTTTTTGTCCGCTGTGTTTTTTAAAGTGACTCAACTGGTAGAATATTTTGGTATCTGGTTATTTATGATATATACGTGGAAAATGATATATCTTCCAGTGTCAATGATTGGCGCTGCAGTGGCGTTAGCAATATTCTACTTCTTTTTAAAAAGCAAAGGATTGTGGGTTAGAGAAAATTTGGGTATTTTTGGATATATTTCTCTGAACTATAAAAAATCGTCTGATACTATTAAGGATATAGAAAGAAAAATTGAAACATGGGTTAATAATGCAGCACTTAAAAAGGTTCTCAAATTATTGGTAAATAAGATAGAGGGGAAAAGATATGAGAAGATTATAAGCAACATGTTAGTGGCTGGGGGAAAGATTTCTTATAGATTACGATATTTTGGTAGTAACATATTCTGTAGTAGCCGATCAGTGATTCTTTGGAGTTGTTTGGGATTATTTTTAACTCCTCATTTTCGTAGTGCAGAGTATTTTGCTGTTTTCTGGTTGATAGGCTGTTTTATCAATATTTTCCTACAAGGTAAGTTTTTACCTTTTCACTATATTCCTTCGTTGATTCCATTGTCTATTTTGTCTGGTCTGGGTTTATACAAAATATGGTTAGGCACAACTGCATACAATTGGTGGTCTTGGATTCTTTATTCTTTTATTGCTGTAATTTTATATATGGATCTTAAATATATTCTATCCATTTTTTTTGTCAGGGATTCCACTCCCTTAGATTACAAACTCTGGACAAATTCCGATCGGGAAATGATCGAAAAAAACTTTGCAGCATGTGAAATAATAAACTACATAAAAGAAAATACCTCTGAGGATGATTACATATTTGTATGGGGATGCGTACCGCAGCTTCATGTATTATGCCAAAGGCGTTCACCCATTGGCTGGCTAAATACGAATGATTCTCTAATGAGCCCAACATTTCCAGAATGGAAAAAAGTGATGTTACTCAATTTGATTAAAACGACGCCGAAATTTTTGATCCAATTTGAGAAGGATTTAAATTTAACTGTTCTGGAAGAAGCAACTGGACTAAGGTATAAATTTGACCGAACATTTTTTAAAGGGAAATATTCAATTTTTAAGTTATATGACATAATTAAAGTAGATGAATACAAAGCAGAAAATTATGTTGATAACCTCTACCAAAAAATACCATTGTGTGCGGAATATTCGGTGTAATTAATCAAAATACATCTTTAAAAATCGTCGAACAGGATTTAAGAGATGCGGTTGATGTCATTCGACATCGTGGGCCAGATGATGCTGGGAGTTATTGTTATCATAACGTTGGATTGGCTCATAGGCGTCTCAGCATTATTGATACCAGCCCTGCCGGACATCAACCTATTTTTTCAGAAGAGGGAGACATTGTTATTGTATTCAATGGTGAAATTTATAACTTTCAGGAATTAAAAAAGGATTTAATTAAAAAAGGGCATATTTTTTCTTCTGATACAGATACAGAAGTTGTTGTACATCTCTATCAGGAGTATAGCTGTAACTTATTAGATATGTTGGATGGAATGTTTGCTTTTGCATTGTATGACACAATAAAAAAAAGATTGTTTTTGGCAAAAGATCCCTTTGGTAAAAAACCACTTTTTTACGCATGGCAAAATCAGCAATTAATATTTAGTTCTGAAATTAAAGCGATTGTTAAGTATCCAAATTTTCGTGCAGAAATACAGCAACTATCCCTTCAAAAATATCTAGCTTTCGATTATATTCCAACCCCACATAGTATATATAAATCTGTATTAAAACTTACAGCTGGCTCATATATTTTTATTGATATAAATAAACCTATCACTCAGAATTCCATTACTCCAGTTAAGTATTTTAATATTATATTTACACCGAAGCTATCTATTTCAGAACCCGAAGCTCAGGAACAATTAAAAATATTGCTTGTCAGAGCAATTAGAAAACGCCTTATTAGTGATGTGCCATTGGGCATATTTTTAAGTGGAGGCTTGGATTCTGGGGGTATGCTGGCATTATTAGCTCAGTGTGGTGTTTCTCAATTAAAGACCTTTTGTATAGGTTTTAATGAGCCAGATTATGATGAATCACAATATGCGAGACAGCTAGCTGTTTTGTATGGTACAGACCATCATGAGGAAATCCTGGGTATAGACTCGTTGGTTCAGTTTCTTCCCACAATTATTGAGAATCTTGATGAACCATTTGCTGATGCTTCTATTATTCCAACATATTTGTTGTCCAAATTTGCCAGGCGAACGATTACTGTCGCTTTAGGTGGAGACGGAAATGATGAGTTGTTTGCCGGATACGATCCTTTTATGGCAATTCCTTTTAGTCTTTTGATTGAAAGAAGTCAATGTCTTCAAAAACTAGCGTATATGATAGCATCTTCACCTCTTCTAATAAACTCGAATTTGAATATGAGCATAGGGTTTAAGTTAAAACATTTTTTAAAAGGTTTTAGTCCTGAAACCTATGGTAATTGTGGATTAAGAAACCAATTGTGGATGAACACGTTTTCTGTTACTGAAATCAAAAGTATCTTTCCTTGGGCATATGATTTAACTTTTCAGCAACTTTTGGAAGATGTGTTAAAACAAAAATGCAGCCAACAGGAATTACACCATATTGACAGCGTGATTTTGAACTTTCTTACATTTTATATGCATGATTCTATTCTTACAAAGGTTGACAGAGCAAGCATGATGAATTCGCTAGAAGTGCGTTCTCCATTCCTGGATAAAAATTATGCTAATTTTGTCAACCGGCTACCAGTTTCTTTTAAAATGAAACATCTAACGAGAAAATATCTTTACAAAAAAGTATTAAAAGAGATATTGCCTTTAAATATAGTGAAGAGAAAAAAAAAGGGATTTGGTATTCCTACGGGAAAGTGGTTGAAAGGGACACTAAAGACTATGATGTATGATATTTTATACGATGGGAAATTAGGCAAAACAGGGTTGTTTGATATGAAATTCCTGCGACAGCTTTATGACCTTCACTTGCAAAACAAAGTTGATTTACGGAAGGAAATGTGGAATATCCTTATTTTAGGCTTATGGTGGGAAAAACATGTCAGAACTTAAACTAAGTATAATTATTCCTGTTTATAATGAAGAAGGCAATGTTGCGGAAGTTTGCAAAAGGATATATGATTCAATGCATTCTATAAATTTTCAACCAACTGATTATGAAGTAATTTTTGTAGATGATGGCAGTAAAGATAAAACACTTCAGGTATTGCAAACTAATAAGAATAATTATCCTAATATCAAAGTTATTGTACTTAGAAGGAATTATGGTCAAACTGCTGCCATGTCTGCAGGGTTTGATTATGCATCGGGTGAGATAATTATTCTGATGGATGGAGATTTGCAAAACGACCCCGCTGACATACCGCGTTTGTTAGAAAAATTAAACGAAGGGTACGATGTAGTGAGTGGGTACAGGAAAAACAGATGTGATGCTTTTTTTACACGGAGATTTCCTTCCTTTGTTGCCAACAAACTAATTTCTTTCATAAGCGGTGTTGAATTGACAGATTATGGATGTTCCTTGAAGGCCTATAAGAAGGAGGTTGTAAAAAATATAAAATTATATGGTGAAATGCATCGGTTTATTCCTATTTACACCTATTGGGAGGGCGCTAAAATCGCCGAAATACCAGTTTCCCATCATCCTCGTAAGTCTGGCAAATCAAAATATGGTCTCATTAGAATAGTAAAGGTACTTCTGGACTTAATAACAATTAAATTTCTGGCTGATTTTTCACAAAAACCAATCTATCTCTTTGGAGGTTTTGGTATTATTTCTTTTTTTGCTGCCTGTGTTGTTGGACTGAAAACATTATATGAACGTTTTATTATTGATATTCCCGGTATAAATCTTCTTCCGCTTGTCATGTTGACCATGTTGCTTATTGTTTCTTCATTATTGTTTGTTTCTTTTGGGATATTAGCAGAAATATTAGTAAGAATTTATCATGAATCTCAGAACAAGCCAGTTTATAAGATTAGTAAGATTATTCAATGATTAGCTTCCAGGTGGAATGAATTTCCAGTAGATATTATAGTAAAAAACTATTTTCTTATATCTTAAAAAAAGGAATTATGAAAGTTAGTGTAATCGTGCCTACTTTTAACAGTGCAAAAACTGTCGAGGATACGATAAAAAGCATAATAAATCAAAATTACACCGATCTTCAGATTATTATTCAAGATGGAGAGTCTACAGACGGCACTAAAGATATAATTGCAAAGTATCCGATGGCGATGTCGGGTTGGAGGTCTGAGCCAGATAATGGGATATATGACGCTATGAATAAGGGTATTAGTCGTGTAACTGGCGAAATTGTTGCTATTCTTAATAGCGATGATACATGGTTTCCAGATATCCTTGAGCGAGTTGTTCCCGTATTTGTACGCAATCCTGATGTAGGTATTGTTTCCGGTTCTATAGAGGTATGGGAAAATTCATCCGATGGGAATAAAGTTATTTTAAAATCGAGTATACTTCATCTATACAAAGGAATGACTATTCAACACCCAGCTACGTTTGTACGACGTAATGTATATGAACGTGTGGGTCTTTTCAATACTAGTTATCACATTGGTGCTGATTATGATTTTGTGCTGAGGTGCATAGAGGCCAATGTACCATGTATTATACTGGAAGATATTCTTACTCGTATGCGAGTGGGTGGTAACAGCAATTCGACATTTACACTTGATGGATGGAGAGTTCGTAGCGCGCACAAACTATCATCTGTAGTAAAAGAACTCCTTAGTTGCATAAACAATTTTATACGACATTTTGCCAGAAAAATAATCTTAAATAATTTTGGAGAAAAAACCGTATCGGTTCTTAGAGGTTATCTCTGGCGCAAACGTACATACCAATAAAAGAGAATATTTTAAGAAATAAAAATTTAAAGAATCGATCAAATATGCGTATTGCGATAAATGCCTTATCCGCTGTGGCAGGAGGCGGTGTTACTTACTTAAATCAATTGTTTAAACACCTATCGGAAATAGATAAAAAGAATGAATACCTTATTATTATCACAAAAAAAGGAGAAAAAATACTCCAAGCTAGTTATAACAACTTTCAGATATTATCTTTCCAAGTCCCGAGCCTTTCAACAACTCTCCGTCTTATTTGGGAACAACTGTTTTTATGGTATGTATTAAAAAAGTATAGGGTAGATGTCCTTTACTCCCCTGCAAATATCGGTCTAATCTTTCAAACCTTTCCCACTGTAGTGATGATTCAAACCGTGGCGCCTTTCGATTTTGAAATGATTAAAAAACAAAATATTTATTATCGGTTAAAATTTAATCTTTTAAGGATATTAACTAGTTTATCTATAAGAAAAGCAAGAAATGTTATATTTATCTCAGATAAAGCCAAAAAAGAATTGAGCCACTACTACAAACTGCATGATTCCAAAACTTTTCTTATATATCACGGCAAAAGTGAGCTATTCAAACCAGATTTGGACAGCGGTCGTTTAATGGAGATTAAGCAGAAATACGGGTTGGATGAGTTTATTCTCTATGTTTCAAACATCTATAAGTATAAAAACTTTTTTGAATTGATTTTAGCCTTTTCATTAATTAAGGATAAAATTAATCCTAATTTAAAACTTGTACTTGTTGGGAAAAATTTTGACGATCAATATACTGAATTACTTAAAACTTTTGTTATAAATGAAGGAATGGAAGATAGAATTATCTTTTATGGTCATATTCCTTATGAAGAATTACCATACTTTTATGCGACGTGTCGTTTATTCTTATATCCATCAACTTGTGAGAACTGTCCGAATATTTTAATTGAGGCAATGGCTTGTGGGTCACCTATTTTGGCTTCAAATATTGAACCGATGCCTGAAATATGTCAGGATGCGGCAATATATTTTAATCCTTTTAGTCCGCATGATATTGCTGAAAAGATACAAACTGTATTGTCGAATAATATTTTATTACAAGAGTTAAAGCAGCGTTCACTAGAAAGAGTAAATCATTTTAGCTGGGAAGAAACGGCGAGAAAGACTTTGCGTGTTTTGGAAGGTGTAAATGCATAAAGAAAAAGTTTTAATTATTAAGCTTGGTTATTCAGAAACTTTAGATGGCGAAATAGGAAAAATAACAAGCTTGGGAGATGTACTCAGGAGTACTGTATTGCTGCATCTTTACAAGAATGCACATGTTACCTGGCTGGTAGATGAGATGGCATTCCCACTATTAAAGGGGAATCCTTTTATTCATAGAATTCTTTCATATGACATTACCTCTGTATTACAATTACAGTCAGAACGATTTGATACGGTTATTAATCTGGAAAAGGTGCCTGGGCTATGTGCCTTTTCAGATACTGTTAACGCCTGGCGCAGATATGGATTTAGATTTGATCCAGAAAATGGAGTGGCTCTTGCATACGATGGGTCCCAACACGTATTAGAGATTTGTATGGATACTGAACATAAGAAAATGGCAAAAAGGTGTTGGGAAGAAATTCTATTTGAGATGGTAGGCGCAAAGTGGAGGGGGGAAGGTTGTATCCTTGGATATAAACCAAAATCAAATGTTATATACGATATAGGTTTTAATTATGATGTGGGTAAAAAATGGCCTAATAAAGCATGGCCTAAGGAATATTGGAAGGAGCTTGAAAATCTTATTGGAAATAAGTACACAATTTCCTGGCAGCAAGGTTTAAAAAACATCGAAGAATATTTCGAGTGGATAAATTCCTGCCGTGTTTTTGTGACCAATGATAGTTTAGGTTTACATATAGCTTGTGCATTAAACAAGAGGATCGTTGCACTGTTCGGTCCAACACTTGTATCTGAAATTTATGTACCAAATGGTATTAAATTAGTGCCTAAATCTGATTATAATTGTATACCTTGTTTGAGTCCGAGATGTATTCAAATCAAGTCTTGCATGAATTTTATAGAACCTAAAATAGTTTACGATGCAATCGAAAACATTTTGAAATAAAATATGTGTAAAGAAGGAGAAAGGGGTGAGTGGAGAAATGGAGAAAAGGTAATAGTTCACCGCAAAGACGCAAAAGAGCGCAAAGAAAACCTAACGTGATAAAGGAATAAAAGGATCAATCCCATGAATAAAAAGACAGAAGTTTTGGTTAGAGGAAAGAAAAAAGGGGGAAAAATACCAAGAGAACTTATATACGAAATGGTAAGAGGTAGTACAGTATATTATCGAGATTATAATAGAGTCCTGGCGGGTGAAAAATCGTTGGAGGAGGTTATGGGTAGCAGTGGATTGCAGTCATATCTGATTATGCTCATTTTAAACCTTTTGTTATCAAAAATAAGTAATAAATATGTGATTTTATCTAACGAGGTGGGGTTTAAATTTTCTCCAAAAAGCTGGAGAAATCTGGATATCGCTATTTTTGAAAGAGAGAAGGTAAAAGATTGTTTACTTAAAGATGAGTATATTGCAGTTCCACCTAAGATTGTCATTGAAGTCGACAGAAAAAAAGGTTATGGTTGCGGAAAAAGGCAAACGGTGGTTTATCACCGATTGGAATGATGAAATAAATTGTGTTGAGAACATAAAGTTTTCTATAAATCAGTTAATAAAAGCGCAGAATGGATAAATATAGAATAGATAGCCATAAATTGATATACCACGTTTCCAGGGTAAATAATTGGTTAAAAGGGGAAAACATTTATCCTATTTATACTGAAATATCTCCATCGGGTACTTGTAATCACCGATGCACGTATTGCGCATTGGATTTTATGGAATATCAACCTAGATTTTTAGATAAAGAGTTACTTAAGGATAGGATATCAGAAATGGCATCGCTTGGATTAAAAAGTATCATGTATGCTGGGGAAGGCGAGCCTTTTTTGCATAAAGATATTGGTGAGATAATAAACCATACAAAGAAAGTTGGTGTTGATGTAGCTATAACAACGAACGCGGTATTGTTAAAAGAAGACCTTATAGAAAATATAATTGGAAATGTTACTTGGATAAAAGTAAGTATAAACGGGGCAACGAAAGAAACCTATGCTAAAATTCATAAAGCAAATCCTGATAACTATGACAGGGTAATAAAGAATATGTCTTATGCCGCAGAGATAAGGCAATCTAAGGGATATAAATGTGCCTTGGGAATGCAGCTCATACTTCTCCCTGAGAACTGGTATGAAGCAGAGCTTTTAGCACAACAGGCTAAAGAGATAGGTTTGGATTATTTAGTCATAAAACCTTACTCACAGCATCCATTAAGCAAGACGACCAAGTATAAAAATATAAAATATAGTGATTATCTTCATTTATCAGACAAATTGAATGATTTTAACGACAATAAGTTTAGTGTAATATTCCGTATTAATACGATGAAGAAATGGGACGATGGTAGACGAAATTATAAACATTGCCTTGCACTTCCTTTCTGGTCTTATATAGATGCTGGAGGGACTGTATGGGGATGCAGCGCTTATCTCAACAATGAGCGCTTCAGTTATGGAAACATATATGAAAATACATTTAAAAAAATTTGGGAAAGTGAGAAAAGGAAAAACTCTGTTCAGTGGGTTGAGGAGAAACTTGATACAAACCAGTGTCGGCTAAATTGCAGGATGGATGAAATAAACAGGTATCTTTGGGATTTAAGGCATCCACTGGAACACGTAAATTTTATTTAGTCTTATTAATTAGTTTTGAGTAAATGATGGATGATGCTAAATGGTCGATTGTGTGAAAAAGCAAATCAAATACGCAAAGATTTAATAGAGATAGCAGTTCGAAACGGAGCGGGGCATATTGCTCCTTCACTTTCTTGTGTTGATATTCTGGTAGCACTTTATTATAGGATAATGCGTCTTTCAAATTATCCACAATGGGAAAAAAGAGATCGGCTTATATTTTCCAAAGCGCACGGATGTTACGGTCTTTATGCAGTTCTTGCAGATATAGGATATATAAAGCGGAAAGACTGGGAGAATTTCTATAAAGGGAGCTTTTTGTCAGGGTGCTTAGAGCGAAGTTTAGAAAATGGTATAGAGGCAAGTTGTGGATCACTCGGGCACGGATTGCCAATAGCAGTCGGTATTGCCTTTGGTGCAAAACTAAAAAATAAAACCTACAGAGTTTACTGTATTGTCGGTGATGGTGAAATGCAAGAGGGATCCAATTGGGAAGCGATTCAATTTGCAGTCAAACATAAATTATCAAATTTAACATTGATCATTGACCACAACACATTACAAGCTATGGATTTTTTAAAGAATGTATTAACTTTAGAAGAAAGAAAGAATGACTTGCAAAAAAAAATGAAAGCTTTTGGGTTTGAGGTAAAAACCTGTAATGGACATAATATTAAGAATATCGTTTCTATTATTGAAAAATGGATAAATGATCAGAAGAATCTCTGTGCACCACAAGTATTAGTAGCAAATACTATTAAGGGCTATGGGTTAAAATGTATGGAGAATATACCTAAATTTCATTTCCGAATTCCTACGGAAGATGAATTGGGAATGGGTAATCGTTATGAGTGATAACGTAAAGGATTATAGAAGAGATATTGTAAATAACATTATCCCTTGTGCAAGAAGGGATAAGAGGATTGTTTTGCTTGTTTGTGATATGGGATTTGGAGTTACTGATAAATTTAAGGAAGAATTTCCTGACAAAATTTTTAATATGGGTATGATGGAACAGGGAACTGTTGGTATTGCTGCGGGTATGGCAATGACAGGTTTAATACCGATTGTGTATTCAATCGTGAATTTCCTTGTTTTTCGCGCCATCGAACAGATACGAAATGATGTGGTAATGCAAAACTTGAATGTTAAATTTATCGCGACCGGAGTAAACAATTACTTCAAATTTTTGGGATCTTCGCACTGCTGTGGCGAGGACGACAGGAAAATCATGCAATTAATAAATATGAAGGTGTTTGATCCCTATGAAGGAAAAAAAATTGATCTTAATAAAATGGTAAAAGATTGGATTACAGATCCAAAACCAGGATACTTCAGGGTGTGAGTATAACTGTCAAAAGAATATAGCCTGTGGAATAAAATGTTATAGTAAATAAAAAGATGAGAAAAATGGGTAGAACGAATGGGTGAGATAGTCCTTGATGGGCATAAGCTTGCCTGGCATAAAGACCGTGTCGATGCTTGGTTGAATGGAGAGAGGATTGCTCCTATAACTATTGATTGTGCATTGACAAGATCCTGTACATATAGGTGTGTTTATTGTTATGGTATGCTTCAGTCAAACGATATAAAGAGAATGACCAGGGATGTCATATTCAGATTTCTTGATGACGCGGCAGAAATCGGGGTAAAAGCTATCAGTTTCGTCAGTGATGGAGAAAGTACCTGTTCTCCTTATTTGTATGATGCTATTTTAAGAGGTAGACAAAACGGCTTAGATATGGCATTAGGAACGAATGGATATTTGTTAAAAGAGGAGCGATTAGAGCAGATATTGGCGGCTTTAACCTATCTTAGGTTTAATATTTCTGCGGCAATACCTGATAGGTATGCGAAGGTACATGGTTGTGAAAAGGAGTGTTATTTTATAGTGATTGATATAATAAAAGCATGTGTAAAAATAAAACGGGAAAGAAATCTGAACGTAACTCTTGGTTTGCAAATGGTACTGTTACCGGAAGTTTTAGACCAGATTATACCTTTAGCAAGGTTAGGAAAAGAGATTGGGGTTGACTACTTTGTCATAAAGCATTGTAGTGATGATGAAAGCGGAAGCCTTGGCGTTGATTATTCAAAGTATAACGATATGGTTGATATTTTAAAAAAAGCTGAGACATTTTCGAATGAAAAATATCTGGTTAAGGCCAAATGGTCAAAAATTTTAAGTGGAGGAAAGCGCAATTACAGCCAGTGTTACGGGCCTCCTTTTATTATGCAATTTTCTGGTTCTGGTCTTGTAGCTCCATGTGGGATGCTTTTCAATGATAAGTATAAGAAATACCATATAGGCAATATTGTTGATACACCATTCAAAGCGATATGGAAAAGCGATCGTTATTGGGAGGTTATTAATTTGATTGCTTCAAAAGAGTTTGATGCCCGAACGATGTGTGGTTCTTTATGCTTACAGCATAAAGTCAATGAATGTTTGTGGGCTTTAAAACATGAGAATGCCGTCCTTGATAAGAAAGAGTTTAATCAACCAATGCATATAAACTTTATTTAGTAAATTAAAAGTTTTAATTAAAATAATACGGTTAATCGCAAGAATATGTATACGAGAAAAAGCCGATGCCTGTTACAAACGGTACTCATTATGCAGTAAATGGTATGCAATATAAAATAAGCGTAATAATGCCAGGTCTGAATGAAGAAGAAAATGTTTCTGAGGCAGTGGAAAATGTAGTAAAATCATTTAATCAACTAGATGTTTCTGGTGAGATTGTAGTAATCAATGACGGAAGTACCGATAGGACAGGAGAAATTGCGGAGGATTTGATTAGAAAGTATCCATTTATTCAATTGATCAACCATGATAAACCAAAAGGTGTTGGAGCTTCCTATTGGGAAGGGGTTTGGAAATCAAGAGGAGAGATAGTGACCATGATTCCTGGTGACGCCGAAAACGATGCATATGAAATTTTGCGTTATCTACCGATAATGGACCATGTTGATATCGTTATACCGTTTATTTTAAATCCAGGAGTGCGATCCTGGAAACGAAGAATAATCTCAAAATTTTACAAAGGGATTATTAACCTGTCATTCGGTATGTTGCTGAATTATATGAACGGTTCAGTAATGTACCGCAAGTGCGTGCTGAAAAATATCACTTTGAAGAGTAGTGGATTTTTTTATCAGACTGAGTTATTAATCAAAAGTATAAAAAATGGTTATTTATATGCAGAAGTTCCCAGTGCCCTTCAGAAACGATTAACTGGAGAATCGAAGGCTTTGACCTTTAAATCATTATTTAAGGTTATTCGGGGGTATTTTTCTACGATGGTTTCTATTTATGTATTCGATAGTAAGGATAGACTTATTGAACCAGGTTCTATAACAGCTTTGAGGTTTAAACAAATTGAAAAAAACTTTATTAAATAAAATCAAGGTACGGGAGAAAAATAATTTATGGGCTGGAATGAAGAAAAACCAGATCATAATAGATACATCAGAGGATCAAAGATGACTAAGTATAGTGACATTTTAAAATTTGCGATAAGTTGTTATAAGGATGCTGAGAAAATTGAGTATCCGAATGATTTTACAATAAGCACATGGTGGAATAGCAATAGGAGAAATATTAGTAGAGATATAATTAATTTCAAAACTTGTGATGAAGCAATACTGTATGCGCAAAATAGTTCCAAGGTAGGATTTGATCATCGCAGGGCGAATATTAGAGGTGTAATTGATTTCAAAATGAGGGAATTGGAGCGTCTTTTCCCATGGTTTAATTTTAAAAAGGCGTTTGAAAATGGTTTAGAAGAATCGATTTATTCTGACAAAGAAACTAGGGAAATTATTGATGGGTTTAAATTTAGCAATATTTTTATAACACATGTAAATATTTATCTAAGAAGTATATATACATTTGATTATGAATTTGGGCCTAAAAGAATTATAGAAATTGGTAGCGGGTATGGGGGATTAGCAAGAATATTTAAGATTATGGACCGATCTATACATTATGTAATGATTGATCTGCCTGAATCTCTTTTTTTTGCACAGGTCTTTATAGCTACAAATTTTCCTGATGCAAAAACTATATATATAAAAGATAACAATAGAGTGAATTTAGACGAATATGATTTTGTTTTCGTACCGGTTCAGTTTTGTCATACAATAGCTCAGGAAAATTTTGATCTTGTAATAAACACGGGCAGTTTACAGGAAATGACTGGGAAAGCCGTAAAATTCTGGATGAATTTTATTCAGGAAGTTATTAATGTTAAAATGTTTTACAGTTGGAACTATTTTTTAGTTAATAAACAAATATATTGTGAAACCAGCTATGATGATAGTAACCTTATTTGTCCAGTATTGGATAGTTTCTGGAGAGTTAAATACTTTAGAATTAATCCTGATATTACAACTGTTGATGCATCCGGTAGGAATTGGCTGGAAGTTTGCGTTGAAAGGATTCCTGCTGAAGAACGTGACTTGAAAAAGGTAAAAGAATATGCCGAGAATTTGTTTAGAAGTGCAAAACTCCATCCTAATGGTAGCAACGACTGGTTCCAGTATATGTGGATGGCAATCTGGTATAGTCCAAAAAAAGAGTTTTTACTTGAAATGATAGATGGTATATCTAAATTTCAAGTTGGTTTGGGAGCTAAAAATAATCTTGTCGCTCGAAATGAATACGATGTTGTGGATCTCCAGCGGATTGTGAAAATATTATTGAACCAAAATCTTTTTAACGTTGGTAATTTTCGACAAAATTTGAAATTGATAATAAAAAAATTTGCCAGTATTTTTGGGAAGAGGCAAAACAACATAAATAGTTTTGATTATAGTGAACTGCAATATTATAAAAATTTATTGGTAGATTTGAACTAATAATTACGCATTTCTTTTCAATTTGTTAATTCAAGTATTTTAACGCTAAATAAGGTTTTTATGTATTGCAATACCAAGATCTCAACTCGTAAAAAGTAGCAACTATTAGTCTTAATGTTATAAAATAATGAAACACATTATTATTCCACAATCTTATAATTATATCGCTATTTTTTTGTCTCTATCTTGTAATCTCAAGTGTAGTTATTGTATTAACTATTTTGAGGAAGGCAAGTTTAGAAATAAACATCTTTCAGGGAAGGATTGGGTGAGAGGCTTAAACAGGATTGTTTCAAGGGATGATCTTCCGATTTCACTTCAGGGAGGAGAACCTAGTATTCACAAGGATTTTATTTATATATTGAACAATATAAAACCTGAGTTAAACATTGATATTCTGACTAATTTGCAATTTGATGAAGATGAATTTATATGTAGTGTAAATCCCAACAGAATTAAAAGAAAATCTCCCTATGACTCCATAAGAGTCAGTTATCACCCTGAAACTATGCACCTCGAACCCTTAGTTAAAAAAGTCCTGAAATTGCAGAACAACGGTTTCAGCATTGGTATTTGGGGTGTTATGCATCCAGCACAAGAACTTGAGATACTGAAGGCAAAGGAGTATTGTATTTCTTTAGGAATAGATTTTAGGACAAAGGAATTTCTTGGTGAATATAACGGGAAGATGTATGGTACCTATCGTCATGAGGGCTCCTGCAACAAAAAATTTACAAAAAAAGTATTATGCAAGACAACAGAACTTATTATTGGAAGCAATGGGGATATTTACCGGTGTCATAGTGATCTTTACGAAGGGAGGAAACCTGTAGGAAATATCCTGGATGAAAATTTTGAGATAAAAGATGAATTCCGTGAGTGTGATGTCTTTGGACATTGCAACCCATGTGATATTAAAGTTAAAACGAACAGATTTCAACAATTTGGACATACATCGGTTGAAATCAAGCAAATAAAGTAACTTCAATTTACTATTCAAACTTACATGGAACAGAAAGATAAATTAAAACCACTTCAAAGAGTGGGAACATATATCTTATTTATTGGGATATTTATTGAAATTGTATTAATAGTGTATTTCTCTCTTACCACTAAAAATATTGCTTCTAATAACATTTCTTTGCTATTGATTGTGTGTTTTACATTTCCTTTAGGATTGCTCATATCACGTCTATTGTTTCCAGAAAAAAACATATCAGAAACGATTATATTAAGCTTATGTATTGGACTACCTTTTTCTGCGTGGTTGTGGGGCATGATGGCTTTTTTGAGGATTCCAATGAATCCCCCAATTTATTTTGCTGTTAGCTTTGCATTACCGATAGGGCTGTTAGTATGGTTAAAAAGAAAATTAGGGTTTAAAAATAGAGAAATTGATATTAATGAAATATGTGTGCCAATAATTGTTTTATTGATAGCCTTTTTGTGGCATTCTTTAATGTGGGCTAATAATAATGTTCCACCCGATGTCGATGCACAAGGTTCGAGTTATCTCCAGCTTTTAATGAAAAATCAGGGGTATCCTATTGTTTATCCATTTTTGAATGGGACAGAAGCCTATGTAAATTATCCTCCCTGCTTTAATGTTATTGTTGTATTATTTTCAAAATTAAAAATGTCTTTCGTTTATAAAGAATGTATGTCTGTTACAGCAGTGTGTGGAGCTTATTTTGTTCTGGCAATTTTTTTGCTTACATATTTTCTTTCTAAACGAAACATGCTGTTAGCTTTTATCGCAGGAATTTTAACTTTAAATAAAGCTTATCTGACAATGTATAACGATGGTAACACAACGGAACTGTTAGGTTACCTCTCAACGGCTTGTTTTTTAATTCTTTTGCAACATGCATTAAATGAAAATTCTAGAAAACTTGCAGTCATTATTGCCACATCTGCCGGCTTTTTATTTTCGGTATCAGCATTGAGTCAGACAGATATATTTCTTTGGTATGCAGTATCTCTCACAATGTTTTTCCTTTTGTATTTAGTTTCTATAGATAAAAGTTACTTTAAAGATTACTCGGTTTTAACAGTTTCTATTCTGACGTGTATTATTATAGTTGTACCATCTCTAATTAATGCAAGTGGTAGTTATAAAACAATAGATTTTGAAAACCTTTTTAGTCAGTATGCAACGCATTTGATTCCAACCCTTAAATATTGGCATAATCCTATCTTTCTTATTTTATCGTTTGTAGGTATAGGAATCTTTTTTTTCCACAGAGAAAAAATATTAGTTTTTCTTGGTACACATGCCTTGATTATGGTTGCGCTAATTATACACTGGAAGTTTTATCGTCTAATGGGATTTAAATGGTTCCAATTTACACCTAGACCAGATTGGTTTTTAGGAGCTAATGGTAGCTTTACAACACCATTTCTATACCCGAATACCTTTTCTGTGGGTTGGATGTCTTTTACTATTGTTTTTCCAATTGCAACAGCATATACATTGATTACAATTTTTGAGGCCATTAAGAAAACAAATATTGTGTTTATAAAAAAATACAGAGCGCTATTTATTTCTGTAATTTTCTTATCCATATTTCAATATTACGAATATAAAAATTACTTACGATATCCAGAATGGTTGTTGGAAACAGATTATCAAGCGCTTCAGTGGTTTCGTAATAATACAACTTTTGACGATTGCTTGATTCTTAATCCTAGAAATCCTATTAAA
>Ga0209323_10001032_pt1 | contig 18439 bp, 20 predicted proteins | sample Rifsed19ft2_FD_184014 | JGI IMG/M metagenome (GOLD analysis project Ga0209323, IMG submission 184014) | Soil microbial communities from Rifle, Colorado, USA - sediment 19ft 2 (version 2) | ecosystem: Environmental > Terrestrial > Deep subsurface > Rock core/Sediment | place: Rifle, Colorado...
AGTCCGGTCTTGTCTAGATGGAGTGGCGCAATCTGCTCTGGCTGGACGCGATGTCGCCGTAAATTGGGCAAGCGTGTCAGCGCCTGAAGCCCTACCGGCCCTGCTTCGACCTCCCGCCACACAGCGTCTACGACGTGCAGTTCCGGCAAAATCGCCAACAGATCGATGCGCTGGATTTGGCTCAGGTGAATCAGCGGTCCGGAATCCAGCGCTGCTGGCGCTAAGCCGCTCGTGCCCATCGGATGTCCTCGGTCACCGCCTGTTGAGTCGCTTCAGACAACTCAACCCACTCGAGGCCCACGCTGCGAATGGCCTCGTCACGGCTGGCTCGACCGCTTAGAAATGCGTCAAGAATACTCTCGCGCCAGAGATGCTCAATCCCCACCTTCAGCGCGCGGCCGAGTATGACAGAGACATCCTCTCCTCGCTCCTCCGAGAGCGAGGCTAACTTGTCAAGCATTGACTCACTTGTGCTCATAGGTGTCCTTACACGATGCGGAACGAATCGACGAGCGTGCAGCGGCGTGGGCGGCAGAACGTGCTGGGCCGGGTCATGCCCTCGCCGGTCGTCCCGGCGATTGAGAACGAGCAGTAGCCTTCACCCTGGTAGCCCAGCCCGGACAGGTTCGGCCCGTTCTTGACGAAGATCGAGCAGTCGATCTCGCGCGCCATGCGATCCAGATGATCGAGATGCCTGGAGTACATCACCGCCGTGTGCCGGAAGCCGTGCTCGGCCTGCACCGCCAGGTCGATCGCCTCGTCGGCGTTCTTCACGCGCACGAGTGGGATCACCGGCATCAACTGCTCGCTCCACACCAGAGGATGCTCGCGCGGCACATCGGCGAAGATCAGCCGGGCTTCCTTCCCTGCGCTGACGCCGATCTCGGCCAGCAGCACACTCGCGTCCTTGCCGATGAACTTCTTATTCATCACGCCGGGCTTGCCGGGGCCTCGGTCTTCTTCAAAGATGGCTTTGCACAGCCGGTTGATCTGCCACGAGGTCAACTCGACCGCGCCGTGCGCGATCAGCGCGCGCTTCAGATCGTCGGCGATCGACTCGACGGCGAACACTTCTTTCTCGTCGGTGCAGATCACGTTGTTGTCAAACGACGCGCCTTTGAGGATGCCTTTTGCCGCCACGTCGAGATCGGCGGTCTCATCGACGACGACCGGCGGGTTGCCCGGCCCGGCGCAGATCGCGCGCTTGCCGGTCTGCATCGCCTCGCGCACGACGGCCATGCCGCCCGTGACCAGCACGACGCGCACGCCGGTGTGCCGCATCAACGCCTGCGCCGATTCGATCGTCGGATCGGCGACGCACGTGATCAAATTCGGCGGCCCGCCCGCCGCCTGGATCGCGCGGTTGAGCAGGCGCACGGCGCTCGCCGAGCAGCGCTTGGCCGACGGGTGCGCGTTGAAGACGATGGCGTTTCCGGCGGCGATATTGCCGATCGAGTTGCCGATCACCGTCGCGGTGGGATTGGTGCTGGGCGTGATCGACGCCAGCACGCCGAACGGCGCCCATTCGACAATCGTCAGTCCGTGATCGCCGCTCCACGCCGTCGTCGTCAAGTCTTCCGTGCCGGGCGTCTTGCGCGCGTTGAGCAAGTTCTTCTCGATCTTGTCCTCGTATCGGCCCAGGCCGGTTTCCTGCCAGGCTTCGTGCGCCAGCGCCGCCGCGCCTTCCTCGGCGGCCCGGCGCATCGCCGCGATCAACTTGCCGCGCAGCTCCAGCGGCATGTGCCGGAACTGCCGAAACGCCGCTGTCGCGGCTGCCACCGCGCCATCGACATCGGGAAACACGCCGTCGCCCGTCGCCGTGGGTGTGTGAAGCGACTCTAGTCGCCGGTCTTCACCTTTCGACGGCGCCGTGCCGCGCAACTCGGCAATCGCCTCGGCAACGATCTGTTGTATACGCACCTCGTCGATAATCGCCGGTTCAGCCATACGCTCGCCTATATCTTCTTAAGCCCGACCAGTCGAAACACATCCACCGCGCCGGATCGACCGCGCACGACGCGCGGGCCGAGCGGCTCGCATTGAATGAAATCCGACGCGCGGCGATACGTCGCATCGGTGAAGACGATCTGCCCATCGTCGGCGTCGGCCTCGATACGCTGCGCCAGGTTCACCACGTCGCCGATCGCGGTGTAGTTGACGATCTCGACCGTGCCGATGTTGCCGACCACCGCATCACCGGTGCTGATGCCGACCGAGCACGGCAGGCGCAGCGGCGGGGCCATATTGTTGTGCAGCTCGCGCAGCGAGTCCTGCATCTCACCGGCGGCGCGCAGCGCGCGCAGGGCATGATCGGCCTGCGGCAGCGGTGCGTTGAAGATCGCCATGATCGCGTCGCCCATGAACTTGTCGAGCATACCCTGATGCTTCAGGATCGCGCGCGCGGCCACGCCCAGATGGCTGTTGAGCACCGTGATCAATCGCTCCGGGGGGAGCGTCTCGGCCAACGAAGTGTAGCCGCGAAAATCGGCAAACAGGATCGTAACGATTTGGCGCATACCGCCCAACCGCGCCATGTGCGGGTCGGCCAGCAATCGCTCGACGACCTGCGGCGCGACGTAGCGCTGGAACGTGTCGAGGATGCGCTGCTGCATCGCGCGCAGCGCGTCCTCCGAGCGCTTGTTGCGCATGCGCGCGGCGATGCGTGCTGCCAACTCCTCGAAGCTATACGGCTTGGTCAGATAATCTTCCGCGCCCAGGCTCAGGCCGCGCACACGATCGGTCACGTTATCCACACCGGTGACCATGAAAATTGGAATGTCGGCAGTCAGCGGATCGGACTTCAAGCGCTGGCACACTTCAAAGCCGTCGTACACCGGCATGCGGATATCGAGCAGCAGCAGATCGGGGTGCTCGACGCGCGCTTTGATCACCGTCTCTTCGCCGTCGCTGGCGACGATCACCGTGTAGCCCTGCGCGCCGAGAAAATCGATCAGGGCGCGGGCTTCGTCGGGTGCGTCCTCGGCAGCCAATATCTTGACGACATTCACGCTGGGTCTCCTACAAATCCTAAGTCTCTGCCCTCTCGCCGTTGGGCGCAGGCGAATGCCAGATCGGCAAGCTGACGCTGAACGTAGAGCCATGCCCGACCTGGCTGGTCACCCACACCCGGCCGCCGTGCTGCTCGACGATCGATTTGACGAGCGCCAACCCCAGGCCCGTGCCTGTGGCGTCGATCGTCGACGAGCCGGCCACGCGATAAAAGCGCTCGAAGATGCGCGCCTGCGCCTCTTGCGGGATGCCGCGCCCGGTGTCGATGACTTCCAGCAAAACCTGGTCGTGCTGCCGATGCAAGTTCAGCGTGATACGCCCCTTGGCGGGCGTGTATTTGATAGCATTGCTTATTAGGTTGGCGACAACTTGATACAGCCGCTGGGGGTCGCCCCACACGGGCGGCAGATCGACGGGCAGGTCGGCCGCCAGCAATTGGTGCTTGGCCTGTGCCTGCATGCGATTTTCGGTGATGACGGTATTAGCGATCTCGGCCAGGTTGCATTCACGCCGCACCAGCCCCACGCGTTGTTCGACGCGCTCCAAATCCAGTAAGTCAGTAATCAGTGATTCGATGCGGCGCACGCCGACGAACGCCAGTTCGTACACTTCGCGCTGCGTCGGCGTCCAGTTGGCCGTGCTCTGCCCCAACATGTCGAGCGCGCCGAGCGTCAGGTTCACCGGATTGCGCAAGTCGTGCGACGCGGTGAGGATCATATCGCTCTTCATGCGCTCGGTCTCTTTGAAGCGGGTCACGTCCTGCATGACCGCCACCCACCCCAGCACCTGGCCGTTCTCGTCGGCGATCGGCGACAGGTTGCAGAACAGCACCGATTCGTCGGCCAGCGGCACTTCAAAGCCAATGCGCTCGCGCTGCTCGGTGCGCACGGCCTGCTCGATGGCGCGATTGAGCGCGACATTCGTCGTCGCGCGCGATAGCGGCTGACCGATGGCCGCTTCCGCCTCGAACCCGAAGGCGCGCTGGGCCGCTTCGTTCGCCAGCGTCAGGCGGCCCAGTCGATCCAGACTGAGCACCACGTCGCCGCTGCTGCTGATGACGGCGCGGAACTGTTCTTGGTCGGCGCGCACGCGGCTGTACAGGCGCGCGTGGGAAGCGCCTTGCGCCAGCAGGCTGGCGATCACGCGCAAGGTGTCGAACGTGCCGGCGTCCAGCGCCTTGCCGCGCTCGATGCCGACCAGCAGTACGCCGATCACATCGTCGGCGGCGATGAGCGGCAGCGCGGCCAGCGCGCCGATGCCGAAGCGGCGCAGTTGATCCAGTGCAGGCCGCGTGAGATCGTCGCGCTCGACATCCTGCACGACGATCGGCTGCTGCTCGATCGCGGCCCGCGCGGCCAGGCCGGGATCGCCCCGCTGGATCAATTGTTGCGGCGCAAGCACGCCATCGTCCTGGGGGAAACGGTAGTGGACCACCACGTGCAGATCGCCGCTGAGTGGATTGCCCAAGAAGATCGATCCGGCTTTCAAGCTGAGCAGCGACAGGGTGCGCTGAAGCGAATCGGCCAACATGCGGTGCAGGTCGAAGCGCGCGTCGAGGATCGCCTGGGCGATACTGCTGACGGCGGCGCTGCGATCGTTGATGCCCTGCATCAACGTCAACATTTCGTGGCTGTTTTCGAACAGGCGCGCATGGGCAATCGCGGTCGCCGCGTGCGGCGCGAGCATTTCCAGCAGTTCGATCGTCGCAGCTGGCAGAGGGCCTGTGTGCGGGAAGCCGATCTCCAGCACACCCAGCACATCGCCGCCGTAAATCAGCGGGACCGCGACCATGCTGAGCACCTGGAGATCCGATCCGAACCGATCCAGGCGATCGTCGTCGTTGATCGCGTCGTCGACCTGGATTGTGCGGCCGGAGGCCGCCGCGCGTCCGGCCGGGCCTTCGCCCTGCGGCAACAAGACGCCGGTCCGCCCGGCTGGAATGTGGCTGCCGGCCACGCGCTCCAGAATGCCGGCATTGCCACTGGTCAAATACACCAGCACCGAGGCTTCACCGAACAACCGCGTGCACTGGTTGACGAGCTCGGTGATGACCCGCTGGCGATCGAGCGACGCGGTGATCGCCAGTGGCACCTCGTGCACACGGCGCAACATTTCTTCGCGCGCGGCGTCGGTCGGTTGCGAGATACGGACAGGCTCGCTCGGGCGCTCCATACACTAATCCTTGCGATATTTCACTTCACCGCCGACTTCCCAGGTATCGACGATCGCCATGATCACGGCGTCACACGGGCGCTTGTCGGTCATCACCGTCTGCCGCGCCGACGACCCGGTGGCGATCATCACGACTTCGCCCACACCGGCTCCCACGGCGTCGACGGCGACCAGCGCGTTCGACGTGTCCTGACCCTCGACCGTGACCGGGCGGACGATCAGGAACTTCAGGCCCTCCATTTTCTCGTCTTTGCGCGTGGCGACGAGTGTACCGATGACACGAGCGAGTTGCATAGTTATCCGTGTTGCGTGTTGCGTATTATGTGCTGCGTGTTACGTGTTGCACGGTACGTGGTCGGCGAACCGAACACGCAACACGCCATACACGCAAGCGCACAAGAGCAGGCTAACCCTCGATCTCTTTCTTGGCCTCAGCCTCGCGACCCAGCGGCAGCACCACATCGACGTTGACGTGCGGGCGCGGGATGACGTGCACCGACACGACCTCGCCGACTTTCTCGGCGTTGCGCACGCCGGCCTCGACCGCCGCCTTCACTGCCGCCACGTCGCCGCGCACGATGGCCGTCACGTAGCCGCCGCCGGTCTTCTCGTAACTCACCAACTCTACCTTCGCCGCCTTCACCATCGCATCGGCAGCCTCGACCATCGCGGCGAAACTCTTGCACTCGATCATGCCTAATGCTTCGGCCATTGACTCTCCTCCTGAATCGGGGTCAGTGATCAGTGATCAGTGATTACTGACTTACTGATCACTGGCTTACTGATCACTGCTCACTGGCGTTACTCTTTTCGCCCGGTTGCTTCCTTGCCGGTGATACCCTCCACCGCATCCACCGCCGCCTGATAGCCGGCCATGATGTCGCGCTCTTCGCCGCCCAGGTACACCCGGCCGAACGACCCGAAGGCGCGCACTTCTAAAATGTTGATCTCGGCGCGCTTCTCGGCTTCGTTCGCGGCGATCGCGGCATAGGCGGCCGGTTCAACTTCCAACACGTACAGCGTGTGCCCGGCCAGCAGCATGTGACCGTGCCGCATACGATTGATCAACTGCGTGTGGTGCGGATCGACGTTGCGGATCACCTGGCTGGACAGGATATGCGGCTTCCAGCGATCTTCCTGTCTGAGGCTAAGGGCTTCTAAGACCGCCGCGCCCGCCGCGCGCACCTCGGCCTGCGACTCGGAATGCACTTCCAGCAGGCCGTACAATCGCTCGATGATTTGCATACCGGGGCGGACGCGCGTCGACTTTACGGCGATGTCGGTAATGCGGTTGATTTCAATGCCGGGCGCGATTTCGATCCACAGCGAGGCGTCGCCGGGCAGAGGCAGGAAGCCCTGCGCCACGGTGCCCAGAAACGCCGCGTGCTGCGGCTGCAACGAATCGAGGAACACGTACGATCGCAAATCGGCCAAATCAGGCTCTCCTTCGCGTGCGCAGCACGTCCACCGGCGCACCCCAATCGGGCGAGCGCTGAGCGCCTGTCGTGCCGCTGCTAGGCAATCGCGTCGCCGTGCCGATCAGCAGCGCCAACTGCTCCAGCGCGTATGGATCGTAGGTTCGTTCTCCGCACACGTCGCACACCCGAACCGGCATGGACGGCACGACTACGAATTCGCCGCCGTGCCAGGCAGCATACGTCGCTACCCCGCCGTGCAGTGTGCCGATGTGGCAATGTGAGCAAGCGTGTGTCGTGTCATCCATAATACTTCTCATCGCGAAGAGCGCGAAGATTTCTGTTTCTTCTTCGCGTCCACCTGCCCCGCACGTCTTAAGCGGGGTTGCGGCTTCGCGGCTCGAATCATTTCACACCGGCCTCTTGTATGATCTTGACGCTGGCGCTGGCGCCAATGCGCGTCGCGCCGGCCTCGATCATCTTCTGCGCATCGGCCAGGGTGCGGATGCCGCCGGCCGCCTTCACCCCCATCGCCGGGCCGACGGCATGCCGCATCAGAGCGACATCGTGAACCGTCGCCCCACCCGGCCCGAAGCCGGTTGAGGTCTTGACGAACTCGGCCCCGGCTTCCTTCGCCAGCTTGCACGCAATGACTTTCTCTTCGTCGGTCAACAGCGCGGCTTCGATGATCACTTTGACGATCGCACCGCCCGCGTGCGCGGTGGCAACCACGGTAGCGATGTCGCGCGCGACGAGCGTGTAGTCTTTGCTCTTCAGCGCGCCGATGTTGATCACCATGTCGATCTCGGTCGCGCCGTCGTCGATCGCCTGTTGCGTCTCGTAGGCCTTGACTTCGGGCGGCGTCGCACCGAGCGGAAACCCGACGACCGTGCAGACGCGCACCGGCGTGTCTTTCAGCAGTTGCGCGCACAGCCTGACGTGCGCCGGGTTGACGCACACCGCCGCGAAGTTGTACTTGCGCGCCTCGTGGCACAACTGCGCGATCTGCGCTTCGTTCGCGTCGGGCTTGAGCAGCGTGTGGTCGATTGTCGCGCCGATGTCCGCATCGCGCGGGACCACGCCCAGGCCCGACGTGATGCGCGCTGCGCCCGCCCCGACGACTTCGCGCACCTTATCCGCGCATTCGCGCGGGCACTGCCCGTCTTTGCACTCGCAAGCATCCGCTAACGATCCACCCGCGCGGGCTTGTTGCTCACCCAGCGTCAGCAACACCTGGCGCGTGATCTGCTCGACGAGACGTTCGACGGTCGTTGTGTCGATCGGCATAAGTATTGCTTCACGGCCGAGATTTCAGACTCTCAGCGTTCTCTGCGCGCTCTGCGGTTAAACTCGCTCACTCTTCAAACACGCTGTCGGTCTGGAAAGACAGGCCGCTCAAGACTTCCGACTTCACGGCATCGCCTGCACCGAACAATCCCAGCCGGGCATACGCACCTTCACGCAGCGCCAGCACTTCGATGGTGCCTGCTTCCGGGCTGACCAGCCAGTATTCGCGCACGCCAAAGCGCGCGTACACATCGCGCTTGCCGGCCTTGTCCAGCTGCGCCGTTCCAGGGGACAGCACTTCGACGACGAGATCGGGTGCACCTTGAACATTAGCGTCCGTGATGATCTTCAAACGTTCTTTGGAGACAAAGAACGTATCGGGTTGAACGACATTCTCACCGGATAGCACAACGTCGAACGGGGCGAAATAGACCTCGCCGATTTTATTCGTGCGCGCATAACTATCCAAAATGCGGAATAGGTTTCGGAGAAAATGCTGATGCGCTTTGTTCGGCGCAGGTGACATGATCAATTCTCCTTCGATCACCTGATAGCGATGCCCATCGTCCGGCATGGCTGCATACTCGGCGTAAGTTACTTTGCGCGTCTGAACTGGGGGATCGACTCTAACAGCCATGGCTCACTTCCTCGCAAAGCGCTTCTCAATGGCAATAATCTTGTCCACGCGCCGGGCGTGGCGACCGCCGCCGAAGCCGGTTTCCAGCCAGGTCTTGACGATCTGCTTCGCCAGCGCCGGCCCAATCAGTCCCGCACCCAGCGTCAAGACGTTGGCGTCGTTGTGCTCCCGGCTGTTGAGCGCGGTCGCCTGATCATAGCACAGCGCGGCGCGGACGCCCGGCACTTTGTTCGCCGCCATACACGAACCGATACCGGCGCCGTCGATCAGGATGCCGCGCCAGGCCCGCCCGCTCGACACGAGTTCGGCGACGGCCAGCGCGATGTCGGGATAGTCGACCGGATCGGTCGAATGCGTTCCACAATCGGCCACAGTATAACCCATTTCCTCAAGAAAAGCCTTGAGCGTGGCCTTCAGCGCGACGCCACCGTGGTCGGCGCCGATCGCGACGACGCGCTCTCCAGTCGCAGGGGACGAATGAGACGCAGGGGGAACAGGCGCGGGCGTCTCGACCAGGGCAATGCCTCGCTCCAGAGCCTGATCGCGCGCCAGCGGTGTGAGGCGCGCGCCCGCCGGCACGACGATTCGCCCGCCGCGCTCGGCGGCGGCCACCGTCTGCTCGGTGATCCACGCTGCGGTGCGGGGCACGACGCCGGATCGGGCCGGGGATGTCTCGGTCAGACCCAGCGTCCGATACAGGACGCGCCGCACGATGTCACGAACGTCCGATTCCGGCACAGGCCTATCAGTTGCCTTCGGCATAGGCTTGGTGTGGAACGATGCCCCAATCGGACGGGGGCCAGTAGATGATCCAGGCGCGGCCGACGATGCTCTCTCGGCGCACGGGTCCGAAATTTCGGGAATCCTTCGAGTTGCTGCGATTGTCGCCCATCACAAAGTAGTCGTCCGGCCCCAGGGTTTGCGCGGCAAATGAGCCGCCAGGCGGCGGCAGCGTGTATGGCTCATCGATCGGTTGCCTGTCGATCAGCACCACGCCATTTTCCATCGAAAGGGTCTCGCCGGGCAGGCCGATGATGCGCTTGATCAGGTCGTCCTCCTGGTTGGCGATCGCCAGCACCACAATGTCGCCACGTTCCGGCGAATGGAGCAGGTAGGACACCTTGTCGACGATAACGTATTGGCCCTCGTGCAAGTTGGGCAACATGCTGACGCTGCGGATCGTAAAGCGAGCGGTCGCCGTGTTGACGAGCAGGAAAATGATCGCCGTCAGCAACAGCGTATCGACCACTTCGCGCGCGAAGAGAGAGAGACGCGAGTTCGGCGCGGCGGGTTGTTGTGGGGCCGGCTCGATCGGCGGGGTCGAGACATCGGGCAAGGGTGGAAGCATGAACATGACCTGGGCGAAATCAGCGTGCGTAAATTATACAACGAGTGGGAACAAGCCAGGGGTCGCGGTTGGGTTACGGCGCAGGCGAAGCAGCGAAGGTGTAGTGCGGAACTATTGCCCAGTCGGACGGCGGCCAGTACACGATCCACGCCCGGCCCACGATGTTGCCTCGGTGGATCGGCCCGAAGGTGCGCGAGTCCTGCGAGTTGCTTCGATTGTCACCCATGACGAAGTACTCATCTGCGCCGAGCCGAAGCGCCGTCTTAGTGTCTGAAGAGGGAGCGACATACGGTTCATCGAGCGGCAGGCCGTCGATGTACACCTTGCCTTGCGAGACCTCGACCGTTTCGCCGGGCAGGCCGATGATGCGCTTGATGAAGTCCTTTGAATCGCCGTTTCGATCAAACACCACCACGTCACCCCGTTGCGGCGGGCCGAACAGATACGTCACCTTATCGACGATGACGTACTCTTCGTTGTGCAAGTTCGGCTCCATGCTCGACCCGTCGATCTTGAACCGGCTGGTCGCCGCGTTCACGAGCAGGAAAATGATCGCGGTCAGCACGGCGGTTTCGACAATTTCGCGGAGGAGGTTCGATCGGCGCGCGGGGGCCGGTGAAGCCGGGGACAACTCAAGAGACACGTTCCCCGCAGGGATGGGTGTCTCGGATGGGGATTCCAACGTCTACTCCTGTTACATACTTTTAGCGATTATACTCGATCTCCGGCGGCCCAGCAACGCACAGGGAGATCGTCAACGGATTGAAAACGGACAAGCGAATAGAAGCGGAAATCTTGACCCCGCCTTCAGCCTATGCCATAATCGAGCGCAGGGAGAGGAAAGACCTATGGCACGTTACTCCGTGCTGATGATCTCCGCCGACGCCGAATCGACCGTGTCGCTCCACGACCAGTTCCGCAAGGCCGGTTACGATCTGGCCTTCGTGCAGAGCGCAGACGAGGCCCTGGAGGCCGCCCGGCGCGATCTGCCGCAGGCGATTGTGCTGGACAGCGAAGTGCCGGGGCTGGATGTGGCTGCCGTCGCCAACGATCTGCGCTCGACGCCGCGCACCCGGCACATCCACCTGACGCTGCTCGCGCCGCAATCCGGGCGCGATACGCGGCTGGCCGCGCTGTCGGCAGGTGTGGACGAATTCGTGACCAAGCCGGTCGACGTCGAGGAGCTTGAGCTGCGCATCCGCAACGCGCTGCGCCGCTCGGCGTATCAGAACCTGGTCAACCCCATCACCGGCCTGCCAGGGCCGTACCTCATCGAAGAGCGGCTGCGCGAATTGTTGCAAGCACCTTATGCGTGGGCGATGATGCGCCTGAGCCTGCGCGGCTACAAGCCTTTCACGGATGTGTACGGCTTCCTGGCGGGCGAGGAAGTGCTGCGCTTCGCCGGGAGGTTGTTCGGCGAAGTGTTGAACGCCTACAGCACACCGCAAGATTTTCTCGGCCACTCCGGCGACGACATCTTCGTCATGATCACCTCGCCCGATTCGCTGGCCGACCTGCGCAACGAACTGCGCCGCCGCTTCGACGAAGGCATCAAATCGCACTACTCGTTCCGCGAGCGCGAGCAGGGCTATCTCCTGGTGCGCAACACCGACGGCTCCGAGACGCGCGTCCCGCTGATGACGCTCGTCATTCGGACGGTCACTTCAGAGGACGGGCCGTTTGCGGACATTCGGGAGCTGGCAGCGTTTTGAGTGTGTGGAGTATGGGGTATGGAAGTAACGAGCGCGGGAGAGCGTCCGCGCTCGTTGTGTTCACGGAATTTCACCCCTTGCCGCGTGGCTTGACGCTCACGTGGCCCCGCTCTACAATCCTGCACAAGCGAAGTTCAATGCATCATCCCCTCATCGCCCCGCAGTTGAACCTCTGAGAATTGGCTAACTTAGGGTGGCTATGTCAACGGCCTGGATTGTAACAAAGACGAATCCGGAACTGATTGAAATCTTTCATGCAGATGGCTGGGAAGTCAAATCCTTCAGGCCGGCGGACTTCATGCCTGAAGACCAATCCCCGTTTGTTCCCGAACCTGACGTGATCATCTACGATGCGGGGGAAGAGCCACCATCCAATACATTTCGACAAATCTGCAATCTGAAGACCACTCCACTATTGGCCATCCTGGCGAATTGGGATTTCGCTTGGCGGGCGATCGAAACCGGTGCTGACGATGTGAGCGTCGGGTTAGCCGATCCTATCGAAGTGACGATTCGTGCGCGAAAACTCGCGCGCGCCTCGAAGATTGTCCATGTGGGCGTGGTGGCGATTGATTTGGTCGCTTGCAGAGTGAAACTCGGCAATCAGGTTATCCGGCTGTCTCCGATCGAGTTTCGGCTGCTGGCTTATCTGGCCGAACACATTGGGGAGGCCGTCAACTACGATGATCTTCTCGATAGCGTATGGGACTGCGGCGCCGAGTCCGGTGGAACACTGGAACAGGTGAAAACCGGAGTGAGACGGTTGCGGCAGAAGGTAGAACCCGACCCGCATAATCCACAGTACATCATCAGCATCAAGAAGGTGGGCTACCGCCTTCGCAATCAAATGCAATGGGAGGAGGCCCTGTATTCGTCCGAGCGGCAGCATTGGCACTGAAGTGCCACTGGGTCGCCACCGAATGGTCACCCACTGAACTACCAACTTGACTATACTCATGGCATCTTCAGCACATTGAACACGTCATGAGCACTTCTCCAATCCTTGAGTTGGGAGTCTTTTTGGGCCGTATCCTTGTCGGCTTGATGCTGATCTTGGCCGGGGCGCTCAAAATCAAAGCTGGCTCTCACTGGTTCCTCAAGACGTTGCTTGCGTATGACCTGGTACAGGGGAAGACAGCAGCGTTTCTGTCCAAAGGTCTTCCGTGGTTTGAAGCAGCCTGTGGCTTTTTGCTGATGATCGGGCTCTTCACGCCACTGGTGGCGATTGCCAGCTTCATCATTCTATACGTTTGATGTGAAATCTCACTGACTGACCGTGTAGGTCAGAACGTCAATACCGAGAAACCGACGCAAGAATAGGCGGAGGGTCACACTGGCAATCTTGGTGATAATTCGCGTGCAGAGTCCGCCCACCGTATGCGCCAAGGTATGCTCTACCGAGCGACCGCCTTCTTTCAAGATGTCAAAGGCGCCTTCGATGCGTTCGCGGACACGATTGAGCAGGCGGTCGAACTCAGGGGGATTCTGAACGCGTTGGTTCTTGCGTTTGGTCGTCCAGACATGAACCCCATGCCGTGCCCAGTCAGCCTGCCACTCTTCGCTGAGGAAGCCTTTGTCTGACCAAGCGTTACTGTCTGGCGGAAGCGCATCCAGGATTTCGTCAGCGGCATCCCGCTCATCGGTATTGGCGGGCACCAGTTCAAACGCATACGGCGTGCCGTCGAGCGTGGTCAGCATGACCAACTTGTAGCCAAAGTATTTCAAACGGCGGGCCGAACAGTAGCCGTACTCGGCTGAACCGCGAAAGTCGCTATGGCTCTTGTCCCGCCGATAGCCCACCGCCATGACGGGTGTGGTGTCGAGCAAAAAGTGCTGCTCGAATTGCACGCCCAGTTCGGCGGCCCAGTCTTTGCGCAACTCGTTAAGCAAGTAACGCAGACTACGTGCTCGGCGACTGTACTGGCTCTGGTCGAGCAGTTTGGGAAACAGCCCCAAGTAGTTCGCCCGGATGAAGGCCACAAAACGGCGTTCACTGGTGAACTCGAAGAAGTCAATCGCCAACATCAGGGTCAGCATTTCGCTGTCGCTAAACTCCGGTTTTGACCCGACGGTGCGACCCAGCCAACGTGCGCCCTTGGACTGATACCAGTTATCGACCAGAAAAAAGGTGACGAGCATCAAGTCTGCGACTGAAAGGTACACGGGACACCTCCTGCCCAAGATGGCGATACCTTACCTAACTTCGGCAGAGGTGTCCAGCGGTCATTTCACATCAAACGTATACATGGACTTACTCTACGTGTCCCACATGAGGGCCTGATTGGTGAGCGTGTCTTTTTAGAGCCAAGAGTGAGACCATGCTCGTTGTTTGACCAAGGTGAAGATACTACGCAAGGATTCGCAGGTCTGTCTGGTTCGCATCCGCTAGTTGGCCTCTTAGCTCCGAGAGGCGACTGATGATTCTCCTAAAATGGGTTTCGACCGAATTACAACGATGAGGCTAAGTGAGACTACGCCTACACAGGCAACCTCGGATCATTTCTCTCTGACGATACTCGTCATGCTCGCTGTCGCGGTCATTCTGCACGGATGCTCATGGAGCCGTGAAACCCCTACGGGGGTAACCGCAAATCCGGAAAGAGCAACATCACCACCCCCGACTCAAACGCTCACACTATCCCCCAAAGGCAGTCCTACAGCCACCAACACCCGTCCTCCCATGGCACCTGAGGATTGGCCCACTCGTCTCCTGAGTGTGTCTCCCGATGGCAGGCCTAGTGAGGGGGCGTGGGCACAGCTTTCCGCGGATGCACGCTATGCTGTATTTGTGGCAGATTCACAGGTCTTCCTCCGAGAGATGGAAACGGGCACAACGAGGCTCGTTTCCGCTACAACTGACGGCGCGCGTGGGGACGACTGGAGTTTTGCCTCTGCTATCTCCGGAGATGGCAGCACGGTAGCATTCTTCTCTTTAGCCTCCAACTTGGTTGAAGACCCATATCTGGACTGTCCGGAACAGGGCAAACCCTCTGAAGCCGACTGTGGACAACTGTATGTGTACGATGTAGCTTCCCGAAAGCTTGAGCGAGTTCCGGTGGCGGCTTTTCGGCATGCCACTGCTGATATAGCGCTGTCCGAGGATGGGCACTACGTTGCCTTCGCGGTATCGGGGGCACTCTATCGAGAGGGCGTCTATCTATATGACACACGCACAGGCGAATTGACCACGATTAGCGCGGGCGATGTCTCCGATTCACAGGTTCTCTTTGATGTGGGAGGCACCACAGTCGACATTTCCGCCGACGGCCGTTATGTGGCCTTTGCCAGTCCAGATAACGGGATTGTGCCCGACGATCAAAACGGGGTCTCCGATGTGTTCGTCTACGATCGAGAAGAGAAACACGTCGAGCGGATCAGTGCACCCATCGACGGGGTAGAAAGCGGTCAGCCGAGCGGATTCCAGTGGGTTCCGAACACTGGCGGAGACACCGAGAGTGGGCTGGCAATCTCCGCCGATGGCCGGTATGTGGTGTTCATGTCCGCCGCCCCCAATCTGGTTAAGATGGACCTGCCCCCCTGCCCACATTGGCCCTGGGCAGATGAGATGTTTCCCGCATGCCGACACATTTATCTCCGTGACCGCGAGATGGGGACAACCGAGCTGATCAGTGTCTCTGATACCGGCGAGCCAGGCAACCGCGCCAGCCAGGATGGCGACATCTCAGCGGACGGGCGCTGGGTCGTCTTTACATCGTTGGCCAGCAATCTAACGCCAGACCGATTGGCCGGCTGCCGGGACTTCTCCTTCGACGGTTTCTGTCCCCAGGTCTTCGCGAGAGATCGGCAGAAGGGCAAGACCTATCTGGTGAGCAAAGGATGGGACAACCGTTCAGCGGAAGCCTATAGCCATCACCCTGTCATATCGCCGGATGGCCGTTATGTGGCCTTTCAGTCTGGCGCTGGGAACTTGGCACCGGGTATTCCTGTTGGTCAGTCACAATATGCCTTTATCACGGATATATTCCAGCTGCTGGAGGTCCATAGGTGAAGGCTTATGCGGTAGGTCCTGGCTTGGGCAATGTTATCACGTTTTGCGTGCTCGGCCTGGGCATCGTGAGTTGCGCCTCTCCGTCCCCACAAGGGCAACCACTCCCGACCTCCATAGCGACCCTTCAGCCAACGGCCACGCCTGAACCTACCAGCACGACAACACCAGCACTGGCCCCGACTACGACGCCTATTGGGGGCGAAGATCCCCCGCGAATAGGTTCGACGGCCCTGCCTGATTTGACCGCTGTACGCTGGGAGACACTCACCGTCGACGGACATCGCCTACGACAACTTACCGGGCTGGACTATCACTATCCCGTCACTCCACTCAATCCATCGCCGGATGGTCGATGGTTGCCCATCATGCTCGTAACTTCCAGAGCGCAGGGTCGCGCGGCAATCGCTGCCATCGATACACAGGATAACGCCCATTGGTGGATATACACAGATACATTCGCTGTCGCTGACTATCCAGACTATCCACTTCGCGTTGATTGGCTCCCCGATGGTCGCCTGCTGTGGGGAGATGAGGGAGGCAGGGTCTTCGTGGGTGATGGACAGCAGCGCCGTGATCTGAGTCCGCCTGAGCCGATGTTTAATGTACGGTATGCCTCGGGTGGGATCGCCTTCGCCCAGGCCGAGGATGGTGATCTATGGCGTGTGGATACGGTCTCCAGGACATGGGCGGAAGTGACCGCTCCCGGGCTACCCAAAGAGGATCGATTGGGTTATTCCTTTGCTGTCGCGCGGGACGGCTCTTACGTATTGGCATTCCCGGCGAATCGGATGTGGCGCGTGCCCGTCGAGATGGGAACGGCCGCCGAGCCGTTACCCAATGTCAAGGTTGAAATCGTTGGCATGGGCGGCCCCTTTGGACTACCTGTCCAGTTGGCAGACAGCCCCTACTGGTTGATTGACCTGCCCATCGTGGGCAAAGACGGGGTGTGGGTTCAGGGCTTTGTGGTTGATACGAACCAGGGGCGCGTCGTGACCGTCGAGGATCTATCACTGCCGGAGGAATACTACGTCCGCAAGTTCCGCGCCTCGCCAGACGGCAGGTGGTTAGCCGTTTCCTTGACCGATGATTTGCAGCAGCCGCAGACAGCGGTTTATATCACACCCTCCAACAACCTCACCGCCGGGCATGTGGTGACCGGTGTCTCTGTGGCCGGTTGGCACACCTCTCTGCCCGCCGTCATCTTCCGCGACAATGCAACAGGCACGCTATCTGTGGTCAGACTTCCACTCGCCGACGGGACCTCAGGCGTCATACTGAACGGTGCGATGCCACCTCTTATCATGTTGCCGCACAGGCTCTTTGCTGTTGACGCGAGTTTACCCGCCCGCCTGTTGCAGCTCGACGTGGATGGCAACTTGATGGGCGAACTCGATCTCTCCGAACACTACGACTCGATCAGCGCCGGAATAGGTGCGATGGGTCGCGTGTTTCTTACTGTGATGGGCGACCTACATCGGAGTGACAGCAAATGCACATACACATTTGTGGAGTGGGTCGCGGGGCCGTAGGGTGATTGCTTCTCAGTCCGCCTTCCGCCTCCGCCTGAAACTCAACCTCAACGGCGTGCCGATGAAACCGTATGTCTTGCGGATCTGATTCTCCAGATAACGCTCGTACGAGAAGTGCACCAGGTCGGTGTCGTTGATGTGGAACAGGAAGGTCGGCGGATCGGTGCGGACTTGAGAGGCGTAATAAATCTTCAGTCGCTTCCCGGCTTTCGTTGGCGGAGCCTGTTTATCGACTGCCTCGCGCACGATGCGGTTCAGCTCGCCGGTGGGAATACGCACTAAGCGCTCTTCCTGCACGCGCAGCGCGAGCGGCAAGACCTGATCGACTTGCCAGCCCTTCTTGGCCGAAATGAACAGGGCAGGCACATAGTCCAGAAAATTCAGCGCGTGACGTAAAGCCTGCTCGAAATCATTCTGGGTCATCCGACCGGCTGATTCGCTGACCGGCTGATTCGCTGACTCGCTGACTCGCTGACTCGCTGACTCGTTGACTCGCTGGCTCGCTGATTCGTACAAATCCCACTTGTTTACGACCAGCACCACGCTCTTGCTCTCTTCGAGAATGAAGCCGGCGACGTGCGCATCCTGGGCCGTGACGCCGTCGACGGCGTCGATCAACAACAGCGCCACATCGCAGCGCTTAATCGCCCGCAGCGCACGCAGCACGCTGTACTGCTCCACCCCCGGCTCGATGTGCCCCCTGCGCCGGATGCCCGCCGTGTCGATTAAAGTCACCGGCACTATGTGAGAGACATCTCTCGCAGCCCCCTGAAGCGAAGCGGAAGGGGCAGAGGCCGGCGCTGCTGGCGACAACTCCACATCAATTCTCGTATCGATCGCATCCCTCGTCGTTCCCGGAACCGGGCTGACGATGGCGCGCTCCTCGCCGAGCAGCGTGTTGAGCAGGCTGCTCTTGCCCACGTTGGGCCGACCGACAATGGCAATCTTGACCGACTCTTCTTCCTCGGCCTCTAGCGGCGGGAACGCCGCCACCAGTGCGTCGAGCAGATCGCCCGTGCCGATGCCGTGAATCGCCGAGACGGGATACACCTCGCCCAGTCCCAGTTCGAAGAACTCCAGCGCCGCCTGCCGCCGCGCCTCGGTTTCCGCCTTGTTGGCGACGACGAAGATGGGCACCTCCCCCTCCGGCCGCTGGCGGCGGCGCACGCGAAGCGTGTCGGCGACCTCCCGATCGGCAGATGTGATGCCCGCTTCGGCATCGACGATGAACAAGATCGCATCCGCTTCACTCACGGCGATCTCGGCCTGGCGGCGAATCTGCGGGATGAATTCAGCCGACGATACGGCCAGAGGCGTATGC
>Ga0209323_10001035_pt1 | contig 18415 bp, 21 predicted proteins | sample Rifsed19ft2_FD_184014 | JGI IMG/M metagenome (GOLD analysis project Ga0209323, IMG submission 184014) | Soil microbial communities from Rifle, Colorado, USA - sediment 19ft 2 (version 2) | ecosystem: Environmental > Terrestrial > Deep subsurface > Rock core/Sediment | place: Rifle, Colorado...
CGAGCCATCGTGGCCAGTCCCGGACTCCGGGTCCAGGTCCGAGCCCACGAACGAGGTGGACAGCGCTATCCTCAGGACCTCTGCGTCCGCCACCTCCGTCAGGATGGCCTGCGTGTCCGCGTTCAGCTCGAACTCCACCAGCTCTACCCTGGAGCGCGAGGCCTTGAACGATAGCGAGACGGTGCCCGTCAGCCTGTACTTCGGGAAGACCACTATGCGCGAGCTGTCCTGGCCGAGGAACGTGCCCTGGGCGGGCCTGAGCGATATGGCCAGCCCGCTCGGGTATCCGCCTCCGCCTATGGCGAAGACCGTGGACTTGGACTTGGACATGAAGAAGAAGGTGGGCTGTGCCTGCAGCCCGAATAGCGCGGCGCTGGCGGCCCCCACAGTCCAGCCGGACCCTATCCCGGCGCCAGCCTTAGGCCAGTCCTTCACCAGGCCGTCCCCGGTGTAGGACTCGAACACGTACGGGCCGGACCCGGCCGCCTGGAAGGCCGCCCTTATGGCGGGCGTCACGTCTACGTCCCCGGCGCCCCCCTGGTTCCAGGATAGCTCAGCCGACACCTGCACCTTGCGAAGCGGCGGCTCGCCGAACGTTAGGTTCATGTCGTCGTACAGCAGGACCCTCTGGCCGACGGACGCGCCGAACTCCAGAACCCCGTCCTCCCCGGTGACTATGTCTGACGCGGTTAGCAGGTGCGTGACCCGATCCACGTGCCACAGCTGGGTGCGGGCCTCCAGCACGGAGTCGTCGACCTCGCGCTGGTCCGGCGTAAGGAACAGCGGGTCCCAGTACGGCGCCACGCGCATGGCCTCGGCCAGCGCGGCCTTCTGCTCGGCGTAGTCGGTCGGTCGCGCCACGAAGGAGAGGCGGACAAGCTCGTCCTGCAGGTTCTCTGGCACGCCCACCAGGCGTCCTCGGAACAGCGGCACCACGTCCACGCCCGCGGCGCCGCCTGACGCCAGGCCGCGGTCCCACGAGAACCAGGCCCAGACGGGCCGACCGGCCTTCAACAGGCCCACGCGCGGGTTCTTCAGCTCGACCTCAAGCGCGGGAAACTCGCCCTCGTGCTGCGTCAGCTTGAAGGAGAAGACCTTCTCGTCCTCGACGTGGTGCTCTGGCCCGAACGCGGTCTCGGCGGGCGCGGTCCAGGCGAAGTAGAACGGCTTCACCTCAGACCTCCTCCAGCTCCAGGGACCAGCCCTCTTCGGCCTCCCACTCTTCCACTTCCTGCGGGCAGGATATGACCATCATCTCCAGGACGGGCCTGTAGAAGATGAAGCCGTCGGCCTGGCGGACGGAGCCCGGCACGGCGAGCCTGCCTAGATCGACGTCGGTCGGGAGTTCGGTCGGATTCTCGGTGTCGGCCTCGTGCCGGACCGCTAGCTCCTTTACGCAGTGCACGGTCAGGATGAGGCCCGGGAACACCCCGTCGAACGCCGGGGCCTGCTGGTCCTTGCAGGTTATGGTGCTGCGGTACTTGCGGAACTGCGCGGCCGACAGGTCGATTAGCTCGGCGTTGACCGTTCGCTTGGCCTGCGATGACTGCTCGATCGGTTCGAGGGATTGACTCACGCCGCGCGCGGAGTACGGCGGCATGCCCGGGCCGATCAGGACCAGGAGAGTGTTCTCTTGTGCGGGCAGCGTCATGGCTCAGGTCCCCGCCCAGTTCGGCTTGCGCCCGAGCGAACGCGTGCGTCGCTTGATCGCGAAGCGCGACAGGCTCTCGGCCACGTCGTCGGACGCGGTCATGTTGAAAGTCTCGCCGCCGATGTTGAGGGTGACCGGCCGCCCGCCGCCGCCTGCGCGCGCGAGCGCGAGCCCGCCCACAGCGAAGCGCGGCATGGCCAGCGGCCGCAGGCTGTGCCCGAGCGCGGACGCGAGCCCACCCATGGAGAAGCCCTTCGGCAGTTGCATGGAGTTCAACGCCCGCATGAAGTCGACGCCGTAGTGCCCCACGGCCTTCGCGTTGACCACGAACTCGTTGTTGGACAGCAGCGCCAGGATGGAGTCGCTGGTAGAGGTGCCACGGCCTCGCACTCGCCCGCCTCGCGCGAACCCGCCCACCGATGCGGCGGGCCCCGCCTGCGCCTTGGCGGCAAACAACTGCTTGACCCAGTCGATGGCCCTTCTGACCAGGTTGATGAACGCCACGATAGGCGCGGTCATGCGATTGAAGACGTCCACCACGAAGTTGAACACCGAGTTTAGCGCGCCCTTTATCGTGTCGACCGCGCCGGTGAAGGCGTTAGTCAGCGTTTCCTTGATCTGCGGCCAGTTGTTAGCGATCCAGGCAGCTAGCAGGCCTAGCGCTATGCCTATGGCGACGATTAGGAGCCCGACCGGCGTGAAGGTCGCGACCATCAGGATGCCTATGGCTATTACCGCCTGGATAGCGGTCACGAACAGGCCGAGCACTCCGGTGACCTGCGCTATGATTAGCGCGAAGGCGATCTGCTGGCCGGTCAGCTCGGTGCCGAACACCCTGTTGAAGGTGCTAGCCACCAGGTCGAGCACGGCGACGATACCGTCGAAGATGGGCTTTATGACGTTGTTGAAGACGCCCGCCACCGTCTGGCCGAACAGGACGACCGCGTTCTTAGCGTCTAGCACCCACTGTAGCTTCACGTCCTGGTCTCGACCCTGCATTAGCAGGATTAGGTCATCCAGTATGGGCTTCACGAAATCCCGTATAGCGGCCCCGAACTCTAGGATTCGCCCTCGGTTCTCAGCGATTATGTTGGCTAGCGCGTTAGCCCCCGCCGTCTGCGCTGGCGCGAACAGAAGGCCGAACTGGTCCCGCGTGCCCTTTATAGCGGTGGTCAGCCGACCGAAGGCGTCTCCGGCCTTGTCGGCTATGATAGCCTGCGTCTTAGTGAAGGTGCCGCCGAGGAACTTAGCGTCAGCGATCATGGCGCGGATGCCCTTGCGGCCCTCGTTCAGGAGCGCCGCCAGCTTGGGCCCGCCTCGCGCGCCGAATATCTCCATAACCAGGTTGGTCTTGGCTATGCCGTCCGGCATCTTGGATATTACCTCCGCGACGTCCTCCAGCACTTGCAGCGAGGAGCGGAAGCCGGTCTCGGCGTTTCCAACGTTGATCCCGAGCTTCTTTATGGCGTCGGAGTTCAGCAGAGCCGCTTCGGCCGCGTTCTCCGTTATTGCGGTTACCTCGCGCTGAATCTGCGTGTAGTCCTTGCCAGACGCTATGCCCTCCCGGCGCACTCGGTCCAGCTCGTTCGCGAACTTGGCAGCGTCCCTGGCAGAGTCCGCGGCGGACTTCTGGAACCTGGCGAACACCCTGGAGAATACGTCTACCTCTATGCCGGACTGCTGAGCCGCGAACTTCAGCCCGCCGAACTCCTCGGTCGTGACGCCTAGCTGTTGCGCCATGTCGTGGGCTTCGGAGCCGGCCCTTACCGCGCTGTTGACGAAGGCTAGAATCCCTACGCCTAGCGCGACCACCGCGGTGCCCGCTATCGCCACGCGCTTCGCTACCGTGCTGGCTGCGTCGCCAACGTCGTTGAATCGCTGGCGCGCGTTGGCCGCAGCGATCGCCACGCGCTGGAAATGGGCGCGCGTGTCGGCCACAAAGCGGCCTAGGGTGGAGTGGGCTCCGCCGGTGGCGTCGGCCGCGGCCTTTAGCCGCTTGAAGGCGACCTCGCCGATCACGCCGAGCTGTGCTAGCTCCCGCTTGATCTCCTCGCCGCCGTCCAGCGCTATACGCGCGACCAGCGTGTCCTTGCCGCCCTTGACCGCCACCTGTCAGTCCCCCTGCTTGCCCATGGCCGCGGTGAAATAACCGGCAAGCCTGCTCTTGGCCTTCCTCACCGCGCCCAGCACGTCGAAGCGCTTGCGGATTGTCACCGAACTTAGCCCGAAGAACAGGGGTATGGTGCGCAACACGCCCCTACCGCGGCCGCGCTCACTATTCCCGCTAGCGGTAAGCTGAGCCAGGGAGACCTTGGGCCGAGACTGCCTGGCCTTGGCGCGGCTCATACGTACGCGCGCGGCTAGGAGCGGGTGCCTGCTTCCGGCGTTCATGGTTATCAGCTTGACGCCGCGAGACGACAGGAGCCCGGGCGTCACGCGGCGGCGGCCGATCTTCTTCGGTGCGCCTGCCAGCGGCAGCCACAGCATGGGCCGTCCTAGGATGGCCATGCCGCGCTCGAATACGTGCGCGTAGGGTATCTTGTGGAAGAGCCAGGCGGCAGCGTTCACCGCCACACGCTTGCCCTCCGGGTATATCTTTAGCCTTAGCGCGTTCTGCCAGCGCCGGGAGAAGCCTCCCGCCGCGATGCTGGCGCGGCCTCCGACCTTGGCGTCCTCGCCTGCGCGGGTTATAGCCTCGGTGGCGGCGACGGCCACCGGCCGGTACTTGTCCCTGAACTGCGTGGAGAGGGCGCCCGCCGCGTAGGTGAGGGAGAGCCTCATGGCTTGGTCAGTTCCTTCACCTGGTCCTTCACTGCGCGCGGCTCGCCGCGAGCCGCGTTGAAGGCCATAGCCAGTTCCTCGGCCTTCTCGATCTTCCTCCGCATGCGCGCCAACTCCAGGAAGGCTGCGGCGCGTCGCGGCGTGTAGCTCCAGACTGTCTCCTCCGAGTGGCCGTAGGCGATCAGGGCTTCGGTGGCTTCGGCGATCTCGAAGCCGGACCCCTTCTTAGCGCTGCGCTGGACACTCCCGCGGCGGCTCCCATGGAGACCAGCTTTGCCACGAAAGGGCCGAGGCCTCGCGGGAGCGTCAGCCTTAGGATGGCGTCGATGAGGTCAAGCTGCGCTTCGGCGTTGAGGGCCGCGGCCTGCTTCTCCGTGACCCCGTCGCCAGGCTTGCCGACGCCCGCGGCTATGATGGAGGCCGCCGCGCGCGGCACCAGCGTGACCAGGTCGGCCGCGGTCAGGTTGACCTCCTGGCCGGTCATGACCTTGCGCAGTTCTGGAAAGTCGCCCAGGAGATGCGCCGCACCCTCGATGGAGACGCCGTAGACCTCGACCTCGGTCTCGACGTTGCCCGACTTGACCTTGACCTTCTCCACCGCGGGCGCTATGTCCAGCAATCCTACCATGCCTCTGTCCTCCAGTCTGTGTGTCTAGGTTCGCGCTGCGCGTTAGAAGGTCGGCTCCTCCGTGGGTAGCTCGCCCTCGTCCGCGATCTTGGTGACCGTGCCGAAGCGCTCGCCGACCGCGGCGACCTCGCCCTCGACCTCGATCGCGCCCCACTCGTCCGACAGGAAGTTGATCTCGCCGGACGGGATGATGTCGACCGCCGGGAAGACCACCTGGTAGCGAGGCCCGATCTCGTTGGTGCCGATGAACTTGACCTGGCAGTGCACCGCGTTCTCGGTGAAGATGCCGAACTCGTCGTTCCCGGCGGTGTTGGCTTCGACGACGCCAAGCAGCGCCAGGGCCAAGTTGGCCGCGGTCCACTCCTCCATCGTCATCTTGAGCGTGCCCTTCTTCGAGATGATGACCGTTCGGTCGCGCGTCTTGACGCCGGTCATCGAGCTGAAATGTTCCAGCTTCTCGAGTTCGGGGGTGAAGGCGAACGTGGTGACGTTGCCGACGTGGCGCCAGTTGGCGCCGTCGTCTAGGCTGACGGCGATCTTGCCCTTGCCGATGGCATAATTTTCGATGTTCGGTGAAGCAGGCATTGGTCGAGTTCCCCTCTTTACAGAGCGTTCGGTCGCAGCACGTATGCGAGCGAGAAGCTGAGACCAGCCTCGCCCTCAATCGTCCGCCCCGACGCCAAGCCGGTGGCCATCCCTTCGTATCTTATGTCGCCTTGGTACGTTAGCGAAACCAGCGTGGGATCGTTCGTCACCGCTTTTATGACCTTCGCGCGCCATACGTTTAGCGCGCTGCCCACGTCGGGCGACTTGGCGCCCAGGAGGATGAACACCTCAGGCGTCATTCGCATGATGATCGGCCCGTTGGCGGGCCGGTTGCGGCCGAAGCCGCCCTCGTCTGCGCTCTCGTCTCCGTCCAGCAGGATGAACGCCGGGCGCCTGCGCTCCGGGAGGTCTATCTCGTTGCGCACGGCGTTCTCGTTCTTGAATAGCGCCTTGCCCACCGCTAGCAGTGCGACCAGTATGGCCTCGCGCTTGTCCTCAACCATCAGCGCCCCCTGCCTCGCGACCTGCCGCGGCGAACCCGATGACCACTCTCCACAATCGGTTCGGTCGGCGGTTCGGTCGGCGGTTCGGTCGGCGGTTCGGTCGGCGGTTCAGCGGCTTCGGAGGTAAGCATGGCGGCGCCGACCATTGTCGTGCGCGCTACCCCGTCCAGCGTGTAGAACCCCGGCTCGGCCGCAGAATCTACCGCGACTATGGTCCCGGCCATCGGTTAGCTCAGTTCTATGTACGGGTCGACATAGTACGTGGTCGAGGGCTTGGCCGCCTTGACCGTGGCGTACAAATTTCCTGCGATCTGCGGCTGTGGGCTGGTCAGGGTAACAACCATCTTGAACCGGCAGCCTGCCCTAAAGGTGGCAGCGCCGTCTGTGATGCTGTCTCCGTCCACGGCCGTGGCGTACCCGGCAGGCTCCGAACCCGCGGTCTCGCCCGCCGTGGTGCAGAAGAACAGGCGTCCCGGGTTGCTAGCTAGCTTGATCGAGTCACCCAGGGCGTACGTTGTGATATTCGCCCGCGCAGACGCGACTCCGTCCCACGCCGATGTGTCGGCGGCCAATGCAGCGGCCGAGGCCAGCGCGTCCGCCTTCTTCGTGGTCTTGAGCGAACCTAGCGGGCTATCCGCCGCGCCGAGGTAATCGACGTTGATCCACAACTCGTCGTCGTTCGGGACCGCGGCAGCGTTTATGATGCCATAGATTGTGGCCACCACATCGGCCGCGACCGCGCCGTTCCAGCGGCCTACCGGAAATGTCCAGAACGGCCGTCCAAACTGTACGTTAGCGGTGGTGACGATCTTCCACGCCAGCAGCGTGACGTCGTCCTCCGCCCCGCCAGTGCGTACCGCAGTCAGCTCGGTAGTTAGCGCACCGTCGTAGTCGTACAGCTCCGACCGGACGTTCACCCCCGCGCTGCCAGAGCGCAGTAGCCTGACGCGGGTGGGCATGGTGAATCCGCTCATGGCCGATATTATCGTCACGCTGGACGGCAGCTTGCAGTCCTGTATCGTGAGGTCGACCATGGTTTCGTTGCTATTCGGGTGGACCAGCTTGGTCCCGGACAGGAACGACAAGTCTAGGTTCTTCCACAGGAAGGAGCCGTCTACGGACGACGCGCAGTAGAAGAAGTTGGTAGGCACCGATCCGGAGGCGTCGATAGCCGACGGCGTGTCGCACCAGATTACCTTGCCCTGCATGTTAAGGCCCTGGCCTACGGCGACGAACTTCAGCGTGCAGTTCTTCAGCTCTACCGTGGACTCAAACCGGCCGAACTTGATCGCGCCCCCGGTGGTGCCGGGGCCCATCTTGAACGCGCAGTTCTCGAAGTACATCTCGCGGTTATTCTGCGAGGTCTCAAGCGTCGGGCTGCCGGAGGTTCCGACGCTGAAAGTGATGCCGTAGATCAGCTTGAAGAAGCCGTTCAGCGAGAGGCCGTTGCCGCCGGTGGTGGAGATGGTCGCGGTGGTCAGCAAGTCGGCCGAGACCGGCGGCACGCTGCCCGCCACGTCCACGCAGATCATCCGGTTAGGCGACGCGCGCGAGCCCTGCGAGTTCCACGATAGGGCCGATGCCTGGGTCTCGGCGTGGTCGCTGCCGACGTAGATGGTCTGACCGACGCCGCTGGCCCAGTTAAAGGTCAGGATTAGCCCTGCTCGGGCACCGGGGGCGGCCCAGTTCCCGAACGAGGTTCCGAGGTAGACCCATGTTGCGCCGTTGTCTACCGTGGTGTTGCCCACCGCGCCGACGTCCCACGATGGCTCGCTCGCGCCTACGGTCCCTGAGACCGAGCAGATGAATATATGCGTCCCCGCCGCGTCCTTTACGACGTGGCCGAGCGACGCGTTGGTGTTTACCGCGCGCGAGGCGACCCAGTTCGGCGTGTTGGTCAGGTCGCCGTTTATGGCAGCGAGTCCGGTGCACTCCTGCCACACTATGTCGTTGTCGGTGATCTTGACCCCGCGCGTGAACGTGGTCAGCGGGTCGGACCCTCCCCCGGTTGTGCCTGCGTTCAGTGCTACCCATACACGCTCGTTGCCGACCGAGGGCGTACCGCTCTGACGTATCAGCGCGCCAGCGGCTTTGGCCTGCCCCGTCGCCCACGCCGTGATAGCGGCGTATTTAGCCGAGGAGACGTACCAGGTTGTGTTACCGCCGAAGGCCATGATTTCGTCTCCCTGCAACCGTTGGAGCAGTCTTCGCAACAAGGCTATGAGCCATCTGATTACCCCATCTCTCTTAGCCTAGCGCCAGAAGCACCCGCCTTACCAGCAAGCTACCAACGACTGCGCAGTAGTGTCGGTAGTACCGTCTTCTGTGGTGCCCGTAGCCATCACGCGACGCACCAGCACCGGCAGGACGTCGCCCGCGGCCATGTTCTTGAAGGTGATAGCAGTCGGAAGCTCGGTCGGCCCCTCGACTTCCTCGGTCAGATCGGATTTGCCTGCCGGGACTATAGTCACGTCGCCCGCCACGCCAACGTATATGGTCGAGGCTTGCTCCAGATCGGTGTCGTCGTCTGGCGTGACCGGCGCTGCGAATCGGGCGGGCGCCGTTGCGATGGCGGCCGCGATCAGTTCGTCCCTCATATCGTGCTTCCCTCTGTGGGCTCCTCGGGCGCCTGGCCCTGGAGGATTAGATAGAACTCGCCCTTGCTCTCGCCCGTCGGAGCAGGCTTCGCAAGATAGCTGGTTATGTCGAAGGTGAAACCGTTGAACTCGATCAGGCCGCCGTCCAGCCAGGTGGGTGAGATGCCCTTCTCGGCCAGCTCCGAGGCCCGGACCGCTGCGACCGGCTTTATCGTCTGGACGTTGACGTCGTTGCTCTCGCTGACGTCCTCGCCGACCGTCTTGTCTATGACCGTGACGTCAATCGGCTCGGCCATGCCCCTCGGGAGTAGCTGCGCGGGCACTCCCAGCGTGGAGTATATCGGTCCGTAGAGGATCGCATCGTAGTCCATCAGCCCGCCCCCGCCTGGACATGATGCCAGCAATCGCCGCTCTTGAACTCCTCCATTCCCCACTGCTTCCAGGCCAACGCCTTGGCCCACTTCTGCCTGTCCGGTGTTATTTCGTCTGCTACCCTGTGTCCGGTCACGTCCCAGGCCATGCTGCCCTGGTCCATGGCGACCGTCGGCACCCCTGCCAGGACCGAGTCCACGGCCGAGTTGGAATTGAAGGTCACGACGCGGCGAGCGCCGGCCATGGCCGCCTCCAGCGTCCCTCCCAGGTTTGGAGCGCCCGGAACACGCTGCGGCATCATCCTGCGCCGGACCTCGTCCGGGTGCTGCCTGAAGAAGACCTCGTGCCGCTTCGCTCTGAGTTCTTCGGCGGCTTTGGCGTACCATGCCAGGGTGTCTACGCCACGCACGGCGAAGTCCGTCCGAACCTGTCCCATTATTAGTACGTAGCCCTGGCTCGGCCCTTGCCACGACCTCATGAGGTTAACGAAGTTCTGCTCCCACCTGGAGCCGTCGTCGAGCGGCCCGTGGAAGACGCCGCGACCGTTCAGGCCGCCGCCGAAGCTGACGGAGGTCCAGGCGAACCGGTCGCCGACGTACCCGCGCTCCAGTACGCAGACGCGGCCGCCGCGCGCTAGCTGCGCGTTGATGACGCTCTGCTGTCTGGCGCTCCACACTACCAGCAGGTCGCACTCTCCGGACGCGGCGCTCAGTTGCGCGTTCCAGCCATGCCTGCGCATGCCCTCCGCGAACAGGTTGCCCCACGAGTGCTGGTGGTTCTGCGACGCGCCGCGGGCGACGATCACGGCGGTGCGCTGGCTCACAGCGTCACCTTGTAGGCTTCGGAGACGTAGTGCCGGTCGCCCTTGATCCACTCCACCGGCGCGGGCGCGAACCAGGCCTTCAGGGACTCGTGCCACTCCGCGTAGGTCCGGATGTTTATGTGCAGGTTGTCGCCAGCCGCGTTCAGGGACGGCCTGTTGTTCGCGGTGAGCACCACGAACCTGCTGGCGACGCGCGTCATCTCGCGGCACGCCGCCTCGTCGTCTGGTCGCACCAGGTGTTCGATCACGTCGAACATCGTGACCACCTCGAACGACTTATCTGCGAAGGGCAGCTTGTGCACCTCGGCGTAGACCACGCGCTCCGGGACCAGCAGCTTGCCTACGATCTCCGTGCCCATCACGCGCCCGAAGCCCAGGCGCTCGGCCGCGCGGAGCATCTCGCTGTTCCCGCAGGAGACGTCCAGGTAGGAACCCCTGCACGGCAGCGCCCGGAGGTCGTTGACCGCGTCCTTCCAGCGCTCGCGCTTCATCCTGTACTTGGGTTTCGTGTAGGCCCTGTCGTACTTCACGAACTCGGCCCGGCGTTGTTCCTCTTGGGTGCTCACGTCGCGTCCTCCAGTCTACTGACTACGGGCCACCAGTCGATTCGCGTCGTAGGGCTGACGACGACCACCTCTATGCCCTTCGACCTTAGTATTCCCGCCGTGGCCTTGAGCGCGGGCAGTTGTCTGTTCCAGGAGCCGTTGCCGGGCTTGTTCTCCCACTCGTGCGGCTCGTGGTGGTGCGTCGCGCCCTGCGGCTCTGCCTTCGTCGGCGCCCCGCGCTGCATGTCTAGCGCCACCAGGACCAGCCTGGCCGCGCCGAGGTGCATGGCGAAGTTTATGGCGGCTTGCGTGGTGGTGAGTTGAACTATCGCTTCGTCCGGCTTGTCGCTTAGGTGCGGCGGCGGGACACGCCTGCGCAGCCTGAGTAGCTCGCCGGGCTTGCCCTCGGCCTGGCTGGAGACCGCTACGACCTTGCCCTGGAAGCAGTTCCGGATCCGTTCCTGGTGCTTCCGCCACCACCGCGCGTCGGCGAATATCAGGTAGTCCGCCCATGGCACCTTGCCGTACGAGCTGTTTATGACGATGACGCGCTTGCCGCGCAGTAGCTCCGGGTTGAGGCTGTCGAAGCTGGGCCCGCCGCAGACGATGTAGCAGGTCTCGCCCTTCCAGACGGGCGTAACGGTCGTGTAGTCGGTGAAGCGCTTGCGCATGCGTGACGCCCAATAAGCGATCGGGGCCGCCGTGAGGCAGCCCCGACCGTATGGTGTAGGAGGCTAGGGCAGGAACCCTTACTGCTTCTTCGCCTTCATGAGCGTCCTCGGGCGCAGGCACAGCGGCAGCGGATTCGTCTGCGTGTGCAGGTCCACGAAGCGATTGAACTTCGGGTCCGGCGCGATCTTCGCGTACCGCGGCAGGCCGACGGTGTTGACCGTCTCCATGAAGTCAGCGGGCGCGTAGTATTCGGCGAACAGGCCCGGCACGCCGGTCCAGAAGAACTTCGCCTTCGCGGCCGCGATCGCGACCGTGGAGTTGTCGTCCGTGCCCTGGTAGTTCTCGAAGAAGATGCCCCCGAACTCGAACACGCCGTGCACGTAGCTCTCGCCCAGGCGTCGCTCGGCGGCCGCGTAGCCGTCGTAGACGCCCTTGACGTTGGCGTGGCTGATGAGCGCGTCGAAGAAGTCGTCGGAGCATAGCGCCCAGACCTTCGCCGTCGCCGGGATCACCGTCTTCGCGTTGCGCTTCATGGTGCGTATGACGCCCGCGCACTTTCCGCGCACGTCGGTCGTGGACGTGCTGAGCGCGAAGTCCACCTCGGCCTCCTGAGACACGCCGAACAGCGTGAACAGGTTGGTTAGCGTGGAGCCGTCCGCGTCCAGGATGACGCCCTGCACCGCGCCGAGGCGATGGTATTCCAGGGTGAGGTCGAGGCGCCGCGCCATCTTCTGGAGCTGACCGTTTACGACGGCCGTCACTCCGCGGAGCTGGTCGGTGCTGCCGAACTCGCGCACGCCTTGGATTTGATGCGCGCCGATCGTGTCCTCGATCTTGATCTGCGGGATCGAGACCGGCCGGATATTCCCCTTGTCCTGCACTTCCTTGGGCGCAGGCCCACCGCGCGGCGAGGTCTGGACCAGCGTGAGGCCCTGACCGCGTTGCTCGATGCTGACCGTGAGGCTGTTCACCCCTTCGGCCACGCCCGCGAACGCTAGCTCGCCGATGCGACCCGGGACGAAGTCGAGGTTGTTGATGGCCGCCGTCAGGCTGACGAGCGAGAAGGCGTCATCGTTGAAGATGTCCATGTGGTTCATTGCGATCACGCCCCCTTAGCGTGCTTGAAACGGTTGGTTGCGCCTGTCTAGCGTCCCTGGATGACTTAGCGAGCGACGATGAAGTTCGAGACCTTGAGCGCAGCGAGTGCCGCCGCCTTGTTGGTCTCGGCCGTGTCGTCGTCCTGCGCCTGGACCAGCGCTTCCTTCACGGTGGCCAGCCGGGCGATGTACACGCCGCCCGCCAGGTCGCCGTCCGTTGCGTCGTATGCGCCATAGCTGATGCCGACCGCTTCCTGGTCGGTGGCGCCGGTGAAGGCGACGATCTTGCTCGCAGCGAGTGCGATGAGGTCGCCGTCGGCGAGCACTTCGCCCGAGGCCACGACGGCGACTTCGCGCGAAATATCGTCCGCGCCTTCGCCGGTGAGGAACTCGCCCTTGTGTTGGACTTCCGTAGCAACCATGGTACTTCCCCTCTTGGGACTTCGGGGCGTCCCTCACCCGTATCGGTTATCTGTCTTTTCTAGCGGCTCTCGCCCCTAGTGTTAACCCTCGTGGGCAGCGACCTTAGGCCGCCGCTGCCCGCTTGCCCTTCGACGCGTTCAGGCGCGCGTAGATCGCCGTGGTGTCGATCGCCACGACCTTCTCGTTGCCGGTGCGGTTGCGGCCGGTGACTTCGTCCTTGCCAGCCTTCTCGGCCGCTTCGTCGGCTTCCGCCTCCAGCGCCGCGGTGACGGATTCGACCGTCATCTTGGCGTCGGCGATGAAGGCGTCGGCCTTAGCGGGCTTGCCGGCCAGCTTGCACACGGCCTTGATGCCCGTGACGCGGGCGGCCGCTTCGGCGAGCACGCGCTTGGTCGTTTGCTCGGTGGTCTCGCCGTTCTCGGCCGCCTTGCGGGCGACCTCGGCTTCGGCGTCGAGCTGTTCCTGGGTCTTCTCGGTCATTTGGCTTCCCCTCGTGGTTGGTGCCTTCCGCCCGACCGCGGCCGGGGCGTCCTTGAATTTCGTGAGGTCGAACTTGTGCAGCGCCGCGACCTTCAGCGGCTCCTCGACGCTGTCCGCGAATCCGAGACTGACCGCCTCCTCCGCTGACAGCCAGGTCTCGTCCGTCATGAGCCCCGCGACCTCGTCGGCGTCCAGGCCCGACTTCCCGGTGTATGCGGCGACGATGCCGCGCTTCAGATTGTCGAGCACCTTTGCGAACGAACGCAGGTCCTTGCTGTCGCCCACGATGATGCCGACCGGGTCGTGGATCATCATCATCGCGTTGAGCGGCATCGCGACCGTGTCGCCGACCATGGCGATGACGCTCGCCATCGAGGCGGCTAGGCCGTCGATCGTGACGTTGATCGTGGCCGGGTGCCGTTGCAGCATGTTGAAGATTGCGAAGCCCTGCGCGGTGTCCCCGCCGGGCGAGTTGATGCGCAGCGAGATGGTCCGCACGTCGCCGAGCGCTCGCAGCTTTTCGTGGAAGTCCCGCGAGGTAATGCCGAAGGCGCCGATCTCGTCGTAGATGACGATCTCTGCGCCGCTGTTGCCCAACGCCTTGGCGCTAAACCAGGTCCTCGCTGCGGACTTCGACATGCGTCCCCCTTACTTGCCCTTGCGCTTCCGCGCCCGCGCCTTTGCCTTCTTCGGCGGTGCGGGCGGCTCGGTCGGCGCCTCTGCGTCTTCGGTGGCCACTTCGTCGGCCGCGGCCTTCGCCGCCGCTTCCTTGTCGGCCGCCAGCACGATCCCGAGTCGGCTGCGGCGCTCCTGCGCGGCCGCGATTCGCTTGTCGACCTCGAGTGGATCGTAGCCTTCGGCTTCTATCACGTCGTCGACCGATTTGAACCCCTCGTCGACTGCCAGCTTCTCGGCCTGGCGGTCCTTCAGGGGATCGATCCATTCCCAGCGGGGCGGTATGTACTTGGTTCGGCTGTATTCTACGCGCTTCGCGACGTAGTCCGCGACCTTCAATGGCAGGATGCCGCCGAGCACCGCCAGGTCCAGGAAGCGCTGCGTGATGGGCCTGCAGAACTGGTAGACCATGAGGCCGTGCTGGTCCATCTCGATCTTGCGCCGGAACTGAATCATGCCGCCGCGCAGCGAGCCGTAGGTTGCCTGCCGCAGGTCGCCCGTCATGTCCGAGTAGGTCACGCCGTAGCCCGCGGCGCTGCGCAGGAGGTTGCGATACTGGAAGGCCTCGTAGCTGTTGCCGACGTCGGCGGGCGCGGAGAACTTTATGTCCTCGCCCGGCTCGAGGTCCACCATCGCGCCGGGTTCGAGTCCGAACTGGTCGTTGGCGGTGCTGCGCCCGCTGTCGTCGTCCGGCTTGCCGAGCGGATGGTCCTGGTCGTCGACCTTCGGGCGCGTGACGAAGCCGCCGAACAGGGCGGCCGTGCGCTTCCGCTCCAACTCCGCGTCGTCGTAGAGGTCCATCATGGCGGAGATGGTTATGCCTGCCAGCGTGTGCGGCACGCCGCGCACCTGCCCGGCCCGGAAGGGCTTGTATAGGTGCAGCACTTCCTCCGCGGGGACGCGCACCGTGTCTAGCGAGTTGATTGAGTTGAAGACAGATAGCTCGCCCGGATGCCTGCGCCAGAAATGATAGGCCACGCGCTTGCCGATCGGGCTGAACTCGATGCCGCACTCGATGCGCGCCCCGTCGTTTAGCGCCTCGTTGCGGTCGAGCGGCAACATCTCGGAGGGCAGGAGCTGGAGTTGGAGCGGCACTATGAGGCCGTCCTCTTTCTTTCGCGGCCGCATGCGGACGAAGCACTCGCCCGCCTCGAACATCTCGCCCGCTATGATGGCCTGCAGGCCGTAGAAGTCGGTGAGCCCGTCCGCGTCCGCCTCGTCGGTCCAGTCGTTGAACGTGGAGGTGATGGCGGCCTTGAGCACCTCGTCCTCCACCAGCGAGGAGGGCACGATGCCCGTCCCGACCAGCGCGGAGACGTAGGCGGCCTTGGCGGCCGTAGCGTACGCGTTGTTGATGCAGAGGTGCCGCGAGCGCGCGAGCGCGGTTCGGCCGTAGGCCCTGATCTGGGTGTTGATCGCTATGTTGGAGGACGGTATGGCGCGGAGCCTGCGCCCGTCCCTGCCTGCCTCGAAGCCCCTCGCGCTGCGACTGCGCGTCTTCGAGGCGGCCGTCTTCCGGCGCTTTGCCGCCATGTCAGAGTCCCTTGTCCGACTGCCTCACGTACTTCGGGCCTCGGCCTCGCCCGCCAGCCGCGACCGCGAGTTCCCCCTCGATGGCCGCGATGATCGCCTCCATCTCCTTGTACGACCGAAACTCCGAGCGCGTGTCGCCATGCTGGACTACCAGCACGCCGGTGTCTCGCGCCTTCTTCAGGAGTACCAGTCGCGCAGTGAGACCAGCAACGTCGATAGCCATCTCGCCCCCGCCGACCGCCAGCGCGCATGATAGGCGCGCGCGGCCGCCTTGTTTCCCCTGACTTCGTCAGCCCATGAACGAGGAGCGCCTCGTCTTGCGGCGATGCGGCTTCGCGGCCGCGGGCGCTTCGGGCTGCGGCGCGTGCGGCTCGGCGCCGTCTTCGGCGGCTGCGGGCTTTGCGCCGCGCAGCGCTTCGAGCGTGACGGCTTGCCGGTCTAGGTCCAGCTTGCGCACGATGTATAGGCCCTGCAGTGCCGCGTAGGCGTAGACGCGCGTGTCCAGTGCTTCATTGGCGCGACCCTTGGGCAGCATCCAGCGCCTGATGGAGAGGCCGTGCTTCCTCTCGAGGACCAGCCGCTCGGCGACTAGTTGGTCGTACCAGCCGTCGCCGCGGTCGTCCAGCGGGAAGTGGCAGTAGCCTGGACCCGGTTCGTTTATCAGGAGCCGCTGCCGGATCGCCTCCTTCGCGGCGTTGACGCCGATTATGATCGGCCTGAAGCCGGTGCGGTACTTCGAGCTCTCGGTCTTGCGCGCGCCGGGCCAGACGGGCGACCACTGCCCGCCTCGGTCCGAGGCGCCCTTGATCGCCCACACGTTCCGGCCGGTGCGCGATCGCGCGAAGTTGTAGACCTCCTGCGTGTGGTGGCCGCCGGAGTCGATGCAGACGGCGCGCACGAACATCTCGAAGCCCCACTCGTGCTTCCACGGCCGGAGCAGGTACTCGTCGACCTTGCGCCACAGGTCGGCGCCGGACGGGTCGCCGTCGAAGACCTTGTTGGCTATGGACCAGCTCTCCTCGCCGACGCCGAAGCCCACGACCTCCACCTCGATGCGGCCCTCGCCGCCCTTGGCGCCCGTCTGCACGTCGACGCCCGCGACGAGCAGGAGCACGCCCTCCGGCGCCTCCGCCTGGTACTTCTCGCGCCTGGACAGCAGGCCGCCGCTGCCGACCTCCTTCATGGCCTCGACCCTGAAGGGCACGCCCAACTGCGTGTTGTAGAACGTCTGCTTGGACTCCGGGTCCTCCTTCGAGTCGATCCACTTCGCGGCGAGGTCCACCATCGATATGAACGGGCTGAACAACTTGGACGCCTGGAAGCTGGCGTGGTGGTTGGAGACCGCGTCCTTGCCGCACTCCTTGCAGGTCGCGCGGCCGACCTGGTTCTCCGCGTCCCAGCGCCAGTTGCGCTCGACGCGCGGGTCCTGCTTGACGCCGCAGCACGTGAAGGTCTTCGTCTGCCTCCACTTGATCGCGCCCTCCTTGCTTATGAGCGCCATGCGCTCGCGCTCCTCCCACCTGCCGTTGCACTGCTCGCAGAATATCGCCGCGGTCTCGGGCCGGTGCTCGCCCTCCTGCGTCTTCTCCCAGTGCACGTGTCTGAAGAAGTCCAGGCCCTGCTCGTGGCCGCAGCGCGGGCAGGCGACGTACGCCATGCGCTTGTCGCCCGACTCGAACGAGCGGCCGATGCGGCTGGTCTCCTCCCAGGTCGGCGAGCACGCCCGGATCGATAACGCGCTGGAGCCGAAGGTCGCCATGCGCTCCTCAGCCAGCAGCACGGCGTCGCCCTCCTTCGTAGGCTCGTACTTGTCGATCTCGTCCAGCAGGACTATGCGGATCGCGCGCATGGCGAGGTTGGTGGGGCTGCCCGCGGCGCCGAGCGCGACGAAGCCGCCGGGGAATCGCTTGAACCGGATCGTGTCGCCGCTCCTGCGCGTGCGGCGCTCGTCGAATATCTCGTCCAGCACGGGCGTGGCGCGGATCATGGGGACCAGCCGCTCCTTGCTGAACTGGTCGACCGCCTCGTCCTTGGGCTCGACTATCAGGATCGGGCAGGGCTCCAGGTGCACGAAGTAGCCGAACGTGTTCTCCAGGAGCGAGGTCTTCATGAGCTGGGTGCAGCACATGACGGTTATGGTGCTCACGCCGGGCTCGCCGACGGCCATCATCGGCCCGCGCGCGACCTCGACCCGCGAGGTCCGCCACGAGCCGCCTATGTTGCCGACGTCGGGCGCCAGCTTGCGGTAGGTGTCGGTCCATTGCGGCAGGCGCATGGAGGGCGGCGGCCTGAAGGTGGCCTCGCGCTCCTCGTCGACGACGCTGCGCAGCCGGGCGAGCTGGAACTCCCTGACGGCCTCGGGCTGGTATAGCGCCTCGGCCGGGACCAGCGACGCGATGCTCACTTGTCGTCCCTGTCGGCGGTGAGGTCGGTCAGCGCCTCGACCACCTCGGCCTTGATGGCCTTCTCGATCTTGTCGGGGTCGCTCTCGGCGGCCAGCTCCTGGGCGAGTCGGCCCGGGATGGAGGTCAGCCTGGAGCGCACGAAGGAGAACTGCTCGGACACCGTGGCGCGGACGTCCTCGATCGGCACCACCTCGCCTAGCTTGCGCCGTAGTTCGAGCTCTCGGAGGCCGGCGTTAGCGGCGCGCTCGCGCCTGCGCAGCCCTTCGGACGAGGAGCCCGAGTTGGCCCCCCTGGCGTCGGCTATGTCGCGGGCCCGCAGCCAGGCGATGACCTGCGCCGTGTCGAAGACCCACTCGATTGTGTTGCTCCCCTCCTTCTCGACGGGGCAGCCGTTCTGCACGTGCTTACCGACGGTGGTCATGGTGCAGCCGAGCACCTCGGCCAGCCCGGACTTGTTGACCTTCAGGCCGCGCTTCACGCGGAGCGGGCTGACCTCCGCCTCGACCGCCTCGTCGGGCTTGCCGGAATCTAGGAAGTCGGTGGGCTGCTCTGCCTCGACGGCCGCGGCCCTCTTAGCGCTGCGCTTGCTGCCCATTGCCTGCATCCTGTCGCCTTGACCTGCTGTCTCGACCCAGTATTGTGTTAACCATGGCTGACCTAGGACCGCGCCTCCGGCCTCCCCGC
>Ga0209323_10001037_pt1 | contig 18392 bp, 22 predicted proteins | sample Rifsed19ft2_FD_184014 | JGI IMG/M metagenome (GOLD analysis project Ga0209323, IMG submission 184014) | Soil microbial communities from Rifle, Colorado, USA - sediment 19ft 2 (version 2) | ecosystem: Environmental > Terrestrial > Deep subsurface > Rock core/Sediment | place: Rifle, Colorado...
AACGGAAATCGTAACCGCCTTCATGAAGAAAGCCATTACAAAACCAAACAATAACCCAAAGGCAATGCCACCCCATATGCCAACACGAAGAAATACTTGACCGAATTCCAAGCCCCTCATTAATGAAAATAACCATGACCACAGCAAGGCAAATGGCAATGCTGTAATCCCAGCTAACCTAGCGAATATACCCCAAAAACCTCTTTCTTTCATGCTAATCCCTCCTTCTGGATTTTATGCCCAATTTCATACAACGTTTTGAGTTTTTACGACGTTTTACGTCCTACGAAGCAGGTTGGCACACCTTTTTACGTAAGCAAAAAGTGTGACAAAGCAAAATGTCCCGAAGGACAAGGCCCCTTAGGCGCTACAGCATAAAAACTCTGTTAGACGACGTACCGTCAATTTATTTATTATTATATTCCTTTTTTAATAACCTATATTCTACTCTATCTCTCCATTTCCCATCAAGAAACATATAATCTATTTTTTTTGCTTCACGTGTAAAACCACATTTTATCATTATCTTTTCTGAAGCAATATTTTCTTTCAAACATCCGGTTTCTATTTTATGAACATTACCTATAACAAATGCATATTCGACAGTAGCTCTTACTGCTTCAGTTGTTATACCTTTCCCCCAATATTTTTTATGAATAAAGTAACCTAAATGAACATTTTTATCACCACCGGGATTAGAACCAATAACAGAATATCCAATCTCACCTATATAATTATTATTTTTATTAAAAATGGCAAAATAATATTTTAATCTATCCTTACCTTTTTTTGCTTCTATAATTGCTTCATTCAGATCACTTTTGCTTTCTTCAAGTGTTTTAGTTTTTATATCCGGTAAAAAATACATCACTTCATCATCAGATAGCAAATTATGCAAAGGTTTTAGATCTTCTGGAATATGTTCTCTAATTATTAATCTTTTTGTTTCAATTCTAATCATGATTAATCTTAAGGTGGTATGTTGTCTAACGGTCGCGGATATGATAAGTTGCAAACGCAGTTAGCAATTTGGGTGAGCCCTGAGCCGAAGGGCGAACCTCATATCCGCTGTTGTACGCCGTTGCTCAAATATTATTATTTTAAATTATAATAATATTTTCATCTCTACAAATTGAATTTCGCTTTTGTCACTTAATATTATATTTAGATCTTTTATTTTTTTAAATCCATTCTTATTATAAAATTTTTCTGCATATTTTGTAGACCAACATTTTAATTCATTAATTCCTTCATTCTTTGCTTCAGTTAAAATATGGCTTAATAACAATTTACCTATTCCTTTATTTTGGTATTCTGGGTCAATAAAAAATGTCCTTATTTTTTTATTATCATATCCTCCAACTCCCAATATTTTATCATTATCTAATAAAACAAAATATCTGACATTGTTTGAATTTTCTATTAACTTTTCAGGAGAATTTTCATTAATTTGATGTTCTATACTTTCTTTTGAATAACCACCCAAATTTTGAATAGTAAAACATTTTTTAATTATTTTACTTACTTCTAAGACATCGTCTGCATTAAATTTACGAATATTCATATTTTTATCTCTTTAGCTTTTTGAGCAATGGTGTATAACGTTTAGAGTTTTTTACGACTTCTGATCACTTGTAGCGAGCTTGCGAGCGTCAACAAGTGGTAGGATGTGGTCAAAGGCACTAGCCCAAGATCCGAGGCGCCTTAAAGACGCTGCAGCGTAAAAATTCTGTTATGTGCCGTTGCATCGCTTTAAATATTTACTACCTTAGTTTCTCTGCTATTTTTAATATATTATTTCCTAATATCTCTGCTTGTTTTAATCTTTTCTCTTGTAATAATATATCTCCAGGCTTATCTGCTACAGCAGTTACTCCATTTAGTTCACCTGGTACACAGACTATACCACACGATAACATCCAATTATATATTGCATTAATAGCAATAGTCTGTCCACCACAGGTACCACGTCCAACTGCTATTGCACCACCAATCTTACCTTCTAATGGTCTATTTGTACTTACGGCATAATGCCTATCAAATATTGCTAATAACTGTGAACTAACATTTCTTGAATAAACTGGCGTTGATACAATAATAGCATCACACCATATGAATGATTCATATATTATGTGCATATCATCTTTTATTATACAAATATTATCATTTTTACATGAATCACAAGCATTGCATGGAGAAATGTTCAATTCTCTTATACTATAATGTTTTATATTCCAATTACGCTTTGCAAAGGGATTTAATGCATATTTTAATAAAATATCACTATTCCCATTTTCTCTTGGAGTTCCAGAAATACCTAATACATTCATAAAATATTCTTTCTTTGATATTTACGGTGCAATGGACTTAACATTTCGGGCTATACGAAGTTTGTGGAGTGTTAACATAGCAAATTTGGGTTGAGGAATAAGCCCGAACCGAATAACCATGTTATCTGCTGTTGTTCTTAGCATACTCTACCGCCATATTCAACGCAAGTTTTATCATTTCACTCTCACCACGATTTCTTCTTTCATTCTTTTCAGAGTCATCCATAAAAATGTGACTTCCTTCCATAGTATTGTCAAATACAAACAAAATGGAAAGCCTTTTCATTCAAAAGTGCTATTTTTCAGCAATAACTAACATTTCAAAATCATCTTTTGTCAGTTTGTCATCTCTTGAAAATGCTCCCAGTTTTACGCCATAGATATCAATATTTTTAAATCCAAGAGACTTTAACAACCAGATTATTTCAGAAGGGATATAATATCTTTCATTACACTTTAGTTCTTTGATATTTCCGGAATCATCTTCAACGGTAGTGATACTAAAATCACGAAAAGTCATTAAGTCAAAAGTGCTACTTTTATATTCCGCATTTCCTTCGCCCGTTGCCTCAGCACAAAATTTATCGATTGAATTAAATATTGGAAACAATCCGTTTAAAGTCGTAAATATTATCTTGCCTTTAGATTTTAAAACATTATAGGCATTTTTTAGTATTTCGTAATTCATTTCATCGGTTTCCATCAATGGAAAGGCCCCTTCGCAAATCATTATTGCCAGATCAAATTCGTTTTTAAACGGAAGTTTCCTTGCATCATGTTTTTGAAAATCGATATGCAGGCTTTGATCTTTTGCTTTTTCTTGTGCCCACTCCAGGAGTGATGATGACAAATCAATGCCTGTCACCTGATAACCTCTTTTTGCCAGTTCAATCGAATGTCTTCCGGTACCACATCCGATATCGATAATCTTTAAGGTTTTATCAAAGTTTATTTCTCTTTCAATAAAATCACACTCTCCAATTGTTCCCTGCACAAAACTTTCATTGTCATATTTTTTACCAAAGTTCTCAAAAATAGACTCGTACCACTGCTTCATTTTGTTCCTCCTATTTTCTATTCTTTTCCATCCACCCGATTGCAAAATCTACCATTTGTCATTAAGGAAAAATACCCATTTTTTGTATTGGTATTAAACCTTCATCAAATACAGACATTTTACACTTTCTTGCATCTTACTTAAAAGATTAATCCAATTTACCATAAGGACTCTTCCAGCCATTAGCTAACTTGATAAATCTTGAATATCCATTTTCTCTTATAAATTCGATACTCTGCTTATATTTCTTATATTTATAACCGTTTTTGCTATAAAAATGCTGGATTATCTTACATTCAGAATAGTCCGGACAATCTGCACAAGTTTCAAGTTTTTTTTCTTTAAAACAACACACTTTCATAGCACACTTTGCTTTATTGATATCTCTTTCCCATTCATCATACCCTAATTTACAGCCCTTACAAAAACCTTCAATTAACACTTTACAGGTTTTACAATAGGCGCCACAGCATCCAATAAATCTTATCGTTAAATTTTTTTGTATTTTCATTTAAGAGTTGGATCTTTCTATTTGGCCATTGCTTTTTCTTTTAATTCTTTTGGCATTTTTTCTATGGCATAACGAAGCGCAGTTCTGGGCATAACCTTCTTATTTTTAAATACATAATCGAATACTTCCTTCTGGTGAAGCTTACTTGCTTCCTTAAGCATCCAGCCATATCCTTTCTGCACAAGATCATCCTCATCTAAAAGTAAAATATCTGCAATTTTAAAAGTATCTTTTAAAAATTCCCCTCGTCTTGCAGGCAAAATTAAAGATACTGCTGAAGCTCGGCGCATCCAGCGGTTTTTTGATTTTGCCCACTTCCTTAGTTCAGATAAATATCCAGGATACATTTCCACAAAAGTACCGATGGAATGGTTACAAAGAGTATCACACGACGCCCAATTACTAACATAATTATTTACCCATTTTTCAAATACTTTAAGGTCCTCCGGTTTATAATCCTTATGGACATAATAGGACCAATTACAGGCAATATATGACTCTTCCATATAACCTGATCTCCACAACTCCTCACACAGGATAAAAATTTCCTGTTTCTTTTTATCCTTTAAAGCTTTGAAGTATTCTCTGCCGATTTTACCTGCATCAGCGGTTTTTGCTCCATAGAACCTGACCTTTTCTTTAAAAAAATGCTGCCCCTTTTTTACCTCTTTGGGATCAGCATTATTCTTTAACTCCTTACGGACCGATTCGATGATATCACTCATATTATTACCTTTCCTACGAAAATTAATTTATATTGAATGGATAAAATCTTTGTAACCACTTACCTGATATTTTTTGCCTCTGGCAATTATTTTAAAACCCTCTTTTTCCAGCAATTTCTTTTGTGCTTCCTGACCTCCAGAGTATTTCTTATTCAGAAAGCCATCGGACTTTAGAGTTCGCCAGTAAGGGATTTTTGTTAGCATTGATTTCTCCCCTCTGGCAATTGCTTCTTCTACCGCATTGGCGATAGTCATTATGAATATACCGGTTGTAAGTGAACAGCATCCTTTAACCCTATGTTTTTTGGCAATTTTTTTGCAAATCTCTAGTATTGTAATTATCTTTCCTCTGGGGACATTCGCCATTATGGGAATTATTTCAGAAGCATTAACTAGCACTACCGGGTCACCGGCATTTGCTCCCATTTTATGTACCGCGTTATAACAGGGGAAGTTTTCTTCCAGCTTTAGGACTTTTGGAAATGTCTTCTTATCTTCTAATTTTTCTAACCACGTTTTTTTCATAGTTCTCTCCGGTTTTTAAAAATCCTTATCTTTTTGTACTTTGATAAAAATTTCACCATTACGTTTTTGGATTTTTACTTTATCTAAAAATTCCTGCCTTAGATGTTTGGGAAGATGCTGTGATTGCCAATTATATTCTTTTACAGTTTTGACCCCGTCAATTTCATTGTTAGCAGCTGCAATGGCTTTAAGAGCGTAGTAAGCGGCACCAAATGCGTGCTGAGAGACATGTGCAGTTGCCACTGCTTGACCTGCGGCATGCGCAGCAAAACAAGCTGCATTATTTTCTTTTGCTTCGCGTGCAGCAGCATGGGCGGCAAGAGAAGTTTCGCGTATATCAGTCATCTTAAATGTACCGGTGTGAACCCATGTTCGGCATGCTTCTATGGCTTTGCGAGGCCGATCATCTTTTGGATATGCCTTCTCAAAAAACGGTAGTACCCGTTCTGCGTAGTCCGCAGCGCAGATTGCCAGCGATTTCTGATCTTGTTTGCTGTATTTTTTCATAAATTATTTTATAAATTCCTTATCTTTAGATTTCTTTTTACAACTGGCGGAGAGAGTGGGATTCGAACCCACGGTACCGCTTGTTAGCGGTACACTCGATTTCGAGTCGAGCGCTTTCGACCAGCTCAGCCATCTCTCCAGATCAGTAACTACAAACAGCACCAATCTATTAATGGGAGATTAAAATGATTCTCTCAATCTATGTAATCTCCTCAAGTAATTCGCAGGCATCTTTTACATACTTCGCACATTTTTCCCTGAACAGATTTTTTTCATTTGCAATTCGCTGACCTTCTTCAGTTTCAAGATTGACCCCTATTAACTCAAGGCACTTTATGGCACCGTTTCTTTGCCTGAATTTCTCTATAAACTCTCTCGTTTTCTTGTAAATGACTTCTTTTGAAGTCACGCTCCACTCGTTTCCCTTTAAAAACCTGCAGCCAATTACCATTATTGCTCCTGTCACGGCACCACATGTCTTCTGAAGTCTTCCAAAACCAGCTCCGAATCCACTGGCAATCGATCTGGATAAATCTTCATCTACCCCTGAAACATCGCTGAATGCTGAAAACACGGATTGTGCACAGTTATAACCTTTATTAAAATCAGAAACTGCTTTTTCACTTCTATTCATAATTATCTCCCTTAAATTTTAAGTGACGGGGGCTTTCGAATCCCATAAAAATATGCACTTGTGGTATTTTACAAAATTAACTTTGCTGATCTAACAGTCGTTAGTGCTTAATGGCGGAGAGAGAGGGATTTGAACCCTCGAAGCAGCTTACGCCGCTTACACGCTTTCCAAGCGTGCGCCTTAAACCGCTCAGCCATCTCTCCGCTAAACAAATATTATAACATATTATATATGGGGAAAAATCGTATTCTTTGAGGCAATTAGGTTGATCCGCTATGTAATATTTTAATTATTTAACTGGTTCCATCTGTGATTTCTGAAGCCGCCATAATTTCAAGAAATTCAAACCCATAAGTATGTACCATACTTCAAGAAACAATACAGAAAATACCAATAAGAATTTACCAATTTGGGGAACATAATAGCCAAGTGCAACTGCATTTCCCAGAATGCCCATATAAGCAGTTGCTTTGGAAAAGATTTTACTTCGCAGCATAACAAATGATATTATGATAAGCCCGACACTGGCAAGTATTAAATGCAAATTATAACTGGTTCCCATGTAATTTGCATATAGAGCCTCTCCTGCCCCTAAGAATAAAGATTTTTGTGTATCTATTGTTGCTGCAGCATATTTGTTGCTTAATAACAGCATATCGACAGATGTATTCGATGCAAAAAGAGCCATAATTCCAATTAACGTAAGGAAAGATCCAAGTAGCACGCTTGAATTATTTAATTTCCTTAAAGAAACATAAAGAGCGAGAAGAATCGGAATTAGCAGAACATTATCGATAACATATAAAAGATCAAGACTCAATAATCCCAGGAATCTATTTTCCTGAAATAATTCAAAAAAACCTGACACAGTATTTGGTAGTGGTGAAATAATATAAAAAACCATTTGAAGCACTATAATAACTCCTGTAATCAATGCTGCAATACCGGCAACTATATAGATAATCCTCCATCTTGAATCTGGGATTTCGGTATCAGCAACTTGATTTTGATTTAACTGAGACATTTAATTTTCCCCCATATTATTTTTATTTTGTTTAGATGGTTCATAGATTGTCATTATAACACTCCCCTAAGATAAGTATCTCCAAATTCTATTAAAACCAATCAAAAAATAATTTTTTACTCTCTATCGGCCATTATTGTTAAATCTTGTAGAAAAATTAACTAGATTTTCTAATCAGATCGCAATTATCAGGCCCTAGTGTCTGAATTGATGAATTAATGCAGAACCTCCTTGACAAACAGTAAAACTTTTGCTATTTTTTAGGCAAACCTAAACATTAGGTATGCCTAAAAAATGGGAGGTTGAAATGAACAAGAGTACTGAGGAATATCTGGAGGCTTTGTATACCCTTACTCAGGACGGTAAAACCGCGAGTACCACAGCGATATCAAAACGTCTTAAGATTACGCCGGCAAGTGTAACCGAAATGCTAATAAAGTTGGCAGATAGTGGCTACGTAAACTACTCACCCTATCAAGGAGCAACTCTCACCCCGAAAGGTTTAGAGGTAGCTGAGAAGATGACTCGAAAACACAGATTACTGGAATGCTTTCTACATGACAAGCTAAAGGTTGGAAATGACAGAGTTCATGACGAAGCGTGTGAGATGGAGCACGTATTGTCCGATAAAACTGCACGAGTTCTCTGCCAGACTTTAAAATCTCCGGGTATATGCCCCGACGACAAAAAGGTTATTCCACTGTGTGACTTTGGTTTTTCCAACTGTGAAGAGTGCCGAAAATGGGGTGGAGATAGTTTAGAAAAAGTGGGCAGGAGAAAGACAAACGTAGTCTCGATGTCCACGTTGAAGGAGAATCAGGAAGGTACGATTGCCTTCATAAGAGGAGATAATAGAGTTCTTCGGAGACTTTTGGACTTGGGTTTGACACCAGGAACTAAAATCAGCGTCAGCAGAATTGCAACACTCAAAGGGCCGATGGAGATTGACGTAAGAGGTTCAAGACTTGCCCTCGGGGATGAGGTAGTAGCCGATGTCTTCGTCGAGAAGACCGCGAATGAACTAGGAGTTGGCTAAACTCGCGTCGTGCCATACAACAACTACCAAAAAGGAATAAAAGAACAAGAATTTGTAAAAGTGATTAAAACTAATAGGAGGCATAACACATGATAGGTTCATTTATGATTACACTAAGGGAAGGGCTGGAAGTCACTCTAATCATCGGGATTATCCTGGCTTATCTGGCGAAAACCGGCAACCGCAAGGGTTTTAAACCGGTCTGGTTTGGGGTTTCGCTGGCAGTAGCCTTCAGTCTGATTGTTGGCGTTTTCCTTTTTCTTTTGGCGGGGGAGCTCAGCGGTCGTGTAGTAGAGCTCTTTGGAGGCGCCGCGATGTTTCTGGCGGTTGGCGTTCTCACCTGGATGATATTCTGGATGCGCAAGCAGGCAATCAATATCAAGGCTCATTTGGAGGCTCAAATACAATCTGTACTCACCAGTGGCTCATCATTAGGACTGGTCATACTAGCTTTCACCGTGGTGGTAAGGGAAGGGATTGAAACGGTGCTCTTCCTTTTTGCCGCCACCAGAGTAGCAGGGTCACCTCTCCTCTTTACATTGGGTGGTTTTTTGGGCTTGGCAGTAGCTGTAGCTATCGGCTATACCATCTATCAGGGCGCAGTTAGACTCAACCTGAGAGTCTTCTTCAATGTCACGAGCGTTGTGCTGATGGTCTTTGCTGCCGGTATTCTGGCTCACGGAATTTATGAGTTCCATGAAGCAGGTATAATCCCACCGGTAGTAGAACATGTCTGGGACCTCAGCTCTATCCTTCCGGAAGAATCAGTAGTGGGGGCGTTTTTACACATCATTATTGGCTATAATGCCAATCCCTCGCTCGTGCAAGTGGTTGCCTATTTTGGCTATCTGGTTTCAGCCTTAGTAATATACTTCCGCCCAATCAGAACAACCGACAAATCCAAGAGGAGACAATAAAGTTATCAGGAGACTCTCAGAGCTAGGTTTGACACCAGGAACCAGAGTAAGCGTTACCAGAGTCGCCCCGCTCAAGGAGCCGGTGGAGATTGCGGCGAGAGGTTCAAAACTTGCCCTCGGAGACGAGATAGCGTGTAACGTCTTTGTTGAGAAGACCACGAATGAACACGGAGGTCAGTAGTTTGGCTAAAGCCATGTCATGCTACCCAACAACTGTCGCCAAGAAGGAATGGCCGAAGGTATCCTACACTTCGATGGCTACGATTCCACCATAGTAGACCATAATTAACCCACCATTCTATATAATTTCCTCAAGTATTTCACAGGCATCTTTAACATATTTTTAACACTTTTCCCTGAACAGATTTTTTTCTTTTGTTATGCGCATACCTTCTTCAGTACCAAAATTAACTCCTATAAGCTCCAGGCAATTTACAGTTCCATTTCTTTGTTTGAATTTCTCAACAAAATCTCTGGCCTTCTTATAAATTACTTCTTTTGAAGCCGGCCATTCATTTCCTTTTAAAAACTTGCATCCAATCACCATTATCGCTCCTGTTACAGCACCGCAGGTCTCCTGTAGTCTTCCAAAACCGACTCCAAATCCACCGGCAATTGACCTGGACTGCTCTTTATTTATCCCAAATTTCTCACCAAAAGCCGAAAATACAGATTGAGCACAGTTATAACCTTTATTGAAGTCAGAAATTGCTTTTTTGCTTCCCTTCATTATTATCTCCCATAAAACTTAAGTTATAATAACTTTATATTTTATACAATTAAAATTTACTGAACTATACAGACTTCATTGCGCCTTAAACAGCTCAGCCATCTCTCCGGCAATAAAATAATATAACATATTACATATAGGAAAATATTATATTCTTAAACCAAAAAATGCTGCTTTTACTCGCAGCCAGGAAATGGCAAAAAAATTACAGGAATCAAGCCGGCTTTTCCTTTCCCATTTCTATATTTCTGTTTATTATTCTTATCTCCCTTATTAAAAATATTGCTGTTATGGAGAAGCAGAAAAAATCGGTAACCGGCCATGAAATCCATACTCCTAAAAGATTAAAGAAAACAGGCAGTATAAAGATTGCAGGTATAAAGAAAAATAGGTCCCTGCACAATGTTATAAAAAGAGCGGGTCTGGCTTTACCAATAGCCTGGAAAAAGGTGCTGCCCAGTATGGGAATACTCCATAAGGGTGCCAGCATTGCAATCAGTCTTAAAGGACCTGCTCCTTTTTCGATTACGTTTATATCGCTGGTAAAGATACGTATTAGTGATTCGGGAAAGATTACCATTATTATAAATCCTATCGAAGCTATAATCGAGGTCCAGATAAATGCTTCACCTAAAACTTTTTTGACTCTTGAATAAAGTTTTGCTCCATAGTTAAAACCCACAATAGGAGAAAATCCCTGACTTATTCCCAAAATAGGCATAAATACCAGATCGATAATCCTGATACCTATTCCGGTTATTGTAATATATACATCTCCACCATATTGACGCACTATTCTTATAAAGAGTAAAAATGCCACACTCCCGACCATTTGCATCAAAAATGAAGAAACTCCAAGGCTTAAGATTTCGCGGGATATAAATTTTCTTATTCTAAACATGTTTAACTTGATCTTGAATATGCTCTTGCTGGACATAAAAAAGACCACAAAATAAATTGTACTGATTATATGACTTATAACTGTGGCAATTGCCGCACCCTTGACCCCCCATCCAAATACCATTACGAACAAATAATCAAGAATTACATTTGTAACCGCTCCTAAAATCATTTCATACATAGATGCTCTGGGTTTTCCTTCTGCCCTTATCAGACTGGAACCATTTATGGAGAAAGATAGAAATAAAAATCCAAAAAGCATGACTTCCAGATAATCCCTGGCATATGGTAAAACTTCACTTGAGGCACCTAAAAACCTCAATATTTCTTCGGAAAAAAAGTAAATAGGGATAATTGTTACAATATTAAAAATAGTATTCAATACGAAACTATTCCCACCGGCAATTATTGCTTTTTCTTTATCACCTTTACCAAGTGAACGGGACACCACGGAAGCCGCACCTACACCGGTGAGTAGACCAATTGCAATTATGGCAATAAGCACAGGTAGAACTATGGTAAGACCTGCAATCGCATCAGGGCCAACAGCACGGCCAACAAAAAGAGTGTCGACAAAGTTATATAATGCTATTATTACCATTCCTGTTATAGATGGAACAGAAAACTTGAATAGCAACGGTCTTAAATTTTCATTTAGAATTTGCTTCTTTTGTTTTTCCATTGTTTTACCAATCTTATAAAAATTTTTTACTGGAATTTTACTGGAATAAAATATATTTAATCAAATCCGGGCAGAAGTTTAAAAATAATTATGCTGCTGACCTAGAATCCTGTCCTGAAATATGGGACACAAAACCTTAATTATATTTAAGGCCTGAGAATTGTCAAGAATATTTAATGTCTAATTATTATAATTTTTGATGTCCTTGCAGGGATTAAGTGTGCCTGATTATGCTTCGTTTTCCTGGGCTTTTATACTTCTATTAAGTATCCTGAGTTCCTGGATAACGAATACCCCTGTTACCAGAAAGGAGAGAAAATCGGAAACCGGCCAGGAGAGCATGACCCCATTCAATCCAAAGAAAAGAGGAAGAATAAAAATAGCCGGAATTAAAAATATTACCTGTCTGGAAAATTCTATTATCAGAGCCGGCAGCGGCTTGCCGATAGACTGGAATATTACCCCTCCCACAATCAAAAAGCCCAGTAGGGGCAGAAATACAACAATTATCCTCATGGGCAAAACTCCCATATTTATGAGTTCCGGATCATTGCTAAAAATACTGAGCAGTTGGCGTGGAAAGAACATTGCAGCTAAAAATCCTGTAGTGGCAATTACGGTTGTCCATAATAACGCCTCACCAAAAACTCTCCTTACCCGTGCATACAATTTGGCCCCATAATTGAAACTTGCGATTGTGGAAAAACCATAACTGATGCCCAGTATGGGCATAACTGTCAGATCGATTATTCTTATGACAATCCCTGCTATGGCTATGTAGAAATCATTTCCATAATAAAGAATGGCACGGTTGTATATTAAGAATATTACACTATCTATTATAGCCATCAAAAAAGAAGGAAATCCGATAAAAAGAATATTCTTCATTAAACGTAAGTTGGGTGTGAGCATAGAAGCTCTGGGGCGAAATATACTTTTTCCGTAAAAAGCGTAAAGAACAATATAAACACAACTGGTAAACTGACTGAGAATAGTGGCCAGTGCCGCTCCTTTCACTCCCATCTTAAATACAAAAATAAATACGGGATCAAGGATCATATTAAGCACTGCACCTACAATCATCGGATAGACTGCGGCTCTGGGTTTGCCCTCGGCTCTAATTATATGATTTGCGGCAAGAGAAAATGAGAAAAATATAAATCCAAATAAAATAATGGAGAGATAATCCCGGGCATAGGGCAGTACATCTTTTGAAGCGCCAAAAAAGATGAGTATTTTATCCGAAAAGATAAAGGCGGGTATCATCAACAATGAATTTATAAGTATATTAAGAACAAATGCATTTCCACCCGCTTTTGCCGCAAGTTCGTGATCATTTCTCCCAAGAGCTCTGGATATGATCGATGATGCGCCAACACCTACCATCAAGCCAATAGCCAGCATAATAATCTGGATCGGAAAAACTATAGTAAGTGCCGCAATAGCAAGGGAACCAACGCCCTGGCCTACAAAGATGGTGTCGACAAAATTATAGGTTGCACTGATTACCATCCCGATAATGCCGGGAAGTGAAAACTTAAAGAGAAGCATCCTCAAATTTCCGCTTAATATTAGATTTCTCTGTGATTCGATATTCTGTGATTTCATACTTATAATAAAAGTATAATAGAATAAAAATTATAACTGGTTATTATAACAAACATTGATTAAAAAAATATAAAATTATTATCTATATTATAATTATATATTTATAATTACAACTACTTTTTAGTATCCTTTATCAATTTATTATTTAATTTATTTATATAATACTATTATTAGAGAAGTTTTAAGTTTAACAAGCCTCAATAAAGGCTAAATTGTCTTTCGTGATACGATTTTGCTGCATTCGGTTGGAGATATAAATTTCTACAGAGAGATAAATATTAAAAAATCAGGATCTGGGAACAAAATCATCTTTTAAGATGCAGCCGCAGTATGGGCATAGATTAAAATCCTCTTTTATTTTTTTGCTGCACTGCGGGCACTCGTCTTTGGGTAGAGTCTTTTTTAATTCTTTTATATCAGAAAGCTTTTCAATACCCATATCCGATTCTTTTAATTCAAAAGCATTCTTTAATTTATTTAGTACGATTATACTTTCTTTCTTCAGACCCCCTTCTTCGCCTGATAGTTTAGTATATGCTCTTTTAAAAAGATCCTTTATGTCTTCGTCATCAAATTTTTCTAATACTTTTATTTCGCTATCCAGGAGTTCTTTGAAAATCAATATATTATCCTCGATATTATCAAACTGTTTATCCAATTTTTCATCACACTGCTTGCAATAGGGTTCATCTGTATTATCCTTCAGGACCTTTCCGCATTCTTCACATTTCGTGATTTCTTCTATATTTACTTCTGATCGATCTTTTTTATTAATCCTCAATCTCAATTTGTTCTTCCTCCGTAATCTCAAAAACTTTACAATCATTTGCATAAATCCTCTCCGGGATGGCAACCAATATATTCACAATGTCGCATCTGTATGCAAAGGGGGCATGATGCCATACACCGGGATTCATTACCACAAGAGTTCCTTTTGGCACATGAAAGACCTCGATTCTATCCAGTGGAATCACTCCGTTAGCAGTAGCGGGACCTACATGCATAAGAATATCTCCGTCCAATGGAAGCATTAGTTCCCCGCAATAGCTATGATATTCAGTTACATTTATTACTAGAGGTCTTTTTGTGACATGGCATACCGAAAACGATGCTATGTTATTTTGACCCAGATTAAGCCTGATCATATCCCTGTAGAATTCAATCGGCTTATCACCAATTTTTTCGGTTTGCACGCTTCCGGGATCCAGCATATTGGTAAAAGAACCGTATATTGCAAAACTCTTGATATCCAATTCTTTGAATTTTATTTTCTTCATATATTGCTCATTGTATATCACTAATCTTTATTTGCTAAAACCAGAACTTTTTATGTCGCAATATTACCATAAAATAATCAAAATAAAAGGTTTTTATTATAATCTAACCTTCGAGCAATTCATTTACATATTTGGCTATGGCCAATGAAGCAGTAAGTCCCGGCGAATCTATACCTATTAGATTTATTAAATCAGGATATCTTGGATCCCTTTCAATTACAAAATCATAATGATCCTTCAATTTGGCCCTTATGCCGGTCTGGTGGAGACTTATATCTTCAAGCTTCAAGCCGGGGAAAAACGGCTCTACCATATCCAGGTAATAATTTTCTTCTCTTGTCTGTCTGTAATCCTCCCGGTTAACCGGTCTTGAATATGCCGGACCAACGATAACCGTATCACCAATAATATGCCTGTCTCCTTTTATTTCTAATGTTGGGCTGAGGTGCACCCCTACGGATTTATTTATCTCCCCTTTACTGAATTTCTCTTGAAATTCCTTAAAAGGTAACTTTAATTTTTCTCCATCGGAAAGATATCCAAATGGCACAGGATATACATTAAAGCCATTCATAAAAATATCTTTCCTTCTGGTTTTATAGAACTTGCCCCATTCCCCTTTGAACGGATCCATCATGTACGGACTTTCCGGATTTACCAGGCGGGCAATATTATCAGAATACAGTCCGGCCGCATTAATAAGTATTCCGGTTTTAAATGTCTCGACTCCGGCTTTTGATTTCATTTTTACTTCAAAACCTTCAACCTCCGGTTTAATCTCTACTACTTCGTTTCCCACCAGAAACATTACACCATTGGATTCGGCAAGCCTGAAAAGTTTATCCACCAGGCTTGTAGGTTCGATAATTCCGGATGTTGGCACATACAAAGCGGAGATGGCTCTGACGTTTGGCTCAAATCGGTTAACTTCTCTCCCATCAAGCATTTCAATCCCGGGAATCCCATTATCTTCAGCAGTTATATAGGTATCTTTTAAATATTCTTCTTCCAGAGTATCTGTAGATACTATAAGTTTGCCGGTCCTTTTATGGGGAATATTATGCATGACACAAAACCTGTAGAGCATTTCATTTCCTTCTACACAAAGCCGGGCTTTAAATGGCCCTCTATTCCTGGGGTAGTAAACTCCCGCATGTATGACTCCCGAATTGCGGGATGATTGATTTTCGCCATTGATTTGATTGTTCTTCTCGATTACTGCTATATTTTGATTGGATTTTCCTGAAAGCTCATTGGCCACTGCGCAGCCTATGACTCCACCGCCGATTATTGTGATCTGGACCTCTGCAGACATAAATTAAAAACCAAGTACTTCTTTCGGGTTTTCGTAATAAAGTTTTCTCAAGATTTCCTTATCCAGATTAAAACCTCCGTGCTCCCAATCCGACTCTCCAAATTCACATGTATACTCGGCCTTCTCGTGAAGGTCGATATCACACTTTATCCTCTCATAAAGCCAGTTAAAATCTTTTGTTTCGGAAAGACCCAGAATAATATCCGAACCAAACAGGATCCTATCCTGATAAGCTATAACAAAATCTTTTATTTGAGCCAGGTCCTGCTTCAGGTATTTATGATATCTTGCAATGCCGCCACCCATGGAAAGGTCGATATATAAATTCGGATATTTATCCAGAAGCTCGGCACACTGGTCAAGATTGATTCCGCCCATTATGGTTGATGAGTAATGAGCATGAATAAATGTCACTTCCGGAAAATCCGAAAAGACCTGTTCCAATTGCTCCTTTAATCCCTCGATTGTCGTAATACTTCCGTGAAGTAAGACAGGGATTCCATGCTCGGCTGCTACCTGATAGACCTTATACATATTCTCCGAATTAAGAGGTTCATCATAAAAATCCGGATGACCCCCGATAAGTTTTAATCCCATGGCGCCTTCCTGTATATATTGCTCAAATAGTTCGGCTGCATTCGGATCGGCTTCATCGATTGTGCAAAAAGGAATAACCCTGTCACCATACGACTCTTTAACCTGCTTGATTAATGCCTCCCAGTGGTCCTTATAACCACGGTTATCGGGTGATGAACCGGTGGGAACAAAAACAACTTTAGAAATACCGAAACAGCCTGCGGCTTTCAAGAATGTATCAATAGATCCATTCTTCCGAAAGTGTTCATGCATATCGATTTTTCCGTAAAGCCCATCAAGCAGCAGTTTATCCTTAACCGCAAGAAGATCATCGGAAATTTGCTCTGCTGTTTTTTCGGTTATTCTCTCATCGCTTTGATAAGAAGAAGGTATAAGACCCAACATTTTGGCATAGGCAAGATAAAGGTCATCTACCGGTTCCAGAAAATCATCTTTGCTAAGCACTATTTCATTGGAGACAAATAAATCCTGCAAATATTCACCCAGGTTTTGAGGATGCATTGGTGAATCACAATTGGTCAAAAAAATAGAAGCAACTAAAAGGAAAATAAGGATTGATTTTATAACCGCTTTTTTCATGGTGATTATTTTATCATAAAGCTGCGTTTACAGCTATCTTGCCCACAAAATTCAGAAGGGATTTCTTATAAGCTTGACTTTTACAAACCCATAATATATTTTGAAGTTTAAAATTATAATACCTGCTATATAAAAAGCCGTATTAAAAATGAGAAAGATGAAAGTATTATTTATTGGTGGAACAGGAAATATCAGCACATCCTGCAGCATTCTCGCATTGCAAAAAGGCATAGATCTCTACCATTTGAATCGAGGAATTTCGGGGGAAAAAATCCCGGGCGTTACCTCTTTACAGGCAGATATTCACAATAAAGAAGAGATGTCTAAAGCCCTGGGAGACCTGGATTTCGATGTAGTTGTTGATTGGATTACATTTATCACGGATGATGTAAAAAGAGATTATGAAATATTCAAAGGGCGAACAAAACAATATATTTTTATCAGCTCCGCATCCGTTTATCAGAAACCTTTGAGTGAACCGCGGATAACCGAATCAACGCCTCTGGCAAATCCAGTATGGGAATACAGCCAGAATAAAATTGCATGTGAAGATTATCTTGTGCAAAAATATCGCCAGGATGGTTTTCCGGTGACTATCGTGCGCCCTTCACATACTTATCGCATTGTGTTCCCCATTGCCATTGGCGATTGGAGAGGATACTGGCTGATTGACCGGATCAAAAGAGGAAAGAAAATAGTGGTTCATGGAGATGGAACCTCTTTGTGGGTACTCACCCATTCCGAAGATTTTGCAAAAGGATTTGTGGGTCTGTTGGGAAATATCCATGCCGTCGGCCATGCATTCCATATAACGTCTGATGAACTACTTACCTGGAATCAAATTTATGAGATCATTGCCGGTGCCGTAGGTATGAAAGCCAATATCATTCATATTCCTTCGGATCTTATAATGAAATATGATAAGGAGACAGGAGCCGGTTTGTGGGGAGATAAAGCTTACAGTGTGATTTTTGACAATACTAAAATCAAAACCTTCGTTCCTGATTTCAAGGCAACCATTCCATTCACGGAAGGAATCAAGAAAGTGCTCGATTGGTTCGATGAAGATGAGACTAGAAAAAAAATAGATCCTAAAGACGATGAATTCATGGACGACCTAATCAGATCATATCTTCAATCAAAAGAATAATTTTCTATAACCGGGTATTCCCAATTCGTATTATTTATAACGAGATCTGCAATCTTTAAAGGGGAAAATTCCTTTAAATATTTTCTCTGAGCAGGTAAATATTTATTATCATACCTTTGCATAATTTCTTTTCCGAACCTACTAATATCCCTATATCTTGCTCTCTTTTTACTTTCTTTAAATGGTACATCAAGAAAAATTTTATAATTAATATAATAAACCAATTCTTTTCTGAAAAGAAAGACACCTTCAAGCAGTACTATCGTATCCTTATCAACCGTCCTCCAG
>Ga0209323_10001043_pt1 | contig 18307 bp, 16 predicted proteins | sample Rifsed19ft2_FD_184014 | JGI IMG/M metagenome (GOLD analysis project Ga0209323, IMG submission 184014) | Soil microbial communities from Rifle, Colorado, USA - sediment 19ft 2 (version 2) | ecosystem: Environmental > Terrestrial > Deep subsurface > Rock core/Sediment | place: Rifle, Colorado...
GGAATCTTTTGCTGGTCCGGTGCAGCTGCAGCTCGCCAACCAGCTCGTTTTTCTCTCGCCGTCTTATCTTTCGGTCTACCCACTGACGGCGGTGGCGATCGGGGTCCGGGCGCTGGGATTCCTAATCTTCACGCTCCTGATCGCTTCGCTGATTGAGAAGCAGTATTTTCTCAAAGCGACGCTCCTTTTCGCAGCGGCGGTGCTCGCCCAGCTTTACGCGATCCAGCAGCTGGCGGTTGGAGTGAAGCTGGTTCCGGTCCAGTACACCCTCTCCGTCGCCTACGCCGGAATGGCGGCCGTGCCGGCGATTCTTCTCTATATCGTGAAGGGCGCGTTTTCGGGAGTCGGCTCGAAAGTTTCCGGCGCGCCGGAGGAGAAAGAAGGGGATTCCGAGAAGCGGATCGAAAAGATCAAGGAGTTGAAATCTGGTTAGCCGTATCTTTCCAATCCCGGATTATCCAGCGTCAAATTCATAAGTAGTTTTTTCCGCCCTGTATAATTTAAGTCACAAACGAACAAACGAATAGAGGAGGAGAGTTCAAATGGCATTGCGAGACATGGTTTTGGGAATGTTGCCGGAGAATTTGCAGGTTAAGATTCTCCAGCGAGTTGCGGAGAGAAACGCGCTTAAAGCCTTTCATGAACTGGCTCGGAAAAGCTCGGCCTACCAGGATTTCCTGCGCCGACACGGAATCGACCCTGATTCTGTTCGAAGTATTGAAGACTTTCGGCAGTTCGTTCCTCCAATTACTCCAAGCTACATCAGAGATTACCGTCTACGCGATCGTATGCGCAAGGGAGAAAGTCCGGAATCGATCGTCTTCAGCAGTGGTTCAACCGGAGGGACCCCCAAGACCACCGGTTTGCCCCGGGGGTGGGTAGGAAAAACCGCCCCGATGATCATCCCTCCTCTCAAAGAGTTCTTTGATTTGAAGGGCCCTACCCTGCTCGTCACCACGGCTTACTTGGGGATTACCCCTGCAGGGATCTTCATGGTGAAGCTTTTCACCAAAGCCTTGGAGATTTCCCCCGATCTTCCCGTTGAACCTATCTACCCGGGATACAACTTGGAAGAGTGTCTCAAGTCCCTTAAAGCGCTGGAGGGCGAGTACGAGGCGTGGATTCTTGCAGGTATGCCTGGCTTCGTCGACATTCTCCTGAATACTCTCACGCAGAGTAAATACGTTCTTCCCAAGGCCATCCATGTTTGGGTGGGCGGGGAAGCAATCGACGAAGAGTGGCGGCAAAAGGTTGAAGCGACCTATCATGGCCGAGTCATGAACATGTACAGCTCCGGGGAAGCGGGAGTTACGGCCATGGAAACCGAACTGACTCTTCTCATGCGGAGACTCGCTCACACGGATCGGGATATCGCTCGGGCTATCTACCCTCACCTTCAAGAAGGTTCCTGGTTTGGTGGTCAGGGTTTCGCCGCCGATCCCGGCATCTACCAGGTTCCGCCTTCTATCCTGGTCGAGGGTGTAGAAGAGGGGAATCTCTTGATCACAAAACCGCCCTACCTCATAAGGTATGCGATCGGAGATCTGGGAATTGTCCTGGATTATGGAGAAGCATTACGCCGACTTAGGGGAGTTGGGCAGGATCTTCCCATGATTCTGTCGCGGAGGGGTGCACCGCCTCCCGCTCCTATGCCGATTCTGCTTCTCTACGGGCGAGGGGACATGGGTACTTTCTGTGGGGCGAATGTCTACCACGAGCAGGTTCGAAATGTTCTCAACAGCCCCAGAATTCAAAATGTCTATGGCCAGCGGCTCGGGGAGTTCTTCTGTGCGCCGAGCAACATGAAGCTCGAACCGACCTTGGTGAGTCTCAAGTCAGGAACTCGCCTAGGTGAGAGTGAGGAAGAGCAGTTTAGGCGGGGGTTTATCGAGGAGTTAAGGGTGCTGAACCTTGAATTCAATGTAGTTGTCTCTGCTCCTGGGGATCTTGCTCAACACCTCAGTCTAGTGCTTGTCGAAGAGAAAGACTGGCCCGAAGGAGTGCCGAAGAAGTTGATAAGGAAGAAGACCTGAGTTTTTCGTCTGACAGCAAGAAATATCCTGTATTTCTTGCTGTCCTTTTTTATACAATGCAATTACATGTCTGCTGCTTCTTCACTTAACATCGGAATTCTCATCCTCAATATTATTATCGGTGTTTACATTCTCGTGAGAAGCGGAAGAAAATTGGACCGAATTTTCTTTGGATTGTTTGTAGTTTTCTCTTCAGGAATATCATTTGCTATTTTGATGCTCTCCTTAAGCCCGTCTCTTTTCTGGGGGAGAATGATAAACGCGACCGCGGCCCTCACATCAGGTTCGTTGTTTCTTTTCGCTTACTCGTTGAAGGAAAAATATCGAGTCTCGTTGAATAAGAAACTATTTCTCGGATTGCTCGTTCTATTGGTCCTAAACACAATATTAGCCTTGAGTTCATTGTCGGTGGAGGGTGTGGAATTTTCCGGTGGGGGCGTTGGGCCGGTGCGAGGTCCTCTTTATCAGTTGATGCAGGCTTTTACTATAACTTTGGCTCTGTGGGGATTGGTAAAAATCGCCAGTTTTTACCGAAAGTCTAAAGGTCTCGATAAACTGCAGCTCCAATATCTGGGGATCGGACTGGGGTTATTTACGTTAAGCGGGATTTTTGTTTCTGTAGTGCTCCCGCAATTTGAGATTTTCAGATTTCGCTCCCTAACTTCTTCTTTCCAAATCCTGATGACGATTCCGGTTACATACGCGATTCTCAGGTATAGACTTTTTGATATCCGCATCGCCCTCCAGAGTGGGATTGCGATGTTGCTCATCGCCGCCACCGGTCCGTCAATGTACTTCTTTATCCTTCGAATAGTGGAGTTGGCTGCACCTGAGAGAGTCAATTCTTTAACTCCTTTTGTCGTTGCCGCAACCGTGATTGTTATGTTTTTGGCCGGAATTCAGGCTGTCCGGATTTTTCAGCGAGTTACGGAACGATTTTTCTTCCGTGGAACCTACCTTTACGTAGAAACATTAAGAAAAATTACCGGGGTCTTAAACCGAGCGACTTCGGTCGGAGATTTTGGGACCAAATTAACTAGGACCATCGCGGAAATTTTCAAAACCAAAAAAGCCGCTTTCCTCCTGTGGGACGAAAAGAGGAATATTTTCGTCCCTATCTACGCTCAAACTCTTTCCGACCGTGAGATCTTAACTTTTCCGCGCGATCATGTTCTCATCCAACTGATGGAAAAAAGCGACGGACCTCTCCTTACGGAGGAAATGGCCGAGAGAACTCCCTCCGTGGAGCAGATCGAAAACCTCAAACGCAGCGGGCTTGCCATTTGCTCCCCCATCCGCGTGCGTGGGAAGATAGAAGCGTTCCTTTGTCTTGGGGAAAAGGGCTCCGGTGATCCCTACACCACTCGTGACACCAGCCTTTTGGAAGCCGTTTCCCACGAGTCCGGGGTTGCCTTGGAGAACGCGAAACTCTACACCTCTCTGGATGAGAAGGTGAGAGAGAGGACCAGGTCCTTGAGGGAGGTTCAAAAACAAGAGCTGGAGAAGGCCCGAGATGTGGCCCGTCTTAAAGATGAGTTCTTCTTATGAGTTCTTCTTTATCGCCACCCACGAGTTGCGCACCCCCGCGACAGCCATTGGCGGGTTTCTCAGTCTGGTTTCGGAGGCAAAGGAGAAATTTCCCAGGGACATTCGAGAGAATCTGGATTTTATGTCTCAGGCCAACGATCATCTCAAACAGCTGATCAACGACCTTCTGGAAATTTCCCGCGAGGAGGCCGGAAATCTAGTTACTAAGACCGAGCCTCACGATTTTTCTCCAATCCTCGCCGAGGTTGCCAATGAGGTTCTTCCAATGGCTCGGGAGAGGGGGATTAAGCTCTCGGCTGATATTACCGTTGCTCCGCAGATCCTCTGTGACCCGGGAAAGCTCAAAGAGGTTTTGATGAATTTGGTTACCAACGCGATCAAATATAACCGGGATAAGGGAACCGTTAGTATTTCTGCCTTTCGTCAACCCGGTGAGGATTCGCTGATTGTGGAGGTCCGTGACACCGGGTACGGGATTCCGGAAGAAGTCCAAAAGAAAATTTTCCAAAAATTCTTCCGGGTTGGGGCGAAGGAAACTCAAGATGTTTTGGGAACCGGTTTGGGACTTTTCATCACTCGAATGCTTGTCGAGAAAATGGGCGGGAAAATCAGGTTCAGTTCGGTGAAAGGGGAAGGGTCGACCTTCACCTTCTCTTTACCTCTCGCTCAAGGAAAGTCCAAAAAGGATAAACTACCAAAGTAATGGTTGCCAAAGTGGAAAAGAAGAAAAAAAGGATCCTTATCCTGATCGAAGACAATCCGCTTTTGAGCGGGCTCTATCAGAGTGCCTTTGAAAAGGCTGGATTGGAAGTCGAGATCGCCCATGACGGGGAAAGCGGGTTGGCTCTGGCGCGGCAAGGAAAACCGAGTGCCATTCTCCTCGATCTCCTGATGCCTGGGATGAGCGGCTATGAAGTCTTAGAAGCTCTGAAAAAGGATGCGACGACCAAGAACATCCGGGTGATTATCCTTACCATCATTAACGAGAAAGAGGCTCAAGAAAAAGCTCGAAAATTGGGGGCGGTGGACTACTTGATCAAAACCGATCTGGAGTTGCCGGAAATAGTCAAGCGAGTTGTTTCGCAGCTGGGCTGAAAGAGTTTATTTTACCCCGGCCGTCGCCGGAATCTCTTCTCTGGTGTATCCGGCTAAAATCTCCTTCACCATCTCCACAATCTGTTTCGGTTGGTACTCGCTTTTGACGATGTATTTGACCGCTCCTTTGGAGAGGGCAGTTTCAGCATCTCGCGGGCTAGCCAAGTTAGTTAGGACAACCACGGGAATTTTCTTGGTTTCTTCGTTGGCCTTGAGCCGGTCCATCACCTCAAACCCGTGCATTTTGGGCATCATAATGTCCAAAAGAATGAGGACGGGCTTATCCTCCGCAGTTTTCTTTAGCCCTTCCTCACCATCATGAGCGACCTCGACATCGTATCCCTCGAAAGCGAAGGCTTTTTGATAGAGTCGCGCAATCAACGGATCGTCTTCGACGATCAGAATTTTAGCCATCTGTCTCAGCATACAACCTAAATTTCTCTTTTGGCAAGTTGGTCTTTTTGGATCAGACCGTTTGACCGGCAATATATTTCGAGATCAAGTAGGCGGGTAACCCCGATAGAACCAGAAGGATCGCCGAAATTGAAAAAGTGAGTTCAATCGAGCGGGCCGCGGTTTGGAGAATCGAAGTCTGTGGCCGGCCGACGAAAACCCCGATAGAACCAGAAGGATCGCCGAAATTGAAAAAGTGAGTTCGATCGAGCGGGCCGCGGTTTGGAGAATCGAAGTCTGTGGCCGGCCGACGAAAAGCATTCCGACGACGTTGTTGTCGAAGGATTTGAGCGGAGAGAAAACTGCGAAGTAGGGGACACTCAAAATGTCAACCGATCCCTCAAAGGTCTGCCCTTGAGCCAGAACCCTCTCTTTGATGGTCTCGTTCTCTTCCTTGATTCCAGTAAAACGGCTTTTGCCATCCGGGGCAATGAAAGTGGTTGCCGAGCGAACGTTGTCGGCATAAATGCTGGCGTCCAGACCGGTGGCTTCCTTGACGCCGTCCACAAAGGCGTTGTCAATATCGCTGCTAATCAAGATCGCACCGATTACTTGGTTGTTTCTAAGAACCGGAGCGGCAGCGCGAATGGTGACGACGGGAGCCAGTGTTCCTTCTTTGGTGTCGACTGAGCTCGTTTCGCGGTTTTCCAAGGCCAATTGGATTAACGGGTCGCTCGAGAGGGATTCGCCAAAGTGTTCCGGATCCTCGGCCCGAATTACCACCTGAGCATCGCGGTTCACCACCGTGAGGGTGGTCAAACCTTTAGCTAGAAGATTATTGGTTAGGATGGTGGCAAGGGCGCTCCGATTGGCGCTGGGAAGGGCTGCGCCGACGTGCGGGTCTTGGGAAACAACCTGGGCATCCGCGAGAATTTCCGCCTTCTTACTATCGACGGTGTAAGCGATAACTCCGACGTCGGAACGCAAGCTTTCCAGAGCGCTATTGCGAACGTTGGCGAGGGAAGCCAGGCTGAAAGCAACCGTGGTTATCAGAAAAATTGCCAAAGTGGCGGTGGTGAAAATCATAAAGAGCTGGGTTTCAAAACGCTTCAAGAGATATCCCCAGACCCACCGCCCGAAGATGTAGATCGCGATAAGCAAGATAACCCTCTCGGTGATCCAGAGCGGGCGGAAGGGGGCAACGAGATTGGCGAGGGCAACGTTGGCGGTATCACGGAAGCCGATCGAGACGCCCAAGAGTTCCGCGAGGCCTAGGATAAAGAACCCGAGCGAAACCGGTTTCAGGTGTCGCTCCAAGCCTCGGGCGGCGCGGCGCCGATAGAGTAATCCGGTCACCATTGCTAATACCGCGAGGAGGAACGGCGCCAGTTCCAGTACCGGTAATCCCAGAAAGGACAGCAAGGCCGCACTGCGGAATCGCCACTTTCGGGTCGGCCGCTGCTGGAGTGGGGTAATGAGTTGACCGGCAACCAGAGTGAGATATCCCCCGAAGCGGAAGATGATTTTGAGGGCGCCGGCGACCGCAGTGCCCTCGAAAGCGGTTTCAAATAGAGACTGGTCCACAATCACGCTCTGCACGACAAAGGATAGAGAGAGGAACAGGAACCCCAGAAACGGGAGGGCTTGCTTAAAACTTTTCTGGCCGGTCCAAGCATCAAAGTAAAGCCAGGCGATAGCGAGGGTGATTAGGGCGGCAAGCAGAGAAACGACAAAGTGGAAATTTACGAGTAAAAATTGAGTGGTGAGCATCGACTTATTTTAACAATTATCAGAGAATGTCCAAGAGATTTTTTTCAATTTCTTCCTCCGTCAAAACGCCCGGGACGACTCTTTTGATTACGCCTTTTCGGTCCATAAAAACGTGGGTGGGAAGGGTGAAGATACCAAAATCGTCCACCAGCAAGCCGTCCTCATCGACCGCCAAATTCAGATCGTATTCCCCTCTTTTAGCCAGAATCTTGATCCGAGATAAGTTATCTTGGACAACCACGGTGCCGATTTGGTTCGGGCGAGGAAACTTATCCAAGATCGAGATTTGTTCAATCGAGGAATCGGACCAGGTGTTAACGAAGGAGAGAACGGAAGAGTGTCCGCGCAACGTGACCGATTCGAAAGTTCCTTCGATAGCGGGGAGAAAGAAAATTAGCGCCCGCTTACCCAAAAGGGGATTTATCTCGGCGGGGGGTTGCGATTCGCTAATTTTAACCTCTTGGGAACGGAAGAGATCAAAGATGCTGAAAGGACTAGTCTTCTCAAGAGTGAAATCGGTATTGATCGGGGCGGTGGAGTCTAGTCGAAAGATACTGCTTGTAACGGTTTTGTATCCCGGAGCAGAAATCTTTAAATAGTAGGTGCCAGCGGGAAGGAAAAGACTGTAGGTTCCATCTTTGAAGCTCCGGGGGTTGGTTTGGCCAAAGGACCGGGAATCCCAGAGGTACCAAACTTTGGAAGCCGGTTCTTGGTAGTAGACGGTGATCGTGCCTTTATCTACTCCCTCTAACTGTCCCGGATCAAGCACAATCACATTGGTCAGGCGGCGTTCGGTCACATTTCCGCCCCCGTCTTTTGCTTTTACGATCAGTTCGTAAAATCCGGATTGGGCGAAGATTACCGCGCCGTTCCAGAGACCGGTTTCGTGGGAGCGCGAAAAAGAATGGACGTGGTTATCTATCAAAAGATCGATGGTAACGGGGCCGCCGGCGGCCGAGAGGATAACTTTATGCTCGACGCCGGAAATGGTTACCAGTTGGCTGTTCTCATTGGGGGTCAGGACCAATGGTTCTCATTGGGGGTCAGGACCAATGGTCCGATGGAGATAAGAGCGGAGCCGACGATCGGCGGCAAGCGGTCAATTACCAATGTGTAAATTTTGGACACTCCTCGGTTTCCCGAGCCGTCGGTGGCTCGAACGACAATTTGGTAATTGCCGTCGTCGAACAAAATCGGTACAAAGTTGAAGGTTGTAGATTTTTTTCCTGGGGAGGTGAGTTTGTCCGTTGGTAGCCAGTTGACCCCACCGTCGGTGGAGTACTCCACGGCAGCGATTCCGTAAGCGTCAGTCGCCCGGCCTGAAATAAGCGGCGGTTGCTCAAAAGGCTTGGAAAAGTTGGTAGTAATCGAAATTCCCGGCGCGGCGGTGTCAGTGACGCTTTTGATGATGGTTTGCGGGGGTGGAATCGTAATTTTTGTCGATCCGGCAGAAGACGCTGTGGTTAAGGAGTTTTGGTCATTTCTGCCGATGTTGCCACTCGCATCTGTACTTACCGCCGAGTAGTAGTAAGCCGTATTTGCCGAGAGTCCATTCAAGGTGACGGAGTGGGATGCAACCAGTGTCGTGACAGTTTTACTGAAACCCAAATCTTCGGTTGGACCGTATTCGACCTTTGAATTGGAAGCTTCATTCGTTGTCCAACTGACCGTTGCTGAAGAAGTTGTTATGCCGGTAACTGCTGTTTCCGACAATTCTGGGGCGAGTACATCGGCAACTCCTGAAATGGTGGTTCCCAAGGATCCGGTGCAACTAACTTCACCGGTTCCGGTGTTTGTTACTACTTGCCAATTTGCCGAGGGAGCTTCACTGTTTCCCGCGGTGGCGGGGAGCGAAAACTGGAATACGGAGCTGGGCGCAACGCTTCCTCCCACAAGTTCCACCAAAGAGCCTCCCGAATACACTGTCCAGCTAGGGACTCCCGAACTTTGAAGAGTAAAATTTTCGGAGGGAACCATTACCCTTACGTAGTTTACGGTCTCAGAACCAGTATTGGTAATCGAAAAACTGAAGGAGGTAGTTGAGTTAGCTTGTACCGATGCCGGAGATGCACTGGCGGTGCAAGAATTAGTAGCCCCTACTATTTGGGGATAAAAAACAAGAAGGGAAATAAAAGAAATTACTATTAAAAACCTAGTTAACTTTGGGAGGATTGATAACATTTCAAAAGCATTATAATTTAGATCGATATCTAGTTGATACTTAGGGTCTTATTTATTCCCTGCCTGAAAGATTGTTGTATTTTTAGTTAGAGATGGCACTGACAATTACTACTGATCTGACCAACATTACCGACTGTGAGACCGATTATGCATCGCCACCGTGGTATTCCATTGGTGCGCAGACTCCTTCACGCGAGCCGGACTTCTTTGCTCAGGGGGCAAACTCTTTCAGCCGGGCCGTATCTGGTGCCGTTACTAAAGGGATGGTTTTTGACCTGGGTGCCGGTGCTGCTCTCGATTTTTCCTCGGCGGGGGCTCATTACAACAAGCTGATCTATATATGGATCCGGTCGAACGTGCCGTCGTTGATGGCTACTCTCGCCAACGGCGGACTTATCGTTCGAATCGGCTCCGGAACCCCGCCCTCCACTGATTACAAAGATTTTTATGTAGGCGGAAACGATTTTCTGCAGGTATCAGCCACAACGGGGTGGATAATGGCTGTGATCGACCCCCGTGCTCCCGCATCTGCTACTGGCGGTACGCCCAACCTTGCGGCTTTACGCTACTTTGGCGGAGCGATGACGACTACGACCACAGCGAAAGGGCAGAACTTTGGAATTGATCGAATTTCCTACGGCCGGGGGGAACTACGGGCTCGTGGAACTCCCGATTCGGTAGGGGGGGGAATCCGCGAGATGTTGAATTGGGATTGGGGGACTGTCGCTAACCGGTACGGAGTTTTGACAGAACGAGCCGGAGTCGTTTATTGCAAAGGAAAACTCTCTATTGGCGACGATGTTACGATGTTTCCACCAACCCAACCGACTTCAGCACGGAGAATGACGTGGTCGTGTGGGAACCGACCTGGTACTATCACACAGCTACGACGTCCATCCGTCCTACCGTTGGGTATGATACGTCTGGCAATTGGAATGATGGGCGAGACAGCAATGGGGTGCCTTACTACGGCATAGAATTTGTCGGTAATGCAACTACTCCTGGCGGAGATACCAAAGTTCAATTCGGGCAGAAGGTAGGTACGGGCGACACCGCATCCGGCCGAAACGGCCCGGTTTTTATTGGATCATATCAAATCCCAACTATCGTTGACGCGGACGATGGAAATGTGGAGGATGTAAAGATTTACGGTACGACTTTCTCCAACTTCAGGGATTTAGATTTTTCTGGGAACAGCGCATCCACCGATGAATTCATTGGGAACACTCTACTGGGTTGCGGTACTCTCCAAGCCGGGCCGGTTGAGCTTCGGCAGGATACCTTTATCGATGGGATCGGGGGATCATATCGGTTCATGGAGAGATTTCTAAATGTTGATGCCGCTGCCGCCGAAGTATTAGCGACTGCCGACCCGATCGTCGACTGGGTCAACGTGGTAAATGGGACGTTTCTATCTATTCCCAACAGAACTGCCGGATATGTTGAGTTGTTGGACCCCGGAGGTTCGGACCAAAGACAGGTCGTTATGGTAACGAATGATGTGGTGGGAAACGATGATCACTATGCCGAAGCGATTGTGCGTTGGCCGAGTGGCGGTGCTAACCAAGGAGCGCTGGGCGTTATCATTCGCAAAGACGCGACCGCCGCAACCGAAAACTACTACTATCTGAAAGCTGATTTGCTCAACAGCCAGGTTACGCTTATTCGCTGCGACGCCGGTACTGATACGGCCATCGCTGGGCCAACCAGCGTGACGTTCTTGGAAGATACTGACTACCTATTGTCTTTGCGAGGTGACGGGACAACTATTGAAGGCTTCGTTTCAGGCAATAGTGCTGTTACTAAGGTCTCAGCCACTGGTCAATCCAGTTATCAAACGAACCGGCGAGTGGGGATCAGAGGAGACGCCGAAGCTGATCAAACCGGTGATGCGCCGCGCCTATCGCGTTTCGGAGCTGGGCCGGAAACATTGTCGCTGGGTTCAGTCCGCCTTCCGGCTACAGCGAATGACGACATGTTGAATTGTTCTTTCATCAATAATGCCCGGGCCTCAATAATGCCCGGGCCGTATCTGTCCACGACGCCGAGACCTTCGACTTCTCCGGCCACGCTTTCTCGGGTAACATTGTTGGGTTGCGAAACCGCTCCGGCGGCACCGTCACTATCAACGTGTCCGGTGGAGATAGTCCGACTCCAGTTGAGAACGAGGGAGCTGGTTCAACAACCATCGCCAACACCAAAAATATCTCAGTAACCACCCTCGACGCAGACAACAATCCGATTGAAGACGCCCAGGTTTTTATCCAGAAAAGATATGAAGACACCGATGTTGGCCACCCCGGAAATCCCTTTACTTCCTCTACAGGCAACAACAGGACTGACGCGGATTTCGTTGTCACCCAAACTCCTCCCGCCGACCTACCGGCTTCAGGGTGGTTGGATATTCAGGATATTTCGACGGGCGAATACCAGACTTATCGGTACTCTAGTAGATCAGGAACCACCTTTACCTTACCCACAGCGGTTACCGGAACAGACGACGGTACGGGCAATGAAACCACAATTAACGAAACTGATATCGGTGACGGAACTATTGTCGAAGGAGACACTATCCGAATGACAAACTCCCCCTTTAATTGGGCGATTGTTTTGTCGGTATCTGCTAACTCAGTGACGACAACTGCATTGTCGGGTGGGGACAGTTGGGCTAGCGAGCCTTATGGAGTGCACACACTAGCCGTAGATTATGTTTCGGCTACCGACACTGCAACTGTTCCTTTGATGAACGAGGAGACCAACGCCAGCGGAATTGCTACTGAAAGCTACAACTATCAAGCTAGCCCCAAGAACGTTAATGTGAGGATCAGAAAATCATTCGGGGCAATAAACTATTTACCGTTAAGTACCCAACAACAGATCACCGACGTCGGTTTAACATTGATCGTAACTCTTACGCAGGACGTCATTAAGACCTAAAATGATTGCCGAAGACTTTAAGATCGACTTCGAAAACAAAAAGATTAACTACGCCCAGAAAGGAAGTGTGGGAGAGTATACGATTCTGGAGTTTTACTCCTATCTCCAGGATATTTTCAACGAGGCGGGGAACATGAAGTATGATATCCCAATCGAGGCCGAGTCAAAGACGAAATATTTCCTCGTCAACGGTTGGACCATTGATAAAAAAGTACGGAAACACCTTAGGGGTGGAACGCTGGAGGCTATTGATCGCCCCGAATCCCAGCGTTTTACGGTTACAGTAGTAAAACCAGATAGACCACGGAAAAACCCCCTGAATGCCCCGAATTTGCCTATGATACCGAAAGGTTACTGATAGTCCTGCGAAGTTAGTTACCTGATAACTTTATGATTGATAAGGATTTCAATGTCGATTTTAAAAATAGAAAGATTAGCTATAACCCGAGGGGAAGCGGGGACACATACTCAACTAACGAGTTCTATTCTTTTCTCCAGGAAATATTTTCCCGGCCGCAGAATATGAATTACGAGATCCCGATCGAGGCCGGATCAAAAACGAAATACTCTCTTACCAATGAGTGGGTCATCGACGATGGAGCGATGAGGCACATCGAGGGCGGCGACCTTCTGTTGGAAGTTAGGTCGTTGGACGGTAAAAAATTTAAGGTGTTGCGAGGCTTGCTGTAATCCTCGGCGTCTTTGGCGAGGGTTAAATTCTAATCAATTGCCAGATGTTTGATTTTCTCCAGATCTTTCGCGTAATCGATTTGGTCCTCATGAAATCCTTTGAACGCCCCGACGGAAGGGAAATAGGAGAGGACCTTGCTCTTGGAGGAGGGGAGTTCCGCCGGCTGGCCGAGGTAATCGCCGTAGCTCGACCACCGGTAGCTAGTTAAATCCTGGGTTAGTCCGGAAACAACCGGGTTCAGATGGATGTATCGGACCAGGTGAATGAATAGGCTCTCGTTGTCAATTCCAGCGGCTCTGAACCTGCCCTGCATCAGCCCCCCGATCCGATCGTTCTTCTGGTTGAAATAAAGAGTGTAGGCGTTGGTGACTCGCTTCAGCAGTTTTGAGACCCCGTCCTTAGTGTTTTGTTTCAACAGGAGGTGGAAATGGTTCGGCATTAAGCAGTAGGCGACCAGTTCGACTTCCTCGGAGAGGTTTTTTCCGTAGAGGCGGACGGGGGTGTCCGGATATTTTTCGGCGACTTTTTCGATCGGCTGGAGGTATTTGAAGAGGTAGGACTGAAGAGTAGTGTAGTCCTCCTCATCCAGAAAAATGTTCCGCTTCTCGACCCCGCGATTGAAGACGTGGTAGTAGGAATCTTCGGCGAAATTTCGAACGACATACTTTGATGGCATATTTCTTCCTTACCTTATCTCACCGAACGAGATGCAACCTGAGCGTAGCGAAGGGAAGCATTTGGACGGCATTATTTACTTTTACCCTATCCCTTACAGGAATGTCAAGGGGTTCAACCCCTGTTTGACGTTAGGGGTTCAACCCCTTATTGACACAGGGGTATCCCGTTGTAGTATTCTTCTTCCAGAAGCTTCGTCCTTGCCCCTTTTTTAATTAGCGAAATATGTCAGATCAGATTACAACTACTGGCCCTGGAGATAATGCCACTTTTAACGTTTATTATGGCGCAGAAAACCGCCAAAAACGGATCGAGTGGGTTTCCGGTTCATGTACGGTTAGGAAACTTTACTCCCGTCTTCAAGATCATTTTGACGAACTTGGCCAAATGGACGATGGTGTCCCAATGTCCGCCCAGACCCCGACTGAGTACACCATTGGAAAAATCGACGCCGGCGACACTGACCCGTGGTTTATTGATGATTTTACGGTCGAGCATTTAACTGGCGGTGCAGTCAAGACTGCTTCTTGGGATAGAACTGCCACTAATACCGGCGTTGTTAGAGTATTGTGCGATAACAGTGGTGGTACCCCACTTGATACCGGCGATATCGGTGATGATGTTTCTCTTGGCACTAACGACGGAACTTTATTAGATATTCGCGGTTCGGGGACAACAACTTATCTCTGGATTCGACCTGATACAAGTGCCGCCGGTGACGACTGGGATGACTCCGGTACGATTACTGCTGCAGGTAGCAGCAACACCGCTACGTGGACATCCGTAGCAGACGGTGAAACTCTTTGGTCCAACATCTACTCTATCGGTACTCTTGAGGATGAGAGTATTACGCACCTATACGTGATTCAAGACAGTGCAAAGATGATTTCCTCCGTCCAGCCGACAACTAACTACGACTGGTGGATCGATGGCCACATTGACATTTTGGTAAAGGTCCGGGAAGTTAGCGGGTACATCGATGAGGGATTTGTGACAGTATTTGCCCGCCATTATACAAAAAACTACGACAACTATATCGTGGATCTTTCCAACGGTGGTCGCAACCCTATCCCGCTTTCTACCGGAGAAGACCTCAACAACACTACCGGCTACTGGAATATCGCTCTTTCCGGCGCGTCCGGGGCTTTCACTGCGGGTAATTATCTTTATGTTGGTGCAACGTACCCGACCGCAACTAAAAAAGCAGTGCTCACTGCCGTCAACGGTACGACGGATTGTGATTATTATCTGATCGGTACCCTTTCCAATTTTGCCAACCTCGATACCGTCAAAGAGTACGATCCAGTGGCTGGGGGGGGGCGGATACAGGAGAAAGCGCGACAAGCGCTGCTCCCAGCGCTTCCGGGCCGGCGGCTCTTGCAGGCGTTTCAATTACCCACGGTGGGGCAACTTTGAACGACGGTGGTGCTTACGATATAAACGAGGACGGCACCCCCGAAAATTACTCCATTATCATTGACTGCAGCGACGAGCTTCTGGCCGATGTTTACGAATGGACTAAATGGCTAACCCGTCGGGGAGAGATTACCCAAGATGCTAACACCGATGGAATGGATGGGGAGCAATACATCGGTTCGGATTATAAGATTCAATACACGTCCACAGCTCCGGGTGCCCTTACCGAAGGTGCCGAGGTAACCGGAGCAACTTCGGGAGCAAAGGGCACAGTTGTTCAAGTCAACGAAACAGATAAGATTGTTATTTTGAGAAATTCTCGAGGAACTTTTGGTCCGGCTAGTGATCCAGATGAAGATGTCACCGATGGAACAAACACCATTTCCACCAATACATTTACGCGGATCACCCCGATTAAATCCGCCCCGTTAGGTACTTTTGCCGGTGTTACTTGGTTCTGTGCTCCTGGGGTTGTATTGATTAATGTCCCCGGTGCAGATGCCAACAATTATCAGCTCACCGACGATGACGGAAATGTTGTCACTGCCCCCGACAAAATTACGATCAAAGTCACTAACACCAAGGAAGGTGACAAAATTGGGGTATTCAGGATCGTTCCCGCTACGGGAGAGATTGATAAAGATGACTATACTCCCACTGCCGCCCAAGCTCCGGGGGAAACCACACTTGATCTCACCGCCCCGATTGCTAAGGACGAACCTGGAAAAGTTTCACCGGGTGCGGTTTTGCGGTTAGTCGATGCCGATGCTCAATTGGAGTACAGAATAAGGTATACCAGCTGGAGCAACGGGCCCAACGGCGCGTTTGTACTTTCAGCCACATCCGGGACGGCAACCGGAGGAGATACCGATACGCTGACAGATTCTGGGGCGACTTTTACATCAACGGCAAAAGTAGGGGATCTAATCAGAAATACTACTGAAGCCGTCATTGCCTATGTGCTTGCAGTTGTTTCTGATACCGAATTAACAACAACACCGGTTACTAGCTGGAGCGGTGACGGATATCAACTTAATGGTTTGCCGATCACCACTGCGGCCGCGGATCGGGTTTACATTCCGGTTCTTGATGTGTATGAAGCGGGGGCGGATGGATTTGAACAAAATATCGTTACATACGATATCGATAATCGCGCTACCTCTGCCGTGCGGGTTAGGGCAAGGCACGCGGACCTTCCAGAAAATGACGGCATCATTCCCTACGACGCCAGCGGAACTATCGACAGCACCGGCTTGTCTAACAACATTATTAGAACGCCGGACACGATTTTTACACCGTAAGGTGACCTGCTTGCGTGGTTTATAATAAGATCCGATGAAGTTTGAAGTTTTGAAAGCTATAAGCGGAGGCAAATTATACTTTTTCGCCCGCGACCCTCGGGGGAATACCAGATTGCGTGCAAGCACCATGGAAGAAATGAAAAAAGAAATTGAGGTATTCAATGAAAGAGAAAAGATTGGTGAGATAAAATCTGGATCTGAGGGGGAAGTTGAGAGCAAGAAAATTACGGTAGCCAAATTAACTAAAGAAGAAGTCGAACCGGAAGTTCAACCAGAAACAAAAAATAAAGTTTCAAAAAATAAGAGGTCTGTTAAGAGTACCAAAAGAAAATCCCCACAGAAGTTCTCGGGATACGTGCGTTAGCCAATAATTACTAAATATGGAACCGGTAACTTCCGAAGAAGCACTACAGTATGATAAAGAGGCGCTTTCAACTGATATCAAAAAGAGGAAGGCGAATATCAAGATTTTTGAAGAGGCAATTGCCAAAGAAAACGAAGGGATCGATCGTGATAACCAGATGATTGTGATCATTGAGGCGCACCAGAAGGTAAAGAAATGAAATGGCCCTCGTTTTTGATAAAGCCCTTAAGGTAATCACCGTCGAAAAACCCCAGAGAGAGCTTACGATTCAGGATTTGCACGACGATATCCGGCTGTTTGAGGAGAAAAATCATAATCTGGAGGTGGCTCAGATCGTCAACGCCTCCGGTAAGCAGGACTTGGGTGGGGGTATTCTGGTGGGTATCACCTTGGAACTGATCAATGATTGGCGATTGGCGTTTGAGGCGCGGACCGATCAGGAGGTCGAAGACGAGGGGTTCCCGCCGGTGGCGGAGGGTGGGACCGTCCTTTGCTTCGTCAGAGGGGGGAATTTGGTTGCAACCAGATCGGACATCTACAATAACAACCCGGTCTTTGCAACTCAAAACACCCAAGTGACCATCGCTCAGTCTTCTTCGGCGACGATCGCGACTCCCGCTTCCGATTACGCGGCGCTGTACCTGATCGAATCTCTACGAGGTCGACACGCGTCGATCGGATCTGTTTGGTACTGGAGCCCGGCCGGCGGAAGCGATTCCAATAACGGTACCACGCCCTCCACGGCAGTGCAGACTTTCGCTCAGGTTAAAACCCTGATCAACCTCGATGGCGGCGCCGGCCGCAGCGATGTAGTCTTTGCTCTGGCAACCGATTCCGACGGAATCACCACCACCGGCGAAAAAATTACTATCGACATTGCCTCTCTAAAGGTTCGGGGTCCGGGATACAATTTCCAATTCGATCCTGGTTCTACCGGAGACGCGATTACCATTAGTGCCGACAACGTCGAGTTCTCCGGGTTCTACGTTACCACCGAAACCGGCGGAACGGACAACGGGATCGTCGTGACGGGAGACAACGCCCTCATCAAAGACGTCTGGGTGAGCGGCGCCACCAGCAACGGAATCAGTGTCTCCAGCTCCGCCCGGACCACTATCGACACCTGCGCGATCGAGGACTGCGCCGGGAACGGGATTAGCATCGGGGAGACGACTAGCATCGCCAAGGTTCGCCAGTGCATCATCTCCGGCAACGCCGGTGACGGCGCCGACCTGGCCGACGGTTTCACGGACATCGTCGATAATATCTTCGAGAACAACCTTATCTTCAACAACACCGGCTGGGGGATCGATGTCGGCAGCGGGGTGGTCCGCACCGGCATCCGCCTCCACCACACGATCGCGAAGAACACCGCCGGAACTATTGATAAGACCGACAGTGTTGACACTTTCGAGGACACCTCCGGAACGATCACGGGAGGGGACATCACCGCCATCGCCGAAGCGACCGCCGATACGGTCTGGGATGAACTGATTTCCGCCCACACCGGTACCGGTTCTGCCGGAAAAACTCTCAAAGACACGAAAGTGAAAGCGACTTTAGCATCACTTAAGTGACGCTAAACCCTAGACCCTATACCCTGGTTGCTGTGCTACTATTTTCCTAGAACATGTTAGCCAACATCGGTCCGGCGGAAGCCATCATTATCTTCATCGCCATCCTGTCAATTCTCTTCGGTAGCAAAAAAACGAGCGAGATCGCCCGCGACGTCGGCGCGGCCGGGAAGGAATTCAAGAAAGTCGGCAAGGAGTATCGGGAGGCGATCGAGGATCTCAAGAAGCCGGTGAACGATGTTCTGAACGCCACGGCCGAGGAAGAAACCGCCGCCGAGACACCCACAGTTGATATGGCCAAACAAGAGGTAGCCCAACTTGCCCAACTT
>Ga0209323_10001044_pt1 | contig 18301 bp, 27 predicted proteins | sample Rifsed19ft2_FD_184014 | JGI IMG/M metagenome (GOLD analysis project Ga0209323, IMG submission 184014) | Soil microbial communities from Rifle, Colorado, USA - sediment 19ft 2 (version 2) | ecosystem: Environmental > Terrestrial > Deep subsurface > Rock core/Sediment | place: Rifle, Colorado...
TGTACAGCATAGTTCGCCGGTAAGCGTTCAAAATACTATTGAGCGGCGGTTACTTGCGGCGATGACAAAGAAAAGCCCCTGACGTGTGAGGCCAGGGGCGGGGTGAAGTTAAGCAAGATATACAGGGCCAGTAATAGATGATGACCCGATTAAATCCCCTGATTTAGGCAGGTATTCCAGGCATTTAATTACAAAATCTTTCGGGAAGTCGTAATCAATAGCACCTAACATTTTATTTAAGTGTATGAAATATTTAGAATTGCTGCCCTTAAAATTCAAGACGCCTTTACCTGTTTCAATGTCGAACTGTGCAATAGTCCTACTTCCCTGAACTGTTAAGACATTATCGCCAACCTTTGCCGGATAGACGATAAAGTTATCTGGTTTCCTCATCCCCTTGAATTGATAGTTGAATGTTTCTATCTTCATTTTCCACCTTCCTTTCTATTTACAATCACTTTCCATCCTCTTGATTGCCAGTCTCTGACATGTTCATCCAGCCGAGAATGGAACACCTGTCCTCTATCCCTCTGATTATCCGGGTCAATCCATTTAGCTGTGAACAGTAACCGTCCATGTCCGTCCTCTTTTCCTTCTGTGATGATATTCATCGTCTTCATTTCAATCCCTCCTGTATTATAATCTCACTCCAATAATCTACTCTGCAAAGCCAGTACTGTACCGCCCTTGCATTCCCGGTTATCCTTGCCAGCACTAAGCGGTGCATGGCGTTTTCTGCGTGCTCAGTCGGTGTCATCTTCCACTATCCCCCTTCCTGCGGCAAGATATGCCAATATAGCCGCTATTACCAGTTCCCTTATCTTCAGGTCCTTCTGTGCGGCCGTGACCTTAATGGCCTTCGCAAGGTCGTCCGGCAGGCCCTTGATAAATAGGTTCTTCATGAAGGTACCTCCTCGGAAAGGTCTGTCTTCTTCCCATGCCATACAGAACTGCCGTTGTCTATCCCTGTCATTATAGCTACATCCTTGCCATCATATGATTCCTGAATTATGATACACCTTATACCAGACTTTAATGCCTGCCCGAATCCCTCTTTAGTTACATATGTCTTCATCTTCTACCTCCTTGTTTATTGTTTTCATGGGGACACCTTGACGAAAGAGTGTAATAATTCTGCTTCTGTCCGTATAGCTACGAAATTAGGATCATCACCTTTCAATAATTGTACATATTTCATATGGTACCACCGTTCATTACTATATCCAGTATCTACTATCTTAAACTTTGACCCAGTGATACATGACAGTACAATATCCCCTTTATCGTAATGTGCTTTGTTCATTTCACACCCCCTTGTTAGCTGGCATTATTGCCGAAATGGATATTATATCCGGGGTTTAATGCCCTGATTGCATTCAGTACTGTTAATGCCGGTGCCTCGGCAGTGTAGCTCGTCGGGATAGTATCAGTTCCAAATAATTCCATGACTTCAACATCCCCATGGAATGTCACCATCCACCACTGTAATCCCCTGTGTAGTGTTATTCTCTTCTCCATCTTCACACCCCCTTGTTTATTGTTTATCATCATCATGCTTATCAGTATAGCATATTAATATATATTGTCAAGTAAAATATATTATACATTATGTTGGATATGTACCAAGTGGAACCACCAGTAATTGACAGAATCAGCAATTAATGATACAACAATAATCATGCCAAAACTTAAAAAAATCAGCATAGATGAGGCAAGGGCCGCTTTCCACAAATTCCCGAAAATGGAAATTGTCACGGAAAAGTTAAACACAATCCAAAACTCACCGCCAATATCACGCAAAACAGCGCTAAATCTCGAAAAAATGAATAAAATCAATACCGCTGTAAAGGCGGGTGAAATGGTCAGACGGCCCCGAACGCTCTCGCCCGGTCTACGCATATGGACACGTAAATATCTCGATGGTGCTGCATCCGTCCGTGACTTTGAGCGGTGGCGCAAGGCCAAACCCAACGAGGCTTTACCATGGGCTTGGAAGGTCACATATGGTGACGGACAGCAGGGATCAACCGTCACTGTCAACCGTGTCAATACCTTAATCCAGATACTTACAGGTCAGCAGTTGTCACTACAGGGCTGTCAAGACAATCAATTACCACAAGCTGTTGTGAGTCAGACTGTTGACGTACAATCTGTTGTGGTTGTTGATAATCCTGTGGATAATCTGTTAACAACCTGTGGAAAACCTGTGGAAAACTCTGGTAATTACCCTGTGGACAATCCCGAAAACCCGTAGGGTCCCATCCGCACATTGGGAGTCTCAAGCCTGCCTCTCATGCCTTCGATAAATTTTTCATAATATTCAAATTCAATATAGGCCAATAGATTGACCGTATATTTTATATCATACCGTCCACAAATTTTTACAAATATTCAAATTGACTAAGGACAACTTTGTAACTGTTACATAGACAATGCAATTATCTTAAAAAGTCTTGTATAGATGAGATGAGAGCAAACGATGTAAGTTGTTGATTCTAATAGGGGTGGTTGATATTCAGGTATCATGTGGGGTTAACCAAGTTTAGCTGTGGCTATATTCAGGTATCTATTTCTGATACTTAGTGTATAATAATGGGTTAAAAGGAGGATACATTTATGGCAAAGAGGGTTATACACAAAAGTGAGGAACGAGTAGATAGTGAAACTGGGGAGATAGTACGAACGGGGTATGCGATAATTGTTGATCGGCCAAATGGTGACAAGGATTTTGTGAAGGTATTTAAGTGTTTTACACAGAAGGTATTGGAGGATTTAGAGATTGAGAATGGGAAGGCTAAATTGCTATTTTGGTTTATAGACAGAGTGCAAGGGATGAGAATTAATCAGGAGCCTGTTATTATTGCTACGGTGGAAATGATAAGCGATGATTTAAAATGCGCTGAAATATCTGTGCGAAAGTGGTTGGCGGTATTAATAGAAAAGGGCTATGTCAAGAGATGCTTAACACCTAAAGGGAAAATATTGCATAATATGTATATAATCAATCCTGGATTTGTGATAAAAGGGAAATTATCTGATATGGATTAAGGTAATCTTGACAAATCAATATTTATATATTATAGTATGAAGCATGAAGAATTTATTTATTAAGGGTATACCTGATGATGTATTTAAGAGGATGAAGATAGCGGCCTTGCAGCAGGATATGAGGATGAAGGAGTTTATCGTTGCTGTGATAGAGGCGTATTTGAGTTATCAGGAGCAGGAGAAGAAGGGATGATATTTTTAATCTCAGCGGGGTTTGCGGCAGTTTTATTCTCCATGGGTAGTTATATTTTAGGAACTGCATTTGCCGGAGTTGCCGTCTGGTTTTTATTTGTTGAGATACTGGAGGAATATTAATATGAAGATCGTGGGTTATGTCAGGGTTTCCAGTGATAAGCAGGCTGATGCCGGGATGAGTCTTGAGGTACAGGAGTCTCAGATTATAAAGTATGCTGAGTTATACGATATTGGGTTAGGTGAGATAATTGTGGATGCTGGGGAATCGGCAAAGAGTCTTAAAAGACCGGGTATGTTAAGATTGATTGAGTTGATGGATTCTAATCTGTGTCAGGGTGTGCTCATAGTCAAGTTAGACCGCCTTACGAGGTCAGTCAAGGATTTATGCTATTTGCTGGAGCGGTACTTCTCTAAAGATAAGGTATTGATTTCAGTTCAGGAGAAGATTGATACGAATTCCGCTATGGGCAGGATGGTCATGAATGTAGTGATGTCCATCTCTCAGTGGGAACGTGAAGCGACATCGGAGAGAACCAAGGCGGTATTACAGCATAAAAAAACAAAAGGCGAACGGATAGGTAATATCCCTTTTGGCTATAAGCTGGCTGCTGATGGAATACATCTTGAAGAGGATTTATCCGAACAACGTGTTATTGATTTCATAAAAACACAAAGGTCAACAGGGAAAACCCTTGCAGAAATATCTGTGGATTTAGCTAACGAACAATTATATTCCAGATATTATAAACCTTTTAATTTATCTCAAATCTCTAAAATGGCCCGTATGTAATTTGACAACATCCTGATTTAATGTATCTTATCGGTTAATATGTCAAACGATATATCAACCGACATTGTTATCATTTCTGAAACTATAAATAATCCTGAAAAAAATCCCTATTTAATCAAGTCCTGGGATGCGATAGATTTATCTAAAAAGCTCTCTGCCCTTACTGATGATATAGCGGAAATATGGATTCAATGTATTACCCACTTACAGACCTATGCCTGGCGTATTCATTCCAAAGATTGTACAAACAGGGAATGTTTCGGCGGTTGCGGTCACGATGTGGCAAAATTATTCTTTCATCCCAAGCAAGCAGAGTTTATCTCATGGAATGGCGATGAAGCATGGGTCATTACCGGGAACCGTTGGGGTAAAACCGATGCCAATGTATTTCGTGCCATATGTCAGGCCAATGGTTATAATCCCCTTACAAATGAATTATATCAGCTTCCTCAAGATGTCTGGATTGTAGGGTTAGATTTCCCTATGGTTAGAGATATTTTAGTGCCAAAGTTTAAGATGCAGATGCCGGAAGTTGGCGTTAAATGGAGTGAGGATATATCTTCCTGGGATTTTAATAAAACAGATTTAATTGCTAAACTATTTAATGGCTCCGAAGTAGGTTTTAAATCAGCAGATTCAGGTATAGAGAAATTCAGGGGCGCAGGTAAAGACTATATCGGATTCGATGAGGAGCCGCCTAAAGATGTATTCTCAGAAGCATGTATCAGGGTAAAAGCCGGACGTAACCTTCTTATCCGGGGTTCAATGACTCCCGATCCATTCAAAGGCTTAACCTGGACATATAAGGAAATATTAAAGAACGAAACCCGTCAGGCAGACCCTATGAGCCTTAAAATCTGGACAGGTGCTACAACAGAAAATCCCGGCTTGTCTGAGAAAATGATTAAGCGATTAAAGTCCAATATGGAAGAATGGGAGCAACAAGTCCGCATATTCGGCAATTACGCTATGGGCTTGGGCCGATGCGCATTTTCAGAATCAGGGTTGGCCATACAAAGAGAGTCTATAAGAGAGCCATTAACAATAAGGAATATATCCGAATTGGCAAAATTAACAATATATGAGGAGCCGCAAGAAGATTTTGGTTATTCTATCGGAGTGGATACCGCAGAAGGTTTAGAGCATGGCGATAATTCCGTAATATGTGTCATTAAGCGTGACATTAAACCTACTCTTGCCGCAATCTTAGTCGGCAAGATAGACCCGGATACTTTAGGGGATCATGTAATATTGTTGGCTGAGGAATATATGGAGGCATGGCTTGTCATAGAAACCAATAATCATGGCTTTGCTGTGATCTCTAAGGCAAGGGATCATGATTATGCCAATATGTATGCAGAAAAGAAATTCGATAAATGGGGGCAGAAGGAATCTAAAAAATGGGGCTGGAATACTAATGCCCTGACCCGGCCTATACTTGTTGATGGTATAGCTGTTGCCATAAGAGATAATACAATTACTATCCATGATAGTTATGTCATAGACGAATTAACCACTTTTATCGTAAACGAAAAGGGTCGGGCAGAAGCGCAGTCAGGTTGCAAGGATGATCGTGTCATGGCTTTAGGACTTGCGTTGCAGGGGCATATCAGATGTCCTCAATATGAGAAGCCCGTTAAAGCTCAACATGATCCAGTCCCGATAAATGAATTTGCATACATGGGGGTATAATGGCAGAAACAGGTGAATTACCAAAAGACAGATTAGAGCGATTCAGATTCTTTTTCCATCAGGCAAAAAAAACCTCTGAACTCTGGCGTACAGATGCCAAAGAAGATTATTCCTTTACGGAAGGCTATGGCCAGTGGTTCCAGAAAGAAAAAGATGAGTTAAACAGACAGAACCGGCCCGCCCTCGTTATGAACTCTATCCTTCCTGTAGTAAATTTAATCTCAGGACAGGAACGAGCATCACGGTTGGGCATTACCTATAAGCCCCGTGGTTTTGATGACGATAGGGCCTCACAAATAGCCAATCAAACTTACAGATTCGCTGCCGATAATTCCAATCTGATATATGAAGTATCCGATGCCTTTCAGGATATGACAATCTGTGGCAGAGGATTTTTGTATACAACAATAGATTATAACCAGCATGATGAGCCTTTAGGTGAGATTTCAGTTAAACGTATTCATCCTCTATCTTTATTTTGGGATGAAAACGCTACCAGATACGATATGCAGGATGCCAGTTATATGATATGGGCAAAATGGGTATCGGAAGATATGTTAAGAATATATTATCCTTCTGCTATGTCTGAGATAAAAGCAGGTGAATGGTTAGGTATGCCCGCTGATTTAATCGGAGAAAATACTTTGGATTATAACTGGCGGGATAAACGTACAGGAAAATTAAGGATACTTGAATTCTGGTATAAAGTGCCAAAGCAGGTGGCATTTGTCATTACGGATACCGGGGTTCAGAGATTCGATACTGTAGGGAAAGCAAAGGAAGCCATAGAGCAAGTAACACGCATGGCCTCATCACAGTTTGCTGAAGTTCCCAATATGGAAATAGTGGAACGTGTAATTAAAGAGACACGGGTATCCCATGTCACGGCATGGAAGATACTCAAGGATTCACCATCGCCGCATAATCATAACGAATACCCTATTATACCTTTTACTGCATATAATTTCGATGAAAAGGTCATGGGAATAGTCAGGAGCCTTAAAGATCCACAGAGAGAAAAGAACAAACGCTGGTCTCAGATGCTTCACATGATTAATACTATGGCAAAAGGCGGCTGGAAGATACCCAAGCGGTCAGTATCTCCCGAACAACTTTCCCGCTGGTCTACGGAATCAGGTAAACCCGGATTTTGGTTTGAATTTAATCCACTTATCGGGGAGCCTAAAGAGATAGATGGCCAGAATATTCCGACATCTTTTGTAGCCTTGATGCAGATAGCCGGAGATGAGATAAAAAATACCTCTGGTGCTATTCAGGAATTACAGGGTTTAGCACGAGGCTCAGATCAGTCCGGTAAAGCCATTAGAACCTTACAGCAATCAGGGGCGACCATACTTGCGCCGCTATTTGATTCGCTTGTCAGGTCTCAGAAAATACTTGGTCAGCAGGTAATTTCCCTTATTCAGCAATATTATGCCCCTGAGAAGATAATTGACATTTTAGGAATATCGGGTATTAGTAAGATTGGTTTAACACCTGATAATGTATATCAGTTTATAGAACGATCACTGGAGGCTAAATACGATACAGTCGTTGATGTGACTCCTCTGTTAGGCTCAGACAGGGAAAGACAATTCCAGCAGGCATTAGGATTGATTGATACTCTGGCTAAGATAGGAGTGCCGCCACCTAAACCTCTGTTGGAACTCTTGATAAGTGTTTCAGATTGGCCGGGCAAGGATGCCTTGATTCAGGAGATGAATCAGGAACCCATGCAGCCACAACAACCGGAGGGGGGTGGAATGAGTGCCGTCTAAGAAAACAGGTTCAAAGAAGAAGATAGTGAAATCAAAAGGCAATCAAAAGGGAGGTAAATAATAATGAGTATTGAAGAACCACAGGGCGGTAAACAACCGGAAACGCCGCCTGCTTCCGGGGCCGCTGGTAGCCTAACACCAGATACGGGCGGTAAAATTGATGCGTCGCCGGCGTCACAGGATAATCAACAGAGAAGCGAGTTTATACCACGAGAGAGGTTCGATCAGGTGCTTGAAGCACAAAGAGCGCTTGAGGCTAAAGTAGCGGAATTTGAGGCGCAGAAAAGGCAAGCTGATTCCGGTACTCGTACCTGGGATAAAATACCGGAAGGAGACTTGCAGTATATTGTGACTCATTCAAGCGAATACCCGGAACATGCTACAGCGGCATTACAGGAACTCAGGCGCAGAGATAGGGATATGCTTAAATCCGAGATACTTGGCGAAGTGGGGATAAATGAGTTCAAATCCACAAATAACGAAGCATTTGACCCTAACACTCCGCTTGGAAAAGAAGTAGCAAAGATTATGTCATCTAACCGGCAACAGAAAGACGTTCTTTCAGACGTGGTTGAACTTGCAAATTACCGTATTGGCGGCAATAAAGCTGCTGCTAATGCACGAACCAAACTCATCCAGAATATGCAATCTGCATCTGTGATGGCTCCGGGGTCGGATGGTCAGACCAATACGCCGCCTCCATCGTTTATGGATATGCCTAAAGCAGAATATAATAAATATGTAGAGAACGTAAAACTGGGCGAGTTTAAGAAATAAAGAGAGGTGATATAAATGCTTACAGGTACCGTAGAGATTCCATCAGCAGTAACGGAATACTACAATAGAGGGTTACTGGAAAGGGCATTGCCTTATATGAATCACGATCTTTTTGGTCAGATAAGGCCATTGCCGCAGAAAAACAGTAAAATCGCCAAATTCAGGCGTTACGAATCTCTTGGCATGGCTACTACTCCGCTTTCAGAAGGAGTGCCGCCAAGTTCTACTGACCCGTCTTATACCGATGTAACTGCCACAATAGCAACCTATGGGGCTTATATCGAGTATTCGGATGATGTGGAACTTACCAATCCTGATCCGCTACTTACAGAATTTAATGAATTACTGGGTGAGCAGTCAGGGGAGACTATAGACCTGCTCAGGCGTGATGTGCTTGTCACAGGCACTAATATTCAGTACCAGACAGGTTCAGCAAGAGCAAGCCAGAATGCAGCTCTAACTATTGCTACATTGAGAACAGTGCTTAGGACTATGGAGAGAAACAAGGTAAAATACATTACCAGTATACTTTCCGGCTCCCCTAAAGTCGGCAGCGATGCTGTGCCAATGTCTTATGTTGCAATAATTCATCCTGATACCGCACTCGATGTAAGGCAGATGACAGGTTTTGTTGGTATTGAAGATTACGGTCAGATGCGCACTATCCATGAATCTGAAATAGGGGCAATACCGGCAATCAGGGTAAGGTTTCTCCTTAACCCCAATGCTAAGAAATGGACAGGCGCAGGACAGGGTTCAACCACTATGGTTAATACATCCAGCGTGGCAGATGTCTATGGCACTCTTTTATTCGGTATGAATGCCTTTGGTATAGTGCCACTTAGGGGAGCAGCCTTGACATCCCATTTAAAGGCAAGGGGTACAGGTGGAACCAGCGATCCGTTAGACCAGGTAGGTACTACCGGCTGGAAGGCAAAGACAACGACCAAAATTTTAAATGATAATTTCATGATACGCTGTGAACATTGTGCTTCTGTCTGAATTTTTATGATTGACATTATTAAGCAAATAAACCATAATATCCTCAACAACAACTTTACGGAGGATATAGCATGGCAAAGTTTAAAGGGTCAATCATTAAATGTATTCAATGTGAGAGAGATTTTAGAGTTCCACCAACGAGGTCACAAAGTGCAAAATACTGTAATCCAAAATGCAAATATGAATATTGGGTTGGCAAGCATCTTAAGGGAGGTTCTCTTAAAAAGAACTGTGAATTTTGTGAAAAGGAATTTGATACTTTCAAATCACAAGACAATAGCTACTGTTCTTATGAATGTGCTGGCAAGGCCAAAAGTAAGCATGAGGAAAGGATTTGTGCTTATTGCGGAGAATCTTTTGAAATTAAGAGGACTGCTACAAATATTTGTTGTTCCTGGAAATGTAGAATTGCTCGTCAGAGAACACCTGATTGGCCGACACGAACAAAAGAACTTAAGGAATGTCAACAATGCGGAAAAGAATTTTGGGTTAGACAAAATCGGCTTAAGATCGGAGAAGGCAAATTCTGTTCTAAAAAATGTCTTTCAAAATCTCAACAGATTTTCAATGCAACTGCTCCAGAATTCTACAACATGGCAGAATGGAGAGAGATTCGTATTAAAGTTCTTGAACGTGATGATAACAGGTGTAAGACTTGTGGTTTTAATGGTAAAGGACTTCATGTCCACCATATTGAATACAAACGAAACGGCGGGAATGAGGATATGAATAATCTCATCACAATGTGCAATCAATGTCATATGAGAATTCATGGTCAAAATAAAAATAAAGGAGGGGACATAATATGAGTGCTTCACAGAATGTACGTGCCTCCGGTGCTTTGCTTTCCAGTAATGCAAGAATTACAGTGAATCTGGGATTTAAGCCTGCTCATGTAGAGGCTTTTAACTCTGCAAATGTTTGTTCTGCAATATGGAATGCGGGTATGCCGGATGATTCAATGATTAGGGCAAGTGGCGCTGCCAATCCATCCTATCTTACCAGTAGCGGAATAAAGCTGGTAGATGATGGGACAAATATAGGGTTCTCAATAGGGCCTGATACGCAGTTTAAGGGTGCAGTAGGTTCGGAAATATTCTGGACTGCCATCAGGGGCCATGACCCTAAATAACTAAAATGGGGGAAGGATGCAATATCTCCTTCCCCTTATTTTTGTGGAGGTTTCATGCCGATTGCTTCACGCTATGAAATGGTAAATGGTAAAATGAAGTTTCAGGGTTTAATCAGGAGACCAATTAACAGACCAAATCCCACGATAGACCATGTTATGTCAGGTTTAGGTGATGCCGATACAGACCAACCAACAGAGATAGAGACTTCCGGTTTTGTTACCCTAAGAATACCTTCCGATGGCACGCCTGAAGGCCAAAGACCTATTGATATAGGCTTAAATGGCAGAAATTACAGACTCGAGAGAGATGTACCTGCTACAGTGCCAAAGGAGATAGCTGAAATATTGGTCAATGCCGAGAAATCGGTAAGCATAGTACCTATCGCTAAAGGTGAACGGGTAGTATGTCAGGTTGATCCTGATTCCGGTACATATCTATCCGGTCATGGGCCGCAGGAAGTGGAAAATAGAAGGTTTAATCTTGAAATAGAGGAGGGATTGTAATGCCTGTGGTAATAATCAGAGAAAGAGAAGATACTAATGACAAGATCAAACTTAATGTAAATGGCAATATCAGAATCATAGATCGAATGAAGCCGACAAAGGTTACTCAGTCGGAACTTGATGTCTTAATGGGCAGCCATGAAGCAAGTTTCGTGATAGTTTCAAAATCTGACAACTTGATAAATGATACTGTAACTTTTTTAGATATAGAGGAGATAAATGGCGATACCGATAGCACCATCAGGGTTGACGCTGATAGTCGAGGGAATGAAGCGGGCGCTGGGCAGAACCCCAAGTTCTGGGGAGCAGGCAAGAGCGCTTGAACAGTGGTTTCCTGAGATTAAAAACGACATTTGGTTTGATGATGGTGGAAGCCATGCCCTATTAGAAACAGATGCCTTGATGCTTTTAACAGAAGGCATTCATATCTATACCCTTCCTTCTGATTTCGATGCCCCTAAATCTTTTAATATCTTAGATGGCGACATAAGAGACACCGCGCAAGCAGGGACAAGCACTACTGTCACGCTTTCATCTTCAGATTCATCAGAATCAGCCGGAAGAATTTCTAAAGAAATAGTTCTTATTTCCGGTACGGGTTCAGGTCAGAAAAGACAGATTACAGGTTTTAATTCCACAACAAAAGTGGCTACAGTAGATTCTGCATGGTCAACTAACCCCGATTCGACTACAGGATATTTGATTGTTACTGAATATCGGCCTTTACGCATAGTTGATCCTGATACATTTAATAGGATAACAAGTCGTACAGAACGTGAAAGACCGGAAATAGGCATGATTTGGAATGGTCAATTATACATTCAGTTAGTGCCTGATAAAACATATCCAATGTGGTATCAATACTGGGTAAATATCATGTTTACCGATACTGCTGATACGAATGCAGTGCATCAGGATATGCTGCGCTCATGGCGGTCTCTTTTCACTCAGGGCTTTCATGTCAAAACACTCCAAAATGAAGATGATGACCGATATGTCCCTGAATTGACAGTCTACAGGGATATGATTTCCAAAATAACTCACCGTGCTCAGATGATGGGCAGAGTTGAGCCTCACGATTATTAATGAAAACTCCTCTACCTGCTGGATGGATTAAAGAATTTACAGAGTTCATAAAATCGAAAAGATTATGCCAATCTACAGTTACAACAACTATTCCGGGAAGAATAGAGCCTGTTAATGTTCAATGTGAACTTCCCGACGGTCATAAAAGTCAGCATTTATCCCATGTAGAAATTACCTGGAAAACAGAACAATATCTACGGTTAGAATAATATCTTGACAACATATAGTGGTCTCTGATATATCATATACCAATGATTGAGGCCATCATTACCTTTCTTAGTAACAAACCACCCCAAAAGGATAACATATGAACTTACTTGCTTATTGTGAAGACCCTCAAGGTAGTACCGGCTATAGTCGTCAGGCAAAGAACATTTTGACAAGATTTCATAAACAGGGTTTTAAAATAGCCTGTATAGGTATCAATCGGATGGATGAGTCACCCCATGAGCCTTATGAGGATGACAGGGTGCCATTTAAGGTTTTCAGAGCCAATATTCAGGGAGATTATAGAGACCCGGAGGGTCGTAATCTTTTGCAATCCATATTCCCAAAACTTACCCCTAATGTTTTATTTGTGATGGGTGACATTTGGTCTTTCAGGGGATGGTTTAGGGAATGGTTAGAGCGGATGCAATTTAGATATAACTTTAAGACTATAGGTTATTATTCAACAGAGTATACCCTGAATGACGAGGATGTAGATATTCTAAGAATTACAGATTATCCAATTACTCATTCCAAGTGGGGATTAGGTTTTTCTAATGGTTCTGGATATGATGAAATAAAGAAAATAGTCCCGAATCTGATATATATTCCCGATACCGTAGATTTTCAAACATTCTATCCTCAAACAGAAGATCAACGGCAAATAGACAGGCAATCTGTAGGTATCAAATCTGATTATTTCGTCATAGCCAATGTCAATAGAAATACAGTAAGAAAAGATTTAATCACTACCATTAAAGCATTTAAGCGTGTCAAGAAAGAAATCCCCAATGCAAGACTATATCTTCATACTGCTGCCATAGATGAATGGACACAGGGAGAAGCTATAGATTTATTAAAGCGTTGCAAAATAGAAGGACTTACTGTTGGAAATAATTTTGATTCAGAGGTATCATTTCCTTTGAATTTTACTCCCCATTATGGTTGGCCGGATAATCTTTTAAACAGGATTTATAATTGCTCAGACTTAATTATTTCAACTGCCGTATCTGAGGGATTTGGTGTTACTCCAGTTGAAGCATTATTCTGCCAAAGACCCGTACTTATTCCAGGTCATACAGGGTTTTCCAATATATGTGAGACTACAGGAATAACACCAGTCAGATCATATCCGACTAAAGATGAACGTGTATCAACGGACAATATATACAAAATTGATGAAGATGATTTGGTTAATAAAATCATCGAGGCATATGACAACAGAAATAGGCCGGGATATAGGACTAAATCATTAGGACATTCCCTTAAAGCCATAGAATCATTCGATGCTGACAGGGTATTTAAAAATTACTGGATGCCTGTTATATCAGATATTACGCAGGTGAAGGGAAAAAAGAAAGCAGTCCTATTTGTTCAGCGGGGTAGTGCGGGTGATGTGCTGATAACTTCATCATGCTTTCCGGGCCTCCGGCAGAGACACCCTAATACCCCGCTAATTTATATGACTAAGCCTCAATATAAAAACATAGTAGAAGGGCTTGTAGATGACGTTATAGACTGGCAACCATCCCTGATACACGAATACGAGAATGTTTATATGCCGCATGAGTTCCGGGTCTTACCAGGTAATTGGGGATCAGGAGATTCTACTTTAACCCGGATATATTCTGAGATATTGGGTGTACCATTTAACAGACCACAAATCATTCCTGATCCTGTTGATAATTTACCTCCTGAATATATAGTTGTTCATACGACAAGTCACGGTTTCAGGACTTATCTTAATTTCCATGTAGCACTGGATAAATGTAAATTACCTATTATTCAGATAGGAACAAGGTCAGATTATATCTTAGGTAACGGCGATTTTGAGTTTATTGATATGAGGGGAAAATTATCTTATCGTCAGACAGCTTATATTATATCGAAATCAAAGCTGTTTGTAGGCATAGATTCATATCCCATGCACGTTGCCGGTGTATTTGATGTACCAATGGTTGTGACATTCGGTTCCGGTGCAGCGAGAGTTACAGCAGCACTATCTAATGGCGCTCAAAGGTTCTTAGAGCCTGTATATTCCAAAGTCTGCCCGATAGTAGGAGCTTGTTTCGGTAACTATGATTGTAAGCACCCTTGCGGGGAGCGGCATTCACCTGAAATTGTCAGGGAAGCCATTAAGCAGATCATGCCTGATTTATTTAAAGAGGCAATCAAGGATGTATCGAATGTGACGGCTAAACTCAAGGAATTACTCAACCAGAAATCACGAAAAGAGGCGTCATGTCCAGCATCAGTTTAGTGATGAACACGAAGGACGAAGTTGAGAATATTAGGGCTGTATTTAATTGTTTCTCATCCGTGGTAGATGAAATAATTGTTGTAGATTGCGAATCCACAGATGGGACAAGGGAACTGGCAAGGAAATTGGGAGCGAGAGTTTATAATATTGGTCAATGTCCTGGTTACGGGGACATGCGCTCAATTTCTGTTCATCTTGCTAAAACCGATTGGGCCATTGTCATTGACGGGGACGAGAGGATGGACGAGGTTGATGTCCAGAAGATACCGGAGTTGATTAAGCTTGATATAGATTTAGTATGGCTATCTCGTCAACATTATCGTGCATGGGATCGCTCCATTTGCGAGAACCCTGACTTATCTGTCTATGCGGACTGGCAGGCACGTATGGTAAGAGTCATGCCTTATATTCGATGGGTTAAGAAGGTGCATGAAGAATTGCGGGGTATAGCTAAAGGCCGGGATTTACAATCTCTGTCTAATCCGGTAATCAGGCATTTCGGGTTTTTAAAAACTCAGGAAAGATTAGACAGTATCGTAGAGCTTTGCAATCGCTTATATAAGGAAGATAACGAAAACAGGGACAGTTATGTACTTGAGAATATGATAGGTTGCGCTGCTGGAGAAAAGTATTGGAAACATGCTCCTGAATATCATCAGAACAAACATGAATGATTTAGACAAATTCACCAGTACAGGTGCAAAGTACATTCATCATCCACAAATGATTGAATCCTTACGCAATGGCATCGGTAGACCTCAATCTCTACAAGTGGCGTTAAGTAATAAATGTAATCTCAAATGTGTCTTTTGCAGTGTCGCAGAACGTGAATTAAAGCAGGAGTGGGATTATCTGGAATTATGTAAGGCCATTGACTCATTTATGTCAGTTGGCATAAAGACCATAGAATTTAGTGGTGGCGGGGAACCGACGCTATATCCTGATTTCAGGCATATAGTATCATCATGTTATTCCAGAGGACTTAAAATAGGATTGATAACCAATGGTCTTAAATTGAAAGATTATCAGGAGATTTTACCCTTCTTTGACTGGATACGAATCAGCATGGTTGCCCTTGATTATCAGGAGACAATAGATTTTCCTGATAGGTTTCCCGATAATGTGACTATAGGCATGAGTTATGTTGTCGGACAAAAGGAATATCAAGGTAAACGGACTTATTGGGAATCTGATTATGGTCAATTAATGAAGATAAGACAATATGTTGAAAAATATAATGCCAAATTTGTCAGGATCGTACCGGAATGTTTCAGTAATGAAACTGAAATGAATGAATTGCACGATCAATATAAGAATGTAGAGTTACCCTTCATGTTTCAACCTAAACGATTATTACAAGCAAAATGCTGTTATATGGATTCTATAAAGCCTTGGGCAAATTCAGACGGATATATATATCCATGTAATTCAATTTCATTACTTTCAGATGCGCAAAGATATTTTCATCCTAAATATAGACTTTGCCATTGGACTGAAATTCAAGATTACTTTAGATGTAGAGGTAACAAATCTTTAAATGTTGCAACTTGTGATCGTTGTGCTTTCACTAAAAATAATGGAATTTTAGAAGACCTTCTTACTCCAGTAGAACATGAGGATTTTTTATGAGATTAAATAATGCCACCATAAAAGAAAGAATTATTGCTTATTCTTATCCAATAACTGAGGCTGGTTGTCATATATGGATGGGCGGAACCAATAGATATTATGGTGTTGTTAGAATAGGAAAGAAAACTGAAGGAAACAGAAAAATGGGATTGGCTCATAGAGTGGCATATGAAATATTTAAGGGAGATATTCCAGATAATTTAGAGGTTTGCCATAGTTGTGATCAACCCCTTTGTGTAAATCCTGATCATCTTTTTCTTGGATCAAGAACAGATAATGTAAGAGATTGCATTAAGAAAAATAGGCATAGATGGAGGAATAGAACTCATTGTACCAAGGGGCATGAACTCACCTTAAATAATTTAGTAACAAGAGAATTGCCTATACGAAAAAGATGTAAAATTTGCAATGATGAATATAGACAACAATATTATAAAAAACAAACACAACATGGAGAATTTGTATAGATGATTAAAGAAATTACACCAGATCAATTATCGCCAGATATGAGAATTCAATATGAGGAATGGTTAAATCATTTTCCAATTAGAATATTGGCGAGACCTTTTATGCCATATTTTGATTATCAAGGAGAAGATAAGAATATTTTATCATGGCAAAGCAAGAAAGCATACATTATGTGGTGGGGACAATCTCCTGGAAACGAACCTTATAGGGATGATGGATTTTATACCCGTGAACTGACTTGGCTATCTTATTGGTGTCAACCCTCCATAGTAATTGAAATAGGCACAGATAAAGGCATGGGAACATTTCTACTTGATAGACTTAACCCATATGCTGAAATATATACCGTAGATATTGCAGAGCATGCTTATATGCCTCCTGATAAACAGGTTGAAATAGGATTCTTTTCAAAATTAAATCAATGTCAGGTTTATTATATGAAAGAAAAACCTGATGTTAGGCCGAATTTCATTTTTATAGATGGCGACCATTCTGAGAATGCCGTATGGGAAGATTCTTTATGGGCATGGAATCATATTGATAAAACTCGTAGATGGGTCATTGTCTGGCATGATTTCAGACAGGATGGAAAGCATGATGGTTTATTGAAAGCGGTTAATAGATTCAGTGATTATTCCAGAAGAAAAATATATAAGCTTATTGATTCTTCGACAGTTTGGATGACAGGAGAAAAAGAATGAATGCTATCAAATTAAGAACAAAAATCGAAAATTATTCTATACCTATCACAGAAACAGGTTGCTGGATATGGCTAAGAAATACTACAAATAAAAATTATGGACGTTTTATGATTCAAGGTAAAACTGTTCGTGCGCATAGAATTTCATATCAATTATTTATTGGCCCAATATCGAAGGGTATGATGGTATGTCATTCCTGTGATAATCCACTATGCGTAAATCCTAAACATTTATTTTTAGGGACACAAAAAGATAATATCCAAGATTTAATGAAAAAAAATAGAAATTTTCATAAGAATAAAACACATTGCAAGAGGGGACATGATATTTTAGATGAAAATAATATTTATAGAGGAAATAATCCATCATGGAGATTTTGTAGAAAATGCAGGACGATAAGAAATCGAGAATTTGAAAATAATCGGAGAATAGTATGAATAAATATGAAGTTGTCATTGCTATACCAGTAGCACATACCTATTTTTGGCAGGATAGCTGTCTTTCACAACTCTTAAAATTTGAGCCAGGAATATCAAACATTAAAGTAGTGATTGTTTCTAATGCTTTTCAATGGTGTCCATCTATACAAAATATGATTGATTTATCAATTCAAGATGATCTTCCGTTTCCAATAGAAGTTTTGCAAAATGATAGGCATGCTACTTGGCATGGGACTGCATTGGATTGTGTTGCTGAATATTTTGAAGCCGATTATTTATTTACTATGGAGCCGGATGTATTGGTCTTACAAGATGATTGGCTTAAATGGTTCGTAGACCAGATGAAAAATGATGTGTTCTCTGTTGGTCACTGGCATGGGGAGGGATTTATCAATCCATCGGCTACATTATATAAAATGGAACCAATAAAACAAGCTCAAAAAGAATTCAGAGCCAATAAAGATCAAAATCAATATTGGGGGCCGAACTTTGAGCGTAAAGACAATATCCTTGCCCATTACGACAAGTTCCTTGAAGATGTCGGGCCGTTTTCAGAAAAACGTGGCTGGCCTCCCGGAACTAAATTAAAAGG
>Ga0209323_10001047_pt1 | contig 18273 bp, 17 predicted proteins | sample Rifsed19ft2_FD_184014 | JGI IMG/M metagenome (GOLD analysis project Ga0209323, IMG submission 184014) | Soil microbial communities from Rifle, Colorado, USA - sediment 19ft 2 (version 2) | ecosystem: Environmental > Terrestrial > Deep subsurface > Rock core/Sediment | place: Rifle, Colorado...
CAGAATACTGGACGGACAGTATCCCGATTATAAAAGAATAATTCCCACTGAAAACGAGTTATCCGTCGAATTTTCCTCGACCGAATTATTGGAGGCCGTTAAACTTACCACTGTATTTGCCAAAGACAATACCAGCCCGATAAAAATCGCATTCGACTCAAAGGGAACTATGAAAATCGGTTTGACTTCCCAAGAGATAGGGGAGCACCAAAGTGAAATATCGGCTCAAATTGAAGGAGAGCCGTTTGAAATAGCGTTTAACTCAAAATATTTATTAGATTTTTTAAACAATGTAAAAGCCGATAGAATAACTATTAAATCAAAAGGAAAACTGACTCCGTGTTTAATAAAACCGGTTAATGAAGAGAATTACACTCACATAATAATGCCTATGCAGGTTCAGGGTAGTTAGGAGCATCTTTCACAGTTACAACCAAAGCGGTATCAACAAATTTATCCGCAACTTTGTATTGAGCACTCCTAAGCATACTTCCCATATTAGTTGCTTTCTGGCTCGGAGTTAACCTGTTATTTTCCTCATCGTACCATCTAGCAAGTTCATCCTTGTCAGCATCATCAAAAAGTCTATCTATGAGCTGCCCGCACACATAGTCTAAAGTTAAGTTCCTACTGTCGCTATTTTCCCACCTATCGTATCCTTCTCTTAAAACTTGATATATAAATTTTCCGTGAACGCTCTTCAAGTCCGCGAAAAATCCGGCTGCCGCGTCGGCATTCCTGTTATAATTCGCGTCCGAGTATTTTGCGCGCATATAATCTACAAATGTATCATTTTTCACCAAAGTGCCAATTCCTTCCAAAGTCACATCAAAATGCCTTTGTTGATTTTTAACAAAATGCTGCTGCGCACCATACCAAAAAACCACTTCCCTAATTATGTGTGCAAAATCAGCTTGAACTTCAGGAGCGTCAAGTTTTTCCGCATTCCCGCGCAAATAGTCCTGTAAACCAAACTTAACCTCGTGAAGCAAACTATGAGCCGAATTCATGTAAACTTCCGGGCTGGGACCCCCGCTCAATTCTCTCAGATCGCTTGTTGCAATGGCAAAAGCGGCTTCAAAGCGCCTTCTGTCTTTCCACGAAAGCGTGGTTACATCACTAGGTATTTCCGCTAAAGTAGCTGTTAAATCTCTCTGTGAAATATCTAAATTCGCTCTGCCCCCTCCAAGCTCGGCAAAATTAGACGCAGGAACAGTCGCCCTTACAGTTGTATACAACTCGTCAAAAGTTAAATTAAATTTCCCCACTCCGGCACTTGAATCTATACCCTTAGCTGCTGCTGCTGCCAGTTCATCAGGTTCCATTAGTATAGTAAGAGTTTGAAGTATTGTATTATTTTCATTCGTAATTTCGTACATTCTTCTATTTCTTCCTATAGTTGCATGGGCGTCTTTATAAACTTCCAGAGAAAAATCCTGAACCAGATCATGTGCAAGCGCGACAACTTCGATTGATTTTATATACTCGAACTTTTCCGCATGTTCTCCTTCCAGTTTCCCGTTCAAATATTGCTCTTCCAAACGCGCCATAACCAGCCCCAAGGATTCCCTGTTATCAAACCGGTCAGAAAAATAGAGATGGGCTAAAGTATCCACAGTTCCATTGGCAATAATTATCGCGTGAGTTGTATTATGAAATTCCCTCTCACCATTAGTATTTTTGACCCCGATGCTTCTAGGAGAAATTTCAAAAAAGTTTTCTTCCATATACATACCATCTCCCGAACCGGGTCCGAATTTTTCGTCCAAAACTGTTAAGACTTCGGACCTTTTTTGGGAACACAGTTTAAGGAATTCACTTCTTCTTTCGCGCTCCTCGGAGGCTTGGACTTCGTTTCTAATATTTTGAGCGTCGCTTGTAAATTCGTCTTTCATCTTTGGCTCCATAGTTTCACTTAAATCAAATGGCGGCATACCTTCCAGCATATTCAATTTCCTGCAGTATTAACGGCCGGTAAATAATTCAGTTTTGAAACAGCCATTTGCAAAAGCATTAAATTAAAATGAAATTCGCATAAACTATATTCTTTGCCCCCAACTTCCAAAGTTCTGGTAGACGCATAAGAACAACCTTTACTATCTTCGCTAATGTATGAGCAAACGCTAAGAACGTTCGGAAAAGGCACTTTAGGATGATTTAGTTGTTTATTATGAAGCACCATATGGTTTTTGGACGTATATATTAAATCCTCCCATCATTGTACAATTATAACAAGTTATTGGGACGACTTCGTCGTTTATAGAGTACCAATATGAACAAACTCAGCGTTGATAACATCAGAAACATAATCTTCGGAATAGAAGACAGTCTTGTTTCCACAAGCGGCTTTTTATTCGGATTAGCAACAACTTCTTACGAGGCCTCTCAAATATTTACCGCCGGAATAATAATTATTTCCGTAGAAGCGGTTTCAATGGGGGCCGGGGCATTTTTAACTGAAAAAGAAACAAAAGAAATTGAGCCGCGCAACAAAGACCATAGGAAAACAAATCCGCTGGTTGACGGAATATTGATGTTTGTTTCATATTTCGGGGCGGGGTTTATTCCTTTGCTGCCATACTTGATTTTTCAAAGAGGAGAAGCAAAATCCGTATCAATGCTGATATCACTAGCAGCTTTATTTTTACTGGGATACATTCCCACCAGAAAACTCAAATCGGCTTTAAGAATGCTTATCGTAGCCGGTGCCGCAGCCAGCGTGGGCTATTTAGTTGGCAGTGCTTTTTAAACTTGTGAACTTGCTGCGCAATTTCCTTTCTCGCGTAGCTCTAAAGTGGTACACTGATAGGTAACATTTATGGACAAATTCTTGCCCAAAACAGTATCTAAAAAACTTCTCTTACCCATAGCGTGGCTCGGCAGTTCTTTTTTTGTCTTAATAATTACTTTATTTACATTGTTCTCCTCACTGGCAAACATAAAACCTTACGGAACCAACAAATATTCAATTTTTTCGGCTAAACCGCTGGTATTGGGCGTATCAACCTTTTCGCTGGACAGTGTAGACGCCAGGGCAGCTATGCTTGATAAAGTGTTTGAAAAATATAATTGTCCTCTTTTAGAAAAGGGTAAAGTTTTTGTGGAAGAGGCAGATAAGAATAATGTGCCTTTTTGGCTGGCCGCTTCTATTGCTTTTCAGGAATCAAGCTGCGGAAAAAATACGCCTAAAAAAGAGGATGTAGAATCCTATAATGCGTGGGGGTGGGGAGTTTATGGAGAAAATGTAAAAATGTTTGATAGCTGGGAGCATGGAATAAGTGTTGTTACAGAATACTTAAACAACAGATTTTATAAACAAGGAATAACAGAGCCGTGCGAAATAATGAAAACATACACTCCGCCTTCAAGAGGGTCTTGGTGCAGCGGCGTCGAGTTTTTTGGCGACATAATTACAAATTACAAAACTCCCGAAAACATTTAAATTACAACTAAAACCCCGCTTCTTCAGTGTTTGAAAAAAGCCTCCTTTTAAGGTATAATGCAACGATGATTAGACCGTAAGCACTTTTCTGCCTAGTACAGCCATTTCCAGTCAACAGCTTAACAATATGCTATGTTAAACGTTAAATATTTATACATTTCAATAATAATGTCTGTAGCCTTGTTAGCGGGTAGCTTTTTCGTGTGGGTGGAGGCGGACGTATATAAACAAGAGCCAAAACACGAAAAGACTCTCGCCTCTTCTATTATTCTAGAAAACATCGAATACGAAAAAGTTGACAGAGTGAAATCTTTGGAAAAGTTCTTCGAAACTTATAATTCGCCTCTAATAAACCACGCCGGCACGTTCATAGAAGTAGCCGATAAATATGGATTTGATTATAAACTTTTGCCTTCTATAGCTTGCTTAGAATCCACTTGCGCCAGGTTTTTAATACCTGAAACGTATAACCCATTTGGTTGGGGGGCGGGAAAAATCTACTTCAAATCTTACGATGAAGCTATAGAACTGGTCGGCAAAGGATTAAAGGACATTTATCTATCAAGAGGCCTCGATAACGCTGAAAAAATTGCTCCCGTGTACAATCCTCCAAGTCCTCATACATGGACAAGAGGTGTCAATTTTTTCATAAATAAGATAGAGGAAGTGTCCTAATAGATTTTATTTTAACGGCAAAAATAGTGAAGCACTACAGGTTTTCTTATCTGCCCATTCGCTTGTATAGGACATGAATTTAGCTTAACATCGAGGTGTTATTGCACATTGCTTACGCGGAAAAGTAAACTACAAATATATTGGGCATGTGTTGGAATTGGTATACAAGCACGGCTTTAGAAGTTCATTTGTTTTTGGCCCTCTGAGCGCGTGGCGGAATTGGTATACGCGCACGGCTTAGAACCGTGTCCGAACAGGGTGTGGGTTCGACTCCCACCGCGCTCACCAAAAAACAAGTGTTCCTTCAGATAGTAAGTAGTGCGATCGAACTTTTCTTAAAATGAGTTAAAATAGTATCAATATGATTTTAATTCTGAAAGACAAAGCTACTAAGGAACAGGTTTCAGAGGTTATTCAGGTTTATCCAGCATATACAAAAGTGGTTGTAGATATTATGCGCGGATTGCTGGCCGCTGGAGGCGAGTTTCACATAGATTGTGAGCAAGTGCTACTTGCGGATGGAAGTGTTCAAAGCAATTTGTGGGGAGGGGGATTTAGATTCGAGAATAAAGAAGTTGACTTTATGGGTCTTACAAATTATAAACCCGGCATAAATCACTTTTCATATGAAATAACAACTAGTGAAATTCGGCAACAAGTAGAAAATATAATTAGAAAGGTATTTGACTACGAATATAAATAAACTAAACATACGAATGGACCTTTTGAGAGCGGCTAAAACAGCATTTGAGATCAACAAACCTTTTGATAGTGGATTATGTGCTGTCTTTTTAAATAAGTCCATTGACGAATTCGAAAAACATTTACCTAACGAGGCTGGTTTAAAGGCTGAGCTGGTTTATTATAGTTCACAGTTAGATTCCTTGTTGGAAGATCCGCTTATAAGAATTAGATGGGGCGAGAAAGTAATGACCATAGCTAGAGTATAAAAGCGTTTAAATATTAATCCTAACCCAATGCTTTAAAGAATAAGGCGTCCAATTTCCAATTAAAATAAGTTTTTCCAGATCGGCCTTTCTATCGGCACTCACACCTTCAAGCAACTCTTTAACAGGATCCGCGGAATACCTCAATTCCGATACGACTTTGGGCAATAATAAACCCGTTGATCTGTTCCAATCCTGGCGGTGCCTGTTAACAAAGTTTGCGGGCCATTTAATATCAATAGAGTAGGGGAGCAGTTCGTTAACTTGCTTGTCAAAATCATCCATTTTGGTGTGGCTCAGCACCCAGAATCCTACCATCGAAAGTTTGTTCCAATAATCCATTAAAATTCTTGTGTCTTTATACCTGCTGTAAATTTTTTGGAATTCTTCTTCAAAACCCATTTCGTCCGCAGCTTTTTTATTTCCCTTCAAAAATTCGAAGATCAAACTTTCAAAATGATCCGCGACCGATTCTTTTGACGCCGACGTCATGGCCCCGATATTTTCCTTAACAAAAAGAGGCAAGTCTGAAAGATCGGTATTAACATAATTCAAACAATGCCCAAAGACCTCGTGCCCAAAGCTGGAAAGAAACTTTTCCGGGATCAAACTTATATTGCCGTCCAACATATAGCAGTTTCTCGCCACCCCGATAAAAGTGGCTTTTGCCACTCTGTTAGCGTATGACCTTTGATTAAAAGACTCGACAGAAATAATATAAGTATCAAGAAGCTGCTTTACACCCGGAAAGTCGGAAAAATATTTCGACAAAACCTGTTTGAAGTTCTCTATGTATTTGAGCATTAAAGATTCTGCCACCACTCTCAGTTCGGGCGATCCCAAAGCAACAGAAGCTCTTCTGGAGCTCGAATAAGTTTCCATCTGCCTGATATTGGCCTCCTCAACATTTTTTCTTTGGGACTTCAGCCAGTTTTTTATCAAATCTAAATTACCTTCGGTAACTTCATACATAGAAATAACTTGCTCGGGAATTCTTATACTGGGGTTGAATTCATCCCCAAGTTCATTTATTTGATTTACACATATTTTTGCAAGCTCATAAACATACAACTCATCTAAATTCTGAGGGTTTTCATTTTTAGGCAACTCGGCGTAAAGACCCTTGAAATCATCCAAAAGACTTTGGGTGTAAGCCAAATCAATAATAGAATAGGGCTGGTCGAAGTGGTACTCTCTCTTTAAAACTTTCTCATATAAATTATTGCCTTTTTGTATTAAGTTTTTTAGCTCTTGATTTTGCATAAAGTCAGTTTATCACAACAATTTGATAAGGACGTTTCGTCTGCTTCCGTTTAGCGTTGCCAAATATTTGCAATGGTAAATAGAAGTAATGAATTGTAGAATATAACTGTGAGAAAGTTCATATCCGAGCATCCAATACTATTTACGTGCTTAACTTCGTGTACAACCTTTATTATTGGCACTGTCCTATTGTTTTCGTTTTTATTTTTCTTGTTTTTAACCGGGGCGGCGGCTATAACATCAGGCTTTGATAACTTAGAAACAACCCAAACAGCTTCATACAAATTTATAGACGGAAACCCGCAAGCCGATAATAAGATTTTGGTTATACCCATTAAAGGCGTTATTTTAACGTACCCATTAGAGGAAGACTCCCTATTCAGCTTTTTGTTTGAGGGACAGGTTTATGGCTATTCGATCAAAAAAGAATTAGTGGAAGCAGCAAATGACCCCGATATTAAAGGAGTGATTCTGGAAATAGATTCTCCGGGCGGAACTATTGCTGGGGCTAAAGCAATAACAGACGGCGTGGACTACTTTAAAAAAGCGACCGACAAACCTATTCTTTCGCATATACTGGGTATGGGCGCTTCGGGAGGCTATTGGGCAGCAGCATCCGCCGACGAAATAATTGCCGATACAGGCAGTTTAACCGGAAGCATAGGAGTAATAATGGGACCTTTTAAGTACTACAACAAAGTATTAAGCGAAAGTGACTTCCTGGGTTCTGTAACAACGGAAGAGGGAATTGAATCATTTAATATATACGCGGGCGAAGATAAAGATTTGGGCGACCCCTACAAAAAACTCTCCGAAAAAGCTAAAAAAACATTACAGGAAAGCGTAGACAAAGAATACGAAATATTTGTGGACTTTGTCAGCCAAAAAAGAAACGTCAGCACCGACACTTTAAAGAAAGACGTAGGGGCACTGATTTTCGGAAACGAACAAGCTCTAAATCACAAGTTGATAGATGAAGTGGGAAGCTCAAATTACGCGTACAGCAAAATGGCCAAATCCGCCGGTTTGAGCGACTATCAAGTAGTAGAAAGAAAAAGTACAAGAGGCTTTCTGCAGGAAATTCTGAGCGTATTTTCTAAATCCGGAAATATGACGACTTCGTCGTCTATTGAATACCATATGAAATCCGTTTATACAAAAGCAAATTGCTTGTTATGTAATAAAATGTTGTTTTTATATGGAAATCCGGAAGAATATTTATAAATTAAGAATGATATGAACAAAACAATTAGCTACAATACAACTGAGTTCGTTGAATCAATAGCAGGTGAAAGCCCAGACATTCCTGAATCAACCCTCCCTGCAAAACCGACAAGTGAATTGATAACTTCACCAGTAGAGAGAGAGTCCATAGTATCTATGGAAGATGTAAGAAAAAGGTTAGTAGACACCTATGAAGCAACTCTCCAAGAGTTAACACGACTAAGCGCTGAGCGTGGAAAAGTAGAAAGAGAGAAACCTTTAATAACTGTTGTCGTTTCAATTTGGGAGGAAGACGATAATTTAACCGCAAGCAAAATGTTTGAAAATTCTTTAGATGCTTTATTGCACCAAGCCGAAACCGGAAATTTAGATTTAGATATTATTGTCGTTGGAAATAACGGAGGCGGCAAAACAACTGAGTTAGGCCAAAGAATGATTGAAAGACTTAATCAACACTTTGCTGAAAAATACCCGGAAATACCTATACAAAAACTAGAAACTCACAGACCTCAAGGAGATTATTATTCCGGAACTCCGTGGGAAGTTTCCATCCCATTAGAACCCAAAAGAGCACCCGGCCAAAACAGGCTGTATTTTATTGAACAACCAAAGGATTTAGCCAAAGACGGTAAAGATAAGTTAACCAACGCAGGAAAAATACGCGCTTTGAGAGACGTTTCCCACGCATTAGTTCGCAATTATAAGCAAGGCTACGTACCAGACGCTATATTTCAGATGGATGCGGAAACAATACTGCAATATCAAGAGGGAACTGTTCCCGCCGGAACAGAAAGAGCCCTTCCGCCTCTTAAAGCTCTTTACAATAAATTGAGTAGAAAAGGGTACACAGCTGTGGGAACAAAAGACATATTTGAAGTTATAGACCCCGTTACGGGCAAACCTAAAGATAAACCAAAAGATACAGCACAAGCCGGTTTTATGCTCACAAATACCAAGACAATAGCCATCCCTGGAGGAGCTTTGCTTTCAAAACCGGAGAACTATATCGCCGGTATGGTGGCCATATCCGAGGTTACTCCGGGAGCTGGAGTAGAAGACTATCTTTATACACAGCTACTTAGAGATGAAGCAAAAAGAAAAGGGTATGATTTTGACAATAATGTGGCTACTACAGCAGGAATAATAGGGCATACAAATAGAGCTACCGAAGACACCTTTAGCATTAGTAAACAAGCTGAGAGAGTTGTTGGCGGCAGTCTTGGACCCTCAGTAAGACAATTAGATAGGTGGTACACACAGTCACGAGCTGTAAATCAGATTTTTCCCGAGCTAAATGCCTATCAGTCGGAAAAGTTCCTGGGTTATGTAAAACTTATAGTGCTTAAAAGATTAGAAGACACTATAAGAGAAAGGGACCCCAGACACTTAATTCAATTACTAATTGATGCGGCACGCATACCGGAGGCGATTAAAATGCTCAAAAACGAAGAGGTGGCTGATATACTAAACGGCGCCGCTTCCTGGGGACATTCCTTTAAAAAATAGCTTCACGTTACAACAATTTCGAAAAAACTATAATTGTGCTAATATACCAAAGTTATGCAGGCAAAAATGACAATACATTGTCTTTTTGCCGTTAATTTATAAATATATGCAGGCAAAAATAGATAAATTACCAAAGTCAACAATAAAACTAACGGTCACGGTTCCCGCCGACAAAGTTAAAGAAATGTATGCGCACGTTTTGGAAGAAGCCGTTAAAAACACCGAATTTCCAGGGTTTCGTAAGGGAATGGCGCCAAAAGAACTTGTGGAAGAAAAAGCCGACGTATCAAAATTATACGGGGAAGTAATAAACCATTTGTTGGAAAAATATTACCCTCAAGCCTTAAAAGAAAATTTAATCGCACCGGTGTCTAACCCTAAAGTTGAAATAAAAGAGTTCGACTTGGAAAAAGACTTTGAATTTGCCGCAACTGTTGCTGTGAGGCCGGAAGTAAAAATAGGGGACTATAAACCAAAATTAAAAGAGCTGTTGGAAGCAAGAAAAAAGAAACGCACTGAGGAAAATGGGGAAAAACTAAAAAAAGGCGAAAAGATAGATGATTCACACATTCACTTATCTTCAAATGAAGTAATAGACGCAGTAATAAATTCTTCCGAGGTAGAAATTGCGGACATATTAATTGAAGAAGAAGCAGATAGGATGATGTCCAGATTAGTTGACCAAGCACAATCAATTGGGCTTTCTTTGGAGCAGTACTTAAAAGCGCAAAACAAAACAGCAGAGCAGTTGAGAAGCGATTATTCAAAGGTAGCGGAAAAAAGCTTGAAAGCTGAATTTTTACTAGGTCAGTTGGTTAAAGACGGAAAAATAGAAGTAACGGATGAAGAAATTGTGGAAGCGTATACCGCGGCGGGAGAATCCGATCCGCAGGAAAAACTCAAAAACGACGTAGAAAAATGGTATATTAAAAGCATACTGGAAAAGAATAAGTTAATTTCAGAAATAATTGAAGAAATAGAAGGAGAAAAACATGACCACTAACACAAATAAAACTAAAACAAACAATTTAAGCGGAAACAGCGCGTTTCCCTCGCACATTCCAAATACAAAAGGTGATACGCTTGTGCCTATTGTAGTGGAAAAAGAGCCCAACGGGTTTGAAAGATCATATGATATTTATTCCAGATTATTGAAAGATTTCATAGTATTTGTAACAGGGCCGGTTGACATGGGAACAGCCAACACATTTATAGCTCAAATGCTTTTTCTTGAAAGTCAGGACCCTAAAAGAGACATCAGCATCTATATCAACTCTCCCGGGGGAAGCGTTTACGCCGGAACCGCCATGTACGATACCATCAGACACGTCAAAAACGAAGTTGTAACAATTAATGTGGGCTTAGCAGCTTCCGCGGCTTCGCTGCTTTTATCGGCGGGCACAAAAGGAAAAAGATTTGCACTGCCTAATTCATATTCAATGATTCATCAACCTTTAATTACCGGCGGGCTGGAAGGCCAAGCAACAGATATAGAAATAGAAGCCAAACACATGATTCAGCTTAAACATCAATACGCCAGAATTTTAGCCGAAAACAGCGGTCAAAAGTATGAAAAGGTCATGCTGGATATTGAGCGAAACAACTGGTTGAACGCTGAAGAAACATTTAAATACGGGTTAATCGACAAAGTAATGGATCCCCGAAAGTGACGCGGGATATACCACGTCCTTTTTCGTGTAACTCAAAAGTGACTCCCACTTTAAAAAAGTTCAGTTTAAAGCTAAAATGAAGTTCGTAATTTCCTGATTATTTTAGAGTTGCGGGCGCGGGCTCCTAGCTCAGCTGGTTAGAGCGCTTCAGTGACATTGAAGAGGTCACAGGTTCAAATCCTGTGGAGCCCACCATTAATTGAAACTAAATCTGTCCATGTCTGAAAAAGATAAAGAAAATAATACACCAAACAAAGACGTCACCAATTTGTCTTTTGCGGAACTAATAAATATCTCTAAATGGACTTATAAATTTATCCGCCAAATTTCACCGGTAGCCTTGCATACGTACATGGGAATGCGCCTAACTGAAGGCATTTACTTCATTTTAGACACTTACTTATTTTCAAAAATCCTCGATGGAATGATAGAACTTTTGCAAAAGGACGACGCAAGCCTATCACTGGTTTTTCCTTACATATTAGTGTTTGCAGCTCTGCAAGTTATACAAACAGTAACAAGATTTTTTAGAAGATATGCCTACGCAACACTGGATTATAAATACTCCTTTGAATCGGATAGAAAATTATATTTTCAACTTAAGAAACTTGGCATACAAACACTGGAAAATCCGGAGGTAAATAATAAAATCTCCAGAGCAAGGGATGGGCTGAACACAACAATGAGATACATAGACACAATGGTGGAAGTATTAACAAATACTGTTTCTTTAGTTGGCAGCTTGATAATTATTTTAGCCAAATATCCTGTAATAACTTTAGCGTTGGTTGTATTTACATTGTTAAGAGGCGCATTGGACAAAAAATACAAAAGAAAAATGTACCAATTTTTATATGAAATTACGGAGGAAAGGCGCAAGGAAACTGCTCCTTCACACGACCTGTCAAGCTCGAAAATGCTTCATGAAATTTTAATAAGCAACTCATTTTCATTCTTTGACGCGAAATACACAAAGTTTATACACTGGTATATAGGCAAAAGACTAAAGCAATCAAAGGAAATGATGATATTAAATCACGGATTTGGGCTTGCATCCGGACTGATTATAGAGATTTTCGGATATTTAACTTTATTTTCGGAGTTATTGAAAAAACAAATTACAGTAGGAAACATTTTCTTTTACATAAGAATGTTGAGAGAAGTTAATAATTCCTTGGGAAACGTAATATCGTATACAACTGATTTATTTGAACTCGGAATAAGAATTAGAGATACATACATTTTGTTTACACTTACTCCAAATATTGCCAACGGAGAAAACAGTATTCCTAAATTAAAAGAAGGACCTGAAATTTTGTTCAGAAATGTGAGCTTTGCATACCAAAATTCGAATAAAGATGTTATTAAAAACTTATCGTTACACATAAGAAAGGGAGAAAAAGTTGCTATTGTAGGGCATAACGGCGCCGGGAAAACAACTCTGATAAAACTCCTTTGCCGTTTTTATCAAACAACTCAAGGAGAAATTCTTATAAATCACGAGAACATTAATACTATTGAAATAGAATCTCTCTATAAAAATTTAGGTGTGTTATTTCAGGACTTCAATATATACCCATACTTAACGGTAAAAGAAAATATTGTAGTCGGCGAACCGGACACGGAAATAGACGAAATAGCAGTTCGTCTCGCAGCGCAAAATGCGGACGCACTGGAGTTTATTGAAGAATATCCGAAAAAGTTCGACCAAATTCTGAGCGAAAAGTTCACGGGCGGAATAAGACCAAGTTCGGGTCAATGGCAGAAATTAGCCATTGCAAGATTCTTTTACAGAAATGCACCTTTAGTTATATTTGATGAGCCAACAGCAGCTATAGATGCGGTGTCGGAGTTTAATATTTTTAATAAGATATACGAGTTTTTTAAAGGTAAAACCGTAATAATAATTTCACACAGGTTCTCTACAGTACGAAATGCAGATAGAATAATAGTTATAGATCATGGCGAAATTGTTGAAGAAGGAACTCACACGGAGTTGTTAGCCAAAAACGGTAAATACGCCGAAGCTTTTTATTTGCAGGCGCAAGGCTACAAAACAGATTAATATAAATAGGGCGACTGCGTCGCCTATTGAAATACAATATGATGCAAAAACACAGCACACATTACGTAAAAACTATTTTTTTGTTCATGTTATTGCTTACTGAAGCTACGTTACTTTCAATTTTTTTAAAAGAAATGATCAGAAACCAAAGCATTTTGTTTTTTACTATTGAAAGCTTCACGTTTTTGTGCATTTTATCAATATTAATTTACATTGCACAAGTTTTAACAGTAGGCGCGTGGGAAAAGTGGGAGCACTATATACTAGTACCTGTTCCGATTTCTTTGGGCTTAACAATAGGACTAATAAATTCGGGCTTCAAATATTGGTTTGTGATTACTATAATTAGCTATTTATTACTTGTGGAAAGCGTGTTTTTTTCGAACAGATTCAAAAAGATTCTTTTAAAATTCTATCCGCGTCTAATCTTTCGAAATATTAATAGAACGACAGGGTTTATATTCGCCATACTCGCGGGAATTTACACATATCAAAATTACACCGATTTAAACTCTAATCTACTAAAAACCAGAGTCGGCGAGTTAGTAAACCGGCAGTATGACGAAATAGCCAAACCTTTAATAGACCAACAGGTAAAAGAGCTTCAAGGTGAACAAAACCTGGAAGAAGACTTAAATGTTTTGAAAGAGCAATACGGAATCGACTTAAGTCAATATTTAAACAACGGCACCACAGCCGAAACAGACACTCAAATAAAAGAAAATCTGGTAACACAAATAATGGGATGGCTGGAGCCCTATAAACAATTCATCCCACCGGCATTATCCATAATAGCGTTCGCATTTTTCCATTTTATTTTTGGCGTGGCATACTTTTTATTTACCTTGTTAATTGATGTACTCATCGCCTTAGCCAAAAAAGTTAAGTTTTTGCACGTTGAACAGGTGGATGTTAAGCAGGAAGTTTTGAGGTTTTAACATTAACACAACAAAGTAAAAAGTGTATAATAACTTCCAAATATGATACGCATTTATAACACGGTTTCTTTAACATTGTTAACTACCACAACCCCTAGCCGGGGGTAAATTATGTATTTTCAACCAAATATTCCATTTGTATTAAGTTTAATAACATTTAAAATAATAAATGAAAGGTTAAATAACTAATATGTCAAAAGGAGGCCTTTTTCTACGAAAAGCGCTAGCATTTGACACAAAAGAACCAATATGTCAAAAGTGAAAGAAGAATTTAGTTCGAAGAACGGGCGACAAACAGGCGCCAAAAACGATGTGTTAATGCCTTTAAGGCATACGGCAGAACATATATTGCACATGGCAATGCAGGAATTGTATCCGAGTTTAAAGAAAGTAATGGGGCCTCCAATAGAAGACGGTTTTTACTTCGATTTCGACTTGGATGAAAAAATATCTACAGATGACTTTGTGAAAATAGAAAAAAGAATGCAGGAAATAATTGCCGCCAATTTACCGATAAAATTGATACAAAGTTCACCAAAAGAAACAAAAGAAATTTTCAAAGACAATCCATATAAACTTGAGTGGCTCAGGGAAATACAAGATCGCGGCGAGAAAGTAACTTTATATGAAACAGGAGAAAAAGGTGGAAAACATTATGATTTGGATTTATGCGCCGGACCCCATGTAAAGAGTACAGGCGAAGTTAAAGCTTTTAAACTTTTGAGTGTAGCGGGAGCGTACTGGAAAGGTGATGAAAAAAACAAAATGCTGCAAAGAATTTATGGAACGGCTTTCAAATCTAAAGTGGACTTAGAGAGTTATGTAGAAGCCATCGAACAAAAAAAAGCAAATGACCACAGAGAACTAAATAAGATTTTAGATATATTTACAACATCAGAGCTAGTAGGAAAAGGGCTAGTAATGTATACACCAAACGGGACTATAATCCGCAATGAATTGCGTGACCACTTGCTGAAAATATGTAAAAAATACGGTGCTTTGGAAGTAGACATTCCGCATATGGCTAAAATTGATCTATATAAAATTTCTGGGCATGCTGAAAAATTTAAAGATGAGTTATTTAAAGTTGTGAGTCATTACGACGAAGAGTTTGTCTTAAAACCTGTAAATTGTCCCCATCACACTCAAATATATGCTTCAAAACCACGAAGTTATAGAGATTTACCTTTAGCATACGTCGAATCAACACAACAACACAGGGATGAAAAACCGGGCGCAATGGTAGGATTAAATAGAGCTCGATCATTCGAAATCGATGACGGTCACACTTTTTGTACTCCAGAGCAAATAAAAGGGGAAGCAATAAAAATAATTAAAATCATGACAGAATTCTATGAGGTTTTTGGAATGTGGGGTAAACATTGGGTATCTTTGTCCTTCAAAGACCCAAAGACACCAGAAAAATATATTGGTAGCGAAGAAGGATGGGAAACAGCACAAAAAATGCTTTTAGAAATCAACGACGAACTCAACCTAAAAGGCAAAGTAATGATAGGGGAAGCAGCGTTATACGGACCAAAGATCGATATAATGCTCAAAGATGCTTTAGGCAATGATAGACAGTTAGGAACAGTTCAAATAGATTTTGCAATGCCCGCAAGGTTTGGTCTAGTGTATACAGATAACAGTGGGCAAGAGAAAACCCCAGTCATGCTTCATAGAGCAATATTAGGCTCTTATCATAGATTTATTTCGTATCTAATGGAAAGTTTGGGAGGAGCTTTTCCGGTTTGGCTTTCGCCTACCCAGGTAAATATTATACCTATCACCGAGAAGCATCTTGATTATGCTCAAAAAATCGAGACCCTAATGAAAGAAAAAAATATTCGAGTAAAAACCGACAACCGCAACGAAACAATGCAGGCAAAAATCCGCGACGCACAAATGCAAAAAATCCCTTATATGCTTATAGTAGGGGATAGGGAAGTGCAAAATAACGAAGTAAGCGTAAGACTAAGAACCGGAGAAGATTTAAAAGCAAAACCTATAGCTGAGGTAATCGCTAAAATAGAGAATACATATTTGACCAAAAGCCTAAATCTATGGTAATTTACGAAAGCCGAAAGGCATTAACGGAGGTATAAGTTTATAAGAGATTATTATAGGATAAATGAAAGAATAAGAGCTCCCAAGGTGCGCGTAATTATGGGAACAGGTGAAAATCTGGGCGTAATGAACACCACGGAAGCCCTTAGACTGGCCAGAGAAAAAGAACTGGATCTTGTTTTAATATCCGAACAAGCGAACCCTCCGGTAGCAAAGATCCTTGAATACAACAAGTTTCTTTACGAAGAGAGAAAGAAATCTTCGGCTGTAAAAGCAAAAGCCAAAAAAAGCGAATTAAAAGAATTTGTATTTGGACCCACAATAGGAGAAAGCGACATTGCATCCAGAGTGGAAAGATCGAAAGAGTTCATAAAGGACGGCAACAGAGTAAAGATAACAGTTAAATTAAAGGGAAGGGAAGGGGAGTATCCGCAACTTGGGTTTGAAAAAATCGACAGATTTAGAGAAGAATTGTCAGAAGCGGCAAAACTTGAAAGTGCTCCAAGAAGAAACGGTAATATTATAACCGCAACTTTTTGCAAAATTTGAACAGAGAAAAAGGAAACAAAATTATTTTGCTAGCGCAAAGTAATTTATTGCTTCGCAAGCTTTCTTGCGAAAGGTGACGAAATTATGCCAAAAATGAAAACAAAAAAGACATTAATGAAAAGGATAAAAATAACCAAAAGCGGAAAGGTATTGAAAAAACAAAACGCCAACGGTCACTTAAAGGTTAAAATGGATAATTCCAGGAAAAAGAGGAAAAATAAAGTGACCCTGCAACAAAAAAGAGGTCAAACAAGAGTTTTTAAAAATTTGTTAGCTAAATCGGGAAAAAGAATTTCCTAAGGAGATAAAAAGTGCCTAGAGTTAAAGGTGGCCCCAGAGGACACAGAATACATAAAAAAATATTAAAACTGGCTAAGGGTTATAGAGGAAGCAGACATAGACTTTTCAAACGCGCCAACGAAGCCGTGTTAAGGGCCGGAAAGCACGCATTTGAGGGGCGAAAGCAAAGAAGAAGAGATCTACGAAGATTATGGATTGCAAGAATAAACGGAGCGCTTTCAACTTATGAAGTAAAGTACAGCAGATTTGTGAATATGTTGAAAAAGTCGAATGTAGAGCTTGACAGAAAACAGTTAGCAGAAATGGCTGTAAACGATCCAAAAGGTTTCGAAAAACTTGTAAAAAGCGTCGGCAAATAAATTTATTTACGATAGTAACTGCAGCCGAATATGAATCTCCACGCACTTACGTTCGTGGTATCTTCTTTTCCTCGCTACGCTCGCAAAATAATTAGCTCTAATGTATTACTTTATATACCGTGACTGAATCGTTTTGATAAATTACACCTGCAATTTTTTCAAATACTTCGGTTTTCATTTCAGAGCCATATTTACTTTTTTCAACAGCCCCTACAAATATATATATAATATTATATTTATTTAAAACAGCTTTTATAATTTCCGCATTGCCGCTTGTGTATATTTGATCTACTTCCGCTCTTCTCAAGCCCAGCTCATCTACATTATTTCTCCATGTCCATTCGTGGCCCGGCCAGCCCAAAACAGTTGGCCATCCCAACAAAGTTGAATAAAAATTGCCGTCTTGGTAACTCTCACCCACAGCCTCAACAATGACAGGGGGCTTGGATTCCGGTTCATATAGGTGCTCCTTGTAATACTTTTCCATAAATAATATAGCGGAATAATCATTGGTATATTTCTTCTCCATCCATGACAACCCGTAACTAATTCCCGTGAATTTCTTACCGTCCAACATTGATTGCTTAGCAGCATATACTGGATAATATGCCAATATAAGGAAAAACAGTAATAACACCACTTTCATAAGTAAACCAAACCAGCCTTTCTTTACTAAAAAGAAAAAATAAGTAAAGGCCGCTCCTAAACCAACCCCCAGCCAAACCCACACTTGCATACTTATTTTAAACACCGTGTTAGCTCTAAACCAATCGCCTTGGTACATAATATCTTTCATATAAAAAATTTCCATAAAAACTAAAAACAGCATACTTACCGCGGCCAGTATTTTTACAAAATCACCAGCTTTTTTTCTTGATATTAAAATATAAAAAGGAACTAAGATTAAAACAAAATGCCCCCAATATAAAAACCATTTCCAAGGTATACTAGGCGCTCTAACAATACCCAGGCCTAATGTTGGAGCCAGAAAATCCTTTTTCCACAAGGCTGAGATTACCAAAGCAATTAAAGTAGAAACTGCAACAGTTAATACCGCGCGTTTTTTGTTTTGTTCCAAATACAAAATTGAAACGCAGGAAAAGATGCCCAAAGTCAAAACATCCCAAGAATTAGTCATGAAAGAAATTCCGAGTAAAAAGCCAAATACAGCCGGGTAAAAAAGACTCCTTCGATTTTTATCAGCAAAAAATAAAGATAAAACAACAGCCAAATATACGATACCAATCAACAATCCCCACACATGGGCG
>Ga0209323_10001055_pt1 | contig 18198 bp, 20 predicted proteins | sample Rifsed19ft2_FD_184014 | JGI IMG/M metagenome (GOLD analysis project Ga0209323, IMG submission 184014) | Soil microbial communities from Rifle, Colorado, USA - sediment 19ft 2 (version 2) | ecosystem: Environmental > Terrestrial > Deep subsurface > Rock core/Sediment | place: Rifle, Colorado...
TCCGATCTTTCCTCTTGTAGAAACTGCTTTTGACGCCTGCCTCAGAAAATGATTGTAATCAAAATAATCATTATCCAGCTTCCATGTCTTTGTCTTTGCACCTGTTTCAACATGGGTCTCCTGAATAATCAGCTTTGAGAGATACTTTTTAAGTTGTTCAAAATCACCCTGATATTTTGGAAGGGTTTTAATATCAATCCGTGAAATTTCAGGCATCCTTCCTTCATCAAAAATCTGTATAGGCCATGCAATGTCATAAAGAGGGATTCTCGTAGTAACAGCATCAACCGGTATAATATCGCCTGTTGTTGGTTCACCGCTCGTATCGCCAATACCAATGACATACCCCTGTTCTTTGAGTTTGTTATAAAACTCAACAAATCTTGGATGTTCTACAACAAAAAGAAAATCAAAGGAATTTGAAGGGTTTTTCTTTCGCCTTATTTCCTGATATGCTTCCACTTTTGCATCCTGCAATTGAGGATATTCATAAGATGGAAACATCAGACGGAGGCCTCTGCCGACTATCTGTTCAAGTAATAAATCAGCCTCCGTTGCCCTCAAAACCACAGTTACGCAGATATTATTTTTATCAAACCCTTCCCTGAGCATTAAGACAGAAATCACAACCCTTAATGGGTCGTCATCCATATCTATCCTGTCAAGGTCTTTTCTTGTTTTATCAAGTTCCTTATCTGAAAGGGCAGAGTGGATAACAAGGACTTTATTCTTATCATAATACTGCCCATTTTCATCCGTAAGCCTTGCAAAATGTTCTACTGTTTTATCAGCGACATCCGTATCTTCGCAGAGAACCATCATCACAGGCTTTTTATCTATGTCCTTCTTTTTAAATTCAACAGTTAATTGCTCAAGTTTTTTCCTGCCAATATCAAGCAGTAATTTCTGCCCTGCTGAAAGGGCTTTTATCTCACCCCTTTTATGGCTGCCTTCCGGCTCGTGCCTTTCAGCCCTGAAATCAAGTTCCTCTAATGATTCTCCTGCTATAGCCTGTCTCTGCTCAAGGAAAAGCTGTTTTACAAGCATTTCCTGCATTGCATTTAAAAGGTCATAGTCATAAATAACATGCGGGAAATACTCCCTTTTTTCAGCGCTTCCATAAAACGGAGTGGCAGAAAAGTCTACCTGTAAAAATATACCCCTTTCATCTTTATGTCCTTCATCTAACCTTTTATACAGAACATTCATAAACTGCCGCCAGACAAGCTCATCACCAGTGGCAGACTTTTTGCCATGAACATGATGCGCCTCGTCATTCATTATAACAAGGTCAGGATACTCTGAGAGAAAATCAGCGATTATCTCGCCCCTCGGCATTTCCTCAACATCTGCGCCTGTAAATTTATCCCATAGGTTTGATGCAACGGATTTAAGTCTGAACTGCTGCCAGTTGGTTATAAAGACAAAAGGACCGTCAGGTGGTGTTGTGTTAGGTTTTACATTTTCTGGCTCAAGAATATCCAGATGGAATCTGTCTCGCCAGTGTGAGCCTTCACGCATGAACAGAGACCGCTTATAATCTGATTTATCAGGCATTCTGTCGCCTGTCTTTAAATCTTTTTTGCCTTTAAAAGAATCAAGGAGTCTGTTTAATACCTCATGCCCCGGTGTTACAACAAGAAAGCGGAAGGAATAATTCCCCGGACGCTCGTCATTAAGCCTGTTAAAATATTGCCATACAAGGAGGGCAGCCAAAACCCATGTCTTGCCCGAACCTGTAGCCATCTTCAGGGCATATTTGGGGAAAGGAATTGTTTCAACTTCCTGCTTCAAAGGTAAATGCTGGTAAATAGCTTCGGGCGCGACCCTTTCAAAAACTTCCTGAAGGGTTTTTGCCTGAAGGATTTCATGGCAGTAAACAAGCGTTTCTATAGCCCTTTGCTGGCAGGGATGAAACCTTTCAGGAGCGTCTTCATCCCTCTTGAACCAGTAATTGAAAAGCTCAAGAGTTGTTTGAGTAACACCGTTCCAGCCTTGCTTTACCCATCCATCAATATCACCTTTAAGGGCATCGGCAAGATACATCTGGGAAAAGGATTGGTTATTTTTTGTAGGCATTATACTTTTTCCAACAAAGAAAAATACTCTTCCCTTGTTAAACCTGCTGTTCTTAAATTATTCTTGATTATGAATACCGGGACTTCTTTCCAATCTGGTATTACTACTGGTCTTGAAATATTTTGTTTTGTATATACAAAATGGTCGCCCTTAATTCTGGCACATTTAAACCCTGCCTTTTCCAACACCTTTCGCAGCTTGCTGGCTGGTATGGGAGTTATTTTGGGCATATTACGATACAGTTACCAATTCAGTTGCAACAAGCTTTGGAGGAATCCAACAGCCGCTTGCATCCTTCTTGTATCTTGCCTCTTCAAGAATATCCTCCAACGTTCCCATCTTTTCAGCCTCCTCAAGAAAGAGCCTTACCGCAGAGTTAAGCATCTCCCTTGCATGTTGAACGCTATTCCCGCAACTTGAAACATCAAGCTCAGGGCAATATGCCACATAAGTTTCATCTTCCTTAAAAATAATCATGTCATACTCTATTGGTATCATGGGGAACCTCCTGTTTTTTCTAATTCTGGTAATTTCTGATAATTTTTACCTTGACACTTATTAATTAAATATATAAACTCTAAACAGCATGAAGCCCAATATAACAGAAAAAGACCTTTTAACAAACTTTGAGTCCATCTCTGAAGAACTAAAACAGCATTCATCTACCGATGCATATCTTAAAGAATATGACAAGGAAATGGAAGGGCTAAAAGAGAAAGAACCTTTTTTTGTAGTGCCTGCATCTTTCATCTATACAATTTCCTCTTGTTAAATACCCATCGGCATTGCCTGAACATCTATGCCGCCATTTCTTGAAAGTAAATATTTTGCCAATCGTTTATTTCTTGTATAGTATTCAATCCTTACATATATCTCCCAAATCATATTCCAGAATTCTCCATATTTATCCTCTTTCTTTATATTTAATCCAAATGCTTTAGCCTCATCAGGACTGATAGATCTACCATGTGTGTTTTTGTCACCGACCTCAAGAAATTTATTAACAGCTTCTGCTATTTCTTCTTCACTTTTATCTTTTAGCATATTGGCCTTCAATTGCTCCTTGGCAAGATTTACTGTAGCGTTTCTGGCTCTGACACATTCAATAATCCAAGAAGGGTCTTGTCTGTCTAATAAATGTAAAAATGGAGTTGCCGGCTGCTTGCTCGCTATTAAGGCTCTTGCGTTATTAATGAGATCAAAATAAGCATCTATGAATGATTTGGCAGGACGCATAATGACCACATCTTTTGACTGAACAAATATCATTTGCGGGTCAATAGGCCCAAGGTTGGATGTGTCACTCATAACAATCTCATCCGAGCCCATTGCAATCAATGTTCCGGCGCTCATTGCAGCATTTGGGACTATAACTCTGAATCTTTTGGAATAGCTCCGACAAACCCTGATGACATCGGCGGCTGCTTCGGGAGACCCTCCAGCCGTATGCAATAATAAATCAAGATTATCATTTTTATCCTTTAGTTCTATAGACCGTAATATGTTTTCAAGGAGTTCACTGTCTTGATATGTTATAGCCCCTGCTGGATGTCCGAATAAGGCAGTATAGCAAATCAAATTTGTATTAAATCTTTCTTCTAATTTTTTAATTAGCCTTTGATGAATAATTGGCGCATTAGATATCTCATCCATTAAATCAAAGATAAATCCTCTATTTGGCATAGTTCCTCCTTTATCATTCAAATATTATTACACCTCCACCACTGCCCCTGCGTCATTGCCGAAGATGTCAACAACTCTCACGGCTATTATACGCTTCTTCCCCTGCTTACTGCTTGCAGGGGCAGGCTTTTCCAAAATCTCTTTTGCCTCTGTGATAACCGTCTTTGCCTTTTTGCCGTTGCCTCTGAATGCCTGCCACTGGCTCTTGAATGTGAAGCCGTCATAATTCCAGTCAATTGCCCAGTAGTCAATCAGCACTGCAAAGTTGTCTTTCGCTATTTTCATCAATGCCGCATAGTCTTCCTGTCCCTTTTTTGATGTCTGGCTTATGGGAATATCCATCAACACATACCGTTTTATTTCAAGGGATATTTCTACCTTTCCATCCTTTAAATCCTTTACCTCTGGAGTGTCCATTTTTAAATACGGTCTTTCATAGAATTTGACCTTTTCTGAAAGAGCCTCTATATCTTCCTCTGTCTTTGCCTTTTTCAGATAATCGTAAATATCAGGCGGGATGTCCCTGCTGATAACCTCTATTTTGAGTTTATCCTTTAATGCCCTTTTTCTTGATTCCAATGCCTGGTGGTAATTGTATTCGTAATCCCAGCCGAGAATAATGAGCCTCTTGTATCCCTTGCCGTCAAGTTTCTGCGCCTGCTGTGCAAGTTCCTCTGCCTTGCCTGCTGTAACAGGCCTGTCAGGATAGCCGACATAAACAAGTTCCTCAATTCCATCTTCGGCTTTTCTTATTCCTAACCCGCTCATCTTATCTCGTGGAGCTGCGCCATATAATTTAAGGATAAGATTCTGCATTTTATAGATTTTACCGCCTGTGAGATAAATCATCTCTCGCTGATAATTGCCTATGTTTTCAATTAGAAATGGTTTTGCCTCTTGCTCCACAAGCCTTGCGCGGGTAACCTGTATTCCAACCTTGCCGAGTTCAGAGCCAATCCATCTGCGGTTGAGCTTTTCAGCAACTGCCAATGTTGTGCCTGAACCGCAAAAGAAATCGGCAACAAGGTCGCCTTCGTTGGAAGAGGCACAAATCAATTTTTCCAAAATAGCAATTGGCTTCTGAGTGTCATAACCTGTTCGTTCAGACTTTCGAGAATAATCAATAAAGAACCAATCCCTCGGAGGGAGCAAATCCTCCACCATCTTTATACCTTAAAACAAACCATTTTCCATTCTCATCCTTGAATCTTGACATAGCTTTCTTTGAAGATTCTTTTAATGACTCTCTTACGCTGGGATGATTCCAATTGAATATCCATTTTTGAGATTTTGAATAGAATAAGATATTGTCATGTTTAGCATTATATTCTGTATGAGAGAGTTCACGTCCTTCATACAACCAAATTAAATCATTCCTAAAACAATCTCTTCCAAATATTTCATCAAGCATTATTTTGATATAGTGAGACATATTTGAGCCAATATGTATGTAAATACTCCCATCCTCTGCTAACAGTCTTTTCATCAACTGCAATCTCGGATAGAGCATGTCAAGATATGAGTCTGTCCCGCCTGCCCATGTGTCCTTGTAGGCAAGCCGTTCTATGACAGAGGGTTCTTTGGTGAATTCAAATCCCCCCTCGCCCCCCTTTGCTAAAGGGGGGATAGAAGATGAGCCATTCGCTAAAGGGGAGGATTTTTTAACTCCCCCTTTGGAAAAGGGGGATACAGGGGGATTTTCAGTTATCGTCATCTTGTGGGAATAGTCAGCCTTTGAATCAAACGGAGGGTCAATATAAATGAGGTTGATTTTCCCTTCATATCCCTGATTAAGCAATGCCTGCATAGCAAGAAGGTTGTCGCCCCAAATAAGGCGGTTCATCTTCTGCTTATCAATCTCAGTTTCACCGATTAGACCGTCTTTAAATGATAACGGCAGTTGCTCCCTGTGCGCAGGATTTGGGATAACAACCTCTGCTGTTTGAAATTCTATATCCTTTGGATTCGGCGCCCTGCGGGGTTTAGAGTCCCACACCAGCCTTACAGAATCTTTTTTACGAACCCTTCCATTATCTTTCATCAGGATTAATCCGATTTTTCTATTTCTTGACAAATACTGCCACTACTCCTGCTCTTAAATTTTAAACCTTTGATTATTATCCTAACCGGTATGTAATGCAAGGTCTTAATCTGATAGAGATTATTTCACAGGACTTTTAGGATTTCAAGGGTTTTATATAAATGTGATTTTTTTTCTTGATTATCTCACCTTTAATTTTTATAATCCATCATAATATTGAATAAACATAAAAGACAATGTTATCTTAAAAAAACCTATTAAAATGATACTATTATAAACAGAATAAACATAAATAATGGAGGGAAAAAAATGGCAGTTTTACTGGAAAAAATGACGAATGATGCATTATCTCTACCCAAAAAAGAGCGTGCTAAGCTTGCTCATGAGCTAATAGTAAGCCTTGACGAACATCTTGATTCCGATATTAGTGATGCATGGGAGAAGGAAATTTGTAGAAGGGTAAAAGAAATTAAAGATGGAACTGCAAAAGGACGGCCTGCGGAACAAGTACTATCAGAAATAAGAGCAAAATATCAATGAAGAAGATTATTATTCATGAAGATGCAGAGAAGGAGCTATGGTATGCAACTGATTATTATGAAGATAAAGTGGTTGGACTTGGCTTAGATTTTGAAAATGAAATACAAAAAGCGCTAATTTCAATACAAGAAAATCCCAAAAGATATATAGAAACTGAATATAGAGTTAGGAAATATTTGCTTCAAAAATTCCCTTATTTTGTTTATTACATTGAATTTGAGGAATATATTTGGATAGTGGCTTTCGCACATACGAGTAGAAAGCCTTTTTACTGGGAAAAACGAATATATTAGGTTGTATTTTAACTTTTTTCTTCCACCACTTTTATAGTCATCATCATGTTGAAGACAAAGATTATCGCTGAGAGCAGTTCTATATAGGCAGAATATAGTAGTTGTTGCCCATACTCCAATTTTCCATGTCCTACAAACCCGAAATATAATACCATCCCCCATACCCCTATGTTTGCTACATAGAAATGAACCCATCCAAGTTTCTTACTATACAGCGGTCTCCCGCTGTGTTTTGGCACTACATGGTAGAGCAGTCCATACAGTGTCATACTCACCCAGCCGAGCAGATTAAGGTGCGCATGACCTGGTATATATGTCCTTGTCCACCAGGGCCATGTGAGCATCAATACACCCATACTTGCCGCTATAATAAAATATATCAATGCCATTCTTATAAACCATACTGAAATCTTATTCATTTATCCCCCTCACCCTACCCTCTCCCGCAAGGGGAGAGGAGAAATTGTTAGATTACCTCCTTTATCCAACCGCCTCCGATTAGTGTATCTTCAAGATAAAACACTGCTGCCTGTCCGGGTGTTATTGCCCTCTGAGGCTCATCATAAATTACCTTTACAGTATTATTAACATTCCTACTCCCCCTCACCTCAATCCTCTCCCCTGTGGGGAGAGGCGATAGAGGTGTAATCTCTGCCTCTGAGGCATTATGTCTGTATCTTATCTGAACTAACGCTCTTATAGAAGTGATGAGTTGAGGGATTGACCAGTTTACATTCTCAACTATAAACTCCCTTTTTACTACACTGTCACTTTCACCTACAATCAGGCGGTTGTTCTCTACATCTATTTCGCTTACATATAAAGGTCTCTCATAGCTTATCCCAAGCCCCTTTCTCTGCCCGATAGTATAAAATGGAAGTCCTCTATGCCTTCCTATTACCTCGCCATCTGTTGTCACTACCTCCCCTTCTTCTATCCTATATTCATCAACCCTCTTTCTTATGAAATCCTCATAGTTATTATCAGGGACAAAGCATATTTCCTGACTCTCCTCTTTTTCAGCAACATTCAAACCAAATGTCTTTGCCATTCTTCTTATATCTGATTTTGTATAATCTCCAAGCGGTAAAACAGCTCTTTTCAACTGTTCATGACTTAAATTAAACAGAAAATAGCTCTGGTCTTTGCTTCTATCAACTCCCCTCCTTATAAAATACCTCTCACCCTCCTTTATAACCTTTGCATAGTGTCCTGTTGCAACCTTTGACGCCCCGATCTTTACAGCATAGTTAAGAAGCATATCAAATTTCAACTTCTGATTGCACGGGACACATGGATTTGGTGTCCGACCCCTCATGTATTCAGAGACAAAATATTCAACTACATCCCTTTTAAACTCCTCCTCAAGATTTAAAACATAAAAAGGGATGCCGAGCTTTTCCGCCACTCTTCTCGCATCATTTATATCGTCCAGAGAACAGCATGTCCCGAATTTATCTGTATTTTCTGCAGAATAATCCCATATCTGCATGGATATGCCGATTACATCATATCCTTCATCCTTTAAAATAGCAGCAGCAACAGAGCTGTCCACCCCGCCGCTCATTGCAATTACAACCCTTTCCTTCATAGGACAATATTATCATAACATTTAATCAACTTCCATTACCCCTATCACCATGATATAATTATACCATTTTTGAAAGGGATAGATTTTTATAGGAATAAGCAAATGAGGGCAAAACTCCTAAAACCATTATTTACATCTTTAATTCTTTATTTAATTGCAGGGATTTTTAAGGCAATCATTATTATTGCAAAGGCTAATGCCCTGCACTTTCCCCAGCTTATACACATAGGAGAGAAGTCTCTTACTCTCTTTTTTACTCTTGGCACAGTCATCTTGTTGAGATGGGTCATAGCAGATGCCCCTTTCAGCATGCTTCGCAGATATACAGTCGCTCCTCTCTTAAAGAGTATAATAACTTTTCTACTATATTTTGGTGCTGTCTTAGTTTTACTAAACCGCCTCTTTGGTATAAACCTTACACCACTCCTAACAACATCCGCAGTCTTGACAGGTGTATTAGCATTATCTCTTCAGGAGACACTAAAAAACTTCTTTACAGGTCTCTGGATAAATACTGAAAGGATTGTTGCAAAGGGAGACTGGGTAAAGATTGCCGATAAAGAGGGTGAAATCCTTGAGGTAACATGGAACACCACAAGGCTCCTCACCCGTAAAAACGACTGCGTATACATACCTAACAGGATACTAATGGAAGGACACCTTGAAAACTATACATACCCATCGCCACTCCACGCTGCAGAAGTTGATATAGGGGCAAGCTATTTTGACCCGCCAACCAAAGTAAAAAATGTCCTTATTGACTTGGCTAAAGACCTTCCTAATGTCATGATAGAGCCAAAACCTGAGGTGTGGATAACAAACTACTCGGATTTTTCTATAAATTACAGGTTAAGGGCATGGGTGAATGATTTCAGATTAGTCCCGTATGTAAAGACTGAAATAAACAGCAGAATCTGGTATGTCTTCAGGCGTAACAATATAGAAATCCCCTTCCCTGCAAGGGTTAATTATGCCCGACAGGAGAAAAAACATTCCGAAACAGAGATTATAATGAACTCACTTAAAGATATTGAGTTCTTAAGCCCTATAAACTACGATGAACTAAGAAATATCGTTTTCTATTCAAACTTTGAGACCTTTGGTGTAGGAGAAATTATAGTCAAACAGGGGGAAACAGGTGATACATTTTATTTAATCCACAGCGGTAGCGTAGATGTGCTTTACAAAGATTCAGCAGGAAATGAGAAACCCCTGGCCACTCTAAAACAAGGAGAGTTCTTTGGAGAGATGAGCCTTCTTGCAGGAGAGCCAAGAAGGGCAACTGTAATTGCTAATGAAGATACATCATGCATTGTAGTTAATTCTAAAGGTTTTCAAAATATATTTATAAAAAACCCCACTCTGGCAGAAAGTTTAAGTGAACTGCTTGCCAAACGGTCAGACGAACTTGAAAAGATAAAAAATCTTGCCGTCTCTGAAAGGGAAAAATTAGAGGCTGAGATATCTCTAAAGAAAAATATCATGAATAAAATTAAGAAATTTTTTAAAGTAGGTTAAATCTTGAAATATAATCTCACACTTATATATCCTGCACATAAGAAAAATCTTGGAAATAATAAGAAAAAGAGGGGTAAATATCCTATACCTCAATTAAGCCTCCCAACTGTTGCAGGATTGACAGATGAGCGGTTTAATATAAATATTGTAGATGAAAATATAGAGGATATAGATTTTAATATCAAAACTGACCTTGTAGGGATAACTGTTATGACTGCACTTGCGCCCCGCACCTATGAAATATCTAAAGAATTCAGAAAGAGGGGTGTGACTGTAGTGCTTGGCGGAATACATGTATCTATGCTTCCTGACGAGGCATCGGCAAATGCAGATTGTATTATTCTGGGCGAGGCAGAGGGTATATGGTCAAATGTCCTGGAAGATTTTATTCAGGGGAAGATGAAAAAAATTTATAAAGGAACAGGACAATATTCTATGGAAAATCTTCCTAAACCCAGATTGGATTTACTAAAAAGGGATAGATATTTTTCCAGCAGTCTTGTTATGGCTTCACGGGGGTGTCCGCATGACTGTAATTACTGCTCTGTTACCACATTCTGGGGAAAAAGCTTTAGATATAGGCCTATACCAGAGGTTATAGAGGAAATAGAGTCTCTAAAGGACAGGATGATATTTTTTGCAGATGACAACCTTTATGGCAATAAAATATATGCAAAGAAATTGTTCAAAGAGATGATGCCTCTCAGAAAAAAATGGTCATGCCAGGGAGACATCCTTATTGCAAAAGACGTGGAACTTTTGAAGCTGGCTGCCGAAAGCGGCTGTCAGTGGATATTTATAGGCATAGAATCCATATCAGAAAAAAATCTCAAACAAATGAGGAAATCCTTTAACAAGGTTCACCATTATAAGGAATCTATTAAAAAGATACATGAGGCAGGTATAAATATATTTGGCTCTTTTATCTTTGGCATGGACGACGATGATGAAAATGTGTTTAAAGATACTGTTGACTTTGCAATTGATGCAAAACTTGATGCAGCCAACTTTTATATCCTTACGCCATTACCCGGGACAAAACTATTTGAGGAGATGAGGGATGCAGATAGACTGTTGCATACACAATGGGACAAATATGATGCCAACCATGTAGTTTTTAAACCTGTCAAGCTAACCCCTGAGCAACTCTCGGAAGGACTTATATTTGCCTACAAATATTTTTATTCTTTACCGTCTATCATGAAAAGGATGTTCAGGGGCGGCAATAAAAAGATTATTCAGGCACTTGAATTAAACATCGGACGCCACATCAGGAGAAAACGGTTTGAAATGATATGCAGGATGCAGTAAAAAGGCATATCAACTTACCTCTCAAATAGTGGAACAATCTTTGATTTCTCCACATCTATCAAACCCTTATCAGTAATTTTCAATTCAGGTATTACAGAGAGTGACAGAAATGAAAGGGACATGAAAGGATTGGTGAGTGGACATCCAAGCCTTTTGGCAGCAAAATTCAGCCTTTCTACTCCATCCTTAACCTCATTTAATGATTTATCAGACATAAGTCCTGCAACCGGAAGGGGGAAAGATTCAATAATATCTTCATCACTTACCACAACCTGTCCCCCTTTTAAATGAATAATCTCATTTACAGCACACATCATATCCCTGTCACTAGTCCCCACAGTTATTATATTGTGTGAGTCGTGTGAGACAGATGATGCTATTGCCCCCTTCTTTAGACCAAATCCCTCAACAAATCCTATACCAATATTTCCGGAGGATAGATGTCTTTCTATTACAGCAACTTTTAGAATATCTCTATCCACGTCTGCAACAACTATCTCTCCATCAATCTTCGCCTTTTCTATCTTTTTTCTGGTTATCAGTTGTCCTGATATAATTTCAATAACCTTTATCAATCTCCCCCTTACCTTAATTTTTAAATTATCTATGGAAATGGGTTTTACATTCATTGAACACCTGAGATGTATAGGATTTTCCGATGGTATTTCTGGAATAAGGCATCCATTTTCGGCAACTAATCTACCTCTTTTAAATACCTTTTTGATATTGAAACTCTTAAGATTATCAAAGAAAATAAAATCTGCATTATATCCAGGGGCAATTGCCCCAAATTTATTCAGGCGAAAATACTCGGCTGGATTCAGTGTTGCCATCCTCACAGCGGTTACAGGGTCTATCCCCCATTTAATAGCTGTCTTAACCATAAAATTAATATGCCCTTCATTTACAATATCAACAGGGTTTCTGTCATCTGTAACAAACATGAATCTCCTGCTGTTTTCAGTTGTAATGAAAGGAAGTAATGTCTTTAGATTCTTTGCAATGGTCCCCTCACGAAGCATTATATACATCCCCTTTTCAAGCTTCTCCCTTGCCTCCTCAATCGTAGTGCATTCATGGTCAGACCTTATACCTGCACTTATGTATGCATTTAATCCCTTTCCAGAGAGCCCGGGTGCATGTCCGTCTATTACCTTCCCCTTCATAATGTCTATCTTTTTTAGAACACTATTGTCCCTGTGGATTACACCCGAATAATTCATCATCTCTGCAAGTCCTAAAACCCAGGGTTTATCAGCAAAGGTGGAAAGGTCATGATACCCAAGTCTTCCCCCTGATGTCTCCATATCGGTCGCAGGGACACATGACGGGAGCATAATAAATATATCAAGCGGAATATTTTTGCTATATTCCGCCATAAATTTTATCCCCTCAAGTCCAAATACATTTGCAATCTCATGCGGGTCAATAACGACTGTCGTTGTGCCCAAAGGGGCAACACCAGTTGCAAATTCAATAGGTAAAACCATTGAGCTCTCTATATGGACATGCCCGTCTATTAATCCCGGAGAGAGATACATCCCCCTGATATCAATTGTCTTTTTTGCCTTGTATCTTCCAAAACCTGCAATCATCCCCTGAAATACCGCTACATCTGTCTTCTGAATCTCTCCAGAAAATACATTGATTACCTGTGCATTTTTTATAAGGAGGTCGGCATAAATCTCCCCCATCGCAGCCTTAATCCTTTTCTCTAAATTAATCATAAAACAAAGACTTGATTAATCCACAGATTACACAGATTTTCACAGATTTTTAAAAACCATTTTATTTTAATCTGCGGTAATCGGCGAAATCTGCGGATGTTTTTATAATTTCCTATACATGAACAAAAACCTAATTTCTTATGTATTAAAATATAATCTCTGACGGCCTCTTTATCCACTGCTAAAAGAGGAAGATAATATTTTTCCACAATAAGAGAATTTACTTTTAAAGTTTCAGGTGGTCGCCAATACGCCTCATCCATGTCATCTCTTCTTGAGATAATGGTCCATTATCAAGGGCGGTAAGTGCCTCAGTCATATGCTCCATATTTTTAGGTCCTGCTATACAGACATTCACATTAGTATTACTGAGGACAAAACGATAGCAGTCTGATGCCATTGGTGTTCTCTCCCCTTTTGGCATTTTTTTTGGGTTAACAAGTCCTCCCCATCGTGTGGCAGTATATGTAACAATACCGGGGCGATTTGCTGCATCAAGATTTGGAAAGACCTCTGTCTCTGCTCCGCGGTGAGCAGCATTATAGCGGATATGGAATATGTCATAATTTCCTGTCTTTGCAAATTCAGGAAATGCCTTTCGGTTATGACCTGAAATTGCTATAAAACGAGCGAGTCTTTTCTCTTTCAACTCTGCACATATATCAAGGATTTTTTGAGGTGGATATGAGTTATACCAGCCGAGAAGGATTACATCTACGCTATCAAGCCCTGTCTTTTGTAAGAACTTTTCAAAACTCCTTCTGAAAAGCCATCCAAAACGCCAATAAATCTGAGCAACTACGATAATTTTATCCCGCTTTCCTTTGTTGCAGATATTTTTGATGGCGGTATTCATACCTTCACGGCATATTGAACCATGATAAAAATAATTGCATCCCCTCTCAAAAGCCATCTCAAATGCTTTTGAAGGAGCTCCGTAGCCACCTGAAACACCAAGCCTCCCCACCTTAAGACCTGTTTTCCCGAGTATTCCATTTGTAAAAGAATTGCTATCTGCCATGATTCATCCTAACCCGACTAAATCGGAAAAGAAATTCGTGTTCTAAGTTTTTTTGAATTTTCTTAGGTTTTTTATCACACTATAATCTTTTTTACAATACAATTTTATGGCATGATAGTTTTATGGCTAAAATTAAATTTAAAATCCCTGTAAAGTGTGGAGAGAAGTTTGAATTATCCGTTGAAGATATTGCATCAAGTGGTGACGGAATCTCGCATTACAAAGGATATACTCTTTTCGTTCCTCAGACAGTCAAAGGAGACAGGGTTTTTGTAGAAGTTATCAAAACCACACCAAGATTTGGTATAACAAAAATTATTAAATTACTCAAACCCTCTACATGGCGAATAAATCCTGAATGTCCCATTTATTTTGAATGTGGAGGATGTCAGCTCCAGCATATTAAATATGATGAACAGATGGAGTTTAAAAAGAAGGCAGTAAAAGACAGCCTTGAGAGGATTGGAAAGATTAAACTTGAATTTGAGTCTGAAATAATCCCTGCAAGGCAGCCTTTTTTCTACAGGAATAAAGGGATATTTCATTTCAAAAGGACAAGAAAAGGCTTGAAGGTAGGTTTCTTTGCAAAAGGGACACATAATGTCGTTGATATTAAAAACTGCCCTGTCCTTTTAGAACCAATAAATAAAATAAAGGAAGCAATACGAAGGAGCATAGAAAATAAAAATGTTTCTGTATATAACGAATTATATCATAAGGGATTTTTAAGAAGCCTTATTATCAGGCAATCAGCAAAAACGAAGGAAATCCTTATCGGTCTTGTAACAACAGAGGGAAATTTTGACAGCTCATTTATTCAGGATATAGCAGAAATAAATGTCACCTTGAAAGGAAATTATAAGCTCGTTGGGATTGTCCAGAATATCAATACACTAAAAACCAATGTAATCCTTGGAACAGAAAATAGACTTCTGTGGGGGCGTGATTATTTGAATGAATCTCTCGGAGGCATAAATTACCAGCTTTCACTCACCTCTTTCTTTCAAATCAATCCATACCAGACAGAGACTCTTCTAAAAACAGTTGAGGAGATGCTTACGGGAGTAAAAGGCACAATACTTGATACTTATTGCGGTATCGGGAGCATAGCACTTTACCTTGCGAAAAATTTTGCTTCTGTTATTGGTATTGAAGAGAATGAAGTGGCAGTAGAGGATGCAAATAAAAGTGCAGAGAGAAACGGGATAAAAAATTGTTCTTTTCTCGCAGGCACAACTGAAAAACATCTGAAAAATTTTGAAGGGTCATCTGATACTAAAGCAATTATACTTGACCCGCCGAGAAAGGGCTGCTCAGAAGAAGTCTTAAATTCTGTCTTAAAAATAAAACATGAGAGAATTGTTTATGTCTCTTGTAATCCATCTACACTATCACGGGATTTAAACAAACTCTGCCAGGAAATGTATTACATAAAGGGTGTAAAAGTTATTGACATGTTCCCCCAGACTGTTCACATGGAGACAGCAGTATTGCTTGAGAGAAACGGATAGATAGAAAGTGGCCCTTCAAATGGGTAACCCAAGACCTTTTACAGTTATACTTAATTAGCGACAAATTCAGCCATAACAGGTATCTTTTTTAATAACCCTTTTTTAGAAAACCGTTTTGTAAAACTTATGATTGTAAATCCCAATATCTCTTCTGTTTCAGGATCAATCTTTATCCAGATATCATCACCTATATCCTTAGAAATTGCCTCTTTGGGTTTACCTTTGAATACCTCAAGAATATCCCCCTCTTTATCATAACTAAACCTTAATGCCTTTTCCATACAGGAACACCTTCTTTAATCTTATCCGTTATATAAGCAGTTAAGACAAAATTCCTTTACTCAGTATGTTTAACCACTACGATTATAAACTTACCTTTAAAGATATTCTCATAAAATCTATAATAAAGGAATATCCCTTTATCATATTTGCTTTTCATTATGACATCAGGAAGATTTATTGTTTCTTCTATTTTGTTGAGATAGCTCTTTATAATGGGATGTTCGTCAATAATATGCTCCCATCTTTCTTTAGTAAGATGAACCTTTGTTTTTAAAACACTTTCAATAATTCTTGGAAAACTCATAGTCTTTAATATAGCATAATTTTAAGAAATAGAAAAAGGGCGGGAAAATAGGGAAACTTTCAACTCAAATTGTGCAGAACAAGGGGGATTGAGGGGGTTGTTGCATGGGTTGGATTTATAAAAAGGAAAACTGATTTTTCAAGACCTGACCCTGTCTCCTTTGTTCCCTGGAATTTAAAAGAAGGGTTTTTTAGTCTGTGAAAGTCCGTGGCTATTTTACCCACTTAAAATAAGAAAGAATCTCTAATGACCACGAACGCATCGGACATAGTAGTACATAATCTTTGTAAATACCCTGCCCGGGAGATAAAAGGGTTGTAAAGAGGCTGTTAAAATATCTTTGCAATTTTTTAAACACAATGGCAATATATTATTTTGATATTAGATAAGGAGAAATATGTCGGAGATTAAGGAAATAAAAGTACTAAGACAGAAGATACTGCTATCTGAAGCTAAAAAATATCTTGGGGCACCCTTTGAAAAGATGATTAAGTTTGCAGTTGATATTGAAAGAGAAATTATTGCAATAGGTGGAGAGATGCATGCCGATGCAGAAAAGATATTATTGGAAGATGGCTCAAAGCAGGAAAATCTCTGGGGAGCAAATCTATATCCAATGCAAAGTGAAGAATCAAGGATTGAATTTACATCTTTGATAAATATAAGACCATCTGCAGATAATTTAAGCCTGGAAATAAAAAACCAGGAGATTAGAGATAAAATCAGAAAGATTGCAGAGAAATTAATCCAATTTGAAAATGAATAAATTTCATAAAAATATCTCACAGGATAAATGGAATCAATATTCAAAAAAGAGTCAAATCCTGATGATAGCCTCAGAGATAGGCAGGGCTAAAAGCTGGATAACCAGAAAGTATTTTGATGAGGTAAGAGATTGTTACCTCAGGGCAATTGAACTCCTTGATATGACTGCCGGAGACCCAAAATGGAGAAATGGCTTGAAGGAGGTATTGAGATTTAAAGAGTTACTCGGAGAAGCCCATTTATTTAAATTTAATGACCTCCCATTTTGTTTATCCTTATATAAGGTTTTGCTAAGCTGGAATGGGGATACAGATAAACTAACATTCGGATTATCAATAGGGTGAAAAAGAATATTCAGAATATTTAAAATATATGGATGTCCCCTGAATTAAAGTAACTCAAGGCTTTAACCTTGATATTGCGCTGGGGATCCGCCCCATACCCCTTATTTAAAACCCTAAATAGACAAATAGTCAACCCCGTTAGATATTTTGAATTTAACTGACCTGACTATAAAATAACGCTGTATCTAACGGGGTCAATCCCTGACACAGCGAACGCTAAACCCATAGCTCTTATTGATGCTGACACGGTCTGCGGTGTCGAGATTGTAGAACAGCATACGGCGCCATGCGTACGATGCACTGCCCTCCATAGCCGAACCAGTAACCGTAGTTGCCGATTAAGATTCTCTTTCATCCATACCTGTGTTCCTATGGTTACAATATTATAAACATTGCTGTCAATATCGGTTACTGTTGTAGTAGTTGACTGTGGTGTCCCACTTACCTGACTTGATTCACTTAGCAGTTACACCTGTGGGGGCTGATGGGGCTGAGCCTGAATTTAACCTGCCGTTACAGGTTTTTCAGGAAATCTTCTTATAAGTTTAATGCCGGTTTTCTTTTCAAAATCTTCCAGCCCTTTATTAAAAAAAACTATACGCTCGTCTCTTGTCATATTTTTTGTTTTTTCATATACCTTTTCTTTCCATTTCCAAACATCTTTAAGTCTTTTTGACTCATTCATCACCAATCACCTCCATAGGGGTTATCATTTCCAATTCTTTAACCTCTAAAATTATAGGCTTATATTTATTCATCAAGGTTATTAATTCCGACATAGTATTTTCATCGGCATTATCAATTTCTCTAATTACCACGGCTGAAGAATATATCTCATAGTTACCTGAACTTAGGCTTTCGAAAAATTGCCTTGTTACCTCCATCTTCTCCGGTGAATCGTCAGCATAGTAGAAATTCCAGACAGAGGTATCAAGGTAGAGTTTAAGCTTTCTCATGCCCAAATTATATCAGACAGGGAGATAAAATGTTACACAAAAATAAGGTGATGGATAAAGGTTGAATCGGTTTGATGTGAGTCAAAAGGAGGATTGAGGGGGGGATGTTGCATGGGTTGGATTTATAAAAAGGAAAACTGATATTTCAAGACAGATGCCTTTTAATGGGTGACCCTGACCCCATTAATGTTTATCTTTAAATAATCTCAAAATCATATCTTTTTTAATATAT
>Ga0209323_10001065_pt1 | contig 18123 bp, 29 predicted proteins | sample Rifsed19ft2_FD_184014 | JGI IMG/M metagenome (GOLD analysis project Ga0209323, IMG submission 184014) | Soil microbial communities from Rifle, Colorado, USA - sediment 19ft 2 (version 2) | ecosystem: Environmental > Terrestrial > Deep subsurface > Rock core/Sediment | place: Rifle, Colorado...
TCTCACCGAAAAATAATACGGGCCGCTCAGTACGTAGTTGATGTCCTTCGTTCAAGGTGAAATACCAGTACAACCCTCTCGCCAGGAAACAGCTTGAAGAAGAGGAGGTAAGCCCCGATGCGTCTCCGCCAGGTGTTCTCTTGCCCTTTCATCTTCTGGATGTCACCATAGTACGGAGTGAGCGAAATGTCTCTGATGACTTGGAGAATCCTTTTGGCATCACCCTTTGGAATTTTCTCCAATTTCTTTAACATTCTTTGCTAAATAGTCTAAACCATATTTAAAATAATTATCTCCTCTAAATGTTATTATATTGTTAAAGATTTGCACTTTCTCCCTCACACATAAAACAATTACATTTCGGAAAGAATTTATTTATAAGTTTTTTATTACCATTCATTTTCTGCAGAAGTTCATAAACTTCAACTACTTTATTTTCTATTTTTTTAATTCTATCATTATCCATTTCAAAAAAATGTTGTTTGCATTCTAAGTTTTGTTTATTAATATAAATTAAACACCCTATTCGTGATTTTAATGCTTTCATATAAATTAAAAGTTGGTCTAAATGATATTGTTTTAAATTATTATTACTTAAATAACTTACAGACTTAAATTCATAAACTATATTATTTTTATCTAAATAATCACAAGTCCCAACAAAATAAAGCTCATAATCATTATTAATTTTTAAAGATATATCTATAGAAATGTTTAATCCGATATCTTTTAGCCAATTGTGTATTAAGGTTCCTACCTTCATTCTGCCCAAAACATCCGTTGAAAAATTTTTTATTCCTAATTTAGATAAAGCTATTTGTCTTTTGCAAAATCCTGCTGTATGCGCTCTAAATGCTATTTTATTTAGTTGTGTTGATGTATCACTACTATTTAAATTTTCTTTTATTATTTTTTTTATATTCATCATTTTTATCACCTAAAACTTATTGGAGGGACTCTCATACTTGATATAAAAGTTATTTCATCTCTTAGTAATGCTAATCTTGATGATATAACAGAATGTATTTTAAGTAATTCTTTTCTTATTCTGCCTTTATTTATATCACCAAAATTTCTTGTTTCAAAATAAGCATCTTCTTCTTGCCTGAATAAATGGCTTTCTAATTCAAATAAACTCATTTTATATCCATTAGGCTCTTCCAAAAAATTAGTCATATCTTCCTCTACTTTATTTATTTCTCTGAATACAGTTGTTCTTTTTAATATGATATGGTCTTTCAACTTTTCGTTTAGTTTAATAATCTTATATATTTTAATTTCATTTGTCACTGGTTGGTAATCTGAATAACAATATAATTTTTTGTTATATGAATACACAGATGCAAAATTATTACAATTCAGACAAAAAGGCAATTCAACATCATCTCTCATCATTTGAAATTTAGTTTTTAGTAATGTCCAGTAATGAGGAATTGCATCAGGGTCAATACTTAACATTTGTTGAATGTCATACCATATAGCTTCTCTTGGGTCTGGTTTTATCATCTGAATTTAAATTTTTTTAAACTTTTAATTAAAAAATTTATGGTTGCGATTATATACCCCAAAAACAATTATAACACTTCTTTAAATATATTGGTATTTTCTTGCCACAATCTTCGCAAGTATTATATTCTTTTATACCTTTAAATAAATTTAAAGGGTCGTTATTTTCTATTAATTCCATTTTCATATTATTAATGACAGCAAAAATAATAAACTACCTACAACCGCAAAGATAAGGTAATGTCTTTCTAACCTTTCTATTTCAAAAATCATAATATTATCTTCTGCTTCTTTTGATTTTATAATTTCAATGTTTTGCACTTTCTCCTCCTTCATCAGGCATTTTAATTAATTTCTTTTCTCTTAATTTTATTCTATGATATGCGTTTGCTAAAATAGAACTATGAACTAATGGACTTAATTTCTTTAAAGTATCTACACCTATTGCTTCATATTTATCGCTCATTTCTTCTATATTAATATCTTCATTTAGTTCCAAAAATCTACCATCTCCTTTAACTTTATAATTCCAATTTCTTAGTATAACATCTCCGCTTAAGCTGTCATAATCTTTTTCTTTTACTTTATAAAATTTTATGTCATATACTCCAGATTTAACTGCAAATATTGCTGAAAAATTTGTAGCCTTTAAATTATCCTTTACCCTAACAAAACTTATTATTTTACCCACATTAACTAATTTATTATTCTCAACTGAAGTAAATAAATTCCTTAAACCATTTAATTTTACATTTATTCTTCCTTCTCTTAAAATATCTTGTAAATCTCCTCCCATTCTTTGATGTTGTTTATTTCTTATAACCAAATAGGATACAAAATATATTACTAAGAATATAAAAAACATTATCGCTACTACTGTTAAAACAAATTTCAAAGCAGATATTAAGGAATAATACGCACTTTGTTTTATAACCTGCCCATAATTTAATACTATTTCTGTTATTGTCATCTGACTTTAAATTTTTGGTAATTTAAATTTTCTGTTTTTAGAAAATTTATGGTTACGCAAATCCTCCTTAATAAAAAATTTATGGTTATGCCTTAACTTTTTCTTTTGTTTCTTTTACTATATCCAATCCTGTTTTACTTTCAACAGCTTCTAAATCTTTTCTTGATAATCCTATTCCTTTGTTAACTATATTTGAGATTTTTGATATAAAGTCTAACTGAACAAATCTTTCTCCTTCATAATAAATAGTATGGTCTATAGTATCAAAATCTAAATGAACATTATCAGGATAAAAATATAAAGCGTGTTTAACTAAACTTGCGCATTTTAAAAATACATCTCCTTGTAAAGTATCGTGCAATTTAGAGGGGCACCTAACTATTATTTTTTTAAATACACCAACTTTTATTATAAAACAACTCTCATTCTGGAATATTTTCATCTTTTTATTTGAGCCTATTGTTTTAAAGTTCTTCCTTTTTGAATAACCGATTATCTTTCCAATTCTTTTTGCCTTATGTTCAGTGTCGCCGCCTAACCATAAATAATTTAAATTATCTGCTTTTGATATTCTGCCTTCTTCTTCTATGTTTTTATATATCTCAAAAGTGACATTTATCAGCTTTTCATAAATAAAAAGAAAATAAAATACAAATATAACTAAACCTATTATTAAAGCCCATATAAGTATTGATATAAGAGTGCTTATAAATGTAGAAATTCCTTTCTGTCCGCTTTTAATGAAAGAGTATAATCCTACTATCAATAAAAAAACTAAAATAAGGACCGTAATAAATCTTGTTTTGTTTTCCATCTTTCCTCTTATTTAACTGACTTTAAATTTTTTGTTTTTGAAAAATTTATGGTTGCGCTCATCCTCTTTAATTCATTCAAATCATTTTTAATAATTATCAACAAATCTTTCTCTTTCCTAATTCTATAATAAGATATTATAAATTCTATTGAGCCAATAATTCCAAATAATGCTAATGCAATAGTAAATAAACTTTCTCTTACTGCGCTTTTAAACATATTATCCAACTTACTTATCTCACTACTTATAAAAGTTTCTGTATCCTTATAAAAATTGTCAAATTTTTCATCTATCTTTTTCCTTGTTTGCTCTCCATCTTGTTTTATCAATTCATTTATATCTGCCTGTGTTGCTCCCTGTGTTATTTGTAACACTAATATAAACAATATACCAACTACAAAAGAGCGTAACCATAAATTTTTCAAAACACAAAAATTTAAAGTATGTCGTATTCCCTTAATTTTTTTAAACACCATCTTACACTCACCTCAGCATATTTAATAATTCTTTTTGTTCCATCTATAATTTTAAAAAAGTTTTCGTTCATTTTTTCTTTTTTTATTATCCCTTTGTCCTATCAGGCGCAAAATACTTATTAATTCCATAACCAACCAACAAAATAACCCCAAATAATGACAACACTTTTATAACACTATACCCTAAATCAAAACTTATCATAGATATTTCTTTTTCTCTATATGTTGGCTCATATACAGCAAAAACTAAAGTTATAGTTAACATCAAAAATGTAATAAGTAATGTAACCAACGATAATTTTGTTTTTCTGTTTTTTATTATTTTCATTATTTTTTCCTCCAGTAAGATTTAATTGATAATACAACTCCTATTAATATTAATAATACCCACATTTTAAATGAAAATATATCTTGGGTATAAAATCTAACTCTTGGGCTATTATTTGAGCATCTTATATTTAATCCAGTATCAAATTCAGCTAAACTTTGATTATATAGTATTCCAAAAGTTGTTATATTCAACTCAACATCAGGAAATATAGATGAGTTAAATTCATTATAAGCCTTAGCCATACTATAACTAACTGCACTTCCAGGATTATTTGCTTTATATGTCTGATTTAAATCACATATAAATGCAAAACTCAGCATAAATGGAACTGTTATGTTTCCTATTAAAACCAATAATAAAATAAAAACTATTATCTTTACACTTGTTGGTGAATAATCAAAAAATTTAAATGTAATCTCTTTTGTTGGAGTATAAACATAATTATAAAAAACCGAAGCCATTTCTCTGGCTACAGAACCAGCTGCTTTCAATCCACCAAATAAAAAACTGCCAACTGCCGCCAATCCCGCCAATATTGCTGATATTACCATATAACTTTATGCCTCCACTCTTGTTTCATTATTTTTTATGAAAAAATCCCCATAATAATATTATCACTAAAAATAAAACGAAAAATGAAAATATCCATATCTTCAAATTATCTAAATAATCTATAATCATATACCAAATTGGGCATACAGGATATAACATAATCCATATTCCTTTTTGCCAAGTATTATCACATCTAAAATCAAAATCATAATATTCACTTACATAATTCCCTGTGCTTCTAATTGTCTGGTTTTTATATACACCAGAAGGCTCAGAAATTCCTCCTGGAGCAAGAGGAGTTATTTTTGTAATACAATCACTATCATCACCAGATAGATAACAGTCTACATTACTTGATACATCGACAGGAATATCTATATAATTAGTCAAATCATTCGGACTGCTAATATCTGTTATATAAAATCTATAATTGTAAGAACCTAATTTAGTTGCATTACAACCTATTTTCATTTCATCAGCATCAGAAAAGTAAGAAGTCCAACCTTTTAAACTCCCTGTGCAATTTAAATTAATTCTTGCTATATTTCCTTCTGTATCATTGTATCCTCCTGCAGGCATCGTAAAAGTAATGTTATTATCTAAACACACAGGGTTGCAAGTATCTCTAAAAATATTTACTATAGAAGGCAAATTATTTGTTGTTCCACCATCTAAATAATATATTGCTCCAGTTTGAGGTATAATCAATTCCATATCAGCATCATAATCTAAATCAACAGGTATGACTAAACTACTTCCAGTTTTAGTAAAATTATATATTGCACTTAAATTTAAATTAAGTATCCTACTTTTTGTTATAATATCAAAATAAGAAGTATTTGACGACATTACTCCCAAAGTAAAATTAAAATCAAAAAAATTAACGCCATCATTAAATCTATCTAACAAATTCCAGGTTCTTGAACTTGGATTAAATATTAATAAACTATCATCATTATCTTGCTGTGTATTACCTTTTGCATAAATAATTAAATCTCTATATAAATCTCCATCATAATCTTCAGCTCTTGCATTTAAATCAGAAGACGCACAACTTGATGAGCCAGCACATACAGTATTACTATAATCTGTTCCACAAGTAGCTGTAGCTATATTAGAACCTGTATGATGAACAACCTCTCCTGTATCTTTATCTAATATATCAATCATAACCCAAGAACAATACCAACCTGAATCAGGTCCAGTATTATTAATCCCAACAACATATATTCTTTCTAAACTAGAGCTTTCTGTTTGTATAGTAACATACTTATTATTAGCAAATCCTGTTGTCAAATCAAATTGATTGGAACACCCTGTTTTACTTAATTCTAAACTTGTTACATAATAATCTCCCCATAAAACAACCTCATCTCCATAAGCAACACTATTTTCTAAGTTATGATTATATGTTGAGCTACATAAACTATCTGTGTAATTAACTGCATTAGGTTTAAACATAAATGTCTTATTTTTAGCTCCAAAAAAAGTGGCATTCCAATCTTCATTATATAATATTTCTGAAGTTATAAGTGACACAGCCGAACTACCTATATTAGGGTCTGCACTTAAATTTACACTTACAATTCTATTTATATCACTTAAATTATATTCATATACCTCAAAATAATATGAAGTGCTTCTTTTAAATATTCCTATAATATCAGTTAAATTATCACCATCAAAAGAAGTTTCAAAACCATCATCACTTTCTGTCCCAGCTAAAGTAAATACATTTTGTTGAATGCCACTACTTGTAAATAATATTGAAGTTCCATTAGTAAATAAAATATATAAAGTCCCACCAGGGCTAACAACAACCTCAGACTTATCTTTATCTTTATTAAAATCATATACAACTACTTCTTTTTGTGTTCCATAAGCTACACTATAATTATAATATGTTATGTTATTACTATCTACTATCACTCCAGTAGTTAAATCAGCGCAATTCCTTCTAGGTCCATCACAATGTTCAGACCATCTGTTTAAAGATAAACCAAAAACTACATTTAACATTAATAAAATAGTTATTAACCAAATTATTTTTTTCATTCTAACCTCCGATTTTAATAAAATCTCAACAATTTCCAAGCAGATGTAATTATCACTAACAAAAACAAAATCATTATACTTAACAAAATAAAATAACTCATCTTACTTTTAAACCATACAGCTCTTGTAGCTATAAAATCAGGATTTTTTAGTTGTGGTTTTATTGTAGTTTCAAATGTTTCACTTCCGCTGTTCTTGCTGTAACACTCAACAAAAGCGCTGTAGTTTTTCCCTGCTAAAAGCTCTCTGTCAGTAAAATAAACATTAACTAAATTATTTCTTACATAAAAATAATCATCATAAACCCCAATTCTTGTTTCATACTTAATCTCAGGGTTCATTTGAATTATAATACTCCCATCTTTTATATAACTAAAACAACTATAATTAACATTTAAATTTGTTGTGCATAAAAAATAAAATTTATCTAATGTTAATGGATTTTCATTTATATAGGGTTGTGCATCATAATCACAATTAAGACCATTTACAATATAAACGCTCAACAATATAATTAATATCCATATTATTTTTTTCATTTTATTATTAAATACAAAATCATTATTCCAATCATAACAAATACAAATATAACTAAAGCTCCAACAACATAACTCATATTTTCTTTTAAATATATTGAATACTCAGGTATTTTCTGCAAATCAGAATATTTTGGAGTTGCATTCATAGTTTTTGTATAATTACCCCCGCAGTTCACAACAAAATCAAAATCAATACCAGCTACTAATTTTTCTTTATCAAAAAACACCTGAACTACACTTTCTTTCATAACAAAACTATCAATTTTGCCATATTCTTTAACAAATAAATCAGGATATTGATATAAAATACCATTCTTATATGTATATGTTACACAATTTAAATCTTCACCTGTATAATTCTGCACATAACAAAATGCCCTTATTTTACTTCTTTCTTCATCTATAAAAGGCTCATTTATTTTAATTATGGGCGAAGTCATTAAACACACAAATTCGTCAGGCAGTAAAGTTATAATTCTTGTTTCTGTTGAGTTATAATTGCCAGCCAAATCATAAACACTTACATTATAATAATATAACCTATTTGTAGTTATTCCAGTAAAATTATGAAATAATGTATCTAAAACATAAATCTCACTACTCTGAACATCACTTGAATTGAGCAAATAATATGTTATATTATTAAAATTAGTTTCAATTAAACTTACATTTATAAACACAAAATTTTGTCTTAATATGCTGTTATTTAATGAAGTTCCTCCAGCAAAAGCAATAGATGGACTTAAAGTATCAATTGTTAGATTTAAAGTTTTAGTTATTATATTTAAACCACCAATTGATTTAAACAATAAATAAGTTTTGTTTGTATATATGGTTATTTCATATTCTCCTAATACACTTTCCACACTATAATTTTTATCTCCATCAAAATCAAAAGTTATCCAATTATATTTAGTAATAAAATGAGCATTAAAATTTGAACTATCCAAATATGTTAATGTATTTACAGCACTTAATTTAAACACATATTTATAAATAGTATAACTTTCTAATTGAGAGAAATTGAACCAAAATATATATCTATCTTCTGTTTTATATGTCCCAAAATCACTTAATGTTGCAGTTGTTGATTTTAATTTAACACCTATATTATCTTTTTCTGGCGTGGAATAATTTAATTTAATTTGCGCTATATCTTTAGTTATTTTATAATCTGATATATTTTTAAAAGTATGAGTATCAGAACAAGATATATTTAAATTATACTTACCTTGCCCAAGTGATGATATATATATTATATCATTTATTGTTAAAGTCTGCTCACTACTTCCATTTTGAATAGATTTAATTACATCACTTGAATTATAAAAAGTATAATTTAATACAAAAACATCTATATTATCAGAACAAGATAAACTGACATTTATATTTGTATTAAGGTATGTATTATTTAAAGGACTACTAATTATTAGTGTCGGAATAGACAAATCAAAAACAAATATTCTCTCTGATGAATTAATGCCATAATCAGTTCCATCATAAGTTCCAACTATATATTTATAAATTCCTTCAACAGTAAAATTTGATGTCCAATTACTTAATGAATTATTATAAATCAAAGTAGAATTTGATGTTGTTAAATTTAAATAAAATTGATATGAAACATTATCTTCATCTATATCAAAAACATCACTCCAATTAAAAGTTATATTATAATTATCTGTATACGGTGTTGTTATTGGAAAATCCCAAGATGTTATTTGAGGAGGAGGAGTATTTCCTACTGTAAAAGTAAATAAAGATGTTTCGTTCCAATTAGTTCCATCAAATCCATAACTTTTCCAACTTACTTCTGAATTTTTTGATGATGTTATTGTTTCATTAAAAGAAGCAATATAAGAAGTTACTGCACCAATATTTGTTATATTAGTTTTATTTATCCATACACCCGTATCATTCCAACTAAAATATATACTTTGAAAATCTATATCATCATTCCAAGTAATATTAAATTGCACTGTTTCATTTTTCCTATAAGTCGATGAATTTGTTTGATTATTACTCCAAGTTGGATATATTGAATCGCCAAAAGTTCCAGTAATTTTTATTATAGGTCTCAAAGTTGTATCTGCATTATCGCCTGAATACCAATTCATAGTAGTTGTTTCTGAGTCATTACCTTCTTTATTTGTATAATTAGTTCCTGAACATCCACCTCTATCACAATGGACACCAAAGTTGGCAAATAAAATTAAACATCTATTTTTATTATTAATACAATCATTCCAAAATTTATTTTGAATTGTTATATTATGTCTTGTTGAACCAATATCATAGCAATCTTCACCTATTGTAGTGGCACATTTTATATTTGTTATTAATGAATCAGAAACATTAATATCTGTAGTTGCATTTGCACCAGAACCACCCCAAGCATCAGAGCCATTATAACTGTTATATGTCATACCAGGTATAACAGCACCTGCTCTTATAATTGGAAAAGCTGTTACATTATGTCCATAACCATAAACTGTTGGATGATGAGCAAAAGATATTATTCCTTCTGTTACTGAAAAATCAATAGGTAAAGTCGCTACTATCCAACTTACATTTGCAGTATGTCTAATAACATTGCCAGCTTCAGCACCAAAAGGATGTTCTGTTTCTGTTGCTCTATTACTATTAGGAACAGCTTGATGTAATTGCGTATCACTTTGATTAGTAGCAGTAAATTGAAAATAATAAGTATCTGCATACACAAAAGTAGATATAATTAGTGTTAATATAAAAAATATTATTATTATCTTTTTCATTTCTTCCTTTTCATTTTATATTTCTTACTTACAACAGAACCATAAGTTCTGCCAAAATATACTCTGTTAAACTCCTCATACAAATCTTTATTTGACTTCGTTATTTTTATCTTAAATTTTATAAAATTAACTTCTTTTTTTGTAAATTTCTTCGGTTTTGACCTTCTAAATAACTTTCCTTTTCTTTTATACTCCACATATTCTATTGGAACTCTTTCTATCTTTGGTTTTAATTTTTTAGTTACTACCCCTCTTAAACATAAATCAGTAAGTTCAAAAATATCCTTATCATATCTTAGAGCAAATGTTATATCATACCCTCCTAATGTATGTTTTAATAACACTCTAACCAAATCATCAGGATTGCCTTCTAAACCTCCAACTTCTAATAATTCTGATATAAGAGCCTCAGATTTAATTATATATCTTTCATATACTCTTTTAACATCAGCTGAAGTTGTATTATGAACCATATACATAATCTTCTACAAATTTAGTAAATCCATCTTTATTACCTTCTCTTTGCAAAAGTCCTCTAAACCCTAAATTTTTTATGCTCAAAACACTTTCTGGACTCACCATATCAAAATCAAAATTCTTAGCTTGATTATCGTCCAAAGGCAGGGCAATTCTTCCAGTTTTCACATCAAGAGAATATGGAGTTTTCCAAATAAGTCTGGTGTTGATAATCTCAGGATTTAAAGTTGTTATGCCCAAATCTTTCTTTAATGCATTCGCTATTAATGCAGACTGTTTTACTTTTTCACTTAAGGTTTTAGCTACTATATACTCTCCTGGGATATTAATATGAAAACCAGAACCAGAACATTTTGTATGATATATAACTTTATATTCATCTAATATATTTTTAAACTCAATATACTCAGAATAGCACATTTCAAAATCTCCTTTATTATCAAAATCAAAACCTAAATCATACTCTTTAAAATAATCTTTAAAATTTTTGTTAAACCACATATATTGCTCTTTTCTTTTTGCCATATTATATGAGAACATCGGCATTTCAACTAAATATGCCATAGAGTTATATAAATTATATGTAGATTTAAAAAAATCAAATCTATCAAAATTACTTTTTAGAAAACCTATATTATGAGCTTTTATTCCTCTATAATTACCGCCATTTTCATTTATTTCTCTGGGAGTTAAAAAACAAAATTCTCTGCCCTTCAAATTCTTTACTAACTCATACAGAACTCTTTCATCAGAATAATACTTGATTATTAATATTTTCAAATCTTCTAAACTTAGCACTCTTTTCATATCTTCCATTTTATCATCTCATATTTATTAATACTAACCATAAGTGGGGCTTTATATATTTATAAATACTATTATTATCCTATATATATTTTAAAAAATATATACTATAGAATACTCAACAATAACTACTACTAAGTAACAAAAAATTTGCATAATTTGATATATATATTTTTAAATATATATTCAAAAATAGAAAAATATTTAAATATAAAATCCTTCGTGTAATATATAAAAACAATGAAGTCAAACAAAAACTTAATATTTATAAAAGATAAAGATAAGAATTATGTTTATATTAAAGACGGAAAAAAAGATGTAGGAATATTAATGTGGCATTACAAAAAAAAGAAATGGATATTTGAAGATTAAATCCCAGAACAGAAGCTTTCTTGCTTCTGTCTTTGAGGCGCATAAATAAAAAATAAATATGAAAGTGATAAAATTTGTCAGATAAAAATGAGGTTAATACTGGAAAAGAAGAGTTCCAAGATAATATATCATTTGATAGAGATGGTTCTATTGTAAATTGGATTGTTAACATTATTGAAATTACTAATTCTTATGTAAAATTTGAAGCTATATCAGGTAATGTCTACACTATTCCTCTTTCTCAAGTAAAAGAAATAAAAGAAAAAAAGAAAATAAAAGAGGTAAATGATGAGCGATGAAGAAATAAAAACTAAAGATTTTTTGTATAACAATAGAATTACTTTGGATTTAGCAAATAAAGTTGAGAGTTATTTAAAAGGATATAAATGGTTTTCAGTTACAATAATAATTAATTGTTGCACTATTAATTTAAAACAAACTAAAAAAGAGTATCAATTAAATTCAAATTTAATTATTGATGATGCAGGATACGGAAAATCATCTTTACTGAATATGTTATATGAATATAATAAAAAACATATAAACTTTCTACCAACAAAAATGTATGCGTTAGAATTATTAAAAAAAGGAAGTGATTTTTTTACTAACAAAATATTATTTCATCAAGACTTAAGTCAAGGATTTTTAGGATTAAATAAAAAGTCTTTGGTTCAATTAGATAATTTTTTTACGGGAATATTATCGGACCATTTTTATGAACAACTAAACTATAAAATAGAAGCAAGATGCAATGCTATGATGGCTATTCCTAAAAAATTGTTTGTAATGCAAAAAGGAAATTTATTTCAAACCACTTTACTTGAAAGAATTACTATGCTTAAAAACTTTGACAGGACAGAAGATGAAAGAAAAGATATTTTAGAATTTATAGACAAACAACCATATCCACCTCAAATAAAATTACCAATAAATATAAGTAAAATAAAAATAGATATAAAAGAAAATATATTTAATGAGATAAACAAAATATCAGCAGAAATGGAAGACTTAAATATAATGTCAGCAACAAGAGCCAAAAATTATATAAGTAACTTTTTAAAATCAAATACTTATATCAACAAAAGAAAAACAGCAGATATATATGACTTAGAATTATTCAAAAAAGTATACCCATACCATAAAGGAACAAGATTAACTCTCTATGAGAAAATAAAAAATCATATATTAGAAAACGAAAAATCAGAAAATCCAAAATCAGACAGAGAATTAATCAAAAAAATAAATTGTAGTTTTCGTTCGTTTTATAAATATAAAAAACTTATTGTTACTACTTAGTAGTAATAACTGCTCTCTTTGCTCTCTTTTTAAAGTGCGCTTCTTCCTTTATAAAGCTTTATAAAGCAAACAGGAAAACAAGAGAGCAGGCAGAAAGCATTTTAAAAAGAGAGCAAAGAGAGCAGTTACTACTTAATAGTAATAAAAAATATAAAAAACTAATTACGAAAAAAATAAAATGAAAATTGGATTTATTACAAAACAAAAAGAAATAAAGAGAAGTCAAATAAATAGTTTTAAATGGTGCACAGGAGGTTGGGCAATCCCTGAATTTCATTATAATAAATATATTGAAAAAATTATAAATATAATCCAAAAATCAAAACCTAATGCAAAAATATACAAAACCCCTATTAAAAAAATGATAAGTAAATTTCATCAATCATAAAAAACGCTTGGAAAGCTGATGTATTAGTCAAAATAATATATTAAATTTTTATTACTTCATAGTAACAACAAAAATCTATATATTATAAAATATATATTAATAAATAGAAATATTTATATATATTAATATATTGCTTATCGTTGAGGTTTAAAATGAAAAAAACAACAACAAAAATTATAACATTTACGTTAGATGATGCGTTGATAAAAATTTATAAAAAATCGTGTGCAAAATTAGGCATTAAATTATCAACAAGATTAAATATATTAATAAAAAAAGATTTAAGATATTTGAATATGTTAATATTAGAAGAACAAACTGATACTGATATTAATAAAGCAAAACACATAACATTGGATAAATTCAAATGAAATTCATAAAAACAATGGAGGGAAAACAAAATGGCATACGACGAAAGTAAAGATAAAAAACTTTGGGAGAAAATAGTAAATAAAACAGCAGAAGGACATATTATAGTTGGCGTCTACCAATATGGAGATATAGAAAAGAAAGTAGGTATAGTAAGAAAAGTTAAAACAGCAGAAGGAGAAAGCTTTAGAGCAATTGGTAGAATGACTTTAAAGGAATTAGAAGAAGTAATTCCTTCTTTAGAACAAGCCAAAAAAATACTCATAAAGAAATGAGGGAGGCAAAAATGGTAGAAATAACAAAACCACAGACTTTTGAGAAATTCAAAGGCAAAGTGGAAAGTATTAAAATAGAGCCATCTGGGCTTAAAGACCAAGAAGATAAAGAAAGATATCATCTTGTAATTGAGCCTTTAGATGTGGAGATTAAAGGAAAAACAGGCAGGATACACGAATGGTTGCCAGTATCGGATATGGCGACAGATACCTCAGTTCCAGAAGGGAGTATTTTGCATAGATATATGCAAGAACTTTCTGATATAGGAATTGATGACAAAGAATTAGTGAATGATGTATTCCAACAAATGGTTGGAAAGACCTTCTTATTTAGAAAGAAGGAACTAGGCAGAGCATTCAAAGGGCACGAAGCCAAAAAATATTGGGTGCCAAAAGAGATGATAGAAGATGAGGATTAATTCCTCATCTTTTTTTTCATTAAATTCAAATGATTTTAATGAAAAAAAAGAGTATAATAAAGCAAAATTAGTTGTAATTATAATAATAATAATAGCATTTTTTTATGTGTTTTTATTATACAAATATACCTCAACAAAATGATAAAAATATTTAATAAATCATCAATATATATGAATGAAATAAAAAATGAAGAAATAGATTGCACTATAACTTCTCCTCCCTACGGAAGATTAAAAAAATACGGAACAGAAAACGAAAATATAGGCAACTTCTCCGGAGATTTACAGGTTGAAATGTTATCAAAAGTATTTAAAGAAGTATATAGAACAACAAAAGATGGTGGATTTTGTTGTATTAATATAGGAGAATATATAGATAAATTTGGAATGTTTTTATACCCATTTCAAGCAAAACTTACGCTTTCTATGATTGATACAGGTTGGAAATATTTCAGGAATATAATTTGGAATAAAAAAAATAATACAGCACAAATAATTGGAGATACAAAAACTAATAATCACTATTTTTTAGGCACAGAACCTATATTAATATTTAGAAAATTTATAAACTATAACAAAAACACAAAAGGAGCAAATGTTGAGCAAGAATTAAGACTTAATGTATGGGATATAGCTCCTTATATTAAAAAAGAAGATGAACATATTGCAATATATCCAAAAGAATTAGTGAGAAGATTAATGATATTATACTCAAAAGAAAAAGATTTTATACTGGACCCATTTCTTGGTTCCGGAACTACTTTAGAGGTTGCAAAAGAACTAAACAGAAACGGATATGGATATGAGATTGTTGAAAAATATTATGACTTAGCAAAAAATAAACTAAATGAAGAACAAAAAAGGTTAATATGAAAATTGAAACGCCTAATGTTGATATATTATGTAATTTAACAGAAATAATGAAATCCGTAGAAGGAACAATAGAATTTGATAAAAAAGGAATGTCATTTTATTCTTTTGATAGTTTTAAATTTGTCAATATAATAATAAATTCATCTTTATTTTCTACATACGAAGTCACCGAAAAACAAAACATAAAATTAAACTGTAATGATTTGCATTCAATAATTAGTAAAATGAAAGGACAAAATGTATTCATAAGTATGCAAATAAGTCAAGACAAAAGCATACTAACTATAAAAAGCAGAGGCTCAAAAACATCTACTCACGAATTAAGACTGTTATCTGAAACTTTTGACGATAATGTAGAAATAGCAAGAGAAAAAACAAAAATTATAACACCTCAAATAGAAATAAATATGCCTTCTATCAAATTTAAAAATATGACTGAAGGTATTACAACATTTGATAAAAGAATAATATTTATATGCACAGAAGCACAACTATCATTATTATCATTAACTAAAGAAAGAGGTTCATCAAAAGAAATAGTTAAAAAATCTCAGAATATATTGATAAAAAACACCATAGGCAAACAAAAAGCAAAATATAATTACGATTTAATCAAAGAAATTTTACCTTATATAATCAAACTATCAGAGAAAATAACCATAAAATTCCAAACAGATTTTCCTTTGATAATATCCACAAAAACTAACTTTATTGATTTTGTATTAACATTAGCTCCAATGGTGACTGAAATGGGGGCAGAAATTGAAGAGAAATTAGGTGAAATAGAAGAAAATGAATAACTCAAAAATTAAAATAATAATCATCATATCTTTATTACTTATTACAAGTTGCACGACATTTCCTATTATTGATGAACTCCCAAGCGATAAAATAATTGATATATCCACAGAATTTGATGCCAATTTATGTTTAAAATTAAAAGAAAATAATACAAGTATTATGATGAAAAATACTAAAAGAGTAATAATTCCTTATGAAGATGAAACAATAGAAGTCAACAACTTACTTTGTTTAATATATCTAGAAAGTAGACACATAATATGTGCAATACAATAATATATAAAACAGTAAAGGAGCCGAAAATGAAAGAAGAACAATTAATAAAAATAATTGAAAACAATCCTGAAGCAATGAGAATTATATATGAAAAATATTTTAAATATAAACCCACCTCAATAGAAGAGCATACTTTAACACAACTAAAGGATTTTTTAGAAAGTAAAAATGTAGAAATATCAATAAAATTGAAAAGATTAAATATGACAAAAAGCGCAGAATATTTTTGTAAAGACAATAAATTACTAATTATAGGAGAATTTATTTACAAAGAAGATTATATTGAAAGTAAATCAAAAATAAATGATATTGAAGAATTAGAAATAAAAAAAGAAATATATGAAAGACTTATAAGCGGAATTAAAAATAAAATAAATAGATTAAAAAATATGGGTAAATGTGATATATGCGGTAAAAATATGATGATATATGATTATTTAGGTAAAAAATATTGTGGTGATTGTATAAATAATGAAGAAAACAAAGAAAAAGCCAATAATTAAAAATGATATTAAGAAATAAAAATTTAGAAGAAGAGTTTATTATGAAGATGCGCAAAAGAATGCGCGAAGGAGAAATAAAATACGGTAACAATTTAGATAAATTTGATTTCTTCAAAGAAATGGAGGACGAATTAATTGATATAGCTAATTATGCTTGCTTACAATTCCAAAAAATAAAGATACACAACCATAAATCTTTACGAAACTTAATGTTAAAGCGAAAGAATTAAACAGAATTATACCAACACCCGAAAGTATTAATTCCTGTTTGATTCCGCAAACAAGTGATAGCGCTCAAAAATTTGGATTGACCCCCAACTTTTAGACTCTTATCAACTATTAGGAGTTCTTGCGCCACTAAATAATGAGCTTAACAAGAATGATAATAGCAGGCATTTGCGATGGTTGTAGCGACAACACCCATCTTAAATTTTATAGAAAATACTTTTATTGTTGTGATTGTTATGATGAAATTATAAGAGGCAATTAAAATGATGATAATTGAAATAACAAAAAAATCAATAGACAAATATATTGAACTTATAAAAAAAATAAATGAGGGTTATGAACTTGATGAAAAAGAAGCCACCAACTTACTACATATCAATTTTTATTTTCTTGTCTCAATACATAAACAACAAAATATAATTCCACCAAATGAGATGATATATATAATCACCGAAATGAAAAAAATTATGAACTACCTAAATAACTACCCTTTCAGCCAAAAATGAATTACAAAATAAAATGCCCTGAATGTGATAATAAATTAAAATATTCAAAGTTATCAATAGGATATTATTGCTGGAAATGTGAGAAACTATTTGAAGCAAACACAATTGAAAAATATAAAAAAAGGAGGTGATAAAATGGTAAAGAAGAAGAAAAAACAAGAAGAAGAAAATGAAGATGAAGAGAATGAAGATGAAAGAAATGATGAAAATAGCGATTAAAAATAAAAAAGCAAAATAGCAACATTTATAAATAGAAGTAGTGTATACTTTAATACACTAACATATAGCAACATTTATAAAGCAAACAGTGTATATTTTAATACACTAGAATAGCAATATTTATAAAGGCTATTGTATTTATAAAGGGTGTATAAATAACATAAGATTATTTATACGGAGGCCATAAAAAATGGCAACAAAAAAACAAGAAAAAAACGGCAAAGAAAAGGAAAGCAAAGGCGGTAAGAAGAAAAACCAGCCTATTGCAAACACCAAGTATCAAAAAGCTTGGGTGTCATT
>Ga0209323_10001069_pt1 | contig 18102 bp, 17 predicted proteins | sample Rifsed19ft2_FD_184014 | JGI IMG/M metagenome (GOLD analysis project Ga0209323, IMG submission 184014) | Soil microbial communities from Rifle, Colorado, USA - sediment 19ft 2 (version 2) | ecosystem: Environmental > Terrestrial > Deep subsurface > Rock core/Sediment | place: Rifle, Colorado...
TACGGGCTGACAATGCACTGAACAATATGCCGGTACTTATGGTAACTGCAGAGGCAAAAAAAGAAAATGTAATGGATGCCATAAAGGCGGGGGTCAACAATTATGTGGTCAAACCCTTTACGGCTGACATTCTTAAGGAGAAGATTGAAAAGATATTTGACAATAAATAATCCGGCACTGAACATGATTCTGTGAATGATTTGATTAAGGAGCCATATCATGCAGGTACAAAAACAGGTTGAACAGGTATTGCAATTGGTGGGGTTTTCAGTAGGCGGTGAGAAGTTTGCCGTTGACATCTCAGACATACATGAAATCAACAGATATGAACACATAAACCGCATGCCTGAATTGCCTGGTAATGTTCTTGGGGTTATAGACCTGCGCGGCTCTGTAATCCCTGTTATTGATCTGGGAGGTAAACTCGGTATAACCGGAAGAGAGATCACCAAAGACACAAGGATTATAATAGTAGGATTCAAAGAGGATAAAATCGGGATTCTGGTTGATACTGTGTCAGAGGTACTCAGAGTTCCTGATGACAGTCTTGAGTCTCCGCCGGCGATTACCAAAAGCATAAGTTCAGATTATGTCAGGGGGATTATCAGGAATAATGGATATATTACTGTTGTTCTGGACCTGCCGCGGTTATTTATAGACTATTGTCAGGATAGTTTTATTGCTGACACTGTTAAGGAAACATATGAGACCGCCTGCAATAACAATTCTCCGGATAAGTCGTACAATAATATTGACGAGATAGTGGATGCAGCAAGGGCAATGTCTCAGGGTGACTTTCAGCATGAAATCAAGGAAGAATTATATGGGCAGCTTGGTGATATTGCCAGATATATTAATGCCACAATTAAGAAAATGCAGACTGTAGAACCAAGTATTACGCATGCCTCAGACAAAATACCTCAGGCATCTGTACAGTTGTCAGAAATATCCAAAGCAACAGAGGCGGCAACACACAATGTTATGAGTCAGGTTGAGAAGGTGCTTGATAATCATGACCTGATTATTCATCACACGGAGTCTGCCGAACGAAGCAGTGATCCGGCAAATTCTTTGATTGAGGTGAAAAATGTCGTATCTGAGAACAGGGATATACTTATGGATATAATCACGGGACTATCGTTCCAGGATTTAACGGGTCAGAAGATCAAGATGATTGTAGGGCTGATTGAGGATGTTGAAAAGCGTCTCCTGCAGTTGATCGTGACTTTCGGACTTAAGTCCAAGGATGTTAATGAAGATGATGCCACATTGAAGGAGTTTTCAGATAATCCGACGCTTAAGCAGGACGTTGTAGATAATATACTGAAAGAATTCGGATTTGACTGATTTTAGCTCAAAAGCGTCCAGATGCAAGGAAGGATATGATATTTGAGACGAGGCGTACTGTGTTGTACGTTGAGTCTCAAATATCATATCCTGACGCCGCAGATGGGCGTTTTTCAGCGAAAATCACGGGAGGATTAGATGGCGGATGAGATGCAGCAGGATGAGATGCAGCAGGATGAGATGCAGGAGTTGATCAGGGATTTTGTGATAGAGACTGATGAGGTGTTGGAAGGCCTTGATCAATGTTTTGTAAAACTTGAGGAGTCTCCCGGTGATTTAGGCCTGATTAATGAAATATTCAGGGCTGTTCACAGTATCAAGGGTTCAGCCGGCTTTCTTGGTTTTACACGTCTCGTAGAGGTGGCGCATCAGTCTGAAAATGTCTTAAACAAGCTTCGTCAGCAGGAGATACAGGCAACATCAGAGACGATTGATATAATACTTGAATCAGTTGATGTGCTTAAGGCGCTGATGAGTGAAATCAAGGATAACACAGGTGCGCAAATTGACATAAACACCATCAAGAGAAAGTTATCATTATTATTAGAGTATTCTGCACTCCTTGAAACTTCATCGGATGAGTCAGAAAAGCCCGGTGAAACATCCTTATGTCATCCTGAACTTGTTTCAGTATCTCAGATGAAGCCGAATCAGGAGATTCTGAAACAAGTTCAGAATGATGGGAATGATAATTTAACTAAATCACAGGAAATAAAATCAGATAAGCCTGCAGCCGGCGCTGGTGAGGATAAGGAGCAGACCCTCAGGATTGATACCGACCGTCTTGATCATGTAATGGACCTTGTCGGAGAACTAGTCCTGAGCAGGAACAGGCTTAGCAAGATACTCTCTGATATAGAGGAAGTATACGATGGGGACGAGAAAATAAAAACACTGATCGAGACATCATCGAATCTTAACCTTATTACAACGGATCTTCAGCTATCAGTCATGAAAATGAGAATGGTGCCTATCAGAAAGGTATTCAATAAATTCCCAAGGATGGTGCGTGACATAGCCAGAAAGGCAAATAAGAAGATTAACCTGGAAATGCATGGTGAGGCGACAGAGATTGACAAGTCGGTTATTGAGGAGCTTAATGACCCCCTTGTTCATATCATCAGGAATTCTATTGATCATGGTATTGAAACACCTGAGGATAGAATGAAAAAAGGTAAGCCGGAGGCAGGGACTATTAAGCTGAATGCCTGCCAGGAGGGAAATTCCATAGTCATCCAGATTGAGGATGACGGCAAGGGGATTGATCCTGCTGTTGTTGAAAGAAAGGCGCGTGAGCGTGGATTGATCAGGAATAATGATATTAAACTGTCTCACAAGGAAATCATAAATTATATATTCGAGCCCGGCTTCAGCACTGCTGATAAAGTTACTGATATTTCCGGCAGGGGTGTCGGGATGGATGTGGTTAAGACTAACATCGGGCGCATAAATGGAATTATAGATGTTAATTCGGATAACGGTAAAGGGACACAGGTAATACTGAAAATACCATTAACACTGGCAATTATCCAGGTGCTTATGGTAAAGGTTAATGGTGAGATGTATGCACTTCCATTGGCTTCCATATTGGAAACCTTCAGGGTGTCAAAGAGTAATCTGAAATACATAGATGGTCAGCAGATACTTAATGTCAGAAACAGGCTGATTCCACTTATCAAGCTTAGTGATGCCCTTGAGTTAAGTTGTACCGATGCGGGTAAAGAATGGGTTTATGTAGTCCTTATGGCAATTGCAGAAAAACAGGTCGGGGTTATTGTGGACGAATTATGCCATCAGGAAGAGGTTGTGATTAAACCTGTTGGGACATATTTCTCAGATATTAAAGAGGTTTCCGGCGCTACTATAACCGGTGATGGAAAAGTCGGCCTGATACTGGATCCTGGGTCTCTTATTTACAGACAGCGGGATTTAACTGCAGTTTAAGGGAGATGAAACAATGAGTAGTCCTGTAAAGGTGCTTGTGGTAGATGATTCGGCCTTTATGAGAAAGGCAATTACCGGGATGCTTAATTCTGATCCGGACATAAAGGTTGTTGGAGAAGCAGTGGATGGAGAAGATGCAGTACTGAAAGTAAAGTCCCTGACTCCGGATGTTGTTACAATGGATATTGAGATGCCGAAACTAAATGGGCTTGATGCATTAAGGCTTATCATGAAGGATAAGCCGGTGCCTGTAATAATGGTCAGTTCTCTCACTGAAGAAGGGGCCAGGGAGACTATGAAGGCGCTGGAGATAGGTGCGGTTGATTTTGTGTCAAAACACTTATCAGGCAATATAGTTAACATAACAAATATCAAGAGTGATATTTGCAGCAAAGTGAAATTAGTAGGACGCAGTAAATTCAAGCTGAAAAGAATGACAGATGCCGGACCGGCTGCAGTTCTGACACCTGATTTCAGTCTGCGGCAGGATACAAACAGGATTAAGCTGGTAATTATTGGATCGTCAACCGGCGGACCTAAATCCCTGCAGGATGTTTTACCTAAATTTCCAAAAGACTTTCCGGCAGGGGTTATTGTTGTACAGCATATGTTACCTCTGTTTACTGCATCATTTGCTGAAAGGATGAGGGAGTTATGTCATCTGGAGGTCAGGGAGGCCAGGGATGGTGACATTATTAAACCCGGACTGGTCCTTATAGCCAAGGGGGGATCTCAGCTTCTTGTTGAAAGAGGCAAGACTGGTGAAGTGCATGTAAAGTTAACAGATGAGCCTAAAACGATTCATATGCCGTCAGTGGATGTAGCTATGGAATCTGCAGCACATATTTACGCAGGACATGTACTGGGTGTCATTATGACAGGAATGGGGCAGGATGGTTGTCAGGGACTGAAGATGATAAAAAGAATGAATGGTAAGGCAATAGCCCAGGATGAGGAGACCTCCGTCATATTCGGGATGCCTAAGGCCGCGATAGATAGCGGAGTTGTAGATAAGATTGTCCCGCTTGGCAAAATAGCGGCTGAGATTATAAATATGCTGTGATGATTAATGAAAATCACCCTTAATCCCCCTTTTTCAAAGGGGGAAATTAGTTCCCGCCTTTAGAAAAGGGGGGTAGGGGGGATTTGAATGGAGATTTTCGTATGAATACAGTTGCAGATGATACATTGCAGATTGTAACCTTTATGGTTGGCAATGAGCAGTGTGGAATCCACATAATGAAAGTTCAGGAAATAATAAGGGTCATAGGAGCCGTCAGGGTTCCGAAGGCCCCGGCATATGTGGGTGGTGTCATAAATTTAAGGGGGAAGATAGTCCCTGTAATAGATCTCAGGAACAGGATGGGAAAGAGTGTTACAGAATATACCGATTCGTCGAGGATAATTGTTGTTGATTCAGGCAGCAGGCTGGCGGGTTTAGTAGTTGATGCTGTCATAGATGTCATCAATCTGAACCACAATGAAATTGAACCATGTCCGGCCATAGATGAAAATACAAAGTCAAAGTATATAAAGGGAATTGGTAAAAAAGATGAGAGGTTAATAACGGTCTTAAATCTGGAAGATCTGCTTATTGTAAGTTGATAATGTTGTTATAAAGAGGAAATTATTAAGATGTTATATTCTCTGCGGATAAAACAAAAGATATTTCTCAGTTTTATTGTAATATCATTACTATTTGTATTTACAGCTGTGCTCTCCTTTGTAACAAGCAGAAATATTCAGAAACAATCTGTTGAGCTCAGGAATAGTACGTATATAACACTTCAGCATGCCCAAATTCTAACGACTGAATTCAAGGCAATCGGAGACCATTTCTCAAATGCCGGGACAGTTTCAGATGCGGGAGGTTTTGCTAAGTCTAATGAGAATGCTGATAGATTTGAAGCATCTATAAGTGAGCTCACGAAAAGCGACCATGATGGACTAAAGGACATTGAAGAGATAAAGAGACTGTTTACTGAGTTTTACAATGAGAGCCGTTTGATTACCGGGGCATTGATCGGTGGTGATTTTCAGACGATTGAACCGGGGATGAAGAGGTACGGTGAAGTTACTTCTCAACTTAAAGAAAAGCTTGATTTATATAAGAATCACTCAGAGGATCTCTTTAGAAGTAAACTGGCCGGTATAGAAGCTACATCCAGGAGTAACAACGTGATAGTTACTCTCATCAGTCTGGCAATGATTATTGTAAGCCTTGTGATGGCATTCCTTATCAGCAGGATGGTCGTTACACCGTTAAATCAGCTTGCTGCGGCCTTTAAAGAAATTGCCGAGGGCGACGGAGATCTTCGCCGCAGACTCGATACCAGCCGGATGGATGAGACAGGGGAAGTAGCACAGGGTTTTAATACGTTTGCAGACAAGCTGACAACGGTGCTCAGCAAGGTTGTGGAACTGACTCAGAAAGTCGGCTTTTCTGCCATGCATTTGTCAGCTACAGCGGAACAGATTTCCAGGGGTACGCAGAATCAGAATATGCAGGTTACACAGGTTGCGTCAGCTATTGAAGAAATGAGTGCAACAGTAATTCAGGTTGCCAATAATACAAGTCAGGCTGCGGAATTCGCAAAAACGGCTTCTGACATGGCTATAAATGGCGGGGAGATTGTATCTAAGACAGTAGCCGGTATGCAGAGCATAGCAACGTCTGTTGAAGAGTCTGCAAGTACTATTGAAGAGCTCGGCAGGAATTCTGATCAGATAGGTGAGATTATTACTGTCATTAATGGTATCGCGGACCAGACCAACCTTCTTGCATTGAATGCCGCGATTGAGGCGGCAAGGGCCGGAGAACATGGTAAGGGTTTTGCGGTTGTGGCTGATGAAGTGAGAAAGCTTGCAGAGAGGACTTCAAAGGCAACAAAAGAAATAAGGGATAAGATTGAGCTAATTCAGAAGCGGACAGCAGGGGCTGTTGATGCCATGAACAACGGCAGAAAAAATGTGGATGCCGGAGTAGAGCTCGCTTCCGAGGCAGGAGAGAGCCTGACAAATATTGTGGAGATTGTTAAGAGTGTGTCTAATATGATTATGCAGATTGCAGCGGCTGAGGAGCAGCAGTCTGCCGCTGCAGGGGAAATATCAGCAAATATGGAGGGTATAGCTGCTGTAACCAGTCAGGCATCAGGGAGTGTGAAGGATACAAGTGACGCGGCAAACGAGCTGTCAAAGATTGCATCTGAATTGCAGGCTATGACCTCACAATTCAAGTTGTAGTATAAAATGTCAAGTATAGCCAATATACAACAGATCATTTCTACTGTTACAGGTGTTGAAAAGGTTCAGCACGTTCAGCAGCAGCAAGCTCATGCAGAACAGGCCAGATACACATCTGAAGGACAGAAGAACTCAGAAAATAAAGGGAAGAAGATTGAAGGTAAAGAGCCTGCTGACAGGGTTGAAATCAGCGTAAGAGATGAACAAAAAGACCGGCGTGAAGAGTCACGGGAGAAAGATAAAGAAACTGAGGAAGAATTAAATCAGGAAGAATCCGAAGAAATAAAAGCTCATATTGATATTACGATTTAAAGATCATTTATATGCAAGCACATCCATTGCCGACGACAATACCCGCTCTTCTTCAAAAGGTTTAATAATAAAATCCCTTGCCCCGAGCCTCAATGCCTCCATAACTATTTTTCTCTGTTCGAGCGCTGATATTACAATAATCCTTGCGTCACTGTCGTAATCCAGTATCCTGCTGATTGCATCAATACCACTGGTTGTCGTCAGTGTTATATCCATGGTAACCAGATCAGGGCTTGTTTCCCTGTATAATTCCAGTGCCAGGCCAGCGTCATCGGCTTCTCCCACAACCTCATACCCGCTGCCTTCAAATATGTCTCTTAACATGATGCGCATAAGCATCGCATCATCTACTATGAGGATTTTATTCTTCACCTATCAGTCCCCCTTTACCTGTCTATAACCTGCCTATCAGGTCCCACTATAACCATTCTGCCTGATTCAATATGGAATTCTACGCGCCTTCCATAATTTAATCCGACATCTTCACCTGTAATCGGGATATTCAATTCGTTCAAACAGTACCTTACTGCAGTTATATTGTTTGGACCTATATCAAAGAGGGGAGACGCTGTCTTCTTAAATGAGAACATGTTGGCGCCGCCTGCAATCTTTGCCTGCATATTGCGTCTGTCTACCCTGTATTTCCCTTCTATAATTGCAACAAGTTCAGGAATACCGGCGTTTGCATATCTGGTCCTGTTCATATCTCCATTATTTAATCTCGGGAGCATGATATGGATAAGCCCTCCGACCTTGTCCACCGGTGAGTATATTGCTATGCCGACGCAGGAACCAAGAATTGTCTTCAGGACATCCGGGGAGGCAGATACTGCAAGTTCGCCAACACCGACATTTATTATTGTCATAGCGTCTTCCATGTCTGGAGGTCATCGGAAATAACTGAAAATATTCCGCATATACTGTTGTCCGGAGAATTGAAGGTAATATGACAACTCAGGGCGTACTCACCTTCGAGGGCATATTGAGTGACCAGTGTATCCCAAAGTGCATCCGGAAAATCGTATGCCATTACCGGCGATGATGGGTGTATATCGAGACCGGGATTCATTGCAAGGGAGTTTACAAATGAGGCGCCTATAATGTTCCCTGTTTCTTCCATCACCGATCTGCTGAGGTTATCCCACTCCGATAAAGTATCTATGTCTCTGCGCAATATCCTCGACAGGATATACTTTGTGCTTATTTCATCAAGGATTAAAGCCAGATAACCTGATACAGAACCTGATATCCTGACAAGGATTGCAGTAGAAAGTCCATCAGAGGAAGGCGAGAGTTCAGGAAGTTTTGAGTAATGCATTACTCCGGCTTTTACACTGCTGGTGACTATCCCTGTCCTGATCCATTTCGCGAGGGATTCGGCCGCCCTGTCAGCCCCTAGTTTTGCTATTGTATTGAACCGTTGAATTTGTTCATCGTTGAGTATTGGCAGTATCGGGTTAGTCATCATAGCCCCCTGCTGCATATTGTTTCAAGAAAAAGTCTGTATCTAAAATCAAGGACATCCTTCCCCCGCTCAATATGCCGGCCCCAAGTATGCCTTTTACATTTGAGAATACCTGTCCAAGATGTTTGATCAGGATATCCTGTTCCACTGCAATGCTTTTAACAGGTATTGCAATTTTACTCTGACTGTTGCCGCAGATAATGCACGCTGTCATTGAATCTGTATCAGATCTTATATTAAGAACTTTGTTCAGATCAGGCATCGAAATAGGGGAGCCGCGGTATAACATGACCGGCATCCCGCTTACGAGCATTAAACTGTCTTTGCTGAATGGCGTGATTTCGAGGATTGACTCTGATGGGATGGAAAATATCTGATTGCCAACCAGTACCTGGAGACATCTTATTATTGAGAGTGTTTGAGGTATTGTAATTTTGAATGTCGAACCATTTCCTTTAACGGATGATATATCAATGGTGCCTTTAAGTTCGGAGACATTTTCTCTTACGATATCAAGTCCCATCCCCCGCCCGGATAATTCTGTTGCTTCAGTCCTTGTACTGAATCCGGGAAGAAGAAGGCAGTTTAACACATCTCTGTCAGTGAGTTTATTTGCAGTATCATTATCATGTATACCTCTCCTTACGATCTCTTTCCTTATTATATCCGGTTCAATACCCCTTCCGTCATCTTCCACTTCAATGTCTACGTAATGCCCCTGAAGGGTTGCGGATATATTTACAGACGATACCGGTGACTTCCCTGCCTTTTCACGTTCTGCGTCCGTCTCTATGCCGTGATCAACGGCATTTCTTATAATGTGAAGAAGCGGATTAAACAGCTTGTCTACTACAGCCCTGTCAAGTTCAATATCAGCGCCGGTAATAAGTACCTGAATACACTTTCCTGTCTTGATTGAGAGGTCGTGAATTACACGCTTCAGTCTTTCAAATACCTCTCCTGCAGGTACCATCTTCGAGTTGAGAAGCTGCGTGTGAATATTCAGTGATAACTTCTCCGCTTTGTGCTTTATGCTGAGAATATTGGTCTTTGCAATCTCTATGTCCTTAAGCGATGATATCCGGTCAAGAAATGAGGCGACCCTGTCCATGTCTGACACCGTTGATGTCAGCTCGCCTGCCATGTCAATAAGATCATTAAGGTCAGCTTCATCTATCCTTATAATGTTAAGGCCGACAGGCATCTTGCCGGTCTTCTCTAACCCGGTGTCATTCTGCACTTTCAGTATCTCCTTCTCCGGAGACCCTGAAACTGGTTCAGGGTGAAATGCAGGGCTGTCAGCCTCTTTGCATATATTATCCAACTTAGCCAGCAGTTCTTCAGCCTTGTGTCGTCCTGTGCCGCCGTTCTCATCCTCAGTGATGAGATTGCGCATGGTGTCAATAACAGACAGCAGCATTGTAACTATAGACTCGTCCACTGTTACGATGCCCTTGTTTATCAATGACAGAAGGTCTTCAGCACGATGAGAGAGTTCACTGAAATTATTCAATCCCATCATTGCAGATGATGATTTCATCCTGTGGAATAGTCTGAAGATAGAGTTGACTGACTCCAGGTCAGATGTTACGTCCCTGATACAGAGGATAAGATTCTCTAATTTATTCAGTTCTTCGGACGTTTCATCTACGAAAATCTGGTGGTATTTCTCTATGTTCATAATGTTAATGACAGTGACTATGTACAGATCGCAGGTCCAATCCTCTTTTCAAGCAGTCTGAAGATCTCTTCAGCAATCTTATCCAGGGATGCAATCCTTTCTGCAGCGCCAAGCTCTATGGCTTCTTTCGGCATGCCGAACACCACAGACGTTTCCTCATCCTGGGCGATTGTCCGTGCTCCGTTTTCTCTCATGGTCAGGAGACCTCTTGCCCCATCTGCACCCATGCCGGTCATTATTACTCCAATGGCATTATTCCCGACGTATTTTGCAACGGATTCAAACATTACATCCACAGAGGGCCTGTGTCCGTTTACCTGCGGCTCCTGATGGGTTTCAATAAAATATCTTGCCCCGCTTCTCTTTATTGTCATGTGATAGTTTCCGGGTGCAATCAATGCAAGGCCTGGTATTACACTGTCCCCGCTTTTTCCCTCTCTGACCTCTATCTGACAGAGATTATTCAGTCTGTCTGCAAAAGACTTGGTGAACTTTTCAGGCATATGCTGTGTAATGACTATCCCCGGGGAGTCAGCCGGGAGCCTTGTCAGCACGGTCTTAATGGCCTCTGTGCCTCCGGTTGATGCGCCTATTGCGAGGATCTTATTCGTAGTTTCTATCATAGATGATGACAGCAGGGGGGCCGGTGAAGCGGTCGTGCCTGAAAGGCCTCTTTTATTGACCTTTACCCTGGCAGCAAACTTAATCTTTTCTGCAAGAGTGCTTAACATCTTCTCAATGCCGTCTGCCACGTCAATCTCAGGTTTTGTGATAAAATCAACTGCCCCTGTCTCAAGGCAACTTATAGTAAGATCACATCCGTTTTTTGTAAGGGAACTCACCATTATTACCGGCATGGGGCGGAATTCCATTATTTTCTTTAGAAAAGTGAGACCGTCCATCCGGGGCATTTCAACATCAAGTGTCAGGACGTCAGGATTTAACCGAATAATCTTATCCTTGGCCACGTATGGATCAGGCGCTGATCCCACAATCTCGATGAATGGATACTTGTGTAGTCCATGGGTAAGTATATTCCTTGCCACTGCAGAGTCATCAACTATCAGAACCCTGATCTTTCTCTGTTTAAATATGTCTGTCATGATGTTCCTGCTCCTTCCTGTAGACAGCGGGCAGCTTATATTTAAAGGGTGATTTTACCCCGTTTAAACTTTCTGAATGCCCGATGAACAGATAACCGCCGTCTTCAAGGTGGTTATAAAACCTGTTTACTATTTTCTCCTGAGTCTTTTTATCAAAGTAAATCATTACATTCCTGCAGAAGATAAAATCAAATTTACCCTTAAAAGGATATTTATCATCTATAAGGTTCAGCCTGCGGAATGTCAGAAGGTTGCGCAGTAACGGTTTAATACAATACCGGCTATTGACTTCCTGACCCTCTTTGTCAAAGTATATATTGAATAATTGCTTTGGTATGTTATCAACCTTTTCCTTTTCATAAATTCCGTCTGCAGCCATTTTCAATATATCAGTTGATATATCAGTGGCAAGGATCTTTATATCCCAGACAAGCGGTGAATCAATATGGTTGAGTAAAGTAATTCCAAGAGAGTATGCCTCCTCGCCTGACGAACATCCGGCGCTCCATACCCTTATATGTCTTTCGTCATTGGCCCTTTTTTGCGATAGAAGTGCAGGGAGCACCGTCTTGTTCAGAAAATTAAAGTGTTCCTCCTCTCTGAAGAACTTTGTCAGATTGGTTGACATGGCATTCAGCATGGCAGTCATCTCTTCGCCTGAAGGATCATTTTTGATGCAGCGGTAATATTGCAGGAATGTTTCACATTTTCTGATTTTCAGCCTCTTCATAAGTCTGGTCTGAATTAAATTCTTCTTGTCCGGGGAGAGCTTTATGCCGCTTGTGTCATAGATCAGCTTTCTGAATAGCTCAAATTCCTCGTCCGATACTAAAAGGTTGGTAAAGGATGGAGGAGGTGTCTTACTATTGTAATATCCGTCTATGACATGTTGTTTCATGGAAATATCCTCTCCTTTATTATGCCGGTATTGCAAGCTCATCAAATGTCAAAACCCTGTTTATATCGAGTAGTATCTTAACCTTCCCTTTTATCTTTCCCATCCCAAGGATAATGTCTGTTTTAATGTCACTCCCGAGAGATGGAGTTGGTTCAATATCTTTTGCGGTTATGTCAAGAACCTCTGACACTGTATCAACAATTATTCCCATCAATCTGGTGCTTATGTCCACTACGATAATGCATGTCTCTTTCGTATATCCTATCTCAGGCATAATGAATTTTAATCTGAGGTCTACCACCGGGATGACCTTGCCTCTCAGGTTTATAATTCCCTTCACAAATGCCGGAGTCTGCGGTACCGGCGTAATGTCCATTACACCGATTATTTCCCTCACTTTAAGGATTTCAAGACCATACTCTTCTTTGTTTAAAACAAAGGTGAGGTACTTGCCTTCAAGCGATTTCAATTCAGTATTATTTACAGGTTCGTTTGCAGCCATAGTATTTCCCCCTTTCACCTTAAAATCCCTTAAAGGCATCATCATCCATTGGTATAATGTCTTCCCTGGATGCTGCTGTCTGATGTGACTGTTTCGTTGACTGTTTTGATCCCTTGCCTGCGGTTGCATGCTCCTTTATCCCTTTTATCATGTTAGCCATGCTATGTTTTGTTGCACCGTTACCTTTTGCCGGTTTATGATAACCAGTTGTCCTGCCTTCAATGCCGACGAGGGCAGTCAGGTCATCTACAATACCTGTAAGGCTTTCTGCCTGAGCTGAAAGTTCTTCACTTGCTGCAGCCGACTCCTCAGCGGAGCTTGCATTCTGTTGTGTTACCGTGTCCATCTGGTTAACCGCCGTGTTGATCTGGTTCACTCCTTCTGCCTGTTCCTGGCTGGCGGCAGAGATTTCACCCACTAAATCAGTAACACGTTTAACATTTGTTACAATATTATTGAGAGAACCGCCGACTTTCTTGGTTATCTCCATGCCATTCTGGGTCTTGTCCACACTCTCTTCTATCAACGAAGCAGTATCTTTGGCCGCAGATGCGCTCCTCTGTGCGAGATTCCTGACCTCTTCAGCGACTACAGCGAACCCCTTGCCATGTTCACCTGCACGGGCTGCCTCGACTGCTGCATTTAATGCGAGCAGATTCGTTTGGAAGGCGATCTCTTCTATGACCTTTATGATCTTCGATATCTTGTCAGAACTATCATTGATTGCAGTCATAGCCCCGTCAAGTTCTGTCATAGCCTTTACCCCGTCATTAGCCGCATTTCTCGTCTCCTGAGCGATATTATTTGCCTGTTTGGCATTATCAGCATTCTGCCGGGACATTGATGCGAGCTCTTCTATGGTTGCCGATGTTTCCTGTAATGACGATGCCTGCTCTGTTGCCCCCTGTGCAACTGACTGACTTGAGGATGATACCTGACTTGACGCTGAGGCCATCTGATTTGCGGTATCAGTAAGGTTGGTTACAGTCAGGGTCAGTAGTTTTGTTATGTTTCTGGAAATCAGAACGGCAGCTACGCTTGCAATTGCAATCCCGATTAATGCCATTACTATGCTGAATAACTTTGTCCTGTTCTGCGATGAAATGGCTGCAGCCTTATCTTCTGCAACCAGGGATTGCTGATTTTCGACCATTTCACGTAGTATTTCCCTCATTGAGTTGGCCAATGGCGCTGGTTTCGTTGCCAGCAGGTAAGCATCGTATTTCAGCATCTTTCCATTGTGTTCAACCATCCTGTTAGCTGCATCGGTTCTGGTTATGCCTTCCACTTCTATCTGACCCTTTCCGAAGTCATCATACATGTTTATGACTTTTTGCAATTTGTCTTTATTGGCCTGTACCGTCCATCTCTCAGAAATCTTCTCCAGTTCCTTCAGGTTTTTCCCCATACTGCTTATTGCCTCTGACCTCTGCTGTTTGTACAGGTCACCACCCATGAGCATATATCCGCGCAATGCGGCTAATGATTTTTCCAAATCCGTCAATACCTCGGTAGATTTATATACGGTTGGATAGCGGACATTCAATGTCTGTTCCGTAATGTTTCCGGTCTTTGTAACCATAATGGCCGTTGTTATGCCAATAATGGCCAGTAAAGCTATCAGGCTCCCGAAGCCTAATATGATTTTCTTTCCTACTGTCATCTGCATTTTCTTACCTCCTTGTAAGTTCCCGCCTTCATTGGCTGAGAAAAATTAATAACCGGGTCTGATCACTCTTTCTCTAAGTGAGTTCTATCAGCCCCCTGACATCAATTATCAGTCCTACCCTTCCATCTCCAAGTATGGCGCCTCCTGCAACACCCCTGACATTTTTAAATGTTTCACCAATGGATTTTATGACCACTTGCTGCTGACCAATGAGTTCATCAACCATAATGCAGGTTTTCATACCGTCACTTTCGACAACAACTAACAGGGCATCCCACGGATCCCTGTGAGCGGCATTTCCCTGATAAAGACTGGCAAGCCGGACTATTGATAAAAGATTGCCACGCAAATTGCACATTTCACCGCGGTTTTGAACAGAAATGATATCTTCCTTATCCGGTCTGAATGATTCCTCAATAGAGAGGGTAGGGATGATATATTTTTCATTACCCGCCTGAACGACCATCCCGTCAATAATAGCCAGTGTAAGCGGGAGTGCAATTGATATTGATGTGCCTTCTCCTTCCTTACTCTGGATATCTATGCGTCCACGTAGTTTTTCAATGTTCCTCCTGACAACATCCATCCCGACTCCCCGTCCTGATATATCTGTTACCTTTTCTGCTGTGGAAAAGCCCGGATGGAATATAAGCTGGTATATCTGCTGGTCTGTTATATCTGTTGCTGACCCGGCAAGACCCTTCTCAATCGCCTTTTCCAGGACTTTGTCTTTGCATATACCCCTCCCGTCGTCCCTTATCTCTATGACTATTGAACCGCCCCTGTGAAATGCATTAAGATGTACAACCCCTTTTCCCGATTTTCCATTGTTAATACGTTCATCGGGGGGTTCTATCCCGTGGTCTACAGAATTACGCAGTATATGGACGAGGGGATCGCTGATCTCTTCTATTACACTCTTGTCAAGTTCAGTATCTTCTCCGGAGATCACGAGTTCCACATTTTTCCCTGCCTTTTTAGCCACATCACGAACGACACGCATCATCTTCTGGAATGTCTGTTTCAGAGGCATCATGCGTACAGACATGACTAAGTCCTGAATCTCTCTCGTTATCTTTCCAAGATGGGATACATCCTTTTGCAGGGTTTGGCCGGAGAGGCGTAAGACTGCCGGGTTCTGGCTTATCAGTGTCTGTGCTATTACGAGCTCACCAACTAAATTAACCAGATTGTCTATCCTTTCAGTGTCTACCTTTATAGCACCGGGAGGGGTTTTTATCCCTGACCTCTGAGCCTCCTGTATCTCAAGTGCCACCTTGACTTTGTCAACGGGAACAATTCCTTGGTCTACAAGTATGTCTCCGAGTTTTCTCTCCTGTAGTTTTAATGCGTTATTGAGTTGTTCTTCATTTATTGCCCCGCTTGCTAAAAGTATTTCCCCGATCTTCGGTAATTCATTTTTGTCTTTATGCAGGGATCCTGAACATAAAAACATGTCTATCTTCTGCAGGAGCGGTTTGATGTCAACAGGATCACAACCCGGGTATTTGCTTAGCTCATTCTCTGTAAGACCAAATTTGTCTTTTAGAGACGATGGCAGATCTGACCTCATCTTTTTAACTGCATCCACAACCTCAAGAATAAGATCAATAAAACCCTGGGTTACCGGGGCCTTTCTGTTTCTTGCGTTGTCAAGCATGGTTTCGACTGTATGACACAGACGTCCCATATCTTTTATGCCAAGATAACCGCAGTTCCCCTTTATGGTATGGAAAGGCCGGAATATATCGTTTACAATATCGAGATTAGTGATGTTCTTTTCAAGACGCAGAATAGAAGACTCAATGTCTTCCAGCAATGAGCCTGATTCTTCCATAAAATCGAGGAATATATTCTTTAATCCCGACATTGTCCTGAGTGATTCCGGTATATCAATGCCATCAATTTTACTTATATCCCCCGGCTCCATTCCCCAGTCGTCGGGGGTGGTCTTTTTATCTCCCTGTTCCGGCATGATATATGAAGCTATGTCATCTTCTGTCAGCTTATGCAGGGTTATGTCACCTACAGCAGAGGCGAATTCGCATACATCATTTATATATTGACTCTCGACTTCACCGGAGTAGAGCAGCCATATGTCGTCAAAATAGAGCATTGCTGAATTAATCTCAGCAAGGGAAGGCAGGTGCTCATCCGAACACCTGATGTATAGTATTTCACCCCCGGCAGACAGATTTTTCAAAAGAATGAGAGGGTCAATGCCTTTGTAGAAGCAATATTTGTTCAGGGCAATTGATATCTGATATGTTTTCTTATTGTCTCTGAATCTTTCATTGATTATATTTTTATGCTGCGGGGTCAGACTCAGCAGTAATATCCTGTTTACACCCGGGTCGCGCAGGGTGTTTACCTGAATTTGTTGTGCTTCTTTCTTCGGCAGAAGTGTACGGATCTGTTTTACAGTACCCTCATATTCAGTGGAAGGATCAGCACCTGACTGGATGGATGAGAGCATATCCTTTATCTGGTCAAGTCCGACAAAGAGGGTGTCAATCATCTTCTCAGAGCTGACTTCTCCGGCATCCTCTTTCCTCATAAAATCGAGGAGGTCTTCACATGCGTGGGCCAGTCTCTCAACTGAGTGGAATTCGAATATGCCGGATGAACCCTTGAGGGTATGCATATTGCGGAACACACCATCAATGGTCTCTCTGTCGCCGGGATTGTTTTCAAGCTGCAGAAGGAGTTCATCCAGGTTGTTAAGGATGTCATCTGCCTCCTGATAGAATGTCTCTTTTAATTTGTCTATGTCTTCCATTAAGGGCATACCTTCTTTAAAACTGCTATGAGCTGTTCAGGTTTGAAAGGTTTTATAATCCACCCGGTTGCACCTGCGTTTTTCCCTTCCTCTTTCTTTTCAGGCTGTGACTCTGTTGTCAGGACAATAATAGGTGTAAATTTGTGAGATGCAAGCTTCCTGACCTCCTGTATCAGCCTGATGCCATCCATATTGGGCATGTTAATGTCGGTTACAATAACATGATATTTGTTTCCATTAAGTTTGCTGATGGCATCCATTCCGTCGTTTGCAAGTGTCACACTGTATCCCTCTTTTTCGAGGGTCGTGGAAATGGTTTGCCTCATAGTGACTGAGTCATCTACTGCGAGGATGTTTTTAGACATGATATAATTCCCCTTTCCATTACTCGATCTTGAATAATCTGTCTAACATCAGCGTTTCGAATACCTCTTTTACATGGCCCTTCAGAGAGCATACCCTCAGTTCTCCATCCACATCCTTGAATTTCTTGTAGAAGAGAAGCAGTTTTCCTATTCCGTAGCTGTTAATGCTTTCTACAAGGCTCATGTCTATGACTGCATGTTTTTTGCCTGATGTCAGTATTTCACTCAGTGAATCCCGTAAAGCCTTTGCAGCCTGTTCGTTGTCAAGGTCACCATGTACCACTATGACCGTTCTGCCGCTGTTTTCTTTAATACTGCACTGCATGTTTGTCCCTCCTTATTATCAGAACAATTCAACATTATCTCCTATTTCTCTGCCGTTCTTTGATGGTGTTAATGCCCCGACTGTTGCCAGTTCTTTCTCATTCGAAAATCCCCCCTTCCCCCCTTTACTAAAGGGGGGTGCAGGGGGATTTTCGTTGTTTGTCTGATTTAAGGCAGTCAGAGCGTTTCTCTCAGTGTCAACGGTATATATCTTCTTAAGATCGTTATATAGCTCAATCTTAGCCTGATCTTTATGACGTGTACCATCGTTGCCTGCATGCTGTGATGGCACATAATGGCTGTTGTCTGCAGTTAACTCATCCCTGACGTTGTTTATAGCAAGATTGGCCTGGATTAGCTTGTCTTTCAGCTTCTGTAATGGTTCTGCTACATGCTCGATTTCCTGCCTCGTTATATCCTGGAACTGTAATGCATACAGGGCATTTTCAATATCTCCTGTTATAACATTG
>Ga0209323_10001075_pt1 | contig 18033 bp, 12 predicted proteins | sample Rifsed19ft2_FD_184014 | JGI IMG/M metagenome (GOLD analysis project Ga0209323, IMG submission 184014) | Soil microbial communities from Rifle, Colorado, USA - sediment 19ft 2 (version 2) | ecosystem: Environmental > Terrestrial > Deep subsurface > Rock core/Sediment | place: Rifle, Colorado...
CGGCAACTTCGGCGGGGGTCAAGCCGCGCACCAGCCGAACCTACGCGCAAATCCTGGCCGATAATCTGTTGAACATCTTCAACATCACACTCGGCGTGCTTCTCGTCCTCATGCTGGTATTGGGCCGGGCCGGCGATACGTTGTTCGCCGGAGGCAGCGTCGTAGCGAATACGATCATCGGCCTCGTTCAGGAAATCCGCGCCAAGCGCGCGCTCGACAAGCTCGCCGCGCTGTCCGCAGGCACGGTGCGCGTCCGGCGCGATGGGCAGAGCCTCGACGTTCCCATCGGCCAGATCGTAAAGGACGACCTGATCGAGATTGTCCCCGGTGACAAGATCGTCGTCGACGGGCCGTGCGTGTGGGAAGATGCCGTCGAAGTGGACGAGAGCCTGATCACCGGCGAGTCCGACTCGGTGGACAAGAGTGTTGGCGACGCGATGACCTCCGGTTCATTCGTCACAGCAGGCCGGGCAATCATGCGCGCCGAGAAGATCGGCGAGGAGTCGTTCGTCAATCGGCTCGCGCACACCGCCAAAGGCTACAAGTTCATCCCCACCCCAATCCAGCAGAAGATCAACATTATCGTCGGCGTGTCAGTCGCCGGCATGGCACTCTTCGCCCCGCTGCTAATCGTATCCGGCACGGTGAGCCAGGCCGACCTGGCAGTGACGATCGGCAATACCGTGATCCTGGTGACGACCTTCGTGCCGCAGGGCGTGGTGCTGGCGACGACGCTGGCGCTGACATTCGGCGCGGTACGCATCAGCCTGAACAAGACACTCGTGCAGCGCATCAACGCCGTCGAGTCGATGGCGAACGTCACCGTGCTGTGCTTCGACAAAACGGGGACGCTCACCGAGAATCGATTGGCGGTGACGGAGGTGATAGACCTGGCGCCTCAGCCGCCTCGCCTGGAGGGGGTTGAATCGCGCGTTGCACCACCTGAGCCAGGGGGCGAAGGAGTGAAGGCGCTTCTTTCCCTCTACGTGAGCAGCCTGGCGACGCAGAACAAGACCGCCGGCGCCATCGAAGCGTATGTGGGCCGATCGGGCGGTGGGCCGCAGAAGGTGGCCGAAGTGCCGTTCACCTCGACGCGCAAGTGGGGCGCGATAACCTTCACCGATGGTCAAACCCTGCTGCTCGGCGCGCCCGAAATCCTGATCGACGCTGCGCCGACCCGCCAGGCAGCCGACGTGCTCGCGCGCAGCGGAATGCGCGTGCTCGCCTTCGCATCGTCGCCGGCAACACCGAAGGACGCCCAACTCCCCGGCGAGCGGACACCGCTCGCGCTGATCGTCCTGAGCGACACGCCGCGCGTCGATATTCAAAACACGCTGGACGCTTTCGTCTCGCGCGGCATCCGGCTCAAAGTCATTTCAGGCGACAATCAAGAGACGGTCACGGCCATCGCCAGCGCCGCCGGCATGAAGGTCGTGCAATCCGTGACGGGGCCGGAGCTGGAAGCGATGAGCCAGGCGGAATTCGAGGCGACGGTGCAGACGGCCAACATCTTTGCCCGCATCACACCGGAGACCAAGCGGCGCATCATCGCCGCGCTGACCCGGCAGGGCGAGTACGTGGCGATGGTCGGCGACGGCGTCAACGACGTACCCGCGCTCAAGGCGGCGCGGTTGGGCATCGCCATGTACGACGGCGCACAGATCGCCAAAGACGTGGCCGATCTCGTTTTGCTCAACAACGCGCTCGCCACGCTGCCCCAGGCCCTGAAAGAAGGTTACACAACCACGCAGAAGATCTACTCCACGTGCAAAATGTTCCTCACGCGCAACGTGTACATGATTCTGATGTTCATCCTGGTCGGCTTCATGGGCCTGCCCTTCCCCGGGCAGGTGCGCCCCTTGAGCTGGGCCGCGATCAGCACCACCAGCCTGCCGGCTGTGTTTGTCACCTTCGGGCTGATCCGCGCCCGCCCGATCCGGTACTTCCGCCGTCAGGTGCTCGGCTACATTCTCATCGCCGGCCTGATCGGCGCGGTGACGCTGACGATAGCCTATACCGCGACCTATCTCTTGTCCGGGCAAGACACGCTGCTGGCGCAAAGCGTGATGACGCTCATGGCGTCGATATACGGCATCTGGATTTTCTGGGATGCGCACGGCGTGATCCCGTTCGAGCCGATCACATTCAGACAGAACTCGCGCGAGGCGGTGGTGGGCGTCGGCGTGGCGATCGCCACGCTCGCCGTTCCCGTCCTCTTCCGCAACGTGTTTCAGATCGCGATTGTCCCGCTGCCCTACTGGATCATGCTGGCTGGGCTGACGGTGATTAGCGGTTTTCTCCTGTGGCGATCCACGCTCCAGCAGGTCCGATTGCTCGAGCCGATCCGCGTGTTGATGAAGGAATGACACTGGCGGTGTTCTGCTCGCGGCGGGTCATTCATTCTGCCTGAGCACAGAGACGGGGAATTGGGGGGCGCGCGGCACGAGGGTGCACTATGGTTGCTTCGATCTGGTATCCTATCCCTTTCCTCGTCCTCACGGTCGCGCTGCTGATTCGCGCGCGAGAACGCACGCCTCCCGACGAGAGGCAACTCTGGCTATGGAAGCCACTCTCCACCGCGCTGGTGATCAGCGTCGGCGTGCTCTCGCTCACGCGGCCGGCTGACGCCTACGATCCCACGTACACCACTTTGATGCTGATCGGACTGGGCTTGTCGTTCGTGGGCGATGTATTGCTCATCCCACAAAACAACACGCGCACCTTCATCGGTGGGCTGGTGGCTTTTCTCCTGGCACACCTTGCTTACGTCGCCGCGTTCGTCTACCTGCACGCCTCGCGCGGCTTCGAGTATCAGATGATCACCGAGATCGTCAACGTCGGCGCGTTGACGCTGGCCGCCGCCGTCGTGTATCGCTATCTCAGTCCCGACCTCGGATCGCTGCGCGTGCCGGTCGTCGCGTACCTGCTGGTGATCTCGATCATGGTGCACCGCGCGCTGGCGATCGCCTTCGTCCATACCGGGCCGGTGATCCAGCCCATCCTGATCGTGCTCGGCGCACTGCTGTTTTACGTGTCCGACCTGATCCTCGCCGTCGATCGCTTCCGCTTCCACGGTCAACTCCCGCGCGGCAAACGCTGGAACCTGTCGGCGTACTACCTGGGCCAACTGTTCCTCGCCCTATCCGCTTCATTCTTCGCCTAATAGCGCTCGCGGCGGATAAGTTATCCGCCGCGAGCCTGAAGTGGTCAAACCCTCACATCTCTTTGATCCCGTACGGGAAATCGTACTCGCACATCTTCGACATGAACGGGTCGGGGTCGAACGCCTCCGGCCCCAGCACGCCTTTGCCCTGCCACACGCCGCTCGCGAGCAGGTCCATGCTGATCACCGGACTGACTGCCGTTTGCCAGACCACGGCTTGCACGCCGTACTTCTTCATGCAGGTCTGGTTATCGGCGACCTGATACAGGTACGTCTCGCGCGGCTTGCCGTCTTGGGCGCCTTTCACCCACGTCCCGGCGCACGTCTTACCCCACATCTTGTCGCCGAGGTAAGCCGGGTTCGGGAGACACGCCGCGACCACGTCGCGTGGCGCGACCTCGCAGCCCTTCACGCTGATCTTGTCTTTACGGTCGAGCTGGAGCATTTTGAGCGTCTTGAGCACCTCGATGAAGCGCCGGCCCAAGCCGTACTTGAACGTGACGCGCTTGCACTTCACCCAACGCGGGACGAGTAACACCTCTTCGTGCTCGACATTGACGCACTCGACCGGGCCAATCCCTTCGGGGAACTCGAAGACTTCCGGCTCGGAGAACGGTTCGGTCGTGAACCAGCCTTTGTCTTTCTCCCAGATCACCGGCGGGTTCAAGCACTCCTCGATCGTCGTCCAGATCGAAAAGGTCGGCGCGAACTCGTAGCCGTGCACCTGGAGGTTCGATCCGTCGCGCACACCGATCTCGTCGATCTCGTCGAAGAGGTGCTTCTCGGCGAAGCGGGCGAACACGTCGGCCAGGCCCGGCTCGACGCCCATGCCCAGCAGCGCGAGCAGGCCCGCCTTCTCCCATTTCTCTGCGCGCTCAAATTGATAGTCACCTAGCTTGACACCCGCCTGCCGAAACGGATCGGTGGGATGCGGGCGCGAGAGCGTCAGCGCCATATCCATGTACAGGCAGCCGGCCCGGTACGCCGCGTCGAACACGGCTTCGTTAAAAATTGGGTCGACCGCGTTCATGATCAGATCGATGTTGTGCTTGCGGGCCAGCGCCACGATCTGTTTCTTGTCGCAGGCATCGACCGGCTCGACGGGGAACTTACGCGAAGACGCGCCGATCTTCTTTCGAACTTCCCTGGCGCGCTGCGGGTTGGCATCGGCCAGAACCATCTTGTTCAGCCAGGGGCGGTCTCTGGCGCTGACGGCGATGGCTTCGCCGACACCGCCTACGCCGACGAGTAGGACGTTCATAGGGGGCTCCTCTAATCAGTGAATAACGGGAATGTGTTGTCGACTGGTCTGATATTAGAGGTTCGGTTGTTGAAGGAATTGGAAGCCAGAAGTTGGGGATTGGAGGCAAAGCCTCCGCAGTCGTGCGGAGCGGTTCACGCCCGGGCCAACATGCTCTTCAGCGCTGTATCAACGGGACTCTCAGAGCGTTTCAGGGCGACCCAGGCAGAGCACATCAATCGATCACCTGCCAATCATGCACGCAACCACCGTCCAATTGTCTATCACCTCCCTTCAGTTTACCGCAGAGCGCGCGGAGAGCGCAGAGATAATTCAGAATCTCTGTCTGCTCAGTGCGAGTACACCTCGGGCCTCAGCACGCCGATGTAGTCCAGCGTCCGATACCGATTCTTCCAATCCAGCCCATAGCCCACCAGCCACTCGTTCGGGACGTGAAAGCCCGTCCAGTCAGCGTGCACGTCCACCGCGCGCATGTCCGGCTTACTGACCAGTGCGACCGTCCGCAGCGAGGCCGGATGCTTCGTGCGCAGCATCGCGTTCAGATAGGACAACGTGTGCCCCGTATCGATGATGTCTTCGACAATCAGCACATGCTTGCCGTGCAGACTGTTCTTCACGTCGAGCAGCACGCGCACCTCGCCGGTCGGGCTGATTCCCGTCGGGTAACTGCTCAACGACATGAAGTCGATGTTGTACGGTATCCGCACATGCACGGCCAGGTCCGCCGTGAAGCGAAACGCGCCGTTGAGGATGCACACCAGAATCAGCTCGCCCACATCCCGATAAGCTTCGGTGATCTCGCCGGCCAGTTCCTCAACCTTCGTGGCGACGGTCTTAGCATCGATGAGAATGCGTTGAATGTCCGAATCCATAGCGCGGCCTCTGCGGTTCAACTGCGTAACTCCCAAAGATTGTAAGCCGATTCGAGGCAAAGCACAACACGACCTCACTGGTGCTTACACACAAGTCAGATTAGCCACAGAGGCACAGAGACACAGAGAGCCTCAAACTTGCTTTTCTCCGTGCCTCTGTGGCTCTGTGGCAAGTCGTGAATAATCACCGGGACCTCAGCAAAAGGGGAACTGATTGCAAAGCGCCTCAAGCCGCCCCGTGGTTTCGACGATCTCGCTCGGCAAAACCATCCGTCTAAGGGAGCAGCCAGTCATCGGCCCTGTGGTGGATGCCAAACGGCGTGTGTCCGAATACCATACGTGAGACCTGGCTCTTGTCTCGCCATAGTCGATTGGGAGTCAGGCTAAACAATGTGTCTCCGAATATCATTCGTCAAATTCACTCTCCAGGGAACTACAATGCGCTCACGTCCAAATGCAATCGTCATCGGCGCCGGAATCGGTGGCATCGCTGCCGCCGCAAGGCTGGCTCGCCACGGTTATCAGGTCACCGTGCTGGAAAAGAATGCGCGACCCGGCGGGCGCTGCGATCAGCTCGTCCGCGACGGGCATCGCTTCGACATCGGGCCGACGCTGTTCTTGATGCCCGACGTCTTTGCGGAAACCTACGCCGCGCTCGGCGAGCGCATGGAAGATCATCTCGACCTGCGCCGCATCGACCCGACGTATCGCATCCGCTTTGACGATGGCACGCACATCGCGCTCACGTCCGATCTCAACGCGATGCAGGCGCAGATCGAGGCGATCGAGCCTGGCGCATTCAGCGGGCTGCTGGGCTACCTGGCCGAGGGCCATCGACACTACCACGTGTCGTTGGAGAAATTCGTCGGGCGCAACTTCCACAACCTGCTGGAGTATTTCAGCCCTCAGAATCTGCCGTTGCTGTTTCAACTGAAGGTGCTCGTCAAGCACTACAACAACATCGGCCACTACTTCCGCGATCCGCATCTGAAGGCGGCGTTCACCTTCCAGAATATGTATCTGGGCCTCAGCCCATTCGACGCGCCGGCCACGTACTCGCTGTTGCAATATACCGAGCTGGCCGACGGCGTGTGGTTTCCGATGGGCGGGTTGTATCGCGTGATCGAAAGCCTGGCGTCGATCGCCGAAGCGAACGGCGTCCAGTTCGTCTATAACGCGCCGGTCAAGGCGATCGAGATCGAGGGCGACCACGCCACCGGCGTCGTGCTGCAGGATGGCGTCCGCCTGAGTGCCGATGTCGTCATCGCCAACGCCGACCTGCCTTACGCCTATCGGCATCTGTTGCCCGACGCCGCCGAGGCCGATCGGCTGGAGCGCCTGAAGTACACCTGCTCAGCCATCGTGTTCTATTGGGGCGTCGATAAAGTCTATCCACAACTGGGGCATCACAACGTCTTCCTGTCGGGCGACTACCGCGCCAGTTTCGAGCGCATCTTCAAAGACAAATCATTGCCTGACGATCCTAGTTTCTACGTTCACGCCCCGGCGCGAACCGATCCGGCGGCAGCGCCAGCCGGGCAAGACACGTTGTTCGTGCTAGTCCCGGTCGGTCACCTGGACGAGAACACCTCGCAAGATTGGGAAGCGCTGACCGATCGCGCCCGCTCGACGGTGCTACGCCGGCTGGCCGGCATCGGCGCGACCGATCTGGAGCAGCATCTGAAGTTCGAAGTGTGCTACACGCCGCGCGCCTGGCGCACGCTGTACAACCTGGCGAAAGGCGCGGCCTTTGGGCTTAGCCACACCTTCTGGCAGGTGGGCTACCTGCGCCCGCAGAACCGGCATCGCCGCTATCGCAACCTGTATTTTGCGGGCAGCAGCACGCATCCGGGCGCGGGCCTGCCGATGGGCCTGCTTTCGGCCCGGCTGACGACCGAGCGCATTCTGAACGAGGTCGGGGCGGCCCGCTCGATCCCGCGCCTGATCCCGGCAACGGCTTAGTGGAGCGTATAGCGTGACGACCTTATATCCTCAGACCTGGGAACGGACACTGCACTCGTGGGCGCATGAAGCCTGGCATTCGGTCGTCGCCCCGGCTCCACGCCGAGCCGTCGATTATCGTTTGCTCGATCGGGCTTACGCACACTGCGCTGCGATCACCGCCGAGTACAGCCGATCGTTTTCAATGGCCACCCAACTGCTGCCGCGCGACAAGCGGCGCGCGATCCGCGCGTTGTACGCGTTCTGTCGCATCACCGACAACATCGTCGATGGCCCAAACGGCAACGCCGAGGCCGTGCTCGGCGCGTGGCGGCACACGGCGCTCGCGCCGGAGCCGCCCTCGTACGATCTCGCCGCGGTGGCCTGGGCCGACGCGCGCGCGCGCTATCGCATCCCGATGCGCCTGGCCGAGCAACTGATCGATGGTGTGGCGCGCGACCTGCACCAGTGGCGCTATACGACGTTCGACGATCTGGCCGCGTATGCCTACGGCGCAGCCTCGACGGTGGGGTTGATGAGCCTGCGCATCATCGGCTTTGACGACGCAGCGGCGATTCAGTATGCGATCAAACTCGGCGTCGCGCTGCAAGTGACCAACATCCTGCGCGATGTCGCCGAAGATTGGCGCGCGGGCCGGGTGTATCTGCCTGCCGAAGAACTGGCCGCGTTCGGGCTGAGCGAAGCCGATCTGGCCGCCGGGCGCGTGGATTCCCGCTGGCGCGCGTTCATGCGCTTTCAGATCGAGCGTAACCGGCGGCTCTACGACGAGGCCTGGCCGGGCATCGCGCTACTGAAGCCGGATGGGCGACTCGCCGTCGCCGCCGCCGGCGAACTGTATCGTGCCATCCTGGCCGACATCGAGGCACACAACTACGACGTGTTCTCACGGCGCGCGCACGTGAGCGCGGCGAGCAAACTGATGCGCCTGCCCGGCATCTGGTGGAGAAACCGATGAGCGCGAACGGCAGTTTCACCGCAGACGCCCAAGGCGAACAGAGGACGCCGCACTCGCTGCGCCTCAGCGGTGAGAGATACGACTTCATCATCGCCGGGGGCGGCGCGGCCGGGTTGAGCCTTGCGCTGCACCTTGCCCGTAGTTCGCTCCGCGATCGCTCCATCGTCATCATCGACCAGAATGCCGAAGCGCGCAGCGATCGCACCTGGAGTTTTTGGACCAATCGACCGACCCTCTTCGACGAGGCTGTTTGCCGTTCGTGGAACCGGCTGCGAATTGTGTACGGTGACGCCGAGAAGGTCATCGACCTGGGCGGCTACCGTTACAACATGATCCGGGACATCGACCTTTACCGTTTCGCCCGCCGCGAGTTGTCGGCGCAGGCCAATGTGACATTCGTAGAGGGGCACGTGAATCGGATCGAGGATGGGGTCGATGAGGCCCGCGTGATCGCCGGCCGGCACACATTCACCGGACAATGGGTATTCGACAGCACCTTCGGGCCATCCGGCAACATACCCGATCCGGCCCGCTATCACGACCTGAAGATGCACTTCAAAGGTTGGGAGATCGAAACCAGCACGCCGGCCTTCGATCCGCAGGCGGCCACGTTCCTCGACTTTCGCACGCCGCAGAAACAATCGGTGCGCTTCTTTTACGTGCTCCCACTATCGGAGCGACGGGCGTTGGTGGAATACACCCTGATTTCGCCTGCTGTCCTCAGATCGGGCGAATACGAGCAGGTGTTGAGGGCGTACCTCGAGCAGACGCTTGGCATCCCGGAGTATCGCCTCGTGCGTGAAGAGGGCGGTGTGTTGCCGCTGACCGATCGACCCTTCGCGCGCCGGCTCGGGCAGCGGATCATGGCGATCGGCGCAAAAGGGGGCCGCGTCAAGCCGACGACGGGCTATGCCTTCACGCGCATTCAGCGCGACTCCGCAGCGATCCTCCAGTCACTGCTCAACGCGGGCCATCCTTTCGATGTGCCGGAGGATTCCGCGCGTTATCGCCTGTACGACGCATTGATGCTGGACATCATGTCGCGCCACGGCGAGGCGGTTCAATCCATCTTCGGCGCGCTGTTCAAGCACAACCCCGTCGACCGCGTTTTCCGCTTCCTCGACGAGACCGGATCGGTGTGGGAAAACCTCGCACTCATTGCGACCCTACCTCCGCGCCTCTTTCTGCAAGCCATACCGAGGCTGGCCGAGCGCCGTAGCGCCCCATCGAATCGCGGGCGCGTGGAAGCCGTCAACGGATAGACACCGGATAAACGGATAACAAACGGATGCCCCACTGTGCGAGCGGGGCATCCGTTTTCATCCGTTCCTATCCGCTTGTCCGCTTCAAGTCCGTTGACAGCCTCATCCGTTCCCAATCCGCTTGTCCGCTTCAAGTCCGTTGACAGCCTCATCCGTTCCCAATCCGCTTGTCCGTTTCAAGTCCGTTGACAACCCATCCGCTTGTCCGCTTCCCATCCGTTGACAACACTTTCCCATTCCCGCTCGCCGGCTCCTGCCGCCGGAATTGGCTCATGTACAACTCGTGGAAGTAGCCGCGCGCGTCGAGCAGCTCCTGGAACTTGCCGCGCTCGACGATCTGCCCATCGCGCAAGACCAGAATCTGATCGGCGTGTTTGACCGTGCTCAGCCGGTGCGCGATGACGAAACTCGTCCGCCCGGCGAGCAGCTTCTCCAGCGCCGACTGGATCAGCCGCTCGGTGCGCGTATCGACGCTCGACGTGGCTTCGTCGAGAATCAGGATGCGCGGGTTCGAGAGCGCAGCGCGCGCAATCGAGATCAACTGGCGCTGACCCTGGCTCAGGCCGCTGCCGCGCTCGCCCAGCACAGTATTGTACCCGTCGGGCAATCGCTCGATGAACGAGTCGGCGTAGGCCAGCTTCGCCGCCGCGATCACGTCGTCATCGGTCGCGTCGGGCCGGCCAAAGCGGATGTTGTTCATCACCGTATCGCTGAACAGGAACGTGTCCTGCAACACGATGCCGATTTGCTCGCGCAGGCTGGCCGCCGTCACGTCGCGCACGTCGAGGCCGTCGACCGTCACCGCACCGCCGGTCACGTCGTAGAAGCGCGGAATCAAGTTGATGATCGTCGTCTTGCCGGCGCCGGTCGGCCCGACGACGGCGACGACCTGTCCCGGCTCGGCCCTGAAGTCGAGGCCGCGCAGCACCGGCACGCCTTTTTCGTACTCATTGCGCACGCCGACAAACTCGACCGCGCCGACGATCGGTGGCATCGGTCGAGCATCAGGCTTATCTTGCACATCCGGCACGACGTCGAGCAGGCCGAAGATGCGCTCGCCGCCGGCCACCGCGCTCTGGATGTTCGCCCACAGCACAGCAATCTGCTGAATCGGTTGGTTGAGGCGCTGGACGTAGGCCAGGAAGGTAATCACCAATCCGAGCGAGACCGCAGAGCCGAACAGGTCCTGTCCACGCAGCAACAGCAAGCCACCGACGCCCACGACCAGGGCCAACGCCGCATAGCCCAGCGCTTCGAGCGTGGGCGCGAGCGCGGCAGTGAACGCCACGGCGCGGATGTTCGCGTCGCGGTTGACCGCGTTGATGTCGCGGAAGGCTTCGATATTCTCCTGCTCACGGCTGAAAGCCTGCACCTCACGCACGCTGGAGATGCTCTGCTGCAACTCGGCGTTGACGTTGCCGATCGCCACGCGCGTCTTGCGGAAGGCCTTGCGCGCCTGTGACGAGAACCAGTTGGTGGAGAACCACATCAGCGGCACGACGGCCAGGCTGATCAGTGCGAAGGGCAGGCTCTTGCTGAGCATGTTGAACGCGACCCAGCCGATCAGCAAGATACTGCCGGCCACCTGCACCAGCACGAAGCTGATGGCCTGGTTAATCGTCTCCGAGTCGTTGGTGATGCGGCTCATCAGGTTGCCGGCCTCGTTCTCGGCGTAGTAGCCGAGCGACAGCCGGTGCAGGTGCTTGAAGACCGCCAGGCGCAATTGCTTGAGCACGTGCTGGCCGGTCCACGCCATCGAGAAAAAGGTCAGGCCGCTGGCGACCGAGCCGAGCAAAAACAGGCCGACCAGCTTCAAAACGATCCCGCCTAACCCGGCCAGCTTTGCCTCGTTGCGCATCGCCGCCGTCGCGGACGGATCGTACCAGCACGTGCTGGAAGCACCCTGCGCCTGAGCCGGCGCGCCGGGAAAATTCCCGAATCCGCTCGCTTGAGCAGGATTCAGATAACAGTCCACTGCCTGTCCGAGAAGATCGGGCGCAGTCACTTGCGTCCAGGTCGAGACGACGACGAGCGCCACGGCCAACAGCATCGCCGGCCAGAAGGGTCGAAAATACGATGCGAAGCGCCGCAATGTCTCGCTGGCATTCTTCGGTTTAGAAACCTCGCGTTCCATGATCGCACGCGGCCCATGACCAAACATATCGCCTCCCGTTGCGTGTTGCGTGTTCAGAGCCGGAACGGAACACGCAACACGCATCCCGTTTTACGCTTCACGCCACAGCCATGCTCTCAGCCGCCGTCTCATCCAGCTTCACGTCTTCACTCAACTGCGACTGGTAAATCTGCGCGTACAGCTCGCTGGTTTCCATCAGTTCCTCGTGCGTGCCGTGCGCGACGACTAGGCCCTTGTCGAGGACGAGGATCTGATCGGCGTTGAGGACGGTGCTGATGCGCTGCGCGATCACAAAGCTGGTGCGGCCCTTCATCAACCGATCGAGCGCCTGTTGAATCTTGTACTCGGTCACCAGATCGACGCTGCTCGTCGAATCGTCCAGGATCAAGATACGCGGATCGAGCAGCAAGGCCCGGGCGATGGCGACGCGCTGCTTCTGCCCGCCGCTCAGCGTCGAGCCGCGCTCGCCGACCGGCGTGTCGTAGCCTTGCGGAAATTCCATGATGAAGTCGTGCGCGGCGGCGGCTTTCGCAGCGGCGACGACTTCGTCCATCGACGCAGCAGACCGCCCAAAGGCGATGTTGTCGCGAATCGTGCCGCTAAACAGGTTGGTCTCTTGCAGCACGATGCCGATCTGCCTGCGCAGCGAATCGACGGTCACGTCGCGCAGATCGTGCTCGTCGATGAGAATCGCGCCTTCGGTCGGATCGTAGAAGCGCGGCAGCAGGTTGATGATCGTCGTCTTGCCGGAGCCGGTCGCGCCGAGCAGCGCGATCGTCTGGCCCGGCTGCGCTTCCAGGTTGACACCGCTCAGCACCGGCGCGCCGCCGCCCGGGTAGCGGAAGGTGACATTCTTGAACGTGACGTGGCCGCGAATCGCGGGCAGCGCCTGTGCGCCGGGCTTGTCGGCGATGTCACTCTTCGCATCGAGAATCTCAAAGATGCGGCTGGCCGACGCGCTCGCCTGCGACATCTGCGTGATGATCATGCCTAGTTGGGCCAGCGGGAAGAAGACAAACACGAGATACAGGCTGAACTCCTGCCACTCGCCCAGCGTCAGCGTGTTGTTGAGAATCTGGTTGCCGGCCGCGTACAGCACCACCGCCTGGCCGAGGTTCGCGATCAGGAAAATGAGCGGGAACAGGAAGGTGAAGATGCGGGCGACCTTGATACCTTGCTGCATCACCGAGTCGGCGGCCTGGTCGAACTTGACGTGCTCTTGCGGCTCGCGCACGAAGGCCTTGACGACCTTGATGCCGGCCAGGTTCTCTTGAAGCAGTGTGTTCAGCGCCGAGAGCCGCTTCTGCACTTCCATGAACAGCGGCTGGCTGATCATGCCAAAGACCATAAACAGGATCATCGCGATCGGCAGCGTCGGCAGCACGACCAGCGTCAACGGGAAGTTGGTCAACAGCAAGACGATCAGCGTGCCAGTCAGCAGAACCACCGCCTGAAGTGCATAAATCAGGCCCTGGCCCATGAACAGGCGCACTTTTTCGACATCGTCGGTAGCGCGGATCATCAACTGGCCGGTCTGGTTGTGGTCGTGGTAACTGAACGACAGCCGCTGAATTTTGGTGAACAGGTCGTTGCGCAAGTCAAAGGCCATGCTTTGCGACAGGCGTTCGGCGTTGTACGCCTGCGAGAAGGCGAACAGGCCGCGCACGATAGCGAACGCAACGATCGCCACACCCGCCGCGATCAGGCCCGATTCTGCGTTGGCGCTGTTGGAAGCCAACTGCTCGCTCGTCCAACCGAGTTGCTGCAAGATCAGCGACTGGAACTGGGCAGGCACTTCGAGCACCTTCGATGCGATCACGCCGTTCGTAACCGAGTCGATGATGCTGCGTACCAGAGTCGGCACGGTCAACTGCGCCAGCGTGGCGATGAGCAGGCTGCCGTAGGCGATCAGCATGATCCGGCGATAATGACGCAGGTAGCCCAACGCGCGCCGCAGCGCCGAGAAATTCGGCCGGGGTCGTTCAGGTGTCCTCGATTGGCGTTTCATACGTCGGGATATCCTTTCACGATAGAATATTACGCTTTACGGTTTACTCTTTACGTTTTGCTCTTTACCCCATTGAGAAACACATCCACCAGCACATCCGCCTCACGCGGCGTCAGGCGTGCCTGCCGGCTTGCTCCCTCGAACGTCAGCGCAATGATCATGCCGTGCAGCAAGCGCGCCAGCAGGCGCGGATCGCCCGCCCGGATTTGCCCCTCGGCCTGGCCCGTCTCGATCAGATGCTGGATCGGGTGCATGAAGCCGGCGTGCATCTCGCTGAAGAGCTTGCCGGCGCGCGCCTTATCGAGAGACGCCAGATCGCGCCGTAGCATCTGAAACGACTGGCGCTGTCCGCACATCGTCTCGGCGTAGTGCAGCACCAGCCGCTTAAAGCGCGTCACCCAATCGCCTTCCGGCGCGAGCGCCCCGGCGATGGACTGCACCACCTGGTCGTGGCGGCGGCGGAGCACGGCCAGGTATAGGTCTTCCTTGTTCTCAAAGTGATAATACAGCGCCGCGTTGGTCATGCCGCAGGCCTGGGCGATGTCGCGAATCGACACACCTTTGTAGCCTTTCTGGCTGAACAGCCGCGCCGCCGCCGCTACAATCGCCTCGCGCCCGCCCGTGTCGTGTGGCATACGCCGCTCCTGCTGACCCAACGTTCAATCGAATCGGCCGGTTACTTACCAAACGTTCAGTAACGAGGCACACGTTACCACACATCCGGCGCTTGTCAACTGTCCCATTGGACAGGCGGGCCGCTTCGATGGGTGGGCGGCGACACTCGACTCAGATGAATGGAATGATGCCGCACGATTGTGAACGAATTGTGAACTCGCTGCGGAAGGGTTGCGAAAACACCGGCCGCGTGACGCCGGGCGCGTGCTGTTATAATGCAGGTACTTCAACCGAGCAAAGGATCGATCCACGTTGTTCCACATCCGCGACCTGACCACCTATGATGAGTTTCTCGCCGTGCGAGCCATTCAGCAGCAATGCTGGGGCTTCGCGGCGGGTGAGGGCCTGTATCCGCCGATGCTCAACACCGCCGCGCACAACGGTGGCACGGTGCTGGGCGCATTCGACGCGGATCGGATGATCGGGTTTCTGTTCGGCTTTCTGGGTCTGCACCACGGGAAGCGGCTGAAATTGTGCTCGCAAACGCTGGGTGTCTTGCCAGACTATCGCAATCGCGGCGTGGCCGAGGCGTTGAAGTGGGCACAGCGCGATCGGATGCTGGCGCTGGGCATCGACCTGATCACCTGGACCTACGATCCACTCGAAGCGCCGAATGCGCGCCTGAACCTGCACACGCTGGGCGGCATTGCATACGAGTACGAGCGCAACATCTACGGCGAGAATTTTGGCGCGCTGGGGCAGGGCTTGCCGAGCGATCGCTTCCTGGTCGAATGGTGGCTGAATAGCGAGCGGGCCGAGCGGCGGGCGGCCGGTCGGGAGATAGAGAGACAGGCAGATGATAGCCGGGTAGCAAATGTGTGTGGGGGTATGGGGGCGGAGAGGCACATCGAGTCGGTGAATCTCGCGCTGGATGTGCCTGAGGTGCAGGTGGAGATTCCGATCGATATTCAGGCAATCAAACAGACGAGCCTGTCACTGGCGCTGGACTGGCGGCTGGCGACACGCCAGATTTTCGAGGCTTACTTCCAACGCGGGTATTGCGCGGTCGATCTGGCGCGAGTCGGCACGGGGGATGCACAACAGAATTTCTACATCCTGAAACGCAACTGTTACTCAGGGCCAGTTGATTCGGGCGATCAGTCTCAGGTATAATTCAACCATGCCGAAGCGAACGGTGAGCCGCCGAAACTTCATCAAACTGGCCGGGGCAGCATTGGCCGGAGCCACCCTGCGCCCTCCGACGAGTGCATTGGCGCAGGCCGCGTTGCCGCCGGAAGACTACAACGCCAATGCCTTCGTCCCGCTGCGCCGGGGACGTGTGCTGGCCCCATCGGTTAGCGTGTGGGATCACATCGAGACGCCGCACGATGCCGTCAAGCGATTCGTGCGCGACGAGGTGATCCTGCTGGGGGAGGAACGCAGCGTGCCCGGCACGGGCAATCCTCACAACGACCTGTGGTATCGCACGCGAGGCGGCTGGGTGCACTCGGCGTGGATTCAGCCGATGGAGTTCCACGATCGTCCGGCGATCTACCGCGAGGTCGGGCCGAACGGTTTCTGGATAGAAGTGATCGTGCCTAAGACAGTCACGCGCGAAGCGCCATCCCTGGCCGCCGAGACAAAGTACGAATACATCTACGGCACGGTGTACCTGGTGACCGAGGTAGCGGTCGATGAGCGCGGGGGCGTGTGGTACGACACCCACGACGAGTATTACGACAAAGAGCTCGGCATCGAGCCGACGCACCACTGGGTGCGGGCACACGACGTTCGCCGCATTCACGAGTCGGAATTCGCGGCCATCCGCCCCGAAGTTCACGACAAGCGCATCCGGGTCGATCTCGACGCGCAAATCCTGACCTGCTTTGAAGGCAACGCGGTCGTTCTTCAGACGAAGGTCGCCACGGGCGCATCGTTCAAGCAGCCCGATGGGAGCATCGCGGATTACGGCACGCCCCAGGGCGATCATCGCTCTATCCTCAAAATGCCGTCGCGGCACATGCGCGCGCCCGAAGCCGAGCGCAACACGGACGCCTGGTTCGATCTGCCCGGCGTGCCGTGGAACACGTTCTTCACGCTCGACGGCATCGCCATCCACGGCACGTACTGGCACAACGATTTCGGCGTGGTGCGCAGTCACGGCTGCGTGAACGTGCCGATCCAGGTGGCGAAGTTCATCTACTGCTGGACGTTCCCCACCGCCCCATACACCGACGCCTTCGTGCGCGGCGACGTGCGCGGGATGAACAGCACTCAGATCGAAGTGGTGTGAGCAACGGATAATCAATGAATAAACGGATAGAAGCAACCGGGTTGCTCGGAGCAACCCGGTTTCTGTATCTTTTGTCGCGGCACAGCGCCTGTATCCGTTTATCCGCTTACCATCCGTTGCTCAACACGTCCTCGATGTGGCCCAGCGCCCAATCGAGTTCTTCTTTCGTCACGACGAGCGGCGGCGCGAAGCGGATGACGTTTTCGCGCGTGTCTTTGCACAACAGGCCACGTTCTTGCAACGCCTCGCAGTAGCGGCGCGCGCCGCCGGCTTCCGGTTTCAGCTCGACGCCGATGAGCAACCCGCGCCCGCGCACCTCTTTGACCTTGTCGCTCTCGATGCGCTGCAGGCGGCCCTTGAAGTAGTCGCCCAACTCGGCGGAGCGTTGGAAGAGGTTTTCCTCGACCAACACGCGGATCGACTCGCGCGCGACGGCGCAGGCCAGCGGGTTGCCGCCGAAAGTGCTGCCGTGATCGCCCGGCTCGAACACGCCCAGCACCTCGCGGTCGGACAGCACGGCGGACACGGGGTACATTCCGCCGGACAGCGCCTTGCCGACGATCACCACGTCGGCGCGAATGCCATCCCAGTGATGAGCGAACAACTTCCCCGCGCGGCCCAGGCCGGTCTGAATCTCGTCGGCGATGAGCAGGACGTTGTTCTTCCTGCAAATCTCGGCGGCCTGCTTCAGGTAGCCCTCAGGCGGAACGTGGACACCGCCCTCGCCCTGAATCGGCTCGACAAGGAACGCGACAGTGTTCGGCGTGATCGCGTCGGCGAGCGCCCTGGCGTCGCCGTAAGGGATGGTCTTGAAGCCCGGTGGGAACGGCCCGAAGCCGAAGCGATACTGCGGCTCGGTGCTCATGCTGACGATGGTGATCGTCCGGCCGTGAAAGTTATCTCCGCAGGCGATGATCTCCGCCTGGTCGGCCTCGACGCCTTTGACCGTGTAACCCCACTTGCGCGCGGCCTTAAGCGCCGTTTCCACCGCCTCCGTCCCGGAGTTCATCGGCAGCATCATCGGGTAGCCGGTCAGCTCGCACAGTTCTTTTTCCAGCAGCGGCAGCTGCGTGTTGCGAAACGCGCGCGAGGTCAGCGCCACCTTGCCCGCCTGTTCGATCAGCACCTTGACGATACGCGGATGGCAATGGCCCTGGTTCACCGCCGAGTAGGCCGACAGGAAATCGAGATACTTGTTGCCCTCCACATCGTACACCCACACCCCTTCGGCGCGTTCAATCACCACGTCGAGCGGATGATAGTTGTGCGCGCCGTAGTGCTCCTCGATGGCAATATAGTCTTGAGAGTTCATGCATTATCCTCGTTGGCTGATTTGAAACGACCCATCCGCGAGTCTTCGTCGATCTTCACGAATGTCCCCCGCACTCGCAGAGAGTCGTAGATGACGCTAAGGAGCCGTCAAAGAATTAGTCCGCCTGTCACCCTGAGAATCCCACAGCGCCGGGTGGCGATAGGCTCGAAGAAAGAAACTTGCGCGCTGCGTGCCT
>Ga0209323_10001076_pt1 | contig 18033 bp, 18 predicted proteins | sample Rifsed19ft2_FD_184014 | JGI IMG/M metagenome (GOLD analysis project Ga0209323, IMG submission 184014) | Soil microbial communities from Rifle, Colorado, USA - sediment 19ft 2 (version 2) | ecosystem: Environmental > Terrestrial > Deep subsurface > Rock core/Sediment | place: Rifle, Colorado...
GTGGACGCGCGTTACTGAGTCGTCGCAGCGATAAGCGATTTTGCGGTTGTGAAACAAGAAATAGTCCACAGTGTCGCCCAGCGTTTTCAACGCTTCGTCATTGTCCTTCACGATGGGCTGGTCTGGCGGGTTCGCGCTCGTCATCACAAACGCCACATCGCCCACGCGGTCGAAGAGCATGTAATGCAAGCCCGTGTAGGGCAACATGGCACCGACGTTATGCAAGCCAGGAGCGACTAACGGCGAAAGACTGAATTGGCTATTTTTGTTCAGCAGCACTATGGGGCGCGCGTAAGAAGTGAGCAACTCTTCTTCTTTTGCGGTTACTTCTGCGAAGGTTTTGGTGGCTGATAGGCTTCGAGCCATAATGGCGAAGGGCTTCGTTCGCCTGTGCTTCGCTCTTCGAAGTGCCATTAACGGTTTTTCTTTGGTTACGGACGCGGCAACGTGGAAGCCGCCGTAGCCTTTAATGGCTAAAATAGCGCCTTCGGAGATTAATCTTCCCGCTTCACGCGCTGGGTCTTTGTGCGAGATTACCTCGCCGTTCCGCGTTGTTAAATAAACTTTCGGGCCGCATTTTGGGCACGCCACTGTTTGGGCGTGAAACCGCCTGTTAAGCGGGTCACTGTACTCTTTCTGGCAATAGCCGCACAGGGGAAACTCGCGCATCGTGGTGTTTTCGCGGTCGTACGGTAGGCGCTCTATAATGGTGAAGCGTGGACCGCAGTTGGTGCAGGTGATGAAGAAGTACTCGTATCTTGGGTCTTTTGGGTTTCTCAGCTCTTGCAGGCACTCGTTGCATATGGCTATGTCGGGCGGTGTGATGGAGCCCGAAAGCGCGGTTTCTTCGGAACTCTTGTAGATAGTGAATTTCGCGTGTTCACTTTTGCCCTGAAGCGTGGTTGTGATTATGTCGTGGATTTGGGCTAGGGGCGGTTTCTTCTCTTTCAAGTCATGCAGGAAGCTTTGGATGCGCTGTTCGTTGCCTTCTAGGAGGATTTCTACTCCTGCGTCGCCCCTGTTGCGCACGTAGCCTGTCAAGCCATTTCTCACGGCTGTGCGGTAAATGAAGGGGCGAAAACCCACGCCTTGAACTATGCCCGTAACGTTGATTCTAACGCGCAATGGTGAACCTTCTTTGATTCAGAAGGGACAGATTTCTCTTATACATTTCGACAACGTGCTACTTTTCTCTTCTCTTCTTCTTGGAGCACTCTTCTGAGGACTTTGCCAGCCGAGCTGACTGGCAATTCTTTTCTAAACTCAACTTCTCTTATTGCCTTGTACGGCGCAACCTTCTCTTTGACGAAATCCATGATTTCCTCTTCCGTGGCTTTGGCACCTTCCTTCAGCACTACGAAGGCCTTTGGAATCTCGCCCACCATCGGTTCTGGCTTGCCCACGACCGCGCAGAGCTTCACAGCTGGATGCTCATAGAGTAAATCTTCGATTTCTCGTGGGTAAACGCTGTAGTCCTTGTATTTGATTAGGTCTTTCTTTCTGTCAGTGATGTAGAAGTAGCCGTTCTCGTCCATGCGCGCGATGTCGCCCGTGTAGAGCCAACCGTTGCGGAGGACGCTGGCGGTTTCTTCGGGGTTTTTCCAGTAGCCCTTCATTATTTGGGGTCCTTTAACGGCGAGTTCGCCTGTTTCGCTTGGTTCCAGCGCTTTTTTGCCTGTTTCTATGTCGAAGATTCTGGCGTCCGTGTCTGGCAGGGGCAGACCAATCGAGCCTAACCGCACTGTGCGCATTGTTCTGTCAACGGGGTTGCAGTGAGTCACTGGGGAGGCTTCGGTTAACCCGTAGCCTTCGGCGAGGAATCCGCCTGTCGCGTCCATGAACTTTTTCTGAATCTGCGGCGGAAGCGGCGAGGCACCTGAAATGCACGCGCGGATAGAGGTTAAGTCGAACTTGCCGAGTTCTGGATTAGCCAGCAGAAGCGCGTACATTGTGGGGACGCCGCAGAAAACCGTGACCCGATGCCTTTGGATGCTTTCCAGAGCCGTTAGCGGCTCAAAGCGGGGAAGCATGACCATTTTCGCCGCTAAATGGATGGGCACGTTCATGCTCGTGGTCATGCCGTAGATGTGAAAAAGCGGCAAGGCGGTTAGGAATGTTTCTTTTGCCGTGGCGCCTTTTATCCAAGCAGCGAACATAATCGTGTTCGAAACCAGATTCATGTGGGTCAGCATGGCGCCTTTGGCGGTGCCTGTGGTTCCGCCTGTGTACTGAAGCGCCGCCAAATCCTCTTGGGGGTTGATGTTCACTTTCGGAGGTTTCGCATCCACGTTTTCGTTGAGCAGTTCTTGGAAAGAATGGACGTTTGACTTCTGTTCAGCTTCGCTAGTCGAAATGGCGGTTTTAGGAGCGTACTCGCCTATACTGGTTACTATCGCATTTTTTAACGTGGTTTTTTGCCAGATGTTCGCCACTATCGCGTAAAGCGAGTCTAATGCGATTATGGTTTCAGCCTCCGAGTCGCTCAGTTGATATTCCACTTCGCGTTCTTTGTGCAACGGGCTTATGGCAGTTAAAACGGCGCCAGCCTTGAGAATGCCAAAATAAGCGATTACGAACTGGGGAATGTTGGGCAGAAAAATCGCAACTCTGTCGCCTTTCTTTACGCCTAATTTGGCAAGTGCCGCGGCAAACTGGTCTGAGAGCGCGTCTAATTCGCCGAAAGTGATTTTCCCTTCAAAATACGACATCGCTGTTTTTTCAGGATGCTCTTTTGCAGTTTTTTTAAGAATTTCATTTAGCGGAACGACAGGATATTCTATGTTTTTAGGCACATCGCTAGGCCAAAATCGAAACCAAGGCTTCTCCTCCATAGGCATAAGAAACTCCTTTTGCACTATTAGGCAACAAAAGAAGTAATAACACTTTTCACAAGCGCAAAACAAGGCACTGCTACACTTGAAAAAGCTAACCAAAAGTTCAATATATGTATACAGGAGGGGCATGTGCTCAAACAAAAAAGTGGTGGTACCCCAAAATCAATAAAAATATGTGTAAGGGATAGTATAATAAAAAGAATAAGACAAATCAGTATTTTAAGGGTGGAGCATGGGAAATGAGTGTTAAGGTGCTTTTGGTGATTGCCCTCGGGGTAATAATGATAGTTGTTGGCACTTACTTGTTTTCCACCTATGGTCCTCATCTTTTAGCTATTGAGACAGGTGAGCTTATCCCCTTTCAGGTTGATAGCCAAAAAGATTTTGATGTTCAAATGGGCGGAATCCACGCCATTACGACAGCTACGGAACTAAGTTCGGGTTTTAACTTCAGTCAATATTTTTATATTAGTGGCTTTAACTATCCCTTTCAAATAAGTCTAAGTTCTGGAAAGCTCCTTATTTCTGCTGAAATAAGAGATAAAGATGGCAATGTTGTTGCAACAATCACGAAAAACCAATGGGGCGTTAGCAACAACCCTGTCGCCACACTTGATAAAAACTACAATTCTTATGCCTTTGAAGTAATAACTTTAGGTCAAATCCCAATTCTTCAAGTTGTTATGACCCCTGAAAACAGAATCTTTGTCGGCGGCGTCTTTTACAGTACAAATAGCACTATGATTGCTATGCTTAATGACACGACTATCATTAATCCAGAAGAGAGCGAAATTAGCAATTATAATCAAATGATATTTCAGTATCCGAGTGACAGTCATTTGGGCAAATTAGTTGAAAACAGCCCCTATGCTTTTGGTAGTGCTCTAATGATTTTAGCGCCTACTGAGATTATAAACATCGGATATGTTCTTTTCGGAATAGGAACTTTTGTTACCCTCGTTGTGAGCGTAAACAGTTTCAAGAAAAGAAATTCAGGCAAAAGTGGTCGAGGACAAAAAAAGAAGACTGAGCAGAAAAGCAAGAAACTGTCCTTACGATTTTATTTATCAGAAGATAAGAAAGGCTATAATTCAGGCAAAAAGCTGGATAAAGACCAATGTGAACGCATATTCAAAAGGTGGAATAAACTGGAAAAACAAGTCCTTCCGCTATTAGACAAGGAAGACTCTGAAAAAACAAAATGGGAGAAGAAACTCGAATCGGATTATACGCTTTTCTGGATGCATGAAGCTCTAAAGAAAGCACAAGAAACAACAATAAGCGAGAAGTTCGCTGACGGATTCAAAAAAGCAATACTGGAAAAGTGTACATAAAACAAATAAGTTGATGCATATTTATAAGGAACTATACAGACTTTAGATTATTGAGCTTTTCAGGTTTTAAATTGCCGATTTTCTTTTAGTTAGATAACTAAAGCACTTTTTTTCTATCTATATATAAGGGAGGGGATGGGCGTTTCCTCGAGGACAGCGAAAACAAGGTAAAGCGTTCCTGTTAGCTACTTCAACGTCACTTCACATGAAAGTATTCTCTGGGAGTTTTAGTCAGGAAGTATATTGAGCAACCTACAGCATAAATAAAAGGAACAGGCAAAAACAGAATTCTTGCGTAACTTAGAAGGTTATACCAAGAAAACCAAGCCTCACCTCCCTCTAAATAGAACAAGTAATGCCATACTCCCATGTAGGTGTAAGCCCAAACAAAATACGGAACAAGTGCAATCCAATACACAAGTAAACCATACCATAAATGTTTGGTGGCTGTTCCGCTGAGGATGGCAATTGAGGAAGCAAAACTGAAAAGTGCAAAGAGCAATGGAAGATAGAAAGGCAAATTACTAAACACTAATGGCAACCCAGAACCCATGCCCACAACAGACAACGCCCAAAACACAAGAAACAGAAATGCCAGTGCAAAAGAACTGAACAGGGTTAACGCCGCTACTATTGTCACACCAACGGGTCTAACCACAGCCACCACCCACTCTTTCTGATACGCCCATCAGCTCACTCAGAGACGCGCAGACCGAACCCCCAAACGTTGAACCCTTATTTCACACTGCAATTCAATCTATATATAAGGGGGGTATAGCCTCGCAGAGACTACTAGTTCCACGCCTACTTCTTATTCATCAAGTATTCATGTATGGCTTTTGCAGCTTTCTTACCCGCACCCATGGCGCTGATAACCGTGGCTTCACCAGTAACTATGTCGCCGCCTGCGTAGACGCCTTCAATGCTTGTTTTTCCGTTCTCATCAGCAACTATTGTACCCCACTTCGTAACCTGCAAGCCTTCAGTTGTGCTCTGTATAATAGGATTAGGTGTCCTGCCAATGGCAACTATCACCGAATCAACATCCATAACGAACTCTGAACCTTTAATCGGAATGGGTCTGCGTCTTCCCGACTCATCAGGCGGTCCAAGCTCCATGCACATGCATTCCATGGCTTTAACCCAGCCCTTCTCGTCACCGACAAACCGCAGCGGCGCAGCAAGAAACTTGCAGACTATGCCCTCTTCCTCAGCATTCTCGATTTCCTCTTCTCTCGCAGGCAACTCCTCTCTTGAACGGCGATAGACAATGCACACTTCTTCTGCACCCAAGCGTAATGCCGAACGTGCAGAGTCCATGGCAACGTTGCCACCGCCTATGACCACAACCTTCTTGCCTATTTTTATAGGCGTATCGCACTCGGGAAACTTGTAGGCTTTCATTAAGTTGACTCGTATCAAAAACTCGTTAGCGGAGTATATTCCGCCCAAGTTCTCGCCGGGAATCCCCAGAAACTGAGGCAGACCAGCACCTGTTCCTATGAAAACTGCGTCAAACCCTGTCTTGAGAAGTTCTGGAATCGTGAAGGTCCTTCCAACGAGGCAGTTGAGCCGAATTTCAACCCCTAGTTTCTTGACGTACCCGGCTTCTGCTTGAACTATGCTCTTGGGCAAGCGGAACTCTGGTATGCCGTACATGAGCACCCCGCCTGAATAATGCAGCGCCTCAAAGATGACTACTTCGTGACCGAACCTCACCAAATCAGCCGCGGCAGTCAACCCTGCAGGTCCAGCGCCTATAATTGCCACACGCTTTCCTGTAGACGGAGCTTTCTCTGAACACGCTATTCCAGTCTGGCGCTCCCAATCCGCCAGAAACCTTTCAAGCCTTCCTATGCTGACAGGGTCGCCGACCTTTCCGAGCACACAAAGCTTTTGACACTGCTCTTCTTGAGGACAAACGCGACCACAAATGGCTGGAAGACAGTTCTTTTCCTTGATTTCCTTTATGGCTTCATCAAACTTCTTGTCTTTCATCAGCTTGATGAACGCCGGAATGTCAATCTCAACGGGGCAACCTGAAACGCACTGCGGCTTGGGACACTGCAGACAGCGGGAAGCTTCAGCCAATGCCTGTTCTTCATTGTAGCCGAGCGCAACCTCGTTGAAGTTCCGCCTGCGGACTTCAGGCGCCTGCTTAGGAATAGGAACACTCGTCTTCTGAACCTTCGGCTTAGACTTGTTTTCACTTGCCACAGGCGCACCGCCTTTCCAGCATGTGCTGCAGAGCCATTTTTTCTTCTGACAGGTAAGCCATCTGTCTTTTCAGCAACTCTCCAAAATCGACCTGGTGAGCGTCAAATTCGGGGCCGTCCACGCAAGCAAACCTTGTTGAACCGCCGATGGTGACTCTGCAAGCTCCGCACATGCCCATGCCATCGACCATTATGGGGTTAAGGCTGACGATCGTCTTTATGTTGTAGGGCCTAGTGGTTTCCGCAACTGCACGCATCATGACTGTTGGACCGATCGCATAAACAACGTTGAACTTGTATCCCTTCCCGATCAGTTTTTTCAAGACATCGCTAACAAAGCCTTTTTGACCCTTCGTGCCGTCATCGGTAGAGATGTGAAGCTCATCCGAAACCCTGCCCAGCTCATCCTCGAGAATCAGCAGATTAGCGGTTTTGGCGCCGTTTATTGAGATCACTCTGCTGCCAGCCTCTTTGAAAGCCCGAGCTATGGGATATGCCGAAGCCGTGCCGACTCCACCGCCTACCACGCATACTAGATTGTATTTCTTTATCTCGCTCGGCTTTCCAAGTGGACCGACAATGTCCATGATCGTATCCTGTTCTTGAAGTAAGCCCAGCTTTTCAGTTGAAACGCCAACCTCTAAAAAGATAAGTGTTATCGTCCCTTTTCTTTTATCCCAGTCAACAAGTGTTAATGGAAATCGTTCGCCAACTTCATCAAGTCTCAGAATGACAAACTGTCCAGCCTGAGCCTTTTCAGCTATTTCAGGAGCCACAATCTCGAGTAGTTTAATTTTGGGAGCAAGCTCCTTCTTAGTTATTATCGTATGCGTTTTTCTCTTGCCTCCGTCTTTACCAGTTTCTGTGAACCTCTTTACTATTTCTCTGGTGTTTTAACGCTGCAAGTGCGTCAGCTTATGCTTATGAAGTTTTGAAAAGGAGTTTTGGATGATATAATGTTTTTCCTCTATTTTCGGTAATATGGTCGTCGAATGTAGCCGTATGCTTCAAGGGCTGCGGTGATGCCTTGACCAACGGCTGTCCCAACCTGTTTGACAGGATGATTCGTGACATCGCCAGCCGCATAAACCCCGGGAATGTTTGCGCGTTGAAAAATGTCGATTTTGATGTGTCCGTGCTTGTCAACTTCCACGCCTGCTTCTCGGGCTAGTTGGCTGTTGGGTGCCTCGCCGACCTGAACGAAAACCGCGTCAACAGCTAGTTCTTTTGTTTCTCCCGTCTTGTTGTCAAACAGCACCACTTTGTTAACGAGCTTTTCGCCTTTGATTTCCTTCACTTCAGTGTTCAATAAAACCTGCACGTTCTTTTTGGAAGCTATGTCTTTCACGAGGGCTTCTTCGGCGCGAAAAGCGTTTCTGCGGTGAGCTACAATGACTTCTGCGACGATGCCTGAAAGGTAAAGCGTAGTTATCGCCGCGGAGTTGCCGCCTCCAGCCACGAGCACTCGCTTGCCCTTAAACAATGGGCCATCACAGACGCCGCAGTAGCTTACGCCTCTTCCATGAAATTCTTTCTCGCCTGCGACGCCGATTTCGCGGTAATGGGCGCCTGTGGCTATTATAAGTGCATCGGCTTCGTATGCCGTTCTGGTGGTTTTCACGATTTTTCTTTCGCCTTTAAGGTCTAAGCTAGTCACGTTTTCTAGTTCATGGATGGTTACGCCCGTTTTTCTGCAGTGCAGCACCATCTTTTCTGCCAGTTCAGCACCGCCGATTTGAGAGAAGCCTAGATAATTCTCCACGTTGGGAGCGTCTGCGGTTGTTCCTCCAGCCATTTTTTCTTCTATAATCAAGGTTTTCAGTCCGCTTCGCGTGGCGTAGATGCCAGCGGCTAAACCTGCGGCGCCAGCGCCGATGATTATGAGTTCCAAGTTTTCCATGCGCAGACAACTCTCTTGACAGAATAATTTGACTGGGGCGGTTTATGAATTATTCGGAATTGATTGTTTAGTTTTCTTTGAGCATGCGCGTTTACTTTTTAGTGTGTTAGAGTGGTCAGATTATGCTGATTTCAAGTATGGCGCTTAAGATTGTAAGAGCGCCTATGATAATGAAGAGCGCTGATGTGCCTATCTTCAGCCATTTTGGCGGAAGCCGCGATAACAGTTTTGCTCCCATGACTACTGCAACGCTGGTTAGTAATGCAAAAGCCATTGTCATTCCAAGAAGCACCAGAACTGGTGAGGTTTCCGCGGCTAAAGTAATCGTTATGAGTTGAGTCTTGTCGCCAAGCTCCATCAGAGATATGAGCGAAAAACAAGCGAGTAAAGGCAAAGTGCTACTTTTCCGCTTTAGCTTGACATCTTCCTTTTCTTTCTTGGATAACAATGGCACTATGCCAAATATGATAAAGACGATGCCAGAAACGATGAGCACAAGCCGTATTGGGAGAAGCGCCAGCAGCGATCCACCGATGGCTAAGCTGATTCCATCAACGGCGAGAAAAGCCAACATTGCTCCAGCGAAAACATGTGACGCTTTGTATTTGGAAGATAGGGAAATGATCGCCAGTTGAGTCTTGTCTCCAAGCTCTGCTACAAGTATCAGCAAGAACGTGAAGATGATCGGCAAAGCATCCATAACCGAGGAATTTGATGCCCTACTATAAAGGCATTCCCTGAGCATAGTTGAGTTTTTAGGGTTTCTCGGAGACTATAGCCTCTTATATATAGATTGAAGCAAAGGTTGACGCGTGCGTTCAGCTCTTTACTCGGTTCTTAGCGACAATGGTTCCGTTTGCAAAAAGTTCATATGACTTGTTTCCAAAGTTTAGTTATAGGATGATTTTATGTCGAAAATCCTCATACTTTACTATAGCCAAACTGGGAACACAGAGAAAATGGCTAATGCAATAGCTGAAGGTGCCAAGAGCGCTGGCAGCTCGGAAGTGGAATTGAACTATCATGTTGAGGCTGATGAACTAGACAAGTTTGACGCCATATTTGTGGGAGCGCCCACGTATCATCACGACCTGCCCATTGACATGAAGAAACTCTTTGAAGAAGTAGCCGTGAAGGGCATAAGCCTGAAAGGGAAGGTGGGCGCAGCCTTCGGCTCTTACGGGTGGAGCGGCGAAGCACCAAAATTCGTTCTTGAGATTATGAAGAACAAGTTTGAAATGCGGGTTGTCGAGCCGCCCTTGCTGGCAAAATACGCGCCTGACCAAAACATATTGAGCAAGTGCCGAGACCTTGGAAAACGCGTTTCCGAAAGCCTTATTCACGTAGCCTAGCATGTTCTTTGATAGGAGGAGAAAAGCGTGAGCACAAACAACAATTTGGTAGAGTTCATGAAACGGCAAATAGTGATTGAAAAGGAAATTGTGGATTCCCTGAACAAGGGCATAGTGGACATTAAGAATCCGCCTGTTAAGGGCGTTCTGAAAGGCATATCCTTGGACTCCGTGAAACACGCCGAGCTTTACGCTTCAGCCGTTTCGCTCTTAACGAATGTTTCTCAAGCCTTAACGCAGGAGAACCTTGACGCGCAGAGGGCACTTGTGGAGAAGCACATTCAGATGGAAGCTGAGCTAATCAAGAAACTGGAGAAGATGATGCCCACCATCGAGAATAAGAAGGTTACGTTTCTCTTAAACGCAATTTTAACCGACGAGAGAAGACACCACGCCATGCTGAAGATGGTTCTGGAGATAATTGTGCATGGCGAAACCATAACAGAAGCAGACTGGTGGGAACTCCTATGGGAAAACGTGCCTTTCCACGGCGCACCAGGCGGATAATCAGTTACCATTTTTTTCAAGTTTTTAACCTCTTACGTATAGTCATCTCCCATTAATTGCGGAGATTTCTGATATTCATGCCCTCGATTCATGGCTCCCAAATTAGCGCCAGAACTCCGCCAGATATTCCGAGAAGTATGCCTATGCCCATTCCGCCCATACTGCTCACCAAGCTAAACACCGAGAACGCAATTATCAATCCGCCCCACGTGACATGCTGTTTAGGGTTCGCATAGAGCATGATCGCAGCAGCAACAACTACTATGCCAAAAACTACCCCTAGAATATTTATCAGGGGAGTGTAGCTTCCAAAGCCCCAAGAATGTAGGTGACCGCCCCAATTATGCATCATCCAGTCCATCCAGTTCCATTCCCAGAATGTTAAAAGATGCAAAAAGCCGCCAAGAATTATGAACACGCCAGAAAGCAATGATAGCACGAAAGCATTGATAGGTTTTCGATTAGAACTCACCAAATCACCATTACAAATTCAGCTGTGGAGTTTATAATGTTAACTATCCACTAGGTGAATGTTCTCTTTTATCCGAGATTTCTGATTACACCCGCTAAAATTTAAGAAGAAAAGTAAAAGCTAAATTGATTGAAGCGAAATTTTTATATCTTAATGAGTTTCGTGTTGATTTTCACTTTCTTCGCGTTCATGTCCATGCCTGTGTCCGAAGAGATGCATGATGATCATAGCCAATACAAGAACTACATAGAAGAATATACTATTTACCAAAAAACCCAGCAGCACAAGGGCTATAAAAACTGCAATAAGAGAAAACCACAAAACTCGCCTTTTCATTGATACCTTCACCTCATATCTTATGCCCAAAATTAGCTTAAATGATTTCCAAACCATGCAGCACATGGACGACAATTATTAGATAGAATGATACTGCCACGCTGGTGTGCAAGAATCGTAGCCGTCTTGTCAGGTTTCTGGCGGCTTGGAACCTCAAGAAGAAACCTGTCAGCGTCAGCAAAATCATGGCTGCGTACAGCACTATTCCCGTTCCTAGCTGTGGATAAGCTTGTGGGGGTCTGCTGATTTGTTGAGTTAAGTGAATTGACACGAACATTACTGAAAGGAGGTTACCGAACACGTGAGCCTTGAGCAGAGTTCTGAACTTCTGAGGATAACGTCGCTTCAGGAAATAATATGCAGGTGTAAAAAACGCTATGAACAAAGTCCCAGTCCAGCTTAACCAATGATGAATGTCAAATTCGCTTAGCGCAATGTGTAACCTAAGGAAACGAAAGTAGACAGCGATCATAAGAATTACAGTAACAGCAACTATCGACAAGGCTAACCAAAGAGACGCATTTTTGAATCGGCTTTTTTCCAATTTCATCAATCGCCGTATCCTTCAGAATTATAAGCGTGTTATAGTACTATATATGTTTTTTAAAGATGTACCTTCTTGCAGCCAAAGCAACCTTGCACTAGGAACACAGGCAATACTTATTTATTCGCTCATGTGCATATTCAAATAGCAAATTTTTGCAGGGATTATGTTTATGGAACATGAATACGAAATAATAGAATTGAACGTTCGCGACTATATTTCTCCAGAATGCTCCTGCAAGATAGAAGACATGGTGAACAGTGTTCCTCACGTTCTAGAGGCCACTTTTGATCCAATTTCCAACCAATTAAGAGTGAAAGCGCACAAAGGCATGGTTACCGCCAAAGACATAATAAAAGAGCTAAAGCAATGCGCAGTCCGTTGCCAAACACGCATGCCAGCGCATGAAATGGCCCACATGGAACACGAAGCCATGAAAATGAAGAAGCCTGCCAAACATGATCACCATGCAATGATGGAGGCAGAACTTAAGAGACGCTTCCTTATCGCGGCGATTTTCACAATTCCAGTCTTAATACTCTCACCGTCAATCCAGCAGTGGGCAGGTTATTCTTTGCCGCCTTTTTCAGGCTGGAACATCCTACTCCTTCTTGCCTCTTCAATCGTCATCCTGTACGGAGGCCTCGTCTTCTACAAGGGTTCAATCACGGCTTTCAGAATGCGCACGCTCGACATGAACGTTTTAGTAAGCATTGCGCTCTTGTCTGGCTACTTGTACAGTGTAGGCGCGACTTTCTTCTTTGTGGCAAGTGATTTCTACTGGGAAATCAGTACTCTGGCAACATTCATACTTTTTGGACATTGGATGGAGATGAAAGCCGAAAGAAGCGCGGCAGGAGCACTAAAGGAACTTGTCAAGCTCATACCGCCAACTGCAAACCTTTTAAAGAATGGCGAAGTTGTTGAGGTCCCTACTGCCGAACTTAAAGTTGGAGAGGTTGTTCTCGTCAAGCCTGGTGAAAAAGTTCCGATAGACGGCGTAGTAATCGAGGGAGAGACTTCGGTTAATGAGGCAATGGTGACGGGTGAATCAAAGCCTGTTGAAAAGAGGAAAGGAAGCCAAGTTATTGGTGGAACGTTAAATGCTGAAGGTGCTATTCGGGTTCAAGTGGCAAAAACAGGCGAGGAGACGGCAGTTGCCCAGATCATCAAGCTTGTGGAACAAGCCATGACTTCTAAGCCTCAGGTCCAAAGACTTGCAGACAGGGCTGCTTTTTACTTAACTTTGATAGCAATCTTTGTGGGTGGCAGCACATTCTTTTTCTGGTTCGGGATTGGAGCAGGCAGCCTGTTTGCTTTGTCACTTGCCATCACGGTCATCGTGATTACCTGTCCGCACGCATTGGGCTTAGCTATTCCCGCAGTCACAGCAATATCAACGACTCTCGCCGCCAAGAAAGGGATACTAATCAAGAATGCCAAAGCGTTGCAGATCGCGAAGGCAATTGACGTTGTCGTTTTTGACAAGACTGGAACATTAACCAAAGGCGAATTCGGTGTTACAGACATTGTCAAGTTAGGCGACTGGAGTAGCAGAGAAATCTTGGAAAATGCCGCCGCCATAGAAGTTAACTCAGAGCATGTCATTGGAAAAGGAATAGTCAAGAAGGCGCAGGAAGAGGACCTGCAAATCAAGAGTTCTGAGAAATTCACCGCTGTCCCGGGAAAAGGCGCTCGAGCACTTGTTGGCAGAAAAGAGGTTTACGTTGGCAATGCAAATCTTATGAGAGACTTAGGTATAAAACTCGAAGAATACGAGGAAGTAGTTTCGAAACTTTCGTCGGAGGGCAAAACTGTCGTTTATGTTGCATCAAGCAAGGTTCTTCAAGGCTTGATTGCGATGGCCGATCTAATAAGAGACGAATCCAGAGAAGCCGTCAAAGCTCTCAGGGAACTTGGGTTAGAAGTAGCCATGCTCACGGGCGACAACAAGCAGACAGCCGCTTACGTCGCTAAAGAGTTAGGGCTGAACACCTACTTTGCTGAGGTTCTTCCTGATCAGAAGGCAAACAGCATAAAGACACTCCAAGATCAGGGAAAAAGAGTGGCAATGGTAGGGGACGGAATAAATGATGCACCTGCACTAGTTCAATCCAACGTTGGAATAGCAATTGGAGCAGGCACAGATGTTGCAGTAGAATCGGCAGATGTCGTCTTGATCAAGAATGATCCTCGAGATGTAGCCAAGCTTATCCGACTCAGCAAGAAAACCATGCAAAAGATGAACCAGAATCTAGTTTGGGCAACTGGCTATAACGTCATAGCAATTCCGATGGCAGCTGGAGTACTTGTACCCATCGGGATAGTGCTAACACCCGAGTTTGCCGCAGTGACAATGTCACTAAGCTCTATCAGCGTAACCGTCAATGCGCTACTGTTAAGAAGAGCAAAACTTTGAAACTTGCAAGTGCTGAGAGTACATTGCAAAGTCTGTAGGCTAGGATTTTTCGTTGACGATTTGTTCAGAAGAGCTCCAAGTTTCCTCGACTAAGCTGTGAAGTTCATGCAGAAGCGAAGCCAACCGTTCGCCTTTATCGGTTAAACCATAAACTTTCGGAGTTTTTCTTATGAACACCAGTTTTTTTCCTTTCAGCCCTCTTAGGTACTTGTAGGTTCTTCTCAGGGAGATTCCTGTTTTCTCGGCAAGTTTCTTGGCGGAAATTCCTTCTTCAAAAATGTTATCATAAACCTTTCTTTCAGTTGAGGAGAGAGTTTCATTGTTCGGGTCACGTTTTGTTCTGAAGAAAAACACGTAATCTCTTTCCATAGGGGTTTCTATCAAACCAGCTGTTTTCAATCGTTTCAGAATCCGTGAGGCAACTTTTGGCGAGATGAAGGCTTCCATGTCTCCGAAGGTTTTAGGTCCAGACAACAACGCGTCAAGAAGAGTCTCTTCGTAGCACTCGGAGTGTGCAGGCAAAGTGTCCACGAATTCAGGGAAACTCCCTATTAATTCGGTGAGTCTGCCTCCGAACGTTGTTGCATAATATTGGTCTTGAGCTTCAGCGGCAAGTCCAACTTCCAATAATGGACGCAAGTACTCTTGATTGATGGTGTCTCGACTATGCGAGTAACCCGCTTTTTTGAGTTCCTCTTGGAGTTTGCTCACAGAACAGCGTCCTTTCACGATTACCTTTAAGATGCGCAGACGCGTGTTGTTTTTCAGGACATTGAAAAGGTCTTTTATGAAGTTCGGGTTATCCATAGTTTCCCGTAGTCTTCTAAGCTCGTTTTTCATCTTCCAGACGTCGCAACGCGTTATGCACTCAAGAGGAGTTAACGGAGCACAATTCCTGCATTCGGCATCCAAAGTCCTAAACATTTCTGCCAAGCCATGGCTCTTTTCTGCGTTTCTTGCCATGCTTTCTGTCTTCATGTGCGCGCCTATTCCCTTTTTTTAACGTGTGTCTTGACGGGGAAAGGAGAGAGATTGGGCGTAAAAGATCATTTTGGGGAGAAACCCCGTCATGACATACGTTATAACAAGCATGACCCATGTCATATTTATATACGTTTTCTTCAAAAATGAGCATAAACGATGAAAGATTTCTGGGAAAATGGAAAATTTATTAAAACCGCTAATTAAATGATTTTGAGGCAGAAAAAATTGTCTTCGTACGACGAGAAAAACGTTCTAGATATAATAGAAAAAGTAAGCAAAAGCGTAGTCAACATAAGCACAATAAAACTTGTTCACAACATATTCTATCAAGCAGTTCCAGTTGCAGGAATGGGCTCAGGCACAATAATCGACGCTGAAGGCTTCATACTCACCAACAACCACGTGGTCGGAGGAGCCGAAAAAATAGGCGTGACCCTGTGGAACAACGAAGTTCTGGAAGGTAGAATAGCAGGGTTGTGCGCCGTAGACGACATAGCAGTTGTGAAAGTTAAGGGCAAGAACCTTCAAGCCGCCGAGCTTGGAGACTCAGACAAGCTAAGAGTGGGACAAAGAGTCTACGCCATCGGAAACCCCTTCGGACTTGCCGGCGGACCCAGCGTGACTTCGGGAGTGATCAGCGCGATAAACAGAACAATAGAATCGCAGAGAGGCCTCATAGAAAATCTTGTGCAAACAGACGCAGCCATAAACCCTGGAAACAGCGGCGGCCCACTTGTGGACCTAGAAGGCAGAGTTATCGCCATAAACACCGCAATAATACCCTATGCCCAGGGCATAGGCTTCGCAATACCTATCAATTCGGCAAAAACGTGCACCAACGACATGGTGACCGAAGGAGTAGCCAAAAGACCGTGGCTCGGCGTAATAGGCTTGAGCATAACTAGAGAAATAGCGCGATATTATGGCTTACCAGTAGATCGAGGAGTCCTCGTAACGAAAGTGGCTGAAGGAAGCCCCGCAGAAGACGCTGAAATGGCCGACGGAGACATCATCCTCGAAATAGACAACGTAGAAATCCAGCGAATCGAGGACTTGGTCAAGGAAATACACAAAAGGAAAGCCGGAGACAAAGCCAGAATCTTCGCCCTGCGCAATGGCAGAGAGCACTTCTTTGAGCTTAAACTGAGTGAAACACCCTAGTTTGCAGGTCTCATGAAATGATTCTAACATTGTGAAGTCTTTATATCAAAGATGCGTGCTTACTTATAGTGGTGAGCTGTTTTTGCGAAAGATTTTGATAATGGTTGAAGACGGGTTTGAAGATTCCGAGTTTCTCTACCCTTACTATCGCGTTCAAGAAGCAGGATATAAAGTTGAAATCGTAGGTCCAAAGGCTGGAGAAACCTATACAGGAAAATACGGCGTACCAGTCAAATCTGAGCTTTCACCACAAGAAGTCAATCTCGAAGAATACGACGCGGTAATCATACCGGGCGGAAGAGCGCCCGACAGAATGCGCATAAATAAGGGGCTAGTCGACATAGTCAAAAACGCTTACGGAAAAGGCAAAGTGATCGCTGCAGTATGTCACGGACCGCAAATGCTCATAGAAGCAGACATAATAAGAGGAAAGAAGGCGACATGCTGGAAATCCGTGGCCACTGACCTGAAGAACGCTGGAGCAGAATTCACAGACGCGCCTGTTGTGGTTGACGGAAACATTGTAACTTCCCGTTTTCCCGGAGATTTGCCACGGTTCTGTCAAGAAATGCTAAGGCTTCTTGAAAAATAAGTTTCACTCTCTTTTTATATGACTAATTCTTCACTTTCATTTTAGGTGTGAAAGTTGAGTCAAAACGAAATCAAAAAAATCTTGACAACTTATAGGACCGTTGCCGTGGTGGGACTCTCAAGGGAGCCTGACAAGGACAGCCACAGAGTGGGCGCATACTTGAAAGACCGTGGCTTTCGGATTATTCCCGTGAACCCCTTTGCTGATGAAGTGCTTGGCGAAAAAAGCTACAAGAGTCTTCTCGACATCCCAGCTGAAATCCAGAAAACCATCGAGGTTGTTGACATTTTTAGACCAGCGAAGGATGTGCCGCCCATAGTGGAGCAAGCCATCAAGCTGAAGGAGATGCATGGAAAGCCATACGTGGTCTGGATGCAGTTAGGAATAGTTAACGAGCAAGCGGCAGAGACGGCGAAAAAAGCTGGATTAACAGTGGTAATGAACAAGTGCATGATGGTAGAACACAAGCGTTTTTTCTAGATTGAAGTGTATAGTGCCTTGCCTATGCTACAGGGCGCCTATCAGCAATGACGCAATAGTAGCGATAGCGACTATGGCTATTGTCTCGTACAGTGTTATTTTCCAGTGCACCCGAGTTTTCTTGGAGCGATAGCGAACCAGAAACACGCCCACGATAGCGCCTACTAAAGTTAAGGACAAGGCAATGTTGAGGGGACTCGACAAGGCTATGTAGGTTGTTATGGGTATGCCGCCTGCGAGGAAAGTTGTGGTGCCACAGATTATCGCCGCATAAAGGTTTGACCTATGTATCTCTTTGCCTAATAGCGTGAACAGCTTCTTAACCAGCAATAATGATTTGTCTCGCTCCTTCTTGTCTGGAATGTCGCTCAGACTGTAATTCATTAGAGTTTGCAGGGTCATCATGTCTGCCAGGTCTTCGGTGATGCCGCCTAGGAGAAAACTGGAAAAATTGGTTATGGCAACCGCCGTCAACGTCAGAAAGGCAGCGAAGATCACTATTCTAGGGTCGGCAAATATGGTCTTAGCCGTCGATGTGGCTATGAAAGCCGAGAGAATGACCACCAACCCCGTTATCGAGCCGTCAACTAGCCCAGCAACGATCTCGAGGATGGGTTCTTTCTTCAAGAGGAGGCTTTCCCATTCCTTGCCCAATTTGAGACCTTGCTCCGTCAATTGCACTGCGTCACCGTTATCTATTGTGAGCCCTTCAGTGGTCATTTCTTTCAGGGCTTTGTCCAGTTCGCTCGTTTCGATGCAGGCATAAGTCGCACAGACTTTGTCGATTCGCTGCTTAAGAGAAGATTTCAGTACGCTAGTGCCTTTGCTGAGGTTTAACAAAACAATTATTCTTATAACGTCATGCAGCTCTTGGATTTCAAAGGACACTCAACAAGTCACCG
>Ga0209323_10001081_pt1 | contig 17973 bp, 24 predicted proteins | sample Rifsed19ft2_FD_184014 | JGI IMG/M metagenome (GOLD analysis project Ga0209323, IMG submission 184014) | Soil microbial communities from Rifle, Colorado, USA - sediment 19ft 2 (version 2) | ecosystem: Environmental > Terrestrial > Deep subsurface > Rock core/Sediment | place: Rifle, Colorado...
GGCCCAGCGTGCGCGCCACCATGCCCGTCGTGCCCGAGCCACAGAACGGGTCCAGGACGTGGCAGGGGATGGGGTCCCAGAAGGGCAAGCAGGTCTCCTTGCGGCCGTCGCCGTGGTAGCAGGTGGGGCGCCAGCCGGTGGTTCGGCGGAGATAACCAGGACCGCCCACGCGGTTGACTTGATTCGCTCCAACCTCGGCGTCATATCCGCGCATGTGCCAGTCGTGCCCAATCGTCCCCCCGCTCGCCTCCACCACCCGCTCCCACGGCGCCCCGCAGCTCGGACACGCGCCTTTCGCGCTGGTGCCGGCGAGGATGCATGGCTCGACGAGCTTAGGGGGAAAGGTGGCGAAGTGGGCGCCGGGGTAGGCGTAGGTGGGGATGGTCCAGACGGTGCGGAGGTTGCGGCCGGTCTCGGGGTTTCCGAGCACGTTGTGCCCTTCTCCACGTCCCCGTGAGGTCTCCCCGTCGCCGTGGGCCTGATACCAGTTGGCGCGCGTCAGATGTTCGGCGAGGCTCGATGATCTTTCCCTCACCGCCCCCTGGTCATAGAAGTACCGCGCGCTCTTCGTCAGCAGGAACACGTACTCATGCGCCTTCGTCGGCCGATCCGTCACGCTCTCGGGCATGGGGTTGGGCTTGCTCCAAATGATGTCCGACCGCAGCCACCACCCATCGGCTTGGAGGGCGAAGGCGAGGCGCCAGGGGAGGCCGATGAGGTCTTTGGGTTTGAGGCCAGCCGGCCTTTTCATAACGGTTTGCCGACTCTCTTCGTCGATCCGCTTTTGACCAGTTCCCTCTCCGGTCAGATGAGGCCTTGTTACGGCATGAGCATTAAACCCACTTCCTTGGTTGGCGTTGTAGCCATCGCCAAGGTTGAGCCACACCGTCCCATCCGCCCGCAGCACCCGCCGCACCTCCCCGAACACCGCCACCATCTTCGCCACCCACTCCTCGGGCGTGGCCTCCAGGCCGATCTGGCCGTCCACCTGGTAGTTGCGGAGGCCCCAGTACGGGGGCGACGTGATGCAGCACTGAATGGACTCCGCCGGCAACATGCGGAGGACAGTGAGGGCGTCCCCGTGGAGGAGGGTAACACCGCTCCCACCGTCCCGGTCACCGCCAGGGCTCACGGCCACCCCACCAGCCCGCACCACACGTCCCGCCGCAGCCACGCCGCCACGAAGCCCAGCGCGGCGCCGCCGAGGACGAGGAGGAGGGCGTCAAGACCGCGCATCAGGCCTCCGCCGTCTTGGCTTCACGATGGGCCGACATCCAGGGAGGACATGTGTCAAAAGAAAGATGTCCATACATTGCCGGAGCTTTTCTTTGTCTCGGGCGGGTCCCCGCAGGATCAACGAGGCCCCACAAGCACAATGGTATGTGATCGTCATAGGGCTCCTCCGCGAGGCCGCGCCGTGGTCAAGGCCTCCCGATGCATCGCCTGGATCTTTGCCAGAAGTTTCCAGGTATTATCTGCCCGTTCCGAGAAAGCACGCGCTTCGTCGCCACGCTTTTTTGTCGCACGGTTTGTCAGAAAGCGCGCATACAACGGGAGGCATCTACCAAGACGGAAAGCTCGCGCGCGTCAAGGGGGCGCATCAGGCCGAGTCCTCCCACGCCACATACGCCTCGCTCTCGGCATCCGCCGAGACCCACCCCCGCCGGCCACAGGCCGGGCAGACGACGGGCGTGCCGTCCCGCACGAGAGAAATGTCCAGATCCTCACCGCACTCGGGGCAGCAGTCCTGCATCAGGGCTTCTCCGGCTCCAACAGGTCGCGGTCTGCTGGGCGGTCTTCGAGAGGCGTCCCCTCCTCCACCGCCGTCACCGCCCATGGCCGCCCCAGCCGCACGGTGACGCGGTACCAGGTATGGGCCGCAATCGGCACGCCACACCGGAACCGGCCGCGCCGATCATAGACACGGATCGTGCCGGCCCGTGTCAGGCGAAGCTCCACGCGCTGTTGGGGCAGCGCGAACGTCATGAGCTGTCTCTCGCGGCGCGGGAAGATTCCCACACGTAGCGTCACCGCACAGCGTCGTGGCCCCTGGATCATGGGCGCGTCGGCCATGAACTCGCAGGCGTTGCCTGGCACGAAGGCCGCGAAACGGTAGCGCAGGGGGAGGGCTGGGTACCGCCGCGGCGGCTGTGTCGGCACCGCCCGCGTTCCGCCCATGAAGAATTCCTCATCAGAAACGTACTCGAAGCCGGTGAACGAGACGGCACCCATCAGGAGGGTCCCCCTGGTGGTGGCACCTCCGGCACCTCAGCGGCCTGCGCATGCAGATGGTCGAAGGCCTGCCGTGCGACGACCTCGAACCCCTGCCCGAGGAGGTAATGGCGCACCTGCTGTGCGTCCATCTCCCCCTTCGCCCACACAGCGGCGGCAAGGGCAGCGGCACAGACAGGGACGATATCCCGCATGAGCATGCATGGACCGTTCCCCTCGCGCTCCGCGTAGAGATACAGTGGCGCCAGCGCTTGCGCGATCCACCCCCGCGCCCGGGCCAGGTTGTCGGCGGGGGTCATGCCCCCCCCTCCTCCGCTTCGTCCTTAATCCGTTGGACCTGCTCCATGGTGTACGTCCCGTCGTGCATTGTACACACGCCGCCCAACGTCAGCACGTCCTTCACCACAGCGACAGGGAGCAATATCACGTTGACGAGCGTGCGGATGACCTGTCCGAAGAGTTGCACGCCCCACCCTCCTGCCGCGTCGCGTCCAGGGCCGAGAAATACTGATCCCTCCATTTGATTGCGGCGCTTTGCCAGTCGGCAGACTCTCTGCTCCAGTCGCCACCGCCAGCATTGGCGATGACACCCCATGCAAGTTCGAGGGATAGCTCCAACGCCTGCCGCTCCGCCAGCGCCTGCGCGGGAAGGCGGGCGAGGGCGGCCTCTGCCCGCTCCCAAATCGGCGCCCCAGCCACCGCCCACTCTCCAATGGGCAAGTCCCGTCGCTGGCGCCATTGTGCGATGGCGTCCAACGCCCCCGCCAGCGCCTCCGCCCGGGCGCGCCAGCCCTCATAGGTGTCGCCGGCCTGGCAGCCGGGACACGCCGCCACCTCGGCCTCCGTCGCGTGGAAGGGGTTGCAGGTGTGGCGGATCATGGCTCCTGCCCCAGCAGGATTGCCAGGTTTTGGATCTCCAACACCTTCAGCTTCCCGATGTCCGCCACGCCCCCCTTGCTCACCACCCGGGGATAGGTGGTGGCGATGAGCGCCATCACCCGGTCTTTGGGAATCTTCTTGGCCTCGCGGACTTCTTTCACGGCCACCCAGGCGGCATCCATCGCGCTCATGGAAAGTCCCGCCCCCGCCGCCGTCGGCTGTTCCGCCGGGGCTGCTTCCGTGGCCTGTCCGACGGCCTTGTCCTGGACGACGGGTGCGGGCTTCTGCTGGCGGGCATGATAGGCCTGCTCCCCCGCGTACCACCACACCCACAGGCGATGGGCGGCCTGGAACACGGGGAACAACTCGGCCACGGGTGGGACCACGGCGGTCTCGAAGGCCGGATCGGTCTCCACCTTGGGCAAGCGCACAATGAGGCCGGCCTGCGCCTGGGGCTCGTGGCCCATCTCATTATACGCTACTTGATAAGCGACGTTTTGGAGATGGGCTTCTCCATAGATAGCCTTCCCCGTCTTGAAATCGACGAGGGTCGGCACATCGTTCACGAGGGCCAGCAGGTCCATGGTCCCGGCGTAGCCGTGGGTCGTGCTCCAGACGGTCTGCTCAATCTTGAGGGGTTTGAACTTGACGGACGATGCCCAATCTTCTAGGGCCATGTATCCCCATTGTGCCCGATCCTCGATCTTGGGTTCTGGTCCCACCTTCTGGCCGAGGGCCCGGCGGAAGTTCCACTCCGCCATCGCATGCACCTGGGACCCGATCTCCGAGGCCTTGGCCAACAGCTTTTGGTTTGCACGCTGTTTCCCCAGGCGGTCGGTCAGGGTGGTCAAGTACGCCGTGCGGGACATGGGCGGCGTCTTGGCCAGGTCGGCGTACAGGTCGGCCGCCACGGCGGAGACCATGGTGCGCTCTTCCTTGGCGGCCCATTGGACTAAAGCCGGCTTCCCTACGACGTTCAGGATCGTCGTGACCGACGGAAGCTGCACGCCCTCGGCGATGGTGTAGAACCGGCCGGCGTTCGCCGTGGTGCGTGGGGGGTTCTGGCGGGCAAGGAACGCCTCGCGGATTCCCGTTCCACGGGCCAGATCGTTTTCGGCCTCAGAAGGGCAAGGCTTCGTCGGGTCCATCGTTGCCCTCCGACACGTTCCCTTGGTCCTTCGCCCGGTCCTTCTGCCGCACATAGTCCGTGGGGCGGAGTTTCGGGGTGCCCTTGGCGGCCGGGACCACCGCCTGGACATTGCTATAAATCCGACCCTCCTCCGTGATGTTCTGAATGATCTGGATCTGGCAGTTGACCCCAAGCAGTTTCTCCAGGTCAAACCCATCCAGTTCATCCTTCACAAACTTCTTGCCCCGCCACGCCTCCAAAAACGGCCGGAGATGCGACTTCTCACTGAGGCTGAGCCCGAAGTCCCGGCGAATCTCGAAGGGCTTCCCCGTATCGGGGTTCCCCTCCTCGATCTGCCACACCAGCCGCACCTTCTCCTTCTTGCCCCAGGCCGTTTCGACGAGGCCCAGCTCGACCACATCCACGCAGACGGCGGGCCACAGGCCTTCAGGGGCTTGGGTCCATTCCTTGCGAGTTTCCTTGGCGATGATGGCCATGATTATTGCTCCACCCGCAGCGCGCCTTCCACCGACACCCGCATCTCGCCGTTCTCGAATTCCTCGTGGGCCAAGAATCCCGCCAGCGCCTTCTGTTGTCCCTCGGCCGTTACATCCGTCATCGCTTTCAGGGCCCAGCGGACGCCAGCCAGAAAGGCGCGCGTCCGGGCCAGTCGGTCGTCATGCGTCACGGGGATCCTCCTTCCGCACGAACCGCCGCAGGATGTATTCCAAACAGCGGTCGCGCTCCGCCTGGGTCAAGCTGTCCAAGAGGGCCACGATTTTCCGCACGTACATCAGTTCCCGGTCGCTCTTCACCGCTCGTCCTCCCCCTGCGGGTGTTTCATGGCATCCCCGTCACGCGCCGGTGGATCGTCACCTCCGCCCCCCGCATCATCCCCGTGTCCACCGTGATCTGCTGCCCGCGGCACACGTCGCAGAACCGATGCCCCGCCCACGTCGAGGCGAACGGGGCATCGCAGCGGAGGCAGCAACGGATCTTGGCCGAGCCGGCCACGTGGAGCCCGGCCGGGCGGCCTGCGGTCTTCCGCCGTTCGCCGTGGGCCCGGTCCCGCATCGTCTGAGCGCAGGTGGGGGGCCAGTAGCGGGCGTGGGGATGTTCGGCGGGAATGGCCTCGCCACAGAGCGGGCAGGCACGATCCGCGTTGGCAGTCATCTTATCCCCTGCGCCCGCGTGATGTCCCGGCACAGCTGGGTGTGCTCCCCGAAGTCCAAGCGCTCATTGCGGGCCTCCTCGTCATCACACCAGCACGGCGCCCCCTCCTTGGTCGTCCCCCGCCGGGCGCGGGAGAGGAGGGCCAGGAGCCTGGCACGCTCTGAGGCGATTTGGTGCTCCAGGGAGGCGATGACGGCCTCACAGTGCTCATGGCCTGGGCGATCCATTGTTCCTCCTACGCGGCGGGCGGGGTGCCGCCGGCGGGAAAAATCGTCTGCCCGTCCCAGGGACAGTCGGGGCACTCGACGCGATGCAACGCCTCGATCTCTGCGGCGTGGGCTGCGTTTCCCTCATCCCTCATGCGGACGCTCTCATCCCACAGGCGGGCGCCCTCATCCCACAGGCGGGCGCTCTCAGCCCGCAGGCGGGAGCACTCAGCCCCCAGGCGGGCGCACTCAGCCCCCAGGCGGGCGCTCTCGGCCCACAGGCGCTCGCTCTCAGCCCGCAGGCGGTCGGTCTCAGCCCCCAGGCGGGCGCTCTCGGCGAGGGCGGCGACAACGGGCGCGGATAACGGGCCAATCACCGGATGCAAGAGCCGCAGACGGAGACCGTGCTCATTTGACGGCTTGTAATCCCGGATATACGCGGCGCGCACCTCAAGGGGCTCCGTCAGGAGCTCCAGGAGGGCATCGTGATGGACGTGCCACGCATAGGCTTTCATGTGGATCTCCTACCCGGCGGGCGGGGTGCCGCCCACGGCTTGGCGTTCCAAGATCAGCCGACGCAATCCATCCAGGATCGGCCCCGAGGTCATCTTGCCTCGGAGGACCAAGGAAATCGAAGGACTCGACTTCCCGAGAAGGCGGCCGGCGGCGTTCTGCGAGAGGCCCACGCGCCGCAGGGCGCGCTTGATCTCTCGCCGTGATCCGAGGTTTTTCGGTTCCATGATGGAGTAGAATCTAGTGCTAGCCTAACATTCTGTCAAGCGGATTCTTTCGGGTAAATTGCCCGAAGGCATGGAAGAGGATCAGCGGGGAATGACCGGGCGAGGCGTGGTCGTCTCGATGGTCATCCCATCTCGGGAGCAGGAGACTTTGCCATTTTGAAGGTTGCTGCGGTAAAAGGTGAGCTGGACATAAATCGAGGACTCGACCACGCACACCGTGGCCGGGTCCTTGGCCAGCTCACGCACCACGCTGGCGGCGCCGGAGCAGGCGGCGAGAGAGAGCAGCATCCCGCCAATGGCCGGCACCCAGAGCAGGCGTCTCATAACGGCGCTCCCGGCAAGCGCGGGACCGCGCCGCGCTCGCAGAGAATGCCCAAGGTCCACACCGAAGGCTCGCGGTCGGCCCGGCCTACGACGTGCGTCCAGGCGGGGGTACAGCCGGCGGGGATGGGCAGCGATGGGGCACAGCCGGCGAGGGCCCCCAGGGCCAGCGCCCCGAGGGCCCCCGTCAGACATACAAGGGATAACCCCTGTCGATGGCAACCACCCCCCTTCGGATTTGCCGCAGAGACGGCTGCGGCGCCCGGAGCACGAACTCTTGAGCCGGCCCCTCGCATCGTGCTCAACGTCCGCTCCCGGTTGCACTTTCGGACCGGAGGAGTCGATATGGCGAGGGGCACCAAACGCCAAAATCTCACTTCGGCTCCCGCCTGTACCCTCGCACCCCGTTGATGAACGCGACTGCGGTGCCGCCCGCGATCCCCAACCACTGCACCTTCGTCGGCCACGCCTGCACCGCCGCCAGGGCAATCCCGATGGCCATGATGGCGGAGGCCAAGCCCTCCCACAGGTTGGCCAAAATCCGCTCCATGTTCATGCCGATCCCTCCATGGGCCGGTACAGATAGAAGTACGGCACCGCCGCCGACCCCACGCCGCCGTGGAGCATGAGGCAGTCGGCATCCGCGTCATAGGCCACGGAGCGGCCGAAGGCCAGGCCACCATGCGCATCCGGCCGGTCTGACGCCAGCGAAAGCGTTGTCCATTGCTGCGTCGCAGGGTCCCAGGCGTAGAAACCCTCCGGGTCTCGAATGCGGTAAAAATAGAGCCGTTGCTGGCGGGCACTCCACACCACATGTGACCACTCGCTGTTCAGCAGGCCTGTAGGATAGGGCCCACCAGGCACCTCGCCGAAGTCCATGAGCAGGTTCGATGGCAGATCCCAGGCCATCAGGCGCGGGACGGGTACTGCGGTGCCGTCCACCGCATAGCACCGGCGGCCCGCCGGGTCCCACGCCAGGTACTCGTGTTCGATGCGGCACTCTTTTCCGAGGGCATTCCGCAGGCCCCGGGCGCGGTCCTGGAGCAGGGTCTGCCACTGGTCTGCGGCACCGCACGGCATCGCCTCAAAAATCAGACCGCCCTGAAGGCCGTCGTAGCGCGCCCGCAGGATGCGATCTTCAGCCGCGTCGTAGACGCAGTGCCGCGCCGCCCCGATGATGCGCCCGGGGTAGGTCAGCCCTGTGGGCTCCTCCCAGGTACCATAAACGCCAGGGACAAATGAGGGTGTGAACGTCATCACTGACCCCAGCTTGTACACCGCATCGCTGGCGTTGACGTTGCTCTGTCCTGGACAGCCCGTATTGCTCGGCACCATCTGCCCCGGGATCATCCAGAATTGCCGCCGCAGCACGTCCCACACCCAGCCCACCGTATCCGGGCCTTTCGGGGCGATCTTCCCTTCAGGGGCGCAGTAGGGAAACTCCTCTCGCCACCCAGCATTGTGGTCCGCTGGAGACGCCAGGCGCTCGGCCAATGCGAGCGAAAAGGTCTGCTGCACGTAGGATCCAGTTCCCCGGAGCGTCGCGTAGTCACCGCCCACGAAGTACAGGCGGCCATCGTGGGGGCACCACGCGGCCGACACGTGCTTGCCCGAGCGCACCCCACGGCCGCGGTCAGGCCACTCCAGGCCTGTCCAACGCCCTTTCGGCGTCGTGTCGCCTGGGCCGGTCCCCTCCAGCGCATCCAGCACCGGCGTCAGGTCAGCCATGATGATGCCCGCCCGCGTCCAGGAGTAGAGGCGAGAGCCGACCACCCAGGACCCCGTGTAGCGGAGCGGGGGCGCCAGCCCGGTGGTGGGCACACGGGTCCATGCCCAGGTCTGCGTGTCGAGCAGAAAAATGTCCATCGTGGCGTCGCCGCCCCAAGCCGCGATCCACCGATCCCGCACGGGCAACGCCGCAATGCCTTTGCCGGCGGCTGGCCCGGTGTCTTCATGTGGCAAGCCGGTGGTGGCTTGCAGTACCCACTGAAAGGTGTCCAACGGCAGGCGCCACGTCAACCCACGGTGATACAACATCACCGCTTGCAGGGCAGGCATGTACCGGAACTGGCACTGGATGTTCGTCACCTTACCCGGGCCGCCGGCCCCGTGATTCGGGTAGTGCGTCCAGGAGCGGCCGACGCCATCGTAGGCCCAGAGGTCCTGCTGGGAGCCGGGAGCGCCTCCATAGATCAGCGCGCCGCCCGGGATGGAATCGGCCCCGGGGTTGAAGAGTTTTTCCAGACCTCTCAGGTCGAACGTGGGGAATTCCTCAGTGGTAGCCGGGCGCCAAGTACTGTCCGCAGGGCTGTAAATCGCAGGGGTGTAGTGGATACGCACGCCATCCACCATCGCCCCCCACGGATTCACGCAGTTGACCCACAACTCATCATTCACTTGGTCCCACACCGAAAAACCGTTGTCCACGGCTGCCGGGAAGCGCGCACCCGGGTCGGGGAACCAATGCTTCGGCAGGCGGAGGCCGGGTTGCGGCCCGTTGCCCTCCAGCGCCATGGACCACCACTCGTCCCCGGCGTCCCAGCGCTGGAGGTGGTTGAGCCCGTTGGTGCCGCCGGAGTAGAGGTAGTGGGAATCGTCGGCCGCGCGGTAGGGACAATTAAACCACCCCTTGACCGTGGTGTCGTCCGCGCGCCTGCCCAGGTTCACCCACGGGATTGCCATCAGAGCCCACCGAGCGGCGCCAGCCAGGCCCACAGCAGGCGTGAGAGCCAGCGGCCGATACCCGTGCCCACCTCGGCGAGCAGGGCCGTTGCCAAGACCGCCATCAGGGCAGCCAGGCGCCGCCGGCGCGCCCAGGGCCCCCAGGGATGCCGGCCGCGGCGATTTAACACCCCTCGCGTCCGCGATGCAAGCGGCGCCCGTTCTCCTCGCCCAGCAGCGTCTCGATGCGTGTGAGGCGCTCGGACGTCTCCAGATGCCGCTGTTCGATGCGCCGATCCTGGGTGGCCAGGCGCGTCTCCATGACGCTGATGCGCTTGGTCATGCCCACGCCGATGTAGCCCACCAGCCCGATGCCCGTAGTGAGCAGCACAGTGATGATGAGGGTGTCAACGGGCATTGGCCGTGCCGAGGATGCGGCGAAGATATTCATTTTCCCCGGTAGCCCCCAGCACCATGGCCGGCATGTTCATCGGTGTGGTGCCCAGCGTGTAGGGGGTGGCAAAAGCCTGTCGGGTGGCCGCGATCCCGGCGGGGCTCTGGCCAAACCGTTCCATGGCGCGCAGACTGGTGAGCCCTCCGGCAGAACCTAGGGCTTCACCGACTCCGCTGGGCAGTCCGAGGGCCCGAGCACCGGCGGCGCCAAGGCTCGCCGCGGTCCCCACCCTGGCAAGCACACGGGCCAAACGCGCGGGGGCTTGCTGGGGCATCAACGCCTCAGCCGGTTCCAGCGCAGACGTCACTTGCTGAAGCGTCTCCGGGTCCAACTGCTGTGCCATCTTTTCGGTAAATTCCAGCTTGCCCGTCGGATTTCGGAGGCGCATCGCCACACGTCCGAGGTTCACCCGTTCGGCGTGCATCCCCATGGGTTGCTTTGTGCTCTGGATCAGCCCCTGCAATTCTTCGGCGGTCCACAGGCGTTTCTGTTGGCTTTGCGCCCGCAAGAAGTCCCACAAGGCTTCCCAGCCGGGTCGCTGAGCGGTGATGTAGTCTTCTGCCTCGCGCGTCACGGCGCCAAACATCCGTTTTGCCGCCGCGCCCTTCTCGCCTTCGTGGCGCGTGAGACGGCCCAATCGTTGCAGCAGGTTTGTCAGTTGCGGAAGCCCAGAGGTGAGCCCCGGGGATTCCAGGCCGTAGAGCGCCCGACTGAACGGCGCGAGCGGTCCAGGAAAGGTGATATCGCCTGGCTCCAGGCCTGGCGGCAACTTCCCTATGGGCAACTCTCGACGCGGGAACGTGCGCGTGGTGGGCAACAGGCGCGTGGAGACCTCTTCGGCTGGGAACGCACCGGGCGGACCTTCGCGCGTCTCCACGAGGCGGCGCGGCGGAAGAGGCACCGCTTCGGGACCAACGATCTCCGCCTCGCTTGGCATGTTGCGTGGGATTGTTTGTGCCTGACGAATGCGTCCCCCACCTGGACGTGCCGTCGTGGCCGTCTTTTGGCCCAAGGTGAAAGGAGGCGTCACACCTGCCGCCGGTCCGCCGGTGTATTCCGGCCCGATCTCCTGCGTCCGTGGAATCACGCGCTCTCGGCCCCCCGTGAAAAGAATGCCCGGTTCCGGCCGTTCGACGAATGCGGGCACGGTACGCTCTGCCCTGTACGGACGAAATCCCTCCATTCCCACCCGTCCCAACGGCGCGATGGCGGCCGGTGGGGCCGCCTCCATGCCGCGGCGGGCGCCCGCGTAAATGACGTCAATCTCCGATTGCGTGAGCGGTTGTAGAACTTTCGTGGGGGCTTCCATGGCCAACTCGGACTGCATCATGGCCCGGCCGGGCTCAGAGGTGGGCCCCCATCGCTTGGTGTAAGTCCTCAGGTTCCTGAACGCCGCCGCGCCCTTTGATGCCGCGACGCCCGGCATGATCGTGGCACCAGGCGCCCCCACGGCCACTTGCATCGCCTGTTCGGGCGTCCTGGCTTGGGATCCAGCCTGGACGTATCCGCCGAGCGCGGCCCCCGTGCCGGGCGACCCTGCCACCGAGCCCAGGATCGCCCCCAGGACAGGACCCCAATTCTGCACGAACGGGCGAACAATGTCGGCACCCGTGGCCTTCGCCGCTTCCCCCACCTGGCCCAGCGTCAAGTCGCTGGGGGAAATCTGTCCCGCTTGCCCAATGGCCCCCGGGATGGAGGCCACGTCCCGCGCCACACCACCCAGAAAACTCAAGGGGCCGCGCACCCAATCCTTGACGCCTTCCACGGCGGCCGAGGCGAGGCTGCCCGCGCCGGTGGGCTCGCCCCGCTGTTGCCCCGCGAACTGTATGGCCGCTTGATGGGCCACATCGGGCGTGTCCGCGTCCACCTCGAAGCGGCGACCATTCTCCAGAACGATTTCGTACCTGGGCACCTATTTGATCTCCCGAATACTTCGGACACCTGGTGGCAACCCGGGTGCGGGCGGCCGGGCCGGATTGGTCGCGCCGGGCGCGCGGATCACGCCCGCGGGCGCGGAGGGGCCTGGCATGGTCGGCTGCGTCGGCGCACCCTCCGAGAACTCGCCGCGCGTGATGCCGCTCATGCGGCGGCGACCCTCAATAATCATCTGCGCATAGGCATCCGAGAGTGCCAGCTTGGCTTCGAAGTCCGCGAACGACGCTTCGTTGCCCTGGGGAATGTACTGCCGCGTCAATCGTAGCTCGGTTTCGGTCATCTGCTTACCGGCATCCTCGAAGGCCGCTTTCTTCAGGCGACCCATAAAGGCCTGGAACTGCGCAAATCGGCGGTTGCCTTCGGCACTCACGGCCTGGAGCAGGCGGAGCGTGGGATTCGTGATCCAACCCACGAACTGCCGGCGCTCCTCGGGCGTGAAAGCAGCCCGGATCTCCCCGATCACCGCGATGGCGCTTTGCATCGCCTGCGTGACTTCCTTCGTCTGCTGATCCAGGGGGCCGGCCAGCCCGCGCGCCCGCGACTCCTCATAGATCTTCTGCGCCACGCGCTCCACGTTCGCCGGGTCTGTGGCAATGTTCAACTCTTCTTGCGCCCGAATGCGCGTCTCCATCGGCAGATATTCGAGGCCGACCTGGCGCCGCGCCCTTTCCGTGGCGCCCCGCAATCGCGCTTGACCCTCAACATGTTCCGGCGAGGTCAGCACGGTAATGCGGCTCTCGGTGCGCTCTCGCGTCTTGGCGCCTTCGCGGGCGGCCAACGCCTTCTCATAGGCCTGGGCCTGCTCCGCCGTCCATTCGTCGGGATTCATTGACATACCGGGAAAATCCTTACGGAGCAGCGGGACCAACGTGCGCGCATCGGAGGCCAATTCGCGCGAAGGGCGAGACCGCCTCCACATCACCTTCCCACCGCCCGGGATCTCCTCGGTGACTTCCATCTCCAACCCCGGTTGGTCTGCGCTCTTGGTCACCCCAAGAATCTGCTGCATGCGATCCTGGCCGGCCCGCCGTGTCATCTCGGACTCGGCGGCTTTCGCCCAGAGGCCTGCCAGCGACGACGGCAAGAAGGTTTCACGTGCAACCGTCGGGGGCTTGGCCGGAATCGTCGTCGGCTCGCCGGCCAGCGTCGCCTCACCGCCGGGCATCTCCGGTTGGCCCGGACGCACCAGCCAGGGGAACATGCGCCCCAGGCTCTCGGGGACGGCGGCACCCCCGGGAATCGTGAGGCCTTGGCGCCGCTCTGCTGCCGCCGCGGCCCGCTCTTGCAGCCCCGCGGCGTGCTCCGCCTTGCGCTTCTCGATCTCCAGTTGCCGCGCCGTCACCATCTGGTTGAGCGCGGCCTGGCCCGCAAAGCCCCGGCGAAACTTCTCCTCCTCGCCCGCAGCCTGCATGGTCCGTTCGGCGGCGGTGCCCATGCCCACGGCCGTGCCCGTGAGCCCCGAGCCGATGCCTGCGAGAAGGTCTTGCCAGGCCATTTACGCCCACCTTCCATATTCGGGCAGCGCCTGCCCAGACGTCATGCGCCCCAACGCCTGCGCGCGCATCCGCGCCTCCATGGCCTCGGGGCTCTCCACGCGGCTGCCCGGCATGTCGAACGGCGACGTGGCGCCGGCCACGCGCGAGGTGGCGGGCGCGGCACCGGACGTGATGGCACCGGCCCCGGAGGGCTCGGCGCCCATCCCGAACGGGGACGGTTGCACCTGGACGCCGGGGGCCGCGGGGGGGATGGCGGACGGCCCGGACGGCCTGCCCAGACGCTCCGCCAGACCCCCCGCCGCCGACACCCCCTCTTCTGGACCAACACGGTTGAGCAAGTCGCGGAAACCACTCTGGGTTGGAGTGGCTGCCGCGGCGGCGGATGCACCGAAGGGTTCCATGCCAAAGGGTCCCCCGCCGGCCGCCTGCTCGCCGGGCGTCAACTGGATGTTCCCGAGACTCATCTCGGCAGCTCCAGGGAATGGAGATGAGCCCACGCGACCGCCCAGCCCCCCGGCGAACTCCGACCCGACCCCGGCGCCCTGCGCGATGCCTCCGGCCGTGCCCAGGCCCGGCGGCGCGAAGACACTCCCGCCGGTCAGACCGGCAAATCCCCCCGCCCGCTCCCCCGCGGCGGTGGCCCCCAGCGCATCCAATCCGCCTTCGCCGAGTCCCACGCCACCCCCGCCCATCCCCCCTGCCGCGCTGGCCACGATGCTGGCGATGCCGGCCAGCGTGCCAGGGATGTTCCCCTTCGGGAGGCTCTGCGCAATGGTCTTGATGCCGCCGATCACCGGGATCGCGCTGATGAGGGCGCCCAGCGGCCCGCTCTCCCACCACTCGGGTTGATGCACCTGCCAGGTCTGGGGCTGTGTGGAGCGGATGTAGTCCGCCACGTCCGCGGGGTTGGTGCCCTCCAGGGCGAGACGCTGCGGGATGTTGGCGCCCCCGACCTGCCCCGGGAGTCCCAACGACCGCTGGATGCCAGGATCCAGCACCAGGGGGAATTCGCCCACCTCGCGCCGGACGGTGGGGCCCACATCCCAGGGCAGCGACTCCCATTCTTCCCGATTCGCCTGGGCGGCCTGGAAGGGGCGATTGCCAGGGAGCCCGGGGAGGAGGGACAGATAGCTCAGCGGCAGGAAGCCTTCGGGCGTCTTGACGTAGGTCTGGTTGGTGCTGGGACTGGCCCAATAGGGCAGCCCACCGAAGCCCCGCATCTCCACGTCGCTCGGCACGTCCCCCACGATGCCGCTGGACCCCGGGTCGGTCAAGGCCGACAGCGGGCCCTGGCCCACCCCCGCACCGGCCCGGAACGCCGCCGTCTGCTCGGGCGTGAGCAGCGGACTGGAGGGCCAGGGAGAAGGCAGCAGGTCCGGTGGCGTCTCCGGGGCCGGTGGCATCACCTGCCCGACCAACTCTTCGAGCGATTGGAATCCCCTCGCCTTCGCCGCGGCACTGCTGGTGCGTCGGGGCGGCGCACCAGCCCCGAAGGGACGACCGCCGCCTTCTTCCAGCAGATCCTCATCCTCGGTCAGCGGATTGCGTGGGGGCATGTGCCGCTCCTTCGCCTGCCCGGAAAGGCTACGTGTACAAGTCCTGGCTCGATGATGCCTGGGGCATCGTCCCGTAGCCACCCGACCGGCGCATCAGCTCCTCGGTCAGCGCGCTCTGGCGCCGACGCTCCGGCATGCCGGCCATCTCGCCCAGCGCCGCGCCGAGCGCCTGCCCGGCCGGGGCCAAGGATGTACTCAAACTCGGTCGTTGGATGGGGACACCGGGCAGTGCCGAGAATCCCGGGCTGCCCGCCAAGGCTCTGGCCACACCGCTGCGGCCCTCCAGCCTGGCCCGGAGCACCGCCTCGGCCGGCAGCGCATTGGCCAGGCCGCCCCCGGGGGTCAGCCCACGCTTGGCGGCGGCCCCCTGGCCGGCCATCTGGAGGAGTTGGCCCTGGGGACCGGCGGCGAAGCTCTCGAACGGCGCATCGTATTCGGCGAGTTGGCTCTGGAGCGATTGCAAGCCCTTCATCTGCTCTGGCGTGCGCGTGTCCGCCAACGTCGGTTGCGGCTGCGGGATGAACTCCGGCTTCTGCGGCCGGTCGAACAGGCTCATGGCCCCGCCCGCGAGCGGCAACGCCAGGCGCAGATACGGCGCGATGCTCTCCAGTAGATCCAAGAAGCCCGCCATGACGACCTCCTACGTGCCCAACCCGATGACGCTGCCATCCACTTCGCCCACGTCCAACCGGGGGAGTGCTTGCCACGTCATGTCCAGATCGAAGGTGCCCGCACCGGTCACCGTCACCCGCAGCAGCGCATTGACGCTGTAGGGGCGAAAGAGTGGGCGAAACGCCACGCTCACCAGGTCCGGTATGGCCCCGCTCACCACGCGGCCCCGGATGGTCAGCTTGCGGGTTCCCTCCGCGACTTCCGCACCCAGCGCCATGTCATCCTCGCGCGTGCAGCGGGAACCGCTCCACCTCGATGGGTGGCATCAGCCGGAAGCCGCGCAACACCTGCGCCGTGAAGTCCGGCGGGTCGCCCACCGGAATCTTCATCTTCACGTTGCCGCTCCACGGCCAGACCCACACGAGCAGGCCGGTGCTGGTGGTGGACGTGAAGCGCAGTTGGCAGTAGCGCCCCCGCTCGCCGATGTCGGCAAAGGCGCCCTCGTCCAGCGAGGTGGCATCCAGCGAGACCTCCGTGGACCACGCGGCCGTTTCGAAGGCCGCCGGGTCGTTCGCCACGCGCCACGCAAACTCGATGGTGCTGCCCGGATTCATCTCGGCGGTGAAATGGGTCCGCCACCACTTGCTGATGACTTTCGCGCTCTCGATGCCCATCCATCGGGTTTCGATCACCGCATCGAAGTCGGCCCCATCAAACTGCCCCCCCTGGTCCTGCACGTAGAGCAGTCCGTCGGTGTGCAGCGAGACAATCAACACCTCCCCGGTGGTGGACTGGTACGGAAACAGCGCCACGGCGGGGATGTCGAGATAACTCCAGTCCCGCGCGCCGCTCGCGTAGCCGTACCGCAGCACGGCGTTCACCCCGCCGGCCTGCCGGTAGGTGAACCAGTGCTCGTTCCACTTGAGCCAGCGCAGGGCCACCATGTGATGCGTGGAGTCCATCGCCTCGAGTAGCGGCTCTTCCGGCAGACTAATGGCCTGCAACTGGCTCACGCTGTAGGCATAGATGCGGCCCTTGAAATGGAACAAGAACGTATCGCCAAAGGGGGCGAAGCTGCGGTGGTGCGTGACACCCTGGCCGGCGGATTGCTCGCTCAGCACGAACGTATCCCGGTCATCGCCACTCACGCCGAAGATGGTGTTGCGCGTGCCGGTGATGAGTGTGTCAAAGAAGGACCGCAGGCCCAGCACTTCGACCTCGGGGTCGGAGCGCGTCTTGTCGAACACGTCAAGCGTGTCCGTCGGCGTGAAGTAACTCGGGTTGTTGGGGTTGCTGAAGAACAAGCGGAACGGCGTGGCCGTGACGCCGCTCTGGAAGAGGATGGACTTATGCGCCTCGCCCACGTCGGCGCCAGTGGGCCCCGCGTTGAGGTACTCGATCAAGAGGTCATCGAACGTCACATCGAGCGTCCCGCCGCCGCCGGTCGTGAGGCTGATGGTAATGCGTTCGATGGCCGTGAGGGCGGGGACGCCCACGTCCACGGCGGCGCTCGCAAGGAGCACCAAGAGATTTTCGCCGGCCTGCAATGTGCCGGGAAAGGTGAACGTGCGCGTGGCGGTGCCCGCGTTGTTGCCGAACCGGATAAAGCCGCTGGTGTAGTTGGCCGCCCCGCTCGTCACCCAGACCCGCAGCCGCACCGCCGCCAGCCCCGGGTCTGCCGTGCCGAAGTTGGGCGCCACGCCGTAGGGGCTGGTCTGGATGTCGAACGGCCCATTCGTGTTGTTGAAGATCGTCTGTGTGACACCCGCGTCCCACGTATAGCGATGGCCCTGCGCGCCCTCCACAAAGTTCGTCGTGTCCGCCCCATTGTCCGTGACGGTGCCCCCGCCGAGCGTCCACGTCTCGGCCGCTTCGAAGCCCAGCACGAACGCCGCAGCGAGCGGCGTCAGCCGACCCAGCGCGCCCAGACGCCAGGGCAGATTGGCGCCATCCCCGATGATCTTGGTGCTGCCGAAGGTGACTTCCCACCAGGTCGCGGTGCCCAGCGCGCCAAAGGCCGTGGCGGTGGGCAGGATGCGCCGCAGCGTGAACACGCCCGTCGTGTCATCGTACTGATAGGCGCGGCCGGTGGAGCTGACCACGAGAATGATGTTCGCCGCGCCGATAATGTGCTGCGTGAAGTAGAGCACGGTACCGCCGTCAGGCGGCCGGCCATCGGCCGTACTGAAGAATCGCGCGTAGCCGTTGATCTTCTGCGGCACGCCGGCCGGCATGCGCACGTTGCGCGCGCGCGACACAAAGCCCTCGGGGATGAGATGGCCCGGGCTCTTGCGGTCCTCGCCGCGGTTGAGCGCCTTCAGCGTCGTGGTGACAGCGGGCATGTTCTCACTCGTAGTCTTTCAAGATTTCGGCCAGAGCGGCCCGGATGTCCGGCAGCGTGGCGGTCGGGGCGCTGGCCGCCCGCAACGCATCCCGGATGGCGATGCGCCGCAGGTCTTTGGGCTTGGGCCCTGGCGTGTAGGGCACCCACGCCACGTCATCCCACCGCCAGCGGCCGGGTTTCAGATCAAAGGTGTCCGCCTCGAATTGCGCCACGTCGCCGGGTTGGTTCGTTGCCA
>Ga0209323_10001094_pt1 | contig 17830 bp, 40 predicted proteins | sample Rifsed19ft2_FD_184014 | JGI IMG/M metagenome (GOLD analysis project Ga0209323, IMG submission 184014) | Soil microbial communities from Rifle, Colorado, USA - sediment 19ft 2 (version 2) | ecosystem: Environmental > Terrestrial > Deep subsurface > Rock core/Sediment | place: Rifle, Colorado...
GCCAAAGTGGGGCGCAGGTGCTAGAAATTCTGACCCCCTATCCCCATCGTCCGCCCTCGCTGCGGTTCTCCGCCGCCGTCTTCCGCGAGTGGCAGCCATGGCAGGCGCCTTGTAGGTTCGCCAGCGTGTCGGCCCCGCCCTGGCTGCGTGGCGTCTTGTGGTCCGCCTGCGTGCTCCGTGCCCGCCCGCAGAGCTTGCAGATCGGGTCGCGCAGCAGGACGGCGTAGCGCAGCGCCCGCCATTCGGGAGTCGCGTAGAAGGCGCGTTCTGAGCGGCGCAGGGGCGTGTTGCCGGCGCGCTGGTGGGCATCGGCGTGGCGTGGGCAGCGGCCTCGGTCCGTGCCAGCGTCCGGGCAGCGGGGCTCCGAGCAGGGCGAGAGGATGCGGGTCGGGCTCATGGGAGCGTCACCCGCGCGCGCTCCACCTTCCGCTGCCGTTCAGACGCCAAGAAGCTCTCGCGTGCCTTCTTTACCCCGCGTATCTCCAGCACACCATTGACCACAACTTCCCATTCCTCCTCATGAGGTTCGCCTAATACAGTGGTGACGGTTCGCTCAGGCCCTATCAGCCGCTCGGGCAGGCCGAGCATATGCACATCCCTGGCCACAATGACCGTGCCCCTCTCATCGTCAGCACCCTTGCACCAGCGCGAGATATCCACGCCGTTCAAGTAGACGTGGACCATGATGGCCCACGGCTCGATGTCGACATGTATCCTCACTTCACCGCCCGCCATCGCCTGAGCTGCGTCCAGCGCAGGAGCTTCCGGCGCAGCCGCTTCAGCCGCTGATGCCGGTGTGCTCCAACGACGTGGCAGCTCATCGGCATAGTGCCGGGCCAGCCGCCCCAGCTGGCCCGGCCAGAAGGAGGTCGCCGCTGATCGTCATGTCATGCCGCCTCTTCCCCGTGGTCGCCGCACTCGAAGTAGATATCGCTCAGCTGGCAGCCCATCCCCCTCGGGATATCCAGCACCTCGGCAGCGTTCTCCGGGCTCACGTCCCAGAAGCCGACGTGATGAGCGATAGCGAGCGAATGGCGCAGGGGCAAGCCGGGGTGCCGGGCACAGCGCCAGAGTCCGGGACGGATGCTGCGCAGCGGCTTGCACGCTTTGACGCTCACGTTGCGACGCCCGTCTCCAGCGCTTCATAGGCCGTGTTCAGGATGCTCATCCAGCGCCCCAGCTCCGCCTTCCGCTCGGGTGGCGCCAGATCCGGGTGCGCTATCTTCGCCAGGCGTCGGTAGGCGCGCCGGACATCCCGGCGCGGGGCGTCGCACGACAGGCCGAAGAGCCAGTGCGCGCAGACGCGGGGCCGTAGGACGGGCGGTGGCAGCGCGCTGAAGCGGATGCGGAAGAACGTCCCGCTGAAGGCGCCGGAGGCATTAGTCCACGTGCTGGTCGTGTAGCCGTAGGGGGCCATCAGTTCCTCGCGTACTCCCAGGGCGACGGGAAGATGATGCAGAACATCGGCGGGTCGCGCACCACGATCGCGGAGGACGTCGGCCAGCAGCCGAACATCCCGACCAGCCAGCGAGCTTGCGTGACCGTGAGGACCGGCATCATCGCGGCACGATTATAGCACGCGCGTTCCCATCCGGCATCAGTTGGCCCCCTTCGTGAGCCGTGCGACCTCAGCCTCCAGTGCCCGCGCCTTATATATTGCCTCCCAGCACATCGTTTTACGCTCGTCAGCAATGGCGCAAACCGATGCCCAGTCTGTCTTGAGTTGTGCAATCTCAGACCGTGCCTCATGCATCTCCAGCCGGGCGTCGGCAAGGGCAGTGAGGTGTGCTTCAGTCAGTTCGCAGAGAGGGTGGTTCGTGCCCTCACAACCATACCTCAAATCGTGGAGTTCCTTCTCCGTCAGCACCGCTAGTTGTTCTTCGTTCATCGTGTCCTCCGTTCGCAGTCGCACTGACCCAGCACGTGATACCGCACGGTTGAGTGCGCCGAGAGCCCGAGCTTCAGCGCGATCATCGGCATCGACCAGCCCTCGCGGCGCAGGGCGATGATGCGTTGGTGCCGGGCGCGCACGTTCGCCGGCGCCTTGAAGCCGAGCGCGGCGTGCGCCTGCGGCTCTGGGATCACCATCGAACCTCGCACGCTAGCCCCGGCACCTCTCCGTAAACCTTCCCCACCAGCGCCTCGATGACCTGCGCGTCGTCAGAGAACACCACGCCGCTCATGGCGTCCAGTCCAGCACGTGCCAGTTTGTCCACGTCCGGCCGCACCGTGGGGAACGGCCGGCGCTTGGGCGACACGCTCGCGGGGCGGACTAGCGTGAACACCATCACAAGCGATACCGGGCCGGTGAGGATGCCGTGAGGCCAGTCCTGTAGCACGAAGCGGATCGTCTCCTCCCAGCGCCGGACCCCCGGGTTGTCGCTTGTCACGATCGCGCGCCCGTTGCGGACGAAGGCGCGAGCGCTGCCCTTCGGTTGGGGCTCGCCCTTCACGGTGAACGACCAGGAGCTCACGTCGTCGCCTTCCCGCACTGGTAACGCTCATACACCTCCGCCGCGTCGGTGCAGCAGACGCACGGTCCCTTGCCTGAAAGCGCCCGGCCCCGATGATAGCGCTCGTACAGCGCGCTCGCCTCCGCCTGGCCTTTCACGTCCACCACAGCGGCTGCCTGGATCACGCCCTTGCGAAGAAGGCTCACCATGTAGCCAAACGGCTTTTGGACAGCGTATCCGTTCGCCATCTCGTCCTGAACTTGAGACAGCGCCGCCCGAACAAGCGGAACGCCATACTCGTCAACGATGGGCGCAACGGTATCTGTGCGGATTCCCCAAGCTTGAGCGACTTCCATAATGGCCGCGTCAACTTCGGCCTCTATGTCGTACGGCAATTCGTAACGTCCTCTCTTTGCTTTCTGGTACTGGAACTGTTCAGTACCAGTTCCAGATATGCTACGAAGTAGCTTCCTTTCCTACGGGACTACGGGTAACGGGCTACGGGAGACGGGTATCGCGCGGGTACGCGCGTGAACTTCGCTACCCTGTTCACCTTGAACGTTCGCGTCTTGTTCGCCGTCTTGTTCGCGGGAACGCAACTCGCTCATTCGCAGTTTCGCCGCCGCTCGCTTCGCAAGAACACGCTCTGCTGGAGGGTTGTAGTCTAGCCAGTCGTGGATGAAGTACCCGGCAGGATGATCCTCCCAGAGACCAGCGCTCACCAGCTCAGCAGCATGGCGCTTGCTGGCGCCGGCGTTCGTCCTGATGCCAGGAAGGTACCCGCTGGCGATAACGCCATCCGTCAGGTGCTTCGCCGAATGGGCAAGGCTGGCAAGGAAGAGGAGCCGGGCCAACGGACTCACCGACACCACCTTGCGGTGCTCAAAGAAGGAGTCGTCTAGCTTAGCCCACATACTCCGCCTCCCACCACAGCAGCCGATACCCCTGCGCCGCCAACAGCCCGGCGGGCGTCAGCGTGTTCGTGCGCTCGCTCCTCGCGGGCCGTGGCTTGATATATCCCAAATGGTTGAGCCGCTCCAGCCTGTAGTTCACGGAGAAGGGACTCGGGATGCGGCAGCCCGCCATGAGCTCGCGGATGCTGGCCCCTGGATGCCGCCAGAGCCAGCGCAAGATCGCTTTGTCGCGGGGCGTGAGCGTGGCGTTCACCGCAGGCCAGCCTTTAGCGGCGTGCAGTGGTCGCTCCGCACCACCACTCCGTTAACGTGCCGCTGGCCCCTCGGGCCGATGGCGCAGAGGTGTGCATCCCTCGGGGCGTGGCCGCGCTTGAACGTCAGCACGTAGTAGCGGTGGCGCTGGTGCTGCGCCACGATCACAGCCCGCACCCTGCGCACCCTGCCACGGTAGAGCACGTGTTGCGGCTCCGTGGCGGCGATGGGGCGCATGTCGCCGAGGGCAGGCGGCGGGCGATAGTTTGTTGCGTCGGGCAAGAGTTGGGTAGGTTTCACCCCATCGCCTCCAGCGTGACGGTGACGCGGCAGAGCGCGGCGCACTTCGGGCAGTACGCGCTCCAGTCGGGCGGGCGGACCAGCGCCAGGAAGATGCGCCCGCAGTCGCAGGCTACGCTAACGTTCGCGCTCAGGGGCTTCATGTCCGCACCCACGCCTCCCAGCGATTGAAGGCTTCAACCGCCTCCGCCTCATCGTCCGTATTCAACTCGAATGCCTCCGCCCCCTCCCAGTTCGGTATCCGCCAGTGCGGGCATATGGGCGGCAAGTCCCCATCTTCCAGAATATGGGCGAAGACTACCCATCGGTGGGTGTGATCCCTCGGGCGGCAATCGCACAGTTCGTTCCGGTCCCCCAAGAAAAGACTCTTGTTGCCCAGTCGGGCCCATCGTTTGATAGCGGGATGCGGCAATTCGGCGCCCGTGCGTGTAGTCGTTGCCATCGTTACTCGTTGATCGCCGCCTGGGCGGCCTCTTCGGGTTCTGCTTCCGGCTCGGGCTCGGGCTCGGGGTCCGCCCACGGCGCGAGCTCTTGGCCTCGCAGCACGCATTCCAGCGTCCACCACGCGCCGGCCTCGCCCCGTCCGTCCACCGCCAGCATCGTGCGGTGCTCCATCAGCGCCTTGCAGGCGTTCGGATCGCCGTCAGTGTGGTTCCCCTGGCCGCCACAGGGAAAGCGCAGCGCCTCGTGCATCGTGGCCTGCGTCGTCAGCTTCTTCTCGCTGGCGGCGGCGAGAAACGAGCGGCGGGCCTCGTCGATGTCGGCGGCGTCCTGCGTCGTCTCTGGTGCGGGCTTCACGCGGCCGGTGGGCGCAGCGGGAGCCTTCGCGGCTTTGCGCTCGGCCTCCGCCATCTCGCGGGGCACCCAGCCCGCCTCGTCAGACGGGGGCGCGGGCTCGGCCTTGGCGGCGGCGATGTCGGCCAGGCCAGTTGTCATCAAGGACACTGTTTCCATGAGCGTGTGGCCCAGAGCCGCCGATCGTGCTTCCGCGTAGCCTTTCAGCGCGCCCTCATCGGGCGGCAAATCCCAGAAGGCATGCACCTCTTCTCGGCTCAGCCCCAGCTCCTTCGCCGTGGCCCAGAAGGCGTCCCAGTTCGGCTTGTAGCCTTCCGGCGGGGCGCTCACCACCGGCACCGCCTCACCCTCGAAGACTTCGCCCGTCTCCACGTCCACACTGCCCGCCTCGGGCTCGCTGTCGGACAGCGGCATCGGCGCGCCCAGCAGGACTTCCGAGCAGAACCACTTGGCCCCGTTCCGCATCGCGGCGGCGTAGAGCATGTTCTTGGGGTATGCCTTCCAGACATCGCGCTCGGCGAGTCCCGCCCGCTTCGCGTCGGTCATCGTGAACCGGCTCTCGCCGATGGCGTGCCCGCCGCGCAAGAACCGGATCACGCAATGCTCTTCGTCATGCTCCAGGACGTCGAAGTCGTAAGTCCCGCTCCGCCGCACCAGGTTCGCCAGCATGTTCGCGGAGAGCTGGATGCTCGTGCGCTCGCGAGTTTGGATGACGTGAATCCCCATCATCGAAGCGACGGGGCCGAAGCCGAGTTCCCGCCCGGCCTGGATCTTGACCAGCGCCTGCGACGCGCTCTTGATCGTGGGGAAGAAGCCCGACGCCACCAGGGCGCGGGCCATGTCCATGTCGGTCGGCGCGATCGCGGGCATGCCTTCGGGTTCCGCCTGCGTCAGCTCCTTGCTCTCGTTGTCGCTCATTCCGTCTCCTTCTCACCGTTGAGTTCCTGGAGCGCCGCCTGTCGGGCCCGCGCTGCCAGCGTTGCGGTGCGGTCCACGTCAGCCTCCGTGGCGTCGGAGGTCACCGTGGTCACGTAGCCCTCCTTGCCCCGTTCGGAAGAAGAGGACTTGAAGGTGATGGTTACGGCAGCTTTGGTCTCTTCGTCGCTCATCGCTCAGCTGCCTCTCTAAGATAGGCATCAGTTGCAACGCCATGCTTCGGGACTGCCAACAGCCGCACGGCCAGGATGGCGCGCTCGTCGCTGGGCGTCATGTCGTCTTTTCTCCCAACTCGGATGGGTGCTGCCATGAGGTGTATATCGGGCGGTGCAGACAGCACCGCCCGCCCGTCGCCGCGCCAACATGACAAGGACAACTACATCGGTTGGCGTCCATCGGCGGATCGTACCTGATTGGGAGTTCGCTCTCCATGGCTATAATCGAGCCCCACTCGCGCAGCGCCCGCCGGAGGTGAAGCACCACCATAGTCTCATGATCGAGAGCCTGCATTAGCTTGTCCGCCCGCTGCCAGATGTAGCCATGCCCGATCTCCTGGGTGAGCAACGTGGCGCATTCGGCCAGCGCAGAAGCCAGAGCCGTCGCCTCAGCCAATCGCTGTTCGCAATCCGGGCAGCGCTCGGTCACTCCACTACCTCCACCGTCGCGGCCAGCACGCCGCGGCTTGATGGCCGCAATCTCTTCTGGCTTCATGGCGTCACCAACAATCCCAGGGCGTCCACGAGTAGCCAGCCCGGACGTAAATGTCCCACGCGCTCGCCGTGTTCCACTCGGCATCGCTCCACAGCTCCCAGAAGCCGGGGAAGAATGGCCCCCAAACTGGAGCGTACAACTGGAACAATCCGAAACTCTCCCCCGTCCAGCCCACGGCGCTCGGGTCCATGCGTGACTCGCACTCCACGATCCGTAGGGCCGTTCCACAATCCCAGTCGTAAGAACATATCAGCGCCTCTATCGTGCCTTGTGTTGGTACGGGCGGGGGATTCGGGGGTACGTCAGGCTGTACCGTAGGCTCGATAACCGCCGCTCTATCCGCCTCTGGTATCGACGGGCCGAAAGTCTCTCCGCCACGTAGAGCACGGAGAACAGCGTCAGGCCCAGGATGAACGGCACGAACACTATCAGGTTGTCCATCATCTCCCCCTACTGCACTCAGGCCCAGTACCACGACGCCCACACCCAACCCCACACACAACGAGAGCGCCGTGGTTTTGAGCCAATCTATGCCTCTGTCCCGCCGCTAGGGCTGGTCGATGCAGTCTTCATCGGTTCCTCCCCTTTCAATTTCACCCATTGCCGTAGGCACCGGAGCGAACAAACGAGGGCGCCTGAATCGGAATAGGCGTCGAAGACTCCTTGACGCACTAGATACCAGCCAACCGGCACATCGCTGGGCCGGGGGATGCTGTACGGCGTCTTCTCGTCGCAGATATCGCAGACGTGGGCGATCATTACGCCCCCTTCTCGATCGCCTGCGCCAGCAGCGCGATTGCGGACTCGCGGCTGAGGACCTGGACACCCAGTGGCGCCGCCAAGAAGTAGTCCAGCTCGCCGCCCTTGCGCGTCCAGACCTGCGCCCCGCCGTACTCATAGCCGACAAAGCGGTCACGGTCCTTGAGGATGAACAGCACGCGGCCCCAGTCGCCGGGGAGTGCGACGTACGCTCTCTCCGGCTGCTCGTGGGCCTGCTGCTCGATCTCCGCCAACCACTCGGCTGCCGTCGTCGTGAGCGCCGCCTCCCGAGCTAGCGCCCGCGTCTTCGGATCTCGCTCCGCCCGCACGCTGGCGGGCGTGGGCTCGCGTTCGGCGCGCAGGCGTTCGCCCAACGCCCGGCGGTCGGCGCCCGCTTCCGCGAGGAGGTCTTCGGGGGCGCTCACGATGCCACCTCGCGGGCCTGCGCGATGGCGGCGCGGGCTAGGTCGAAATCCTCGCGGCTCACCACCAGGGTGACCGATCCCGTCACTGATTCTCCATGCACGTTCACGGGCAAGGTGAGCCGCGCCAGCGCCGCCAGCAGGTCGGGGGCGGCGGCCATGAGGCGGGCGTTGGCCGCCCATTCCTCCGCCGGGATTTGGCGGCCCCCATCGTGGAATTTGGTAGTGACATTGGCCAGTTGGTCGCCGCAGCCATCCTTGTAGTTGCCGCAGACGAACGCGACCCAGCCGCTCTCGGCAAACTGATTCGGCGCCATCTCCGCCTTCCACGGCCCCGGCGTGTGTCTGGTAGAATCGGATTGCATCGGTAGAACCTCCTATCGGTGCGCTAGGCCCTGGCGCTCAGCACGCCGGGGCCTTCTTCTTTCGATGGGATAGCAGCGGAGCCGGTGCGCTTCAACTGAACGGGCTCCTGCCGTGGGTCGATCCGGCCCCGCTGCCTCTCGGGCCATCGCCGCCCGGCAGGCAGGGCAAAACCCGTTCGGGCAAGGGGGTGCGGCGATTGGAGATGTACCCTGCCTGCGAGGAAGCGATGGCGATGTTTCTTGCGTTTTGGCGTAGGCGTCGGCAGGGCCGACATTCACGTTTACCACTTGGGAGGCGACAGGTGTTGATTTCATTTAAGGGATGGCCGCGTAGGCAATGGGTTTGCCGTGCAGCGCGGGCCGATGGCCCATCTCCCCGTAATACGTTTTCTCGCGGAGTGACGGGTTCGATGTGGGCGGGAAAGATGCAGGGGCGATTCCGGCAGAGATGGTCGGACTCAAGCCCTTCGGGGATCGGGCCGACCAGCGTCTCATACGCGAAGCGATGCGCTTGCAGAAACCTAGCCGTACGATCCCGCCGGCTGCCAACCTTGAATCGTCCATATCCTGTGCGCCGTGTCGCCGTCCACTCCCAACACCCGTTCTCCAAGACGCGCACTTTCGCCCAGAAGCGGGCAGGCAAACGGGGATCGCCAAAGGTGAAAGATGCCGGGCCGGCGTCTGCCGCCACCGACCCGGCTATGGGGGGCAAGCCCGTGACGCCTTTGGGGAGGGGATCACGGACCGGGGAGCCGATCAAAGGCTTGAGGCTGTGCGCCCCGTTGTCACGGGAAGACCCCATTGCTTTAACCGGCTCCCTGGGCCGTCATGCGCCGACGGTTCCTGTAGTGACGTTTGATTTCGCGCTTTCTCTCGCGATGAGACTTGTTGTATGCGATGTAATATTCCCGCCGCCCTGGATAAGCTGCCCGGTCAAAGGCCAATTTACAGGCCAAACATCTGCGTCCACCGTCCGGACGAAGATAGAGATTCGCTCCACTCAATGGGTGCCCCTTATTGCAATGAGTCTTAGATGCGTTGATCGCGGTCGCCCCAAAGCCTCGTAGAATGTTCTCCCGCATCGTTACCGCTTCTAGATGACTTGGCCGAACGCAGGCCCTCACGCGACAAAGGTGATCGATGGTAAGTCCACTGGGAATCGGGCCAATAAGAAGCGAGTAGGCCAGACGGTGGCTTCGGAGATGCGAACCTTGCCACCAAAAATAACCGTATCCTCCAGCGCTGCGCGCCCCTGTCCACTCCCAGCAGCCATCATCGCCGAGCCGCACCTTGGCCCAGAAGCGCAGCGGCAACTTCTCGGTCAGTCCAGCGAACGCCGCACCGAAGGCTCCACTCTTCTCCTGGGCCGTCATCGCAGCGCCTCCATGAGCGCCCACACCCAGGGGCCGACGCCGAAGCCGAGCATCGCCACGAGCATCAGCGTGAACAGCCGCTCGCTCACGCCGTCTCCTCCGCCCTTCGCACGCTGATCCGCTGCTGGAAGCGCTCACCGGCTGCCATGAACGGCCGCAGGCAGCGCAGGCAGAACAGGGAGCCGCCACCGAGGGCGTAGGCTGGCCCGTCGCAGGTCACGCAGCGGGTCTCGTAGGCGGTGCCAGACCTCACGCGGGTGATCTGCGCTCGCGGCTTCGGGGGTGCGGCCAGCACTTCGACGCTCACTAGATCGCCGCCAATTGCGCAAAATAGCGATTTCGCATCATTCGGTGGGCTTCTCTTTCGGGGCTTTCCTTGCGCGGTTGCGGCGGGCGAGGGTGCGCCACTGGCAGCGCTTCGAGCAGTAGATGGCATCGAACCGGCGCTCGTCCGGCACGAACCGATTGCACCCCTCCGCTGCGCATCGCTTGTGGCTGCTCATACCGTCTACGATTATGACAGCGCGTCCGCTCTTGTCAATGCCTTCTAGTGATGGTATCATCTGTCTGTCGCGTAGCCTACACCGGCCCCGCCAGGAAATGCAATAGGGTTATCGTCAACTTGCGGGGAAAATCGTGAAGAAATCACGCCTCCCGGATTACCTGGAGCCCGACGAGCTCGACGCCCTGCTCGCCATCGCCCCGCCTCGGCACCGGCTGTACTTTCTCCTGTGCGCCCGCGCCGGCCTGCGCGCCTCGGAGGCGGCCGCTCTGCGGGACGAGGACATCATCTGGCGCGACGGGGAGCCCGCGATCCTTCACGTCATCGGCAAGGGGAACAAGGAGGCGCTGCTGCCGCTCGCCCTCTCCCTGCGGCGCTACCTCCCCGCCTTCACGCAACCCGCCCGGCGTGGCTGGCTGTTCGTCGGCTACAAGGGCGGGCACATGACGCGCGGTGCCGCCAGCGTCTGGCTGATGGCGGACGCGGCGAAGGCCGGGATCCCACGCTGCAAGGCGCACATTCACGCCCTGCGCCACTCGTTCGCGACGCACCTGCTGCGCGCGGGGGTGGACCTGGTGACGATCAAAGAGTTGATGCGCCACGCCTCGCTGGTGAGCACGCAGATCTATCTCCACGTGAACCCTGAGCGCTTACAGGGAGCGGTGGATATGCTGGACGGGGCCTAAACCGATCGCCAGCCTCAGCGAGCGGCCGAAGGAGAAGTGAGCGCGTATCCCACGCCCTTCTTGCACCTGATCTTCAGCCCCTTGCGGCGCAGCCGGTAGACGTAGACCTTCAGCTCGTTGCGATACCACCGGTCCTCGCCCCCGAAGATGTCCGGCAGCAGTACGTCGTAGGGCACAAGCTCACCGTTAGCCGCTCTCAGGACATCGTATAGCCTGCGCTCTAGCGTCTTCGCCTGGTGCCGCCCATTGCCCCGACCAGCCTCCAGCAACGCGGGGCCCAGGTTCTTGATTCGCTGATGCCGGGACTCCTGGCTGGCGAGTCGGCTGCGGGCTGAGTTCGCCTCACGCCAGGCGTAGACCCGGTTCGGAGGCGGCCATCGCGTGAACCTCAGCCATGTCTCCTGGTAGGCGTCCTCCCGTAGATGCCGCTCCGCTTGCGCCGCTACCGCTCGCGCTATGCGGTCAAGCTCAGTCAGACTCGGTTTCGTTCCCCGTGTCGCCATCCGCAAAAACCACCGGGAAGCACCGACCACACCGCTCCATTGTGTCGTCCTCCTCCCCCAGGTGCAGCAGCCGGTAGCCCGTGGTGTCGTCGATATTATCGCCCTCAGATGTCAGCACCTTGCCGCCTTCGTCTACCGCCGCCACGTGGAGGACGTTGCCATCCGTCAGCAGATACCGCTTATCCATTGCCGTTCCGCTTCGTCGCTACGTCCGAGCCCGCCTTCGCCGCGATGTACGTCACCAAAGCCCCCGTCGCCGCCAGCACCACGCCGTCCTCGAAGTGCGCCCAGCCCAGGCCGGACAGTAAGACGATGCTGTAGGAAGCGGCCGCCGCCAAGAAACCCCGTGAGGTGAGCCGTTGGAGCAGATCCGCAATGATCGTCATTCCTTATCCTCCCTCTAGAGGCCAGCGCCCAAAGAATTCATCGTATGCATCATTCAATGTCTGCTGGATTTCTCGCCATCGTTCCCATGCTGCGGCATGGAGCTTCCGCGCACTGCCCCCTGCGCCGTAGCGAGCTAGGGTGTGTGCCGCTAAAGGCGCTGGTGGTAATTTGAGGGGTCGCGCACTTCGTCTTCTCATTCCTTCCTCCTATCGATAGGCTTCATAATGTCCTTGGCTGTCTTGCGCTTCGGTGGTGGGGGAGTCGAGCGCAGCACGAAAGCCATCCCCACTGTCATCAACAACAGGGCGAGCACGAGGACGGCTAGCTCGATGGCCCCATCAGGTAAGCCTCACCATCGGCCTGCTTGTCTCTTCTAGCACTAGGCGCTTGATGTATTGAGTCACCAACTCGCCCGCAAACTCAGCATGACGGGCCACGCTCTCAGCCTCATCGTAGTTCAGGGAGATGACAAGGCTGATTTTTGGCCCTGAGACTTGCGCCTCAGTCGCTTCGCCCCATTCAACTTCGCCCGTCCCCTCGCACACTGGACACCTTTCCATCACGCTTCCTCCGTCTCACCGCTGATGGTAGCACTGAGGTTGTGCTTGTGCGGCGCCGTCCCGCCAGATGCCTTCAGCGCGGCGATGTCCGACTTCAGGCTAGCAACGAGTTCGCCCAGCTTCTCCGTCCCCACGATCCCCTTGTCCAGTCCGAGCTGGCCCGCTCGCGCTATCCGCCCAATCGCCTCTGCGATTTGCTGATCTGTCATGATGTCGTCCTCCTTGTATTGAGCCCACGGTATCCGCCCACCCGGGCAGGACGTCGACGCCGAGCCAAACTGTCCAAGTTCTCGATGCTCCCACAATGTAACCCGCCGCTCCCAGTTTCCTATCCCTGCCTGAGAGAACAGCCACTTCACCAGTTCGTATGATGCTTGGAACTGCACCTCCGTCAACGGCTCCGGGGCCGACCCTTCGTGCTCTACCCCCCAGTAGCGGCGGTTTGATTCGTAAGAACCGTTCGTCCACGCTATCTCCGCCGAGTCCACACGCTGAATTATCTTCCCGTCCTTGTGGACCTCGAAGTGCCACGACGCCTCACGGGGTCCGTCGATGACGGACTGAAGACCAGCCGCTGATCCTTCTGCTGAGTGCAGGACGACGCCCATGTTCAGGTGCGTCTTGTCGCCGCCGTAGTTGCACTTCGTCGTGGGCTTCCAGATTGCGCTTGGGTAACGTGGCATCAGTTCACATTCACAGTCGCGCCGCCGTCGTACAGCCACTCGATGACAGGGCCGCGAGCGGCAGTGTCCCAAATCATCCACCTGAGTTCCGTGTTACGCGCGAAACGCTCGGCCTCGCGCCGCTCACGCTGTGCATCCTCCAGACAGTGCGTCATGTCACGCTCCTATCAGGCTGACTACCAGCGCCACCGCGCCCAGCGATGTCGCCGCCAACCCTATCCCCAGGAACCGTCCCTCTAGCTGTGATAGCCTGTCGTTCATGCGGTTCACGCTCTCTGCCGTCACGCGACTGAACCCCTCGAACACCTCGCGGGGGATGAACCGCATCCTGACGTCGTTCAAGAGTTCGTTCGTGTGTCCCTGTGTCCTCTCGGCGGCGATGTGCTCGCGGGTGTGCGCCTCCCAGTGAAGGTCAGATACCTCGTCCAGGTGCGCCTTCAGGGCAGCGATCTGGTCTATCACGGCGTCCAGCTTTTCGTGGACGTTGACCTGCATCCTGGCGCACTCGGTCTGGGTTACGAAGTCAGTGTCCACAACATCCTCCTACGGGCACCTGCTCTATGTACTCTTCCGCGCTGTCATTATGTGTGATGAACACCCGTCGCGCCGCTCCACCTGGGCTGCTCGGCTCGTCACAGTCCGCATTCTCAGTGCTGGTGTTGTTCGCGGGCTTCGTCACGGTGGGGCCGAGGATGACGGCCCCGAAGAGGCGCAGGTCAGCTTCCACACCTGCCACGAACCGCGACCCTATCGCCATCCCGTCAACTGCCGCCTTCGACCAGGCCGCCGCTCCCGGCGTTGTCTCCATGATGCGATAGCCGGAGGTGCCATAGCGGACGGCTGAGACGTAGCTCCGCGCCTCTCCGTCCACATGGCAGGAGAACTCCTGCTGATGCAGATTGTCGCCGATGCCATACAGCATCACGGCGCGGGGGTCGTCGCTGGCCCCCATGTCGGGGATGCCGAACAGCACCTCGTCTTGATCGGTCGCCTCGTAGAGACGGTCACCGGTAGTGAGCCCGCGCTCGTCGTTGTCGTCGTGATAGTCATCGATGAGCCGGTAGTGCTTGGTAGATGTCGTGGCGATGCTGTAGGTATCCCCGGGGGAGGGGGCGGGTGAAAAAGCCGCACATACAACTGACGTGGCGGTGTTAGACGAAATCACCTTCGTCTGGCCGTTTGCGGCCCCACTGGTCATGGTGACGCTGTAGTTAATCCATTGGTTCGTTGTCCATGCCTTCCCCGAATCGAAAACATGGGTGGCATCGGTGCCCGCCGTGGATGTCCCACTGTCCGACAGCAGCGTCCGAGTCCACTGCTTGATGATGTCGCAGTGGGGCTGGTAGGACTGCATCACCCAAGTATGGGGAATCATGCCGTCGAAGTCGCCAGCGCCACCGTCCTCGTCCGTGGGCCTGAACCCGCCCATCTCCGCTGTCAGGTGGGTCTTCCCCTTGCCAGGGGGATTGGCGACGTTCTTCCAAGCGATAGACACCAGCGCCGACACGTTGTTGGGGGCGGTCGCGCCGTTGTAGTCTATCTGCTTCGTGCCGTCCACCCAGACCTCGGCGGGCTTGAAGCCACTGCCATCCACCGTGCGCCGGAAGCGGCAGTTAATCCACTTGGGGGTGCCGGAGGCGAAAGTGTAGCTGGCGAGACTGGTGAAAGCGGTCAGGCTGGTCATCTCGACTAGCTCGATTGAGACGAGTCCCGTCCCACTTCCAGTGGCCGTGATGACGAGTCCATAACAGGTGTTGCTGGACGAGATGACGGTCGGGTCGTTGGTTGTGTAGAGACAGACGTATTTGATGCCGATGGCGGTGCCAGCATCGATCCTGATTTTGAACGGCCACCAGAAGTAGTCGTAGGCAGTCTCGGCCCACGCCCCAGCGTTGTAGATGAGGTCAGTGTTGGCTAACTGCAGTGTGTGCTCGAAGCTGCTGTCAAGGCTCCCACCAGAATCGTACACAGGCTGCGTCTTGGAGTAGGAAGCCCAGCCCCCGCAGACGGGCTGAAAGGGGCCATCAGAATAGTTCTCGTAGGAGAACTCCTGCCCTGACGCGCCCTCGTTGCGCACGTAGCCCAGGATGCCGACGGTGGGGTCCATCCACAGGAGCGTCATCAGTCCCACCAGTTCCAGTGTGGTGTCCCCGTCACCAGCGCTGCCACCCCCATCGGCCACGGGTGCAGCGTGTAGAGGTGGACGCGGTGACCCGACGCGTCGGCCTCAAGAACCAGCTCGATGCCGCGCCTGTCTTCGCCGGTCAGACGGGGGTCGCGCAGAAGGTCTATCCGGCTCCTGATTTCGAGCGGCTCCTCGGCGGGCCGCACCCAGTCGAGGATGGCTGACAGCGACCCCTCTGAGCCGCCGACGACCGCGTTCACCTTGCTCACGAGGGCCGGGTGGTTCTGAAACACCGTGGCCAGCATCGTCTTGAGCTGCGCGTTCGTCAGGCCATAGGTCGTTTTGAGCCAGTAGAGGCTGTCTCGCCAGGAGGTAGCGTGGTCGGCAGCCAGATGGTCGGCAACGCCTTGAGCGGCGGTGCGGCGGGCTGGGGAGAGCGCCCCAGCCCGTTGCCGGATGAGCGCCGCCATGAAGTCGTGACGCGGCGGTAGGGAGTAAGCCCCGAAGGCGTCCCTGGGCAGGATACACTTCGACCAGTCCGACTGCCATGAGGTTGAATACTCGGTCAGCGCCCCGGACCAGTCGCCCACCACGAGGCAGCGCGAGAAGCTAACGTTGCGGAAGTCGTATCCCGTGAAGTTGCCGGACAGGATTACGTTCTCGAAGAACGAGTCGCGGGCGTCGTGGTCGGGCATGTCGGTGGGGGTCACGGTGCCAGTGGTGAAGACGTATCTCATCAGTCCACCGTGTACCTAATCGTGATGCAGAGTTGGGCGGGTGTCCCGCTTACGCTAGTCACAGCCAGAACGAGCCACGAGTCCGCGCTTACACCCCCGGAACTGAAGCTCGTCGCGTTCGCGTCAGTGGTGGTCGAGGTGAAATCGGAGGAGTTGATATCCGTTCCGGCCCCTCCACGAGTGGAACGCTTCTCGATGTTCCAGATAGCGTTGGTGGCCGCCGTAACGGCATGTTCAATTTCTCGTATCGTCACGGCTTGGAAGAAGTAGCTGATGGCGATGTTATCCGCCGCAACAGGGGATTCAACGACGATGGTGACAGTCTTCATTTCCTGCGCCATCGTGGGGGCCGCTGCCACCCCCGCGCTACGGTAGTAGGTGTGGCCCAGCGCAGCGGACGGGGCAGCGCCAAGCGCGACCTCCTGTTCGTCACCTGAGCCATCTGTGTACATCATCTTCCAATTGGCGTGTCCGGTGTGGGCGGCGATGCCGTGGGCCTCGGCGCCGCCGCCCGGCAAATCGCCTATCGTGATTGACTTCTTGGCGTTCGCCGCAGCCGAGTCCTCGATGACTAGGAAATCTCCGCTGACCGGAGACGCCTTTGGTGTGATAGCGGCGATCTCCCCCGGCACGTTGTCGTGGATGGCGTCGCCGTCAGTTGCTCCGGCGCTGGTCAAGTCTTCCCAGTTGGCGTTCCCGACTCCGGCGCTCGTGCACACGTAGACCGATGTCCCGTATATCCAGCGGGACCCGATGCTGTAACCGGCCGAAGCGTCATCGTCCGCCGTAGGAGCGGCCTCCGCGTTCAGGTTGCTCTTGTGCAGGGTGTACGTCCCCGCTGCAACCTTCCGCATGTCCCCCTCTGCGGCGGTGAACTCACTGTGCAGGATGTAGACGTCGTGTGGATCCGCCGCGTCCTCGTGATCGCCAACGGACTGACCCTCGACGAGCTTCTGCTGCCGCACGCCGCGAGCGGGCAGTGGCCCACGTTCGGGCCGACGCTTCAGGGGGTCGTCGCGGGGAATGGTCATGGCCCCAGGAACGTCGCCCAGAGGTCGGGCGAGTAGTTGCCAACGCTGGTGACGTTGAGGGCTGCGGTGCTCACCTGGCGCACCATGAGCTCCAGATAATCCGTGGCGTTCAGGCGATAGTGGGTGCTGACGTTCTGAATGATGACCTCTGACCCGCTGTCCGCTTCGTCTACCTGGGTGCCGCCAAGGTTAGTAGCGGCGTTCGCCACGATGCTCAGATAGCGTCTGCCAGTGGCGTTCGCCGCCCACTGGACGGAGCCACCGATGGCGTAGAGCCCGGTGTGCTGGATCGTGAGACGGGTTGGAGCGCCAATGACCCACATGTTGTCGTTGTCCCAGCGCTCGCCACTGAAGGAGATGGCGGTGGAGGTGTCGTTTGTGATCGATTGGTTGGTATCCCGGTAGGCCCTGACGTGCGGCACGGCCCCGCCGACGATGATCCAGGCGGCGCCGTCATCCAGCCAAACAACCTTCGGGTCATCCGTCGCGTAGTAGAGGCGGCCAGCCTCTCCGAAGGCCGGACGTGCGGCGTTCGTTCCTGAGAGATGGCGGTGCTTGATGGTGGTGGAGGACGTGTCGCCGTCCACAGCCAGCGATAGGACGTGCGCCCGGTCGCGAATCTCCTGATTCATATCGGCGGATGCCAACACCGCTGCCGCCCAACTTTTCAGCGTTGCAACCCACGTGTCGCTCATAGTTGCCCTACCTACCTACAACTGGTATCATTGTGTTATGAAGTCCATGCTTACTTGCGAACGGTGTCAATCCAGCTTTGAGATTCGGCGGGGTGATCGAGTGCGGCGCTTTTGCTCTCGTCTCTGTTGGTATAAGACGCCCCGCCAACACTCTGCCGAGGCGAAGGAAAAGATGGCCCTCAGTAAGCGCGGCGATCAGAACCCCGCTAAGCGCCCAGAGGTGCGGGCCAAGATTAGCGAATCGCTGCGCAAACTTGGCCCTCGCCCCCGCCCAAATTATGAAGCCCCGCGAGGGCCGCAGGCTCACAATTGGAGGGGTGGAGTCTGGCAACGCAAAGATGGTTATGTCATCGTCTGGATTCCACCCGATGAACGGCACAAGTGGCCGGAGATTTCCCGACAAGGCTACGTCTTCCGCTCTCATGCCGCATGGAATGAAGCCCACCCCGACGATCCCTGGCGACCGGGTGAGGTCATCCATCACCGCAATGGGATTAAGGACGATGACCGGCCAGCGAACCTTGAGAAGTTGGCGAACCAATCTAGTCACTTCCAGCATCACGCCAGCCTTCTCGCCGCCGTCAGGCAGCGGGATGCGCAGGGGCACTTCATTTAGTTTCACGGAGCCAGCACCTTCGCCC
>Ga0209323_10001099_pt1 | contig 17802 bp, 15 predicted proteins | sample Rifsed19ft2_FD_184014 | JGI IMG/M metagenome (GOLD analysis project Ga0209323, IMG submission 184014) | Soil microbial communities from Rifle, Colorado, USA - sediment 19ft 2 (version 2) | ecosystem: Environmental > Terrestrial > Deep subsurface > Rock core/Sediment | place: Rifle, Colorado...
CCTCCAGATTGTTCTTAATCTTGACCAGGCTACCGAGGTCGCCAAAGAAGGAGACGGTTCACCGAGCAAGGAAACGGATAAATTAGGCAAACTAACCCGCGCCGCCGTCATCCGTTTTCAAGAAAAATACGCTGATGAAGTTTTAAAACCAGCCAGTCTTAAAGTCGGCAGTGGTTATGTCGGTAAGTTAACCCGCGCTAAATTAAACGAAGTTCTGGCAACGACTCTCGGTGATAAAAAGCTCGAAGTGGGCCAAACTCTCGAAGGTCAAGCGTCCTACTATGCCAATCTTTTCCAAGGCAAAAAAACGGCTTCCGGAGAGCTTTACAACAAACAAGAATACACGGCCGCCCACAAGACTCTGCCTTTCGGGACGAAAGTGCGGGTGATCAATCAGCGAAATGGCCGAAGCGCTGTTGTGAAAGTAAACGACCGCGGGCCGTTTGTGGCCGGTCGGGTCATTGATCTTTCGCAAATCGCGGCGCGGGACATCGGCCTTCTTTCGGCCGGAGTGGCCAATGTCAAAGTCGAGGTGTTCAAATAAATTGAAATTTCAATTGGTGTTTCAGTGATCGCTTTTCTTGTCGCGACATTTTTAGCTTACAACGCTTTTAAATTGAATCAAAAATCGCCCGAGTAAAAAATGGAGCAGGAATACAGTTTTATCTGTCCCTTTGAGATCTTCTACGCGGCATTGACTAAAACATTAAAACAAGGTATTATTTCGCCAGTACCAATACCTTATTTCTATGAAATACCTTGTTCTTTTTATTACTTATTTTCCTTTTTCTATTTTCACCCCGTTTCTTTTCTCAAAAGAAAGCGACGGCCAAGACAAAAAGTCGAAAATGGACTTTTTTACCGAACAAACTAATATCTTGCGATCGGCCGACACTTTCATTATCGTCCATGTCGTCATTGAACCAGCCGGAGTTTTAAAAGAAGCCTGGCTTCAAATCGAAAATCAAACTTACTGCAAAAGAGAGTTTGAAAGAGTCGGCGAAACAGTTACTTTCTCTTGCCGCATTGACGGCCTTTGCCCGGGAACTGATTACCAGTTAATGCTTCTGGCCGAAGACTTTAAAGGCGACAAAAAGAAAAAAGTTATTCCATTTAAAACCCAAGCATTGCCACCCCCGCTTTCGCCAAAAGAAAAGATAAAGCTGGAAAAGAAGAAAAAGAAGAAAAAGTAGTCGAAAAAATTCGGCCAAAGCCCCTAAAACAGGGGCTTTTTTATACCCCCAACCTCGTATTGACGAATTTTTGACTTAATATACAATATTAAAGCTGTGAAAAGAGCACCGCTCTTTGAAATTTACATATGTTAGTTAATGTATATTTATGAACAAAAGAAACTATTTTTTCTTTTGTTTCGTTGGAGTTTTAACTGAGAGTTTGATCCTAGCTCAGGATGAACGCTGGCGGTGTGGATAAGGCATGCAAGTCAAACGAAATATTTTCGAGATTACATCAAGAAAATGTTTAGTGGCAAACGAGGCAGTAACACGTAGGTACTTCCCCCAAAGTCAGGAATAATCCCGCGAAAGCGGGACTAATACCTGATAGTTCCCTCCGGGGTAAAGAAGCAATTCGCTTTGGGAAAGGCCTGCGGGATATCAGCTAGTTGGTTAGGGTAACGGCCTACCAAGGCTATGACGTCTAGGAGGCGTGAGAGCGCGACCTCCGTCGATGAAACTGAGACACGGTTCATACACCTACGGGTGGCAGCAGCCGAGAATATTCGACAATGGGCGAAAGCCTGATCGAGCGACACCGCGTGACCGATGAAGTCCTTCGGGACGTAAAGGTCTTTTATCTGGGAAGAAGGCCGCAAGGCTTGACGGTACCAGAAGAATAAGGGGCTCCTAACTCTGTGCCAGCAGGAGCGGTAAGACAGAGGCCTCAAGTGTTATCCGGAATTATTGGGCGTAAAGGGTGAGTAGGTGGTTTTGTTAGTCTTCGGTTAAAGACCCGAGCCTAACTCGGGAAGTGCCGAAGAAACGGCAAGACTAGAGGGTGCGAGAGGTAGACGGAACTCATGGTGTAGGGGTGAAATCCGTTGATATCATGGGGAACACCAAAAGCGAAGGCAGTCTACTGGCGCATACCTGACACTCAATCACGAAAGCGTGGGCATAAAAAAGGATTAGATACCCTTGTATTCCACGCCCTAAACGATCTTCTCTAGCTTTTCGGAGTATCGACCCTCGGAGAGGCGAAGCTAACGCGTTAAGAGAAGCGCCTGGGAAGTACGAACGCAAGTTTAAAACTCAAAGGAATAGACGGGGACTAGCACAAGCAGTGGAACATGTGGTTTAATTCGACGGTAAACGAAAAACCTTACCAAGACTGGAAATCCAGACGAAGAGGCGCAGAAACGTGTCTCGTTCGCAAGAACGGCTGGACAGGTGCTGCATGGCCGTCGTCAGCTCGTGGTTTGAATTGTTCCCTTAAGTGGGGTAACGAGCGCAACCCTCATTGTCTGTTACAAGTGTCAGGCAAGACTGCCCAGCCCAAAGCAAATAAAATTTTTGTTTGTTTCGGGCTGGGAGGAAGGAGAGGATGACGCCAGGTCAGCATGGCCCTTTGATGTCTTGGGCTACACACATGTTACAATGGATACCACAACAGGACGCAATGGCGCGAGCCGGAGCAAATCCCTAAAGGTACCCTCAGTTCGGATTGAAGTCTGCAACTCGACTTCATGAAGCTGGAATTGCTAGTAATCGCGGGTCAGCACACCGCGGTGAATACGTTCTCTAGTCTTGTACTCACAAATAAATGCGCCCGGCAGCGCATAATTCTTGGTGGTTAAAATCCACCCCTCTTCTTCGTCAGAAGAGCGTAGCTGAAAGATAAGTCCAACGCCGTAAGGCATGGACTGAAGGATTTGGAAGCAAAACACAGCCTATATAAAAATAAAAGCTACATCGACCTATTATCAGGCGGTGAGGATAGGGAAGATGTTATAAAAAGCTTTATAGGATGTGTGGAATAGAATTATGCGTGACCCGTGGGAGACCCAATTCTTTACGGCAGAGATTGTATTGAATTGACAACCCGTCAATTCAAAAATGAGTTATCATATACTCATGAAGCAATCAAAAGATATTGGGAGTCAGCTGCGTCATAGTATTGCGCTCTTCCATAAGAAGAATGCAAGAAGGACAAAACCAGGTAAATTATCTGCTGATTATATTGTTGGTTTGACCGATGGGGAGGGAAGTTTTACGGTCTATTTACTTCCACCAAAGAAAGAACATGGCTCTGTAAATTACAGAGTGCAATGTCGTTACTATATCAAGATGAGAGAAGATGAACTTCCGCTTCTTGAAAAAGTAAGAGATTTTTGGGGATGTGGAAAGATATACTTCCAACGCGAATATCGGAAAAATCAACGAAATAACTATCGTTTCGAAATATTCAATTATGGTTTATTGAAGAAATTGGTGACACCTTTTTTTAAAAGGCATCCGCTCGAAAGTAAAAGAATAAAAGATTTTGAAATTTTTTGTCAAATTCTTGATCTCGCGCTTTCGAAGGCTCATCATACAAAAAAAGGTCTTCAAAAAATCCATGTATTAAAATCACAGATGCATACCTAGGACTCGCGTAGTGCGGGAAATCCGCTCGCTACGTGGGAACGTGAAGTCTGTCAACTATCACATTCGCCCGTCAACTCAGGGAATCTGGGAGTACCCGAAATTTCGTTTAATTACGGACCTAAGGTAAGACCAGTGACAAGGAGTAAGTCGTAACAAGGCACGGCTAGCGGAAGCTGGTCGTGGAAGAATTTCATCTACGCAAACCAAAAGTTTGCTAGAAGTCGATCTTTTCACTCTAAGTGAAATGAGTTTGGTTGTATCTCACAACAACTTGGCAAACAGGGAAGACTGTTGACCGTCGGGAAAGTCCGGCAACTCCAACGGAACAGAAGAAAGAATATTTTCAATATGAAGACATATTTCGACTTCGCTCGGATAAAATAAAAACAAGTTTTTATTTTACTCCTCGCTCGTCGAAATAAACCAAACTATCAAAAAATCCCTCTAACGGGGATTTTTTGATATTAAAAAACACCGAGCAATCGGTGTTGGGATTTGATGTCAAAAATCAAGATTGGTAAACTTAAATTTTAATTCTTTCAATTCCTCGTCGGGAATGACGCGCGGAGTTTTGCCTTTTGTTTCTTCAAGGATAACAATCTCTTCATTACCCGTGCTTTTGACCACGGACAGCATTATCTCCTTTTTTACCGCACCCGAAGGATACTTTACATCACACAATCGGCCTCCTTGACCGATAGATTTCCGAGTTCCTTTGATAACAACACTTCTTTTAAGAAAGGCCGCGCTTGAGTTATGCGCTCTTTGCAGGTGTACGTATTTACTCATTATATGAATTGATTTTGTGGAACTTGTTCGGCTTATATTCAACTACTTTTCTATAAATAACGCAAGTTTTATAGTACTTCCGTGATTATGTTATACTTTTTCTAATGGCAGATGCTAATCAAATAAACTATTTCGCCGAGACCGATTTCCGCGGTAAAAAACTCCGTTTCGGCATTAAAGAAGCCGATCGGGCAAAACACCTCTACATCATCGGGAAAACCGGCATGGGTAAATCAACGATGATGGAAAACATGGCGATCCAAGACATCCAAAACGGGGAAGGTCTTGCCGTCATTGACCCACATGGCTCCTTTGCCGACAAAATGCTTGATTATGTGCCGATGGAACGGATCGAAGACGTGATTTACTTCGCGCCTTTCGACATGGAGCACCCTGTATCTTTTAACGTGATGGAAGATGTCGGTCCCGACCGGCGGCATCTCGTCGCTTCCGGCCTCATGAGTGCCTTCAAGAAAATTTGGATTGATGCCTGGTCGGCGAGAATGGAATATATTTTAAACAACACCCTGCTTGCGCTTCTTGAATATCCCGACGCGACCATATTAGGCGTGAATCGGATGCTTTCTGACAAAGATTATCGCAGGGCGGTGGTTGATAACATTAAAGATCCTTCCGTAAAATCTTTCTGGAAAGATGAATTTGCCAAATACGGCGACCGTTACATGCAGGAAGCCGGCGCGGCGATTCAGAACAAGGTTGGCCAGTTCACCTCCAATCCCTTAATCAGAAATATTATCGGCCAGCCGAAATCGGCTTTTGACATTCGGAAGTTGATGGACGAGAAAAAAATTCTCATTATTAATCTCTCCAAAGGACAGGTCGGCGAGCAAAACGCCAGCCTCCTTGGCGGCATGCTCATCACTAAAATTTATCTTTCCGCGATGAGCCGCGCCGATGTGCCGCCCGAGACCCTTCGTTTTCTTCCTAATTTTTATGCCTATGTCGACGAATTCCAATCTTTTGCCAACGAATCATTTGCCGATATTTTGTCAGAAGCGAGAAAATACAAATTGAGTCTGACCATTGCTCATCAGTATATCTCTCAAATGGAAGAATCAGTGCGGGATGCGGTTTTCGGCAACGTTGGTTCAACTGTATCCTTCCGGATCGGGCCCTTTGACGCGGAGGTCCTCGAGCGCGTTTTTGCCCCGACTTTCACCCAGGAAGATTTGGTCAATCTTAGTTTTACCCAAATTTATTTAACGCTCCAGATTGATGGCATTGGTTCAAGACCTTTTTCGGCGACGACAATCGGACCGTTTCCAAAGCCAAAAACTTCCTACCGCAAGGAAATTCTGGAACATTCGCGAAAGACTTTTGCCAGACCGCGCGCCGTTGCCGAGAGTGAAATTCGGGCTTGGCATGATAAAAGTTTCGCCATACCAAAAGAGTTTAAACCGCGTCCGGAAGGAGCGATGCCGCCGTATCAAGAAGGCCGGCCTCAATACCAAGAAAGACGGCCGCTACGGCCGGAAGGCAAGCCTCGCTTCGGCGCGCCAACTCAAACAGCGCGGCCGCAACCAAAATTCCAACCCCGTTTGGAACCGGAACCGCGAATTGAGCCTTCATCATTGCCGCCGGTTTCGCTTAGCGTTTTAAAAAAGAAAGAGCCACAGTCTCGTCATGTGGAGCAATTGAGGGAACTTTTAAAAACTGTTACCGCCAAAGAAGAAGCGGAAAAACAAAAAGAAAAACCGCCAACAGAAGAAAAGCCCAAAGTGGCCGCCGCGCCAAAACCGGCGTCACCGCCGCCACTTGCCAATATTCCCAATCAGCCGAAAGAAGTGCCGAAGGATGTTTTAGAAAAAATCCTCGAATAAAGCCATGAAAAAATGCCTGCTCGTCATTCTTTTACTCGTAGGTTTGCCGGCAAGCGCGCAAGTGGTTATCACCGAAATCATGTACGATCTCGAGGGATCGGATACTGATCGTGAATGGATCGAGGTCAGAAACGACGGTGCTGACATTGATTTTTCGACTTACAAGTTTTTTGAAGCCAATACTAATCACGCCTTAACTCCAATTCAAGGCGGCAATAGTTTAGCCGCAGGCGATTATGCCGTGGTCGCTCTCAAAGCCGAAAGCTTCTTAGCCGACTGGCCCGGTTTTGCCGGCCTTCTTTTTGACAGCTCCTTTTCGCTTTCTAATACCGGCGAGACGCTCGCGATCAAAGACGCCGATGGCAATATTATTAATGAAGTGACTTATTCTTCCGATACCGGCGCCACCGGGGATGGCAAAGCGCTCTCGCTGATTGACGGCAGTTTTATCGCGGCCTCACCAACGCCCGGCTCGTCTAATCAAGATACCGGTGATAGCGGCGGGAGCGGCGATGATAGTGGCAATAGCGATGATGGCGGCGATAGTTCCGAGAGCGGCGATGATTCGGGCGGATCAAGTTCAAGCGAAAGTTCTGTTCAAGCGAGTACTCCAAAAGTTTATCCCTACACGGCGGAAATTATCGCGCCGGCGGCCGGCTTTGCCAAAGTGCCGATTGCTTTCGATTCCAAAGTGCTTGGCACTAAAAAGGAAGAATTAACGGCCGGCCGTTATGTCTGGAATCTTGGCGATTTTACGATCAGAGAATCAGCCGCGCGAGAAAAATTCACTCATCTGTATGATTGGCCTGGCGAGTATGTTGTTGTTCTTGATTACTACAAAGACGCTCAAACGAAAGAATCAGACGCAAGCGACAGGCTCGTCATCAAAGTCTCGGCTTTTTCAGTGGAAATAACGAATGTCGGCTTGCCGCCGGATGTTTTCGTTGAGCTCTCGAACAAAAGCGCCAAAGAAGTTAATTTGTCATCTTTTATTTTGGGCCAGGACGGCAAATTTTTCTACATTCCGCAAAACACGATTATTCTCGCGAATAAAAAGATGATTATTCCGGCAAAGATCACGGGCTTTGCGGGCGTGAATCCGGCGGCGCTTTTTTTCCCAACCGGAGAAAGAGCTTTTCTTTGGCCGCCGCCGCAAGTAATCACCCCGGTATTACCGCCGCCCGCCAAGAAGCCAATCGCGACCGCAGTCAGTAATAAAATTGAGGAAGATCCGCCGCAAATTTTAAAAACCCCGCCGGAAACTGCGGAAGCCGAGGATTTGCTTGAAGCGGGAGCGGCAAAAAGCGGATTTGCTTTCAATAAAAATTGGCTTTGGATTTTGGGCGTGGCCGGCCTTGTTGTTTTGGGCTTAGCCGCAATTTTTCTTCTGAAAGAAGACAAAGACGACGAAGACTTCACGTTGGTGGAATAAGAAGAAAAATAATGAAAAGAGTTAAAATAATTTTTTTGTTTTCTCTAATCGCTTTTTTTGCCGCTGGCAGCTCTGTTTTTGCGGCGGCCATGCCGGCCGCAAGAATTCTTATCGTTCCTGGTCACGACAGCGAATACCCCGGCGCTTCTTTTCGGGGAGTTAAAGAAGAGGATATGAACGTCAAACTGGGGAATTTTCTCTACAAGCTTTTGAAAGAGGATAAGCGTTTTCTAGTCTTTATCACTCGCGACGATTGGTTTGGATACACGAAAGAATTCAGCGGATATTTTAAAAACAATGAAGAAAAAATCAAGAAATTTATCAGTAATTCAAAAACCGTTTTCCAAGATCAAATTGAAAACGGCGACATCATCGCTCACGAAGGCGTTAATCACAACAGTGTTTCCGATGAAATGGCAATAAAACTCTACGGTATCAATCTGTGGGCAGACGAAAACAAAATGGACGCCGTTATTCATGTCCACTTTAACGATTACTCGCGCCGCTTCAAGAGCGAACGGGGTGTCTACAAAGGTTTTGCCGTCTACAGCCCCGAACAGCATCTTAAAAACAATCAAAAAAGCTTTGAGTTGGCGGGGTTTATTTTTTCCTCGCTCCTCAAACGCTATCCCAAGAGTAATTACGAAAAAGAATCATCGGGTATTGTGCCGGATCAAAAATTAATTGCACTTGGATCCCACAATACTCTTGGCACAAGGAGTCTTTTGATCGAATACGGCTATATTTATGAAAAAAGATTTTCGACTTTTGCCAAAAGGGAAGCAGAAATGAAAGTCATGGCCCGGGCCACTCGCGACGGCCTTAGGGAATATTTTGATTACCTCTCGAAACACCCGCTTTAGCCAATCTCTTGTTTTTCGCTTTCTATTTTTTCCAAAATCTTGGGAATTTTTTTAAAGTCATTCATTAGAGTTTCTCTCATTCCGCCGTTGTATAGTGCCGCCGCGGGGTGATAAAGAGCTAGGAAATATTTGCTCGGTAAATTGCTAATATTTTTCACAAGAAGTTTTCCGTGAATTTCAGAAATCTTTTCTGTTGGGAAGAAATAAGTCAGGGAGTGCCGGCCTAGAAAAACAATGAGTTTGGGCTTAATTAAATTAAGCTCTTCATAAAGCCACTCGATGCAATCTTCTTTTTCCTTTGGTTCCGGATCGCGGTTGTCGGGTGGGCGGTATTTGACGATATTGGTGATGTAGACATCTTTCCGGCGAATGCCGATCTCCATAAGCATTTCGTTTAAAAACTTGCCGGCCGTGCCGACAAAAGGCCGGCCTTCTTTGTCTTCCTGTTTGCCCGGCGCTTCGCCGATGAAAACAATCTCTGTGTCAGGATTGCCATCACCAGCCACTGCTTGCGTTGCGGTTTCTTTAAGAGAGCAGCGGCACTCTTTAATCCATTTATTATGAATATTTTGGAGTCCTTCTTTTTTCTCCATTAAAATTATTGTATACTAAAGCTTATGTTTAGGCGAAAAATTTATCTTTCTTTTAAAGGCGGTATTTTGGGAACGATTGCAATTTCGCTATTGATTTTGATAGCGCCGGTTTTGGGTTTACCGCGGATGCCGGTTTGGGAGACGCTTGCCGAAATATTTAAGACTTCAATTTTTAGCGGTTGGGTGATTCACTTTGCTGTCGGAATTTTTTTGGCCGGCCTTTACATTTTTTGGTTTAAAAAGCGTCTTTTAGGCCGGGACGCTGTTCGCGGCATGCTTTTTAGCTTACTTCCTTTTATTCTCGCCCAAATTGCGTCTGTACTCGGCCAAGGTTTTAGTTTTCTCCTCTTTCTCGGCAGTCTTATTGGTCACTTGGCTTATGGGCTTGTGCTTGGTATTAGCACTAAAGAAAAAATTTTTGCTAAAACTCATTATGTTTGCACCGGTGGTTGCGGTGGCGTTTCCGATAAGCCGGGCGTTTGCCAGACACCGCATTGTGCTAAATTTGGCCATTCGCTAACACCATGCAATTGTGTTGATGGCCGCCACAGCGGAATTGTCAAAGCGTGCGAAAAGTGCGGCAAGCTCTGCGAAGGGAATTGCGACATTGAGGTGTATAAACCCGAGCTTAAATGAAATTAAAAATCCGTCTCTTAATTGAGGCGGATTAATAGCTGTTTCTGAAACAATTATGTAATTTGATACACAATATTCCAACAACGAATCATTTTTTCCACTGCTATTTCAATTTTCTCCAAATATTCTGGGGCGCATTTTTTTGAATCAAAACCCCTATTTTGTCTAAAATACACACCTAGGATTCTGATTTCGGCATCGTTTGTAATTTTTGCTTCAGCAGTCAGGAAGGCGTCTTTGAAGGCGTGGCCGTCATCATATGCTAAAAGAGTGACTTGGTTTTTGTTTACTGTATCCCTGTAAATTTTTATACAAAGTTCGTTTATCATAATTAAAAGTTTTTGTGGTTTAGTACTTGGTGAATTTCCAGTATTTCAAAGGGCTTTATGCTGACCACAGTCTATTGCAAAATTCTTGACTTGTCAATGATTTTGTGATAATCTGTATTTGGAAAAATAAACACTCACGAGCTTCTGCTCATTTAAAAAAATAATCAATGAATACAATTTTTATTTTTTGGGTTGATGCACCTATTGGGATCACTAAACCAATAATTAGAATTAGAACTCAACACCCCAATTTTCTTCCCGGAACAATTTCTGATAAACCATTCGTAATAGGCAGAGAGCTGGGAATGATGATCAAAGAACGCTCAAAAGAAGATTTTGGAATATCATTTCCTCAAGAAACTCTTATAAAAACAGGAGATGACAAAATAGTTTTCTCCAGAGGTCTGAGTAAGGAAGAAATTGATGAATTCTGGGTTAGTTTTAAGGAAGGTTATATAAAAAAATAAGCCGAAAAGGGAATTAATTTTTTTAGACAACCCGTACTAATATGGTATGGGTTTTTTATTTTCCACTAAAATCTGTTAGTATTGCATTTATGTCATTAAAGATCGGTATAGTAGGTTTGCCAAATGTCGGGAAGTCCACGTTATTTAACGCTCTCACCAAAAAGGGTGTTCCGGCGGAAAACTACCCGTTTTGCACGATCGATCCCTCGATCGGCATTGTCGGTGTGCCTGACGAAAGGCTTCAAATACTATCTGACTTCTCCAAGTCTAAAAAAACCATTCCGGCGGCAATCGAATTTGTCGATATCGCCGGTCTTGTCAAAGGCGCTTCAAAAGGGGAGGGCCTTGGCAATCAGTTTCTTTCTCATATCCGGGAGGTAGACGCAATTTTGGAAGTAGTCCGCATTTTTCCTTCACCGGCGGGGCAGGAAATTATCCATGTTCACGGCGAGATCAATCCCTTAAACGACATTGAAGTCATAAATTTAGAGCTCATCTTGGCTGACATGCAGGTGGTGACTAAAAGACTCGGCAGTATTGGCAAAGATTTGAGAAAAGGAGACAAGAAAGCAATCATTGAAGAAAGTGCTTTAAAAAAATTGGAGAAGTGTTTTGAAGAAGGCAAGCTTGCTTCACGGCTTTCTCTTACCGATGAAGAAAGAGCTTTGGTTAAGAATCTAAATCTTTTGACGACAAAGCCGATCCTTTACGGGCTCAACAAAAGGGGCGGCGTTAAGAATTTTGATGAAGCGAGCCCTGATGAATTCAACAAGCTAATTAAATTTATCGAGGAGTCAGATTCGCGATTCGTTTTGATCGACGCCCGCACCGAGGATGAACTCAAAGAAATGTCGGCCGAAGAAAAGAAAGCTTTTAAGTCGGAATTAGGACTCTCCGAAGGAGGTGTCAATAGTCTTATCACTGAAGGCTATAGACTGCTTGGCCTCATGACCTATTTCACAACCGGCGAGGACGAGACGCGAGCTTGGACGGTAAAGGAAGGGTCAACGGCGCCAGTAGCCGGTCAGGCAATTCACACGGATTTTAAGACAAAATTCATCCGGGCCGAAGCGGTCTTTTGGAAGGATTTAATTGATTCAGGTTCTTACGCTAATGCCCGGGCGAAGGGGTTGGTGCGAACTGAAGGGAAGGAATATATAGTGAAAGATGGGGATGTGATAGAATTTAAAATCTAATTTAATGTTTTTGATCAATAAAATAATCAGTATTTTTAGCCAAAGGCGGTTGAAACAGATCGACTTTTTTAAACAAAACCCCAGAGAAGCTCAAGAGAAAGTTTTGAAAGACCTTGTCAAGCGAGGCGGCAAAACCTTATGGGGCAAAGAGCATGGTTTCGGCAATATAAAATCGGCAGGCGATTTTCAAAAAGCGATGCCGATCTCGAGTTACGAAGATTTTCTGCCTTACATCGGGAGGATGATGAAGGGGGAGAGAAATATTCTTTGGCCGGGGAAAATCAAATGGTTTGCCAAATCATCCGGCACGACGGGCGCGCGAAGCAAATTCCTTCCCGTCTCAAAACGAGGCCTCCGAAAAAGTTCTTTTCGGGGAGGAAAAGACGTGGCTTATTTTTATTTAAGCTGGTTCCCGGGAACGCGAGTATTATGGGGGCAACACGTGGTGGTGGCCGGTAGTCTCGAGCCGATTAAAAAGAACTTCGGCGCCCAAGTCGGCGATATGTCGGCCATTGCTGTCAGGAAACTGCCTTTGTTGTTTAGATTTTTTGTCGGGCCGGGCATAAAAACAACCTTGATGAAAAATTGGGAAGAAAAGATCAAAAAAATTGCCCACATCGCTTGCAGGAGAAACATAACGATGATTGCTGGCGTGCCGTCCTGGATTTCTTTGCTTTCCAAGAAATTTCTTGAAATGGAAAAGAAAAAAAATATTTTGGAAATTTGGCCTAATTTTGAAGTGCTTATCCACGGCGGCACCTCTATTGAGCCCTACAGAAGAATTCTGGAAGAAGTTTTGCCGCCTTCAAAAATAAAATATCTCGAAATCTATAACGCCTCGGAAGGTTTTTTTGCCATCCAAGACAATCTTTCTCGGAAGGATCTGCTCTTGATGCTTGATTACGGTACTTTTTTTGAATTCTTGCCGCGCGAAGATGTGGGTAAGCCAGACGCCTTGCCTCTCACTATCGACAAGGTGAAGACGGGGGTTAACTACGCGATGATTATTTCCACCGAGAGCGGCCTTTGGCGTTACCTGATCGGCGATACGGTTCAATTTACCTCGCTTTTCCCGCACCGCGTCAGAATCACCGGCCGCATTAAGCACTTCATCAATACTTTTGGCGAAGAAGTGATCGTGGATAATGCTGAGAAAGCGATTGTCATGGCCTGCAAAAAAACGAATTGCATTGTCAGAGAATTTACGGTGGCGCCGATTATTTACAAAGAGACAAACCAAGGCGCCCATGAATGGGTAATTGAATTCGAGGAAGAACCGAAAGACAAAAAAGCTTTCGAGAAAGCTCTCGATGAATCTCTGCGGGAAGTAAACTCTGATTATGACGCCAAAAGATTCAAGGATTTATTGCTGAAGCCGCCAGTTGTTCATTTTGTGCCTAAGGAAACATTTTATAAGTGGCTCGAATCCAATGGCAAAACCGGCGCGCAAAACAAAGTGCCGCGTCTTTCGGGAACCCGCGAATACCTCGAGGAGATATTAAAGATTGCCAAAATATAGAATTTCTTGGTATATTTACTGGTATATTAATAACTTAAATTTTAATTAAATTCATGCCGCAAGCTAAATTAAATCCAAAATATTTTTTTCTCTCACTCGGGATTCTTGTGACTCTAATCGCGTCGGTCACTTCATTTTTGAATCTTGTTTTTGAAACGCTCAATAAAAAGTTCCCGGATGTTTTGAACGCGACTTATCAATATGGTTATTTTACTTATGATTTTGAAGCGATGCGCAGTGCTTTAGCGACGCTTATCATCGTTTTCCCTATCTTTTTGCTTATTTCATACTTTTGGAAGCATCAGGAGATATCAGGTTTAGGCCAGATCGACGCAATAATCAGAAAGTGGCTGATTTACATTATTTTGTTTCTCTCGGCAATCGTTATCGTTGCTGATCTTGTGACGCTTGTCCGGTATTTCGTTGCTGGGGAAATCACAACGCGTTTTATTTTAAAAGTCGTTACCGCTTTCATTGTAGCTCTTGTTGTCGGCAAATATTATATTTTTGAGCTGATCGATTTTAAGCTGCTCAAAGTCAAAAGAGGGGCAGTCTTTGCTACTATAAGCACGATCTTTGTGTTTGCGGCAATCGTTTGGAGCTTTATGGTCATGGGCTCGCCGATGAAGCAAAGATTGCTCCGGCTTGATGACAGGCGTGTTAGCGATCTCCAAAACATCCAGTGGCAGGTGATTAATTACTGGCAGCAGAAGGAAAAACTGCCGGCGAGTTTAAATGATCTCAAAGACCCGCTTAGCGGATTTACCTTGCCGGTCGATCCGGAATTTGAAAAGGGAAAAGTATACGAATACAAAAAACTTGAAAAACTGAAGTTTGAGCTTTGCGCCACTTTTGCCCTGCCGATGCCAAAGGGCTGGCGGGAATGGGGCGGTTACGGCGAGCCAGTGCCGCTTATGGAGCCGGGCTTTGGCATCGCGAGAGACAATGTTGATACCGGTGTAAGTTATCCGTATCCTGTTCCGGATGGCACGGGTGATTCCTGGGATCATGGCGCCGGGCGGACTTGCTTTGTCCGAACCATCGATCCGGAAAGATACCCGCCGTTTTCAAAGCAGTTCTAAAAGATTTTAAATTGATTCTGAAGGCTTTTTTTGCTATTCTTAACCCATGAAATCCTACGACCACCAGAAAATCGAGAAGAAATGGCAAAAATTCTGGCAAGCCAAAAAAATATACCAAACTCTCTCTTCGGGACTGGCAAAAACAAAAAAATTAAAGCCTTTTTATGTCCTCGATATGTTCCCGTATCCCTCCGGATCGGGGCTTCATGTCGGCCACCCGCGCGGCTACATCGGTTCTGATGTTTACGCCCGCATGAAGCGAATGGAGGGCTGCAATGTCCTCCACCCGATGGGCTACGACGCCTTTGGTCTGCCGGCCGAGCAATACGCGATCGAACATAAGGTTCATCCCAAGGAAGCGGTGAAAAGGAATGTCACGACTTTTAAAAAGCAACTTTCCATAATTGGCCTTTCTTACGACTGGTCGCGCAAGATCAATACGACTGATCCGGAATACTACAAATGGACCCAGTGGATCTTTTTGAAGTTATACAATCATTATTATGATTCCGAACAGAAAAAAGCCCGCCCAATTAAAGATCTTATAAAGAAGTTCGAAAAGGAAAACCATAATTGGAAAAAACTTTCCGCTTTAGAGAAGCAAGAAGTTTTAATGAAATATCGTCTTGCTTACGAAGGCGAAGCGGAAGTTAATTGGTGTCCGGGACTAGGAACAGTTCTTGCCAACGATGAAGTTACGGAAGGGCAGGACGGTCACTTGGTTTCGGAGCGCGGGGGGCACCCGGTTGAAAAAATTAAGATTAAACAGTGGTTCCTGCGGATCACGGCTTATGCCGACCGCTTGCTTTCCGGCTTGGAAGAGCTCAAGTGGCCGTCGCACTTAAAGGAAATAGAGAAAAACTGGATCGGCCGGAGCGAAGGAAGCGAAATTGAATTTCCGATCAAGAATTCGGAGGAGAAAATAAAAGTTTTCACCACGCGGGTGGACACGCTTTTTGGCGCGACTTACATGGTGCTGGCGCCGGAGCACGCCCTTATTTCTAAATTAAAAATCGAGAATTGGAAAGAAGCGGAGGAGTATATCAACAAAGCAAGACACAAGACAGCGAAAGAGCGGACAAACGCGGAAAAAGAAAAGACGGGCGTGGCGCTTAAGGGAGTGAAAGCGATTAACCCGGCAAGCGGGGAAGAAATCCTAATCTTTATTTCCGATTATGTTTTGGCGGATTACGGCACGGGCGCGATCATGGCCGTGCCGGCGCATGATAGCCGGGACTATATATTTGCAAAGAAATTTGGATTATCAATTCGAAAAGTTGTTGAACAAGGAACGCTTATTAACTCCGGTAAGTTCTCGGGCCTTTCTTCCGAAGAAGCGCGAAAGAAAATCACAGAGTTTGTAAATGGCAAGATCGTCATAAAGTACAAAATGCGCGACGCCGTCTTTGCCCGCCAACGCTACTGGGGCGAACCGATTCCGCTCTGGCGGGATAGGGAAGGAATTCTCCATGAAGTCGAGAAACTGCCCTTAAAACTCCCGAATGTTAAATCCTACGAACCGACAGGAAAAGCCGAAGGTCCGCTCGCCGGCGTCCGCGCTTGGACCGAAAAAGGTTTTGAAACGAACACGATGCCCGGCTGGGCCGGTTCTTCCTGGTACTTCCTCCGCTATATGGATCCGAAAAATAAAAAGGAATTAGCGGGGAAGAAAGAACTCGAATATTGGAAAGCGGTTGATGTCTATGTCGGCGGCGCCGAGCACGCCACCGGCCACCTTCTTTACGCTCGCTTTTGGCACAAATTTTTGCGTGATCTCGGAATTGCGCCGGCCGAAGAGCCATTTCTCGAACTTCATAATCAAGGGCTCATCTTGGCTGCCGATGGCCGGAAAATGTCAAAACGCTGGGGCAATGTCGTGAATCCCGACGATATCATCGCTACCTATGGCGCCGACACGCTCCGGGTTTATGAAATGTTCATGGGCCCCTTTACCGATTCCATTGCTTGGTCAACGGAGAGCATCATCGGCGCGAGGCGTTTTCTTGAGCGGGTTTGGCGAATTGCCGAGAAGGTAATCAAGGAGAAAGCTAAAGAAACCGGCGAGACGGAGAAAAGAATTTTGCACAAGACAATCAAAAAAATATCGAATGACATTAAAAGCTTCAACTTCAATACGGCGATTTCGGCGATGATGATTTGCGCAAGCGTTTGGGAAAAGGGAACTGTCACTATTTCCGACCTTAAGCTTCTCCTGCAGATTCTTTCGCCCTTTGCGCCGCACATTACGGAAGAAATTTGGCTTGCGGCTGGCGAGAAAAAATCAATTAATCTTTCGGCCTGGCCAAAATGGAGTGAAGAATTAGCCAAGGACACAGTTTTCAAAATTGCGATACAGGTCAATGGTAAAGTAAGGGATGAAATGGAAATCGCGGCAGACTTAAGCGAGGAGGAAGTGAAAAAATTGGCGCTTTCGCAAGAAGCGATTTCAAAGTGGCTGACAGGACCTGCCAAAAAAATTATTTATGTTAAAAACAAGCTCGTTAATATCGTTGTTTAATGAAAGAAAAGATTCTAAGTCTTCTTAATAAAGAATCCCTCGGCGTCAACCAAGCCGCCCTTCTCTTGGCTTTCTTTGCGTTTTTAGCGCAGATTTTGGGGCTGGTCCGTGATCGGGCGCTTGCTTCCATCATCGGCCCTTCCGAAACGCTTGATATTTACTACGCTGCCTTCAAGATCCCCGATCTAATTTTCATTTCCGTGGCGTCACTCGCATCCGTGGTTGTCCTTTTGCCAATCCTGGCAGAAAAGATAAAAGAGAAAGAAGAGGCGCGGCGATTTTTCAACAGTATTTTTTCGACTTTTGCGGCGGTGCTTATTTTAACAAGCGCCATTGTTTTCTTCCTGATGCCTTGGCTTATGCGATTTGTGGTGCCGGGATTTAGCGAGGGAGCGATGGAGAAAACTGTCAACCTAAGCCGGATTATGCTTCTTTCACCGATATTTTTGGGCTTTTCGACGATGTTTGGGGCGGTCACCCAGTTTTTTAAGAAATTTTTTCTTTTTTCGCTTTTACCGGTGCTCTACAACTTCGGGATTCTCATCGGTGTCCTTTGGTTTTATTCTATTTGGGGCACAACCGGCCTTGCGCTCGGCGTTGTGCTCGGCGCGTTTATGCATTTTGTGGTGCAGTGGCCAGTCTTAAGGCGGCTTGGGTTTTGGCCGCGAATCAATTTCCGGATCAATTGGCCGGAAGTGCAAAAGGTGACCTTTATCTCCTTGCCAAGAACGCTTGGTCTCGCGCTCGGCAATATCACGCTGATTATCCTCACGGCTTTGGCTTCAAAAATGGCAACAGGCTCGATTTCGATTTTCAATTTCGCGATTCACTTGCAGATGGTGCCCATTACCCTTATCGGCGTTTCTTATTCGATGGCTGCTTTTCCGACACTTTCTCTTCTGGTGGGAGATAAAGAGAAGTTTTTCCGAGAG
>Ga0209323_10001102_pt1 | contig 17775 bp, 17 predicted proteins | sample Rifsed19ft2_FD_184014 | JGI IMG/M metagenome (GOLD analysis project Ga0209323, IMG submission 184014) | Soil microbial communities from Rifle, Colorado, USA - sediment 19ft 2 (version 2) | ecosystem: Environmental > Terrestrial > Deep subsurface > Rock core/Sediment | place: Rifle, Colorado...
ACTTTGTTGTTTCCTATTGGTGTGGCCTTTGGCGGATTTATGATAATTAAAGCCGGTTACACTATAATGACCAGTGAAGGAAATCCGCAAAAAGTGGCCGAAGCTAAGGAAGATTTGACCGCAGCAGTTATAGGTTTATTATTTGTTTTATTGTCTGCAGTTATTTTGAGGGTTATAATATCCTCATTGCTAGGTGCAGATATTTAATGTTTTAAGAAATAGAAGGAGGTGTAAGTGTAATGTCATTAGTTCAAGAAGTATACGCTCAAACTACGGTGAACGTACCGACAATTCCAGGTATAAATAATCTGGGAGACGTGTTTGCTATAGTTGTTAACATTGTATTGGGTGTAGGTTGGGCTTTGGTTTTTGTTATGTTAGGTTTGGGTTTGGTTCAATACATTATGTCTAAAGGTGAAGCTAAAGCAACTGATGCAGCCAGACAATGGCTTACCGCTGCAGCTATTGGTGGTATAGGTTTGTTTTTCTTAACAACTTTGAGAGTGATATTATTTAACTTAGTAGGATTAGGGACGAACAACAACATAGGTAATAACCAGATTAATATATTTACCCCATAAGGAAAATTGGCTCCTCCGAGTTAAAAAGCTCGGAGGAGAACGGTAATATTTATGAATTTACTTAAAAAAGTTTATGCAGCTCCTATAGATCCAAATGTTACGGATCCGCTTAATAACAGCATCACTAGTATCGCCGATGTTTTTGGTGTGGCTACAAATATTCTACTTGGTATTGGCTGGGCTTTGGTTTTTGTTTCTGTTTCTTTGGCTTTAATAAAGTATATAACTTCAAAAGGCGACCCAAAAGAAGCGCATACTGCGCATGCGTGGCTTTTATATTGTGGAATAGGCGCTTTTATAATGTTTGCTTTTACTACTATTAGAGTGATAATTCCTAAAATGCTTGGAGGCTCGTGGACTGGTATAAATGACGTGACGGATTTTTAGCTTTCCCGATTTTTTAAATCTAATGGATTTTATTGTATTTTTTTGATAGATTTTAAGTATATGTTTGATTTGATTCCAAATTCTATAAGTAATACATTAAGAAATAGAACGTCCGTGAGCGAAATTTTGGGTTTGGTACTCAACATAATGATGGGTGTGAGCTTTTCTATATCCCTTATTAGTATCGCTTATGCGGGAATTTTGTATGTAAATAGCTCGGGTGATCCAAAAAATGCCGGCAAGGCGTGGCAGGGATTTTTATGGGGTTCCATAACCGGTATGGTTACTTTGGGAATATTTGTTATAAAAAATGCGTTTGTATCTTTATTGGGTGTAACGAACCCGAATATAACCAACGCTGTACCTACTTTTTAATTATGTGCAATGCGTTAGGTAGTTTATAATTTAGTGTGGCTATGAAAATTTTTAATAAAAAACTGGTATCGCTTCTTATTTTGGTTTCCACTTTGTTTTTTTATAACGTGGCGTTTGCGCAAATTGACTGTAACATACCTGTTACGGGAGATGATGCAGCTGCCCCTAGAATTTCCCAAATTGTTTGTCCGTTTGCTAGGTTAATGAATTTAATGATCCTTGTGGTCGGCGCTATATTTGTGATTATAGCTTTGTATGGAGCTATTAAAATAGCAACTTCGTGGGGGGATCCTAAAGCGTTGCAGGTAAGCCAGCAAACATGGTGGCATGCCATAGCCGGTTTGGCAATTGTTTTAGGGTTTTTTGCTATTGTATTAATAATACTCAACATTCTTGGTATTACCAGTTATAGAAGCCCTGGCGAAGCTTTTGGAAGTATTGTAAACGAACTGAAAAATTTCTTTATAAATACGAGTACTAGTGGGGGTCCTGTAATTACAAATCCTTAACAATTTAAAACGGAGGATTTTCAATAAAATCAAGCGGAATATTTGTGAAGCGAAAGGTTATTGGCTTTGTAAGTTTCAAGCCGTTAGTAGCTTCTAGCGTTTCTGAGACTGTTACAGTGTATCTTGTTCTTGGAGTCCATGCCTTTACTGGCTCAATCCACAAAATGTTGGGAGTTTCTTTATATGCTTTTAAGTTAAATTTGATTTCAGGCGATATTTGAACTTTGGCAGTATCCAATTTTATTACTTCTGAAAACACAAAACCTATAGGTTTGTAGCGCTCTCCTGTGTTGTTCTTTTCTTCCTCAGGGATAGTCTTTAAAAGAGTAAGTGATCCTTTTGAATCCGGTATTGTGGGGGTTTGAGTAATAATCGGCGTTTGAACATCTACTGGGACCCTTGTGTCTTTGAATAAAAGCAAAGATAAAACAACTGTTATCAAAACAATCAAAAAAGCTAAAAATAAATTTGTATGTTTTTTTATTAATTCCAAATAATTTTGCATTTTATTCAGCTCCTTAATAATTTTAAATGCAAAGTCTTAAGGAGTCCAATTGCAGTCTAAAACATGTTCCGGTTTTGCAGGACTGTTATTAATAGTCATTTCTACATGTATATGTACATTTCCGCCTCCGGACCAGCCGGTAAACATTGTTCCAATGTGGTCGCCTCCGTAAAATATTCTTCTTCCATCAGCATCTGTTTCTGATGGTGTAACATAGCCGCCCAGATGAAGAATTAATAGTGCATAGGCAGTACCGTCGGTAGGATCAGTACGTCTTAATATCATTCTTGATCCTCTGGTTGAATTCGTTGTTGAATCATGTACCCATTCTATGTTTCCGCTTGGGTTAGTATTACCAAGTTCCGGTGCGTACACGTTTAAGTTGAATGGAGCAGATGAATATTGTGAAACAAAATCTGCGGCATAGCCGTAATATTGTCCATTTTCATTTCCCGGGTTGTAACAATAGCTGGCTGCCTCCGATGAACTACTTGGCCCTCTTACCGAAGGGAATATTACGGCCGGCATTCCATAGCTGCAAGGGGTTGTTCCTTCAAGGCCGTCCCAGTAATCATTTGAGCCATGTCCGTCAGCTAAAGCACCTCTATATGATCCATTTAACCTCCCGCTTGTTTTTGTAAAAACTCTTCCATCGATTAACGGACATGATCCTTTGTTTTCAATTGAGGGTTCCGGATTAATTATAGGCACTGCAAAAGATGTTACAGCATTTTTAGCAGGACTTGTCGGTGGTGTAGCCCCGACAAATACTCCTGTTATTATTAAGGCACCTAATAGCAGCGGTGCTAAGCAGCACCCGCACGCAACCATAAAGGTTTTAGCTGCAAATTTTGTCGCGGCTGAAAAGAAGCCATCAATCTGCTTTTTAAATCCTGACATGTTAAACGTCAAAATTCCTTTTATAAATGAGGTACCTAGATTTATTACTTTTTGGGTAGCAGCTTGTATTACCCGTCCTATTATTTTTCCTACGATCGGTATATGTTCACCTATTAAAATAAGCTGTCCTACACCCGGAATGAACTTTATGGCTAAACGGATAAGTATCCTTTGTATGAATTCTTTTATTGCAATACTTAAATATGCAACAGGTTCTATAATGCGTTTGAACTTTTTAAGAATGAACGTTTGCAGTTTGTTCAGTTTTACGGCAAGTTTTTGTAGTAAACCTAAGTGTGAATTGGCAATTTTATATGTGTCGAAGCTCGCGTTATATTCACCTAGTTTCTTCACCATTGCCAATTGCCCCGACGCTTGTTCTACCCGCCCCTCTTTGGCAAAAGTTGCACTCATCCAGTTCTTGAATTTTTGAAAATCGTCACTGAACTTTTGGATTTCGTCCTTTGAAACGGGAAGCTTTACCTGCTTATTGCCGTTTCTTTTAAACAATTCGCTCGCAAAATCGTGATCTTTTAACGCATCCGCGAGAGATTTAAACTTCTTTCCCTTAAACTTGTCGTAATTGAGTAGCAAAACTAACGCGTCGTCATTAATATCTTTACTTCCTGCCCACGAAGAATACAGTTGTCCTGCGGCTTTGAGATGGCTTCCGCCCTGTATTCCTTTAAGCAGCAGAGTCCCGCCGGTTATACCTTCAAGATTTAAATCAAAGCGGTGTTCGCTCCATTTACCTCTAAAAAGCTTCTCTGCCCATTTATACGGTTTTAATGGAGAACGTGATGTGTCTTCTACAAGACCGAAGTACAAACATTTTGTCATAAAGGCATTTGCATAAAATGCCGGCGTGAAGCCCCCAAGCCTTGTTCGTGCCTTGCTCCATAGGTATGAGCTTAAGTTTTCTTTTTCAAAATTTCTTAGTAGTTCATCGCTTATTCCTGCTATTCGGTCATAAGCGGCGTCACTACCTATCACCATCAGCCTTTTCATTCTGTATGTTGAGCGTGCGTCCATGTCATGAATTATTCTTCCTATATTTTTTTGAGATTTGGTCTTTCCTACATTTCCCAATAATAGTTCTTGTTCAAATAGTTGCTGATTCAAGGCTCTATGGTAACTTGCTACAAGCGGATCTCCACCGGTTATCGATTTTCCAAATAGATTCCCATTTCTCATGCCATCAAACTTGCTCTTTAGAGTATGTGCCGCTAACTGGCCATCAACCCCGCCTTTTTCAATTCTGGTCAAAAGATCGTTAAATTCCTGGCTGTTGAGCATGTTTTCCACCTCGTTTATGGTTTTTTCGTAGCCGTCCATTAATGTTACAAACTGGTCTCTTTCCACTCCCGCCGTCATGGTTTTCTTGACCTTTTGTATTTGGTTTCTGGCAAGTTGTAAGTCAGCTTTATACGAGTCTGCGTCTTTTCTTACGGAATCCGCGATTTTCACGGTATCTCTTCCTCCCGGTTCTTGTAGGTACTTGGTGACTCCATTAGAAACCTTTTTAGCTGATGTTGTTTCCGCGTTTTCTATAAGCTCGGCAAGCTTTGTTCTTTCTTGAAAAGACAAAATGCCTTCTCTAACATTATTGTATGCGTCGTTATCGCTTAAAATTCCTTGTGGAAGGCTAGCTTTTAAAAAGGTATCTATGTCGCCATGTTTATCTATCTGGTGTTGAAAATCGGCGGAGATTGCAATATTTGCCGACTGTATAAGGTCAGTATAAGAGCGGTCTCTGGTTCCTGTTCCGCCGCTTACCATCTTCCATTTTATAACGTTGGCCCCGTACGCGTCGTACACGTCTTCCGTTACAACTTGGCCCGCTGCTTCAATTTGACCTGTGGGACCCATTCCTATCGTTAGTTTTTCTCCTGCCAGTTCGTTTTCTCTTGTGATTCCAAAACCGCTTAAATTAAGCAAGTCTTTGCCGGTGGGATTTGCAGGATCCGCTTCCAAATCAGCTGCGCTTATACCTATTGCGCTTAAACTTCTAACAAAGGGTCTCTGCTCGATTGACTTTAAAGCAAGTCCCTTTGCGGATGTGGTAGCCTCGTCCAGTTTTTGCGATATTTTTTGTGCAAGTGCACCTTGGGTGGCACCTCCGGTAACACCTGTGGCGGTGGTAATGACAGATTTTCTACCTATGGCTTCCTCCCACAGCTCTCTATATACTCTTTGTTCTATATCTTGGGGGTCTAAACCTTTTCTCGCCCAGCCTTTCATCGTCTTTTTAGCCATTTCTACCGGGTCTTTTGCCCATTTGGCTGGATCCCAGTCTAATTCAAGTCCGAACGCTCCCTGTATTCCTCTTTCTCCTGCTTCCCCTCCAAACTCTTCTAGCTGCTGTGTAGAAAAATCTTCGGCCGGGTTGGCTTGTGCTTCATACAGTTCTCGAAGAAAATCTTTTTGCAATCTTTGTAGTGTCCACCCCGGAGTTAGAGGCAATCCTGAAATATCGTAATTGGCTAAATCGATATAAGATCTAATATCGTGAGAAATAAATTTAAATTCTCTTGGTTGCAAAAAATCCCGTCCGCCTGTGGGTTTTCTTTTCATAGGGCCTCCGGGATATTGACCTTGAAATCCTATTAATGGACTCATATACCTTATTTTATAGCAAGTACCGAGCTTGTGTATATATGGAAGTTTATATAGTCCTCTTAAAAACCACCCCCTTGTGCTTTTTTAAAGTTTATGGAAAAATATTAAATATGAGGAGACATTTTAAAAGACTTACTATACTTTCCTTTATTTTTGTAGTTGCCGCAGCTCTAGCAGCTTTATCAAGTACGGATGTCTATGCTCTTGATCCTAGCATGCATCCATTGTGCCAGTCTGAAGAAATATTGTGGGATAAATTTGTGCACACGTATCCGGCTTTGGATTTAAGAAGAACTACGGGTAGTATTATGATTTATGGAGTCAGCGGAGGTCCTATGACCTTTGCTACAGGAAAAGACACAAACACTGCCGGTAAGTGTGCCGCCCAACTTATGGATGAAAACGGCGCTTCGATCGGTTGTGAAATTGATCCTTCGGAATGTGATGATATAGACCAGGTTCCGCAGTTGCAAAATGTGAATGGTACTACTACTTATAATTTTGAGGAGTACGGAAAATCCAGTACTTCCGGTAGTTTATTGGGCCTGGCGAATTTTGTACAAGGAATAGTAATAAACGAACCGGTTCCGGTTAATTTAGCTTTTTTTTGGAATGACAGCGTTTCGCGAGTACCGTTTTTTGGAAAAGCTTTAGCGCAGGAATCTACATATTCAGGGCCATTATTGGATATAATATTGGGAATTTGGAAAGCTACGAGAAATTTTGCGTTTGGAATTTTATCCATTGTGATGGTAGTTATAGGAATTATGATAATGAGCAGAAAGAAGTTAAATCCTCAAGTTTATGTTACTGCTCAAACAGCTTTGCCCAGGGTAGTTTTAGCCGTTATTTTAATAGCCTTTAGTTACCCGATTGGGGCAGCAATTGCATCTATGGGATGGTCAATGGGATTTTCGTTTCACGATTTTATAAGCCAAATTGACTGGGGTTCTGGTACAGGAAGTGCTACAGCGGCTGGTGGAATTGGCTCTATTGCTATAATAATTTTTGGTTTCGGTATAAGTGCTCTAAGTGTTGGACCTTTAGCTCTTCCGGTTTTAATAATCACCTTGGTTATCTGCTTGGTTCTATTCATTATCGCTTTCTTGAAAATACTTTCTATCTACTTCAAGATGATACTTTCTATAATTGGAGCGCCTATTGTGTTTGCTCTTAGTGCGGTTCCCGGAAATGAAACCAGTATGACTAATTGGTTTAAGCAAATGGTTGCATATGGTTTGTCTATTCCGGCTGTATGGGGTGTAATAGGTATTACCATGCAATTTGTATGGTCAATGCTGATTTCTTTCTTTACCACTAACGGGGCTGTTTTAGGATATACTTTGTTTGCTGTTGCTGCCGGGCCGTTAATATTGATATACGGCTTCTATCTGGCTACTAAAATGCCTCACTATGTGGAAGGCTGGATAATGGGTGAGCAGAAAAAACCCGGCGGAAAGAGATAAGCTGTAGTCCACAGTGCCCGTAATTTGTTTTGCAACACATTCTTTAATTAAAAATCCCCTTTAATCAAACTGACATAGTATAATGTTCCTATGTTATTGGTAAAAAACCGAAGCGCTTCTTTTGATTATGAACTGTTAGATAAATTCACAGCCGGTATTGTATTGAAAGGCTATGAAGTTAAAGCAGCTAAAGAGAAACGCGCCAACTTGACCGGTTCTTATGTTCAGTTGCTGGGTGACGGCGAAATTTACATAGTTAATATGTACATTGGGCATTACTCCAAGCAGTCACAAAAGAGCTCCGAATCCGATTTGCGAAGAACCAGAAAGCTTTTGCTTACCAAATTCGAAATTGAAAAAGTCCGGAGATTGTTACAACAAAAAGGAAGAGCTGCCGTTCCCACGGCTTTATTATTAGAGCATAATCTGGTAAAATTGGAATTCGCAATAGCTAAAGGGCGTAAACAAGCCCAAAAGAAGCACCTTGAAAAGGAAAAACAGATAAAGAAAGATCTTGAAAGAGAAGCAAAAGAAGTCAAAAGGAGTATAGGTCTTTAATACGGGGATGACAGGATTTGACTGAAAGATCTTGATTATGGAAGCAAGTCGAAGCGCTAGACCTTCGTACCAATCGAAAGATTGGATGAGTCGCAAGACTCATCACAAATTAGCAAAAAACAAATGCTGAAAACAAATCGGCAAAAAGCGATGCATTAGCGGAAGTTTACGCTCCCGCGTATGTATACGCCTAAGTTAACTTTATAGTTGGCTTATGTCTCTAAGCTATTATCCGAAATGGCTTAAGTAGATATCATAAAATCGGAGTGAGGTTGTTTTACCGTGGTTGAGTAAAATTTCCAAGTACATTAAGCGCAAAAGCCGCAAGGCTAAACCTATAACAGGGCTAAAAGGTATGCCGAATACTTTCCTGTTGAACATACCATTTGGATAAACTTGTAAACTTTTATAGTTAAGCTTTCAACACAGGGGTTCGATTCCCCTCATCTCCACCAAATGATTTTCTGTGGACACTCGCTAGTCGGTACTTTCTGTTCCTAATTTTTTTGCCAAATCCACAAAATATGTTCTAACTTCCTCTAATTCCACTTTCTTTATCATTCTAGGCAAATAATCAAAGCCTTCCACCTTTAAAAAATCCGATGATAAAAGCAATGGATCGTAATCCCTTCTAAATTTTTTATTTGACCATTCAAGCAAGTCGAAGATACTGAATTCTTTAAGCAAAAAGTACAAATCAACGAAATCCTTTATTTCAGCCCTTTCGCTTATTACAGCTAATTTATTTGTTGCAATGTCTTTTTTGTTGTCTATTTTTAGGTTGCTTACTATATGAGGGTCAAACAGAGGTTTGTAGATATATCTGTTAAAGTCCAATCGTAAAGAATAGCTATTGTTATAGTTTAGTGTAAATATGTATAGTTCGCCGATATTTTGGGAATCCATTTTAATATTTAATGAATCCGCCCATTTTTGAATTATTTCCAGAACGGCTAAATTGTTAAACGTGCCGGATGTAAAGAAGTCCAGATCATCTGAGTATCTATGTTGTAAATAGCATGAGCTCAGAGCAGTACCTCCTGTAAAGTAGAAATTATCCCGCAAATAATTCTCTCTTATGAACTTATTTATTATGTCGTCCTGTTCCGGAGTTAAATATTTCAGTTCTTCCATAGAATTAGCTCAAAAAGCCTTCGTTGTAGAGGAAATAAATTTAATTTATTCCAATATTTTTTAACTTCGGCTTTTTTTATACGTTCTTTGTTTTTAGTACCATAGTTAATCTTTCTTTCTAATATCTTAATTCTTCCGGTTTCGGTTTTGCTGAGTTCTTTTTCATCATAATCCCACAGGTAGCTACTCATATAGGAATTATATCTCATTTTCTTTGGCAATACGTCTTGTTATGTGAAAAAGTTGCATGTAAAATTTTACCGTGGGTAACGCCGCATTAATAAACAAGTTTAAAGAGTATGTAATAGAAGTTTCCAAAAACCCAAATTTTATTCATCACAAATGGTTTGTTAAATATCACCTGGAAATAGTTGAAAAAATAGCACTTGAGCTTTGCGATATATATAAGGAAGCGGATAGGGAGTTGGTGCAGCTTTTAGTTTGGCTGCATGATTATGGAAAAATTCTGGACTTTTCACATCAACACGAAAAGACTTTGGAAGCGGGTAAAGAAAAGCTACTTGAAATAGGGTTTCCTCGAGAAGTTGTTGATAAGGCCATTGAGTATGTAGAAGTTATAGATAAAAAAATGGAAATAGATATTGGTCAAGCGTCTATAGAAGTTAGAGTTATATCTTCCGCCGACGGCGCCTCTCATTTAATTGGACCGTTTTTTAGCCTTTGGTGGTATGAAAATGCTCATAAGCCCTTTGAAGAATTAATGGCCGACAACGTAAAAAAAGCATTAAAAGATTGGAATAAAAAGATAGTGCTCCCTGAAGTAAGAGAAAGGTTTAAGCAAAGGTATGATCTTTTAATAGAGCAATGCGGCAACTTTCCGGAAAAGTACTTAAGCTAATAATATAAATAGCCGCACGCTAACATCTTCTGATATTTTCGTACGGCAAGACTCCCCCCATATTCGGTTTTATTTGCTGGGCAGTAACGGTTGCAGTTAAATGCCTTTGTGTTCGGGCCTATTCAGGCACACCCAAACGCTTCCGTTCCACTCTTGCTCTGTTTCCTTGTGGCATTTAACACAGTACAGCGTTCTTTTTTCTCCTATCTTTGGAGTTTTTTTCCACTTCAAGCCTTTTCCGGTCCACTTGCGTTCAGACATGGTTCCCTCCTCTTAAACTTGTAGAGTCTGAAATTACTCCGGATCATCGAAATGCCCGCAATTTGGACATTTGGGATAAACTGTGTTTCCATTTACGTCCTTAACAGCTGTAAAGTAATAAGGGCTAACCGGATACCCGCATTTAATACACGGAATAACTTTGTCTTTGCTTTTTGTTTTAGTGTTTTCAATTATAAATATTTGAGCCTTTCTTGTATTTTGCATATTTACGTTAGCAAAAACTTAGCGCCAGCTAAATATTTGCGTTTTCCTTTAAAAATGAATATTATATATTTGAATGCTCACATATTTGTTCATCTACTGCTTGAATTATTATTTGAATTTTATTTGAAGTGTTTGAATAAAAATGAATACACTATTGGACAGTACCGGCAAGGAAATAATAAAAAATCTATCTCAAGGGCAGAATGTTTTAATAGCGTCATTGCCCGGTATGGGTTTGAACACTTATATAAAAGAAGTTACAAAAAACCATCTAAATTCCAATACGATTACTTATAAAATAAATCTTTATTCTTATGAAAGTTACTCTTCAAATTTTGAAAGCCTTGAAAAGCTGCTTTTTGAAAAGTTTCGAATTGAAAACGGCATCGACAGTTTAGACATTTATTCGTTGCCAAGCTTGATTAATTATTTGGATAAATGCGGCAATCGCCTGTTGATAGTTGTCCACAAAATAAATGATTTCGTTAATTTATCTTTGCATTTAAGTTATTTAAGTTCTGTATATAGAAGTGCTTTTGACAGAATTTCTATTTTGGTAAGTTTAAAGCTGAAAGATAATTTAAATATTCGTGAAAAGTACCCGTACTTAAGCATTAAAGCTTATACGTTTAGAGGTTTCACTGAGAAGTATCCGGTACTATTTGAAAAGATGGTACAAAGATATCAAATAGACGAGTCAGTCGTTAAAGTTAAAGACAGAATATTTGAAAATGCTTTGGGCCATGCAGGTTTAACCAAAGCGTTAATCGCTTATTATGGTACATATAAAAGAATGGACATTCCCGAGGTTCTGTTAAAGGATCACGAGGTTCTCAGACGGTTGTCGGAAGTTTTTATTTCCCTGAAAAATATGCGTATAAATCTTGATAACTTGAAAAATGAGAAACCCGACCCCGCCCTGGAGGATTTAGGTTTATCCTTTAATAATAAACACGGCAAACTCTTTGCTGAATACTATTTAAGCAGAGAATTAAAAGAGGATTCTTTTTATAAAGATCTAACTAGCACCGAATCCGACATATTTAGGATATTAAAGGATAGCGAAAATGTATATACTAATTTTGACCAGCTGGCTTATGTTTTAGGCGGCTCCAATTTTGATAAATATTCCGATTGGGTTCTTTACAAGCACATAAACAATATAAACAAAAAAATAAAAAATTCTGGATTGTTTATTGAAAATAAAAGATCTAAAGGCTATAAGCTTATTAAAACTCGTGTATAGTTTATGTTAAAGGATTTTGTGTAGGTGCTCCATGCCTTTGAGCTATAAGCGCAGCTGTTTCTATTACTTGTTTAGCGACCCTTTCCGGAAATTCCGGATCAGTTTCGGTGTTTATTTCTATAAACACATTGGGATTTGTTTTTATCATTACAGCCTGCATAAATCTAATAGTAACCATGTTTTCCAAAGTCCACGCTTCTTTTCCGTGAGGACGCGCACTTGTTCTTATTACACTTGTTTTGCCGAAATTTTCCAGACAAGTGTCTATTGGCAGCCCGCTTATAAAGGTAATTGGTATTGGACTTCTTACGAGCGGGGTAGGCATTAGATCGTGTACTTTAGTTTTATTTAGTATACCTGCGGCTGTTCTTAGAGCAGCATTGTAAATGTCTTCGGGCATATCGTTGGCCAATTCGGTCACAGTTCCAGATCTCTGTACTGTTTCTACCCAAGCAGCTTGATCTACTATATCGTATAGTTCATGATTGCCGTCTATTTGCATCATCATCTGGAATGTATTTGAAGGTCCTCTTGTGCTTATACACCACGGTGAGTCGCTATGTCTTAAAATTTGTGTGTATGAAGACCACAAACCCAGCCTTGATAAAAAAACATTATATCTGTCAAAAGGGCCTTTCATGGGATCTACCTCATCTTCTCTAAACATTCTTTTATAGTCCCCGCTTTTTAGTACATATGCTGTTATATCGCTTTCTCTAACTACTAAACTTGGATCTATATCGGTTAGCATCCTTTCTATTCGTGCGGCTATTACATGCTTACCGGAAGCGGGCAGCCCTGTAAGTTCTCCTAAAACCAGATTTTGTCTTGGTATTAAACCAAGCATCTGTTCGCGATTTAATTTTGAAGATAAATAGAAATTATTGACTAAAGCTTCTGCAATTCTTTCACCCGTAAATTGTTCTTTTTCTGCTTCTATTCGTACATGATAACGTTGTTCCCAGTAGGGGTCTCTTGTGTCTTCTATATCTGGTTCGTGAGGAAGTTCGTCTCCACTAGTCATTCTTTGTGCCATAAGGACATTATGAACTACGCATCCGGAATTTCAAATCTATTTATAAAAAATGTGGAGGGTATTAATGATTAGGATGAGAAATAGAGTTAAAAGTTTTTAATATTAAAATAGCAGCAATTATAAATAAAAAACCGCTTATCCATATAACTTTAAGCAGAAAAATAAATGGTAAGAAAAACAGATATATAACCAACAATAAAAACATTCTATTTTTAGTATGATAGTATTTTGAGAGTAAAATCGCTATTGGAATTAACAAAACAGTTAGATCTCCTAAAATAACATGTAACTCTGAAGGAAATGCAACTAAAAAGGCGGATATAATTAAGGGTTCTGTATTTTTATTAGCTTTTAAGTAATATAGTAAAAATATACTATACACAACCGCGCTGAGGGCAATTGCGCCTTTCACAGGATTTGGTGTAAAAAGCAAAATCAAGGACATGAAACTAAAGTTTCTATCAATATCCGCGCCCATACCATGATTCTCGCTCGTTAACAGGTAGGGTATGTATTCCGGTAAGAAATGGACTCCAAAAATTAGTGTGTTGATAACAATGAACAACACACAGCCGATTACCACTGAAATAAGGTACTTTTTATTTAGTTTAACTGCTAAAAATAGTAAAGGAATTAAAAGTATATGTTGGGGTTTTAAAAGCAGCAATGAAGATAGCAGACCAGCCCATGTAAAGTTATTGTTTAAGATACAGATATAAATTAAACACAGAAGCAGGAAAAGATGCGAACTTATTTGTCCGGTTAGTAAAGTACTGATTACGGGAAAAAAAACAAACGCCATAGTGGTTGTAACTATTAAATTTAATTTCAGCTTTTCAGATAAAATAAAAGCACCCAATGCTATGATAAATGCGCTTAAAGCCACATAAATTTTGAATGCAGTTTTTGGTTCCATAAAAGTGAAAGGTAAAAACAGTATGGCCAGTAAAGGAGGATTTCTATATGTTAATACGACTTGGTCTCTTATGTATGGTTTTATTACTTGATTTAGATAATCGCGCTGGACATTTAATGTGTATAAATTGCTTGGGGTGTCGTATCTTATAATGTACGCCCCCATCAAAAATGCCGAAAAATCGCTAACATAAAAAGGTGTATATTCAGCGTGGGTAGTGTATTCAGTGGCGCTAGCTAAACTGACAATAGTTAATGTATACACTAAAACCATACATATAAAAACTTTTTTGTCGTGCTTTATAATTAATTCTTTTACGGCGTTGAAGAAAACATTTAAATACATAAATCTTTATTTTTTCAACTCTTTGGCCAGCGTTTCCGCTTCGTTTAACAGCTGCTCCATTTCGTCAAGCCCTGAGTTCCAAAAATCTTTTTTAGTTATATCTATACCAAGTTTTAGAAATATATTCCCGGGAGAGTCGGATATTCCGGCCGACAGAAATTCTTTTACTTTAGACATGAATTTTTTATCTTTTCTAACGGTTTTTTGCATATACTTAGATATCAACAATCCGCTTGCATAAGAATACACATAGAAATACATTCTTATATGAGACCAAGACACCCACCAATTTTCCGATCCTTTTGGTTGCTCAACATAATCGCCCATGTACGCTTTCATATGCTTGTGGAATGTAGATCCTATTTGTTCTTTGGACAAATATCCTTTTTCTCTATAGTTTTTGTGAAGTTCCTGCTCGAACGTGTAGCACGCAATCTGTCTTTGTATTGTGGATACATCGTCATTTAATTTCATCATTTTTAGAGCCAGTTGAGTTTCTTTGTCGGTGTTTTGGTTGAATTTCTCCAGCACAAAATCTTCGCAAAACGTACTCGCGACTTCCGCGGTAGCTAAGTATACATCTCTATACAGCGCGTGCTGCGCTTTTCTTATTAAAGTATCGTTTATTGCGTGTCCCATTTCGTGAGCTAAAGTTAACGAATCAGATAATTTATTTGTGAAATTCATTAGAATGTATATTGGAGTTTTCTGGGCATTGCTCATACAAAACGCTCCCGATACCTTTCCTTTTCTGGGATAAACATCAATTTGCCTTTTTTCTACCATATCCATAAAAATGGAGGAAAAATCGGAATCGAGTTCCTTAAAAGTATTATTAACTAAATCGACGGTTTCATCATATGTAATTTCTTTGTCGATATCGCCGTAAGGAACGTTTTTTTCGTGGTACTTAAGTTTCTTTGCACCCATTAACTTGGCTTTTAACTTGTAAAATCTTCTGGAAATATCGTATCTGGATGAAACCGCACTTATTAATGAATCTATAATCTCGGGTTCAATGTTGTCGCTTACTAATCTTCCTAAATCAGGTCTATCGCGATTTCTCAGCTCATCCTCCACTTTTAAATATTCCAATACCGAATTTAATTCGTTTTCCGCTACATCAACATGCTTGGCCAAAATATCATTTATTGCTTTAGCGGCCACATCTCTAACCTTTTTGTTCTTATCGTTCAGTAAACTTGTAATTGAAGCAAAACTTTGAGTCTCCTTTTTTTCTTTTTTATTTAACACGGTTCTTTCTTCTTTTGCTATAAAGCCGGAAACCATATGCACCCAATTTGATATGGCGGATTTGTCTTTTAAATTATCTACTTTTTCCTGATCTTCGGTTAACAAGTATTTGGATTTAGTGAATAAATTTTCCAAAAAGTGTTTATATTGCTTTAATTCCGGGCAATTAAGAAATTTCTTTTGGTTTTCAACGCTGATTTTTGCTATTCGCATTTCAAAAAACTGAATGTCATTCACAATTTTTACCGTGAAGTCATTTATCTTGCTTGCCTTAGCCTTTATGTTAGGGTTGTTTTGATCAACAGACCGTCGTAAGAATAAATACAAGTTTTCGTGTCCGGCCATGCCGTAATTTCCGGCCAAGGATTCATATTCATCTAAAGCTTCTTTTAGTACATTTTCCTGTTCCAGATAATCGGTTCTTTTGGACCATTTATTTATGAACTTATAACTTTCTTCTTTAACTGCTTTTCTTTTTTCTTCAATAGCGGGATCGTTGTCTGATTTAAAAAGAGGGAACAAGTTCCAGATAGTTTTTGATGTGTTTATTCTCATGCACTATATTTTACCAGCTTTTAGCCGAAACCACGCTATAAATTTGTAAATATCTATGTGTCTTATTGACAATATTTTTGCAAAGTGGTACTATTCCACCATCGATTTAACTCCCCGAGTGAAATAATAAATAGCCAATCAGTTTCGCGGATTGGTAATTGATTGCAATTTAAGGGGAGTTGTTTTTTTTTGGTTTGTAGCGATTGGTATCGCTCATTTCGCATAACGCGAAAAGTAGTACCCGACTACCAACCTAGAAAGAGAGATACTAGGACGACTGCGTCGTCTATTGAAATACAATATGAGTAAAGTTCAAAAAGATAATAAATATTATGTAACAGCCGATGGGCTGCAGAACTTAAAAGATGAGCTGAAAGAGCTTACTGAAGTTAAAAGGTATGAGGTTGCTAAACGAATCAAACAAGCTAGAGAAAACGGCGACATTTCCGAAAATGCCGAATACGATGCCGCAAGACAAGAGCAGGGATTTGTAGAAGGTAGAATAGCTGAATTAGAAGATATATTGAAAAATGTTGTAGTTTCGGATATTAGGGACAAGAGCAAAGTTTTCGTCGGTGCAAAAGTTACGGTTCACGTAGACGGCGAAGAGGAAGCTTTTTTCATAGTCGGTGCTCCCGAAGCCAATCCTATGCAGAAAAAAATATCTCACGAATCTCCGTTAGGTTCATGTTTAATGGGTAAAAAAATCGGAGATAAAATATTGGTAGAAGCTCCGGTCGGAAACATTACCTATACAATTCTAAATATTGAATAAACGCTCTATTTGTGAGTAAATGTTCTCATGTCTACACTAAAGGAACTAAGAGATGTAAGGCTCGAAAAGCTTAAGAATTTGCGTGGGCTGGGTATCGATCCTTACCCTGCAAAATCATCCAGAAATGTTACATGCAGTGAAATAATTTCAAGCTTTGACAGTTTTGAAGGAAAACAAGCAGTTGTTGCGGGCAGAATAGTTTCAATAAGAGAACACGGCAAGCTCGCTTTTATCGATATTAAAGATCAAAGCGGAAAGTTGCAGCTTTATTTAAAACAAGAAAATTTTAAATCTCCAAATTATAAATATAGCGAATTGAGTTTTGATGATTTGAGTCTCTTGGATGCTGGGGATTTTGTAGAAGGAATCGGCAACGTTGTGAAAACCCAAAGGGGGCAGGTTTCTGTGGAAGTAGTAAAGCTGAGGTTATTGACTAAAACTTTGAGGCCGCTGCCCGATAAGTGGGAAGGCTTAAAAGATAAAGAAACGCGATTAAGAAGAAGATATCTTGATACCAATATTAATGAGGATGTTTTTCAGCGCTTTGTACGACGCGCAGGATTTTGGGAGGCTCATAGAGAGTTTTTTAAGCAGCACGGATTTTTGGAAATGAATATTCCGGTATTGGAAATGATCCCGGGGGGAGCCGATGCAAATCCGTTTGTCACTCATATGGACTCAATAGACCAGGATTTTTATTTAAGAATTTCCCAGGAGTTGTATTTAAAAAGATTGATAGGAGGCGGATATGAAAAAGTTTTTGAAATAGGTCCGCGATTCAGAAATGAAGGTTTATCTGATGAACACTTGCCCGAGCACATGGCAATGGAATTTTATTGGGCGTACGCCGACTACAAAGAAGGTATGGATTTTATTAAGAGGTTATATTCTTACGTTTTGGATAAAGTTTATCCGGGTAAAAAAGTTTTCACAATCAGAGGGTTTACAGTTGATTTTTCCAATGATTGGGAAGTTATTGATTTTGCGGAAGTCATGAAGCAAAGGTTTGGTGTTGACGTTTATAATGTGGATTTAAAAAAAGTTGAAAAAGTTTTAAAGGAAAATAAAGTTAGAATAAATTTTGATATAAACGCTCAAAGAGGAGTGGACAATCTTTGGAAAGTTCTTAGACAATCAATAGCCGGCCCTGCTTTTTTGGTAAACCATCCTAAATATATGTCGCCTTTGTCAAAATCAATGGTGGAATTTCCGCATATAACCGAAAGATTTCAACCTATTATTGCGGGTAGCGAGCTTGGCAACGGGTGG